>UMDQ01032021.1_pt1 | contig 173059 bp, 175 predicted proteins | sample 1964531 | NCBI WGS metagenome assembly UMDQ01 (sample SAMEA4835998, study PRJEB28245) | human gut metagenome | biome: gut microbiome; material: fecal sample | place: Denmark | collected 2008
TTTCAAAAGCCTTGATTTCACAACCGCAGCCGGTTTGTCCTCTCCCATTACCCGCAGCACCGGTTTATGGGTATTCAAAATATCATAAAGCACATCCTTGACCGTGTTGATCAAATTTTCCTGCACAGCAGAAACATACTTTGGTTCCAGTTCATAATGCTGCTCTATAAACTCCATCGAATAGTCCTCACGCATCACCTCCTGATCCTGATATTGATTATGATTAGGATTAAATATATTAGTCTTTATATCAGGATTTGTATTATAGTCTTTATTATTGTTACCCCCATTTGCGTTGCTACCGTAACCGTTATTACCGTTACCGTTGCTACCGTTAGCGTTACTACCGTAAGGTGGGTAACGGTCATCTTTACCATTAGTACCAAAAGGGGGGTAACGGTGATTTTCTTCTTTTTCTACAGCCGGATCGCTGATATTTTCAGTCGAAACCTGTTCATTCTCTTCTTCAGATAAATCCGCCTGCCGCTTCTTTTCTGCTCTTGTCAGATTGTTACTGGAAACCGTTCCATCGCAGCTATGATATAGTGTATGTGGTCCGGGATCCGGTTCATCTAACAACTCATACTCAGCCCGCCATACACCATTATCCGGCATAAAGTGAACCTTCAAATATCCAAAATCTTTTAATTCTTTCCACGCACTATCAAATGCCTTTTTCCCTTCTTTGGTCAGATTTCGGAAATCTTCTTTTGTCCATTTCTTATCCGGCATGGAGATATATGCCTGTATGACAAGATATAGTCCTTTTGCTTTCAAAGAAATGTTCGTGTCTCTGGTAATCTCATTTTGAACGACTGTAAATCCTTTTTTGCTTCGGAAGAAACCTTCTGCCATGTTATCACCTACCTGCCATCGACCGGTTGCTCCTCATCCGAAACGGACGAAAAATCACTGTCTTTATTTGCCGGTTTCTCCGCACTTTTCTTCTGTGCAAATTCAACCTCTTCTGTAATGATACTGAAACCATAGACCTTGCTTCCCTCTTTGGTCGTATAGTTGTTATTCTGCACCCGTCCAATGACTAATACACGGGAGCCGCTGTGAAAATATCGCTCGACAAATTCCGCCTGTCTTCCAAAGGAAGTGCAGTGAAAGAAATCGGCATCTGCATTTGACTTCTGCTTTGTCTTTCGATTGACCGCAAGATCAAATTTGGTAATAACAATGTCCGTTCCATCCTCACTTTTCTTTCTTGTCGTTTTTGGATTTCTCGTCACATTTCCCAGTAAAATAATCTTATTCATTTTGTCCGCCTCCTCTCTTTTGTTTCCATTCATCCAATAACTCTAAAATGATTTTCATCATTTCCTCTTCTGTGGTTTCTTCCTCAAAATACTCTGACAGTCGTTCATTTCTCAGAGTAATTTCTTTTTTCTTTTTCTGCTTGGGTGTCGAAAAAAGATACTCTTCTAATCTGTCAGCATCTAATTTCCCCTCCAAACTGAATTTCTTTATCTCATTTGCCTGTATTGTCGATATCTTCTTCCCATACCGGCAAATAGCATCATAAACCATACTCTGCTCTTCTTCCGGAAGAACAGACAGGCTGACACCTTGAACCAATCCAAGCTGCTTATTATCTACCAAAACCAACAGATCATCACTTAATCTGGCAAGCCATATATAGCGCTGAATCATCTTATAATTTTCGCCACTTTCCTCGGACATCATCTTCAAGCTGTTTCCTGCCTTGCCCTGATTCTTCATGGCATCATACTTGATTTTGTATGCCTTTGCTTTTTCACTCGGCCGGATGTTTTCCCGCTGAATATTGGAATCTACCATAACTACGCTGGCTTCATCGTTATCCATTTCTTTCACAAATACCGGCATTGTTTCTAATCCAAGCACTTCGCAAACATGCTTTCTTGTATGCCCGGAAATAATCTCATAACCGCCTTCTTTGCGTTTTCGGACAATTCCCGGCACCAGTACACCTTGCTCTCTGACACTCTCAATCATTTCTGCCAATTCCTCATCGGAACGAATCTGAAACGGATGGTTATGAAATTCATGAAGTTCGGAAAGCGGTATCTCTCTCACATCTCCAGCTTCGACAGCTTTTTCAGCTTCCCTTCCGCCAAAGAGGTCATCAAAACTCGTTAATTTCACTTTTTCCAAAGCCTTTGTCCTACTCATGAGCGATTACCTCCTTTGTCAGTTCTTCATACGCTTTTGCTACCGGATGCTTTTTATCCAGCGAAAAAATACTTACTCCAGCCGCTGATGTTTCAGAGGCTTTTACGGAAAACGGAATCTTACTCTCAAAGATAGGAATGGAATCTCCGTAATACTCGTTTATCAGTTCCATAATGTCCTTCGCATAATTTGTTCTTGCATTCAGCATGGAGATCAATATCCCCTCAAACCGGATTGACGGATTTAGATGTTTCTTCACCCGGCAGATTGTTGTGATCAACTGCTCCAATCCCTTTACCGGCAGATAGGCTACCTGTACCGGGATCAACACACTGTCCGCAGCCGTAAGGGTATTTACAGTTATCATTCCAAGACTCGGCATACAGTCGATAAGAATGTAGTCATAGAACTCCCTCATACTTTCGACATAAGTTTTCAAAACAAACTCTCGGCTCATGGCATTCACAAGCGATACATCCACACCGGACAGATTGATGTTGCATGGCATAAGGTCAAGTCCCTCTTCGTGTTGAACAATCCCCTCTGTCACATCCACATCCTTATCCATAATGATCTGCTCCATAATGTCAGGCAGTGCCATATCCAGCTCGTCCGGATTCATAATGCCAAGACTCTGCGACAGATTTCCCTGTGGATCTGCATCGATCACAAGCACCTTCTTTCCTTCTCTGACTAAGCCAACTCCAAGATTCACTGTTGTGGTGGTTTTGGACACGCCACCTTTTTGATTGCATATAGCGATTACTTTACACATAATTCTGACCCTCCGTATTTTATAAACTATTAGTTGAAATTCCCATTTTTCACTGGTCTTTCTCTCGTATGATGTTGTTTATCCCTCTGCATCTTCATTATCACATGGCTATACTGAGGCTTCTTTTCATTTTTTTTTATATTGGAAACATCAAGAATATGAAATCGCTTGTCCCTTTTTATATTTTTAATCAACCAGCGAATATCCTTTCTTGTTCCTGATACATTAACAATAATCATTGATTTTCTCCTTTCCTTGCACAAACAAAAAGGAAGATACTTTCATCTCTTACTTAGAAAGTATCTTCCTTACATTTGCTTTATGAAATTTTAATCAATACAATTAATTACTGAATGTCACACACTTCACAAGTCACTATTCGCTTTCTTCCGGTAACATAAAGAAACATTATTCGTCTTTTATTTGTGTTACCTTTGTGTCACTACTCATACAAACCAATGCGTGAAACACCGTATTTTCGGCATTTATTCCTTGACGGACTTCATTGTCGGGAACAACAGCACATCACGAATCGCTGCGCTGTCCGTAAGCAACATACACATACGGTCAATACCAAAACCGATTCCTCCGGTTGGCGGCATGCCGATTTCAAGTGCGTTCAAGAAATCTTCGTCTGTTGTATTTGCTTCCTCATCACCAAGTGCAAGAAGTTCTTCCTGTGCTTTGAAACGCTCGCGCTGGTCAATCGGATCATTTAACTCGGAGTACGCATTTGCCATCTCCCAGCCATTCATGAAGAACTCAAAACGCTCTACATAATCCGGATTATCCGGCTTTTTCTTTGTCAATGGAGAAATCTCAATCGGATGATCCATGATAAAGGTTGGCTGAATCAAATGCTCCTCAACAAACTCTTCGAAGAAGAGATTCAAGATATCACCTTTTTTATGATGTTGCTCAAATTCAATGCCTTTTTCTTTAGCAATTGCCTGTGCTTCTTCCAATGTGGAAATCTCGTTGAAATCAACGTCTGCGTATTTCTTAACGGCATCCACCATCGTCAAGCGCTCAAACGGCTTGCCAAGGTCCATCTCAATTCCGTTATAAGTAATCTTTGTTGTGCCCAGAACTTCCTGTGCCACATAGCGGTACAGATTTTCTGTCAAATCCATCATGCCGTGGTAATCGGTGTATGCCTGATACAATTCCATCAAAGTAAATTCCGGGTTATGTCTGGTGTCAAGTCCCTCGTTACGGAATACACGGCCAATCTCATAAACCTTTTCCATTCCGCCGACAATCAGGCGTTTCAAATATAATTCAAGGGAAATACGAAGTTTGAAATCCTCATCTAATGCATTAAAATGGGTCTCAAACGGACGTGCAGCTGCACCACCGGCATTAGCCACAAGCATCGGGGTCTCCACTTCCATAAATCCTTCGCCATCCAAATATTTACGGATCGTACTGATAATACGTGAACGCTTGATAAATGTATCCTTTACCTCAGCATTCATAATCAAATCCACATAACGCTGACGATAACGCATATCGGTATCCGTCAAACCATGGAATTTCTCAGGAAGAATCTGCAAACTCTTTGACAGCAGTGTGACATTCGATGCATGAATCGAAATTTCTCCGGTTTTTGTTTTGAAAACTTCACCGGTAATGCAAAGGAGGTCACCTACATCATACTTTTTGAAGTCTTTGTAAGAATCCTCGCCAATGTTGTCTCTTGCTACATAAGCCTGAATGTCCCCCTGCAAATCTCTTGTATTACAGAAAGAAGCTTTTCCCATAACTCGCTTAAACATCATACGTCCTGCAATTGTCACGGTCTTTCCTTCTAATTCATCATAGTTATTTTTAATCTCCATGGAGTGATGGGTTACATCACATTTTGTGATTTTGAAAGGATCTTTTCCCGCCTCCTGAAGATTCTGCAATTTCTCTCTTCTAACTTTTAACAACTGATTAATATCTTCTGCCACTTTTTAATCCTCACTTCTCTATTTCTTCTAGTTCTTACGGAAATCCAAAATTTCGTACTTAATGATACCAGCAGGTGTCTCTACCTCTACTGTCTCACCTTTCTGTGCGCCAATCAAAGCTTTACCAACCGGTGACTCATTTGAAATTTTACCTTTCAAACTATCTGCCTCAGTGGAACCCACAATTTTATATTCCATTTCTTCATTAAATTCCAAATCTTTGATGGTTACTGTACAGCCAACATTGATTACGCTCGAATCGCCGTCATTGTCATCAACAACCTCTGCATTTTTCAAAATTTTATCAATCTCTTCAATACGAAGCTCGATGTCGCGCTGTTCTTCTTTTGCTGCATCATATTCTGCGTTCTCGGACAAGTCACCCTGCTCACGTGCTTCTTTGATTTTCTGAGCAACCTCACGCCGACGATTTACCTTCAATTCATGAAGTTCGTCCTCTAACGCTTTCAAACCTTCATACGTCAAAATGTTTTTCTTTGTTTCAGCCATGGTCTTACCTCCTACGAATTTAACATCATTTAATTATAGCGTAACACCGCCGGCTTGTCAATTACTGCAAAAACGCTTTTTTCTCTGCATCTGAGTCTGACTGGTCATTATTTTCGCGCACAACAATTTTTTGATATTTTTCCGCAACGTTTGTTACTGTATTTTTCTGCATCGCACTCCAATTTGCATCCGAGACAGAAGATATCGTGTCACCATATCCCGCTTTCACAGCTCCGTCAACGGTAGCTGAATCACGCATCACAACACGAATCGGGTAATACTTACAATCCTCAAATACATTTCCAGTCACCGTTGGATTTACCACACCTCGCAAAAGAAGTGCCACGTATTTTGTTTGATTTCCATTTGCATTTAACACGCCATCTTCTAATGCCTGAAGCCGTAAAAATGAATTTCCTGAAATCACGGTATCTTTCCAATTTAATGCACGAATTGCTGCATTATAGGTACCGTCAAATGTATTATTTAAAATTCTAACATTTTCATGATAAAGCTGTGTCTGGCCGTTCGCAGAATACGTATGACTACCAATCGCAGTTCCAATATTTTTAAAGGTAGTGTTCTGTATTAAAATATTTTTGCAAATTGTCTTATCATGAGCCGACCAATCATAATTAAATCCGTCAGTATTCAAATCGGTGCCATCCACATTGATGCATTCCTTGTAACTTTTTTTATCCAACACCTTGAATCCTTCAAATGTACACTTTTCAATCGTTACATTGCAAGAAGAATTTAATTCCATAAAATGCGAACCATATTCGTTTTGAAATGTAATGCCCTCGATTGTTATATTTCTTGCATGCCCCATAACAAGTGCCATACAGTTTTTCACATTCGCACAATTCATGCGAACCATTCCCGTTCCTATAATTTTCACATCATGTGAACCATTGTAACCGGAAATTGTCTTAACCGTACCATCTTTTGATGGCGGCACAATGGTAAAAATAGATTTGGCATAACAAATATCGGTTGCTGTCGTTCCTTTTTTCGTAAATGTCACCCCATTTTCCATCCGTATCGTCACATTGGATGGAATACAGATATTATTAGTCACCTCATAATTGCCGGCCTTGACAGTAATTGTTCCACCACCGGCATACTCAAGCTGTTCCATATAAGACATAAGTGTATAATACACTTTCCGCTTTGTATAATCAGAGGCATCCGTGTATTTTTCCTGATACGGTTCTGTAGCTGTCGTAATCGTAAAATTCTTTTCCGTTCTATTGCGAAAATAAAGAATTCTCGCCGTTTCATTTGGCACATAATAATGGCTCAAATCATCTACTTTTGTAGCCGCTATTTTATTCGCCGCAGTTACTCCTATCACAGACATAACGGAAGGAAATTTTTTCCCTTTCCCACTATTTTTTGCTCTATCAAATTTCACAGCATAAGAACACCCGCTAATTTGATTTGCAGTAAAGGATGGTTCTTCTACTCCAAACCCAAGCATTCCCGCACTGGCACGTTTCTCTGCCCCATTTCTTTTCACTACATTCTTTTTTATTGTCGGCTTCTTCCACAAGACAGCATATATCGGAGCCTTTTTGGTATTTGTAAATGTGTTTGCTGCAATGGTAATGCTTGTCTGATAATATTCTTTTGTTTGCTTATTTTTTTCTAATACAACCGATTTCGTCGTACCGATGCCAACATCCGCCCCCAGAAATTGATTGTTCTCAATCTTTACTTTTTTGTTCACAGTATTGTCTTTTTTGTACCATTTACCAGAAAAATCCGATGTTGTCTGATTGCTTGTTTCAAGCCTTACAGCCATTCGATTTTTCAAACCGGACACATCTTTTTTTCGTTCAAAGACACATTGCCGGACAGAAATATTTTTAGAACCTTCAATCCAAATATAACTGCCGCCTTTTTTGTTTCGAAATCTCACACCACTCACAGTAATACCGGATGCATGACCAACAAAAACCGCCGTTGCTCCATTCACATTTCCCATATCAAAAATCACTTTCCCATTTCCCTGAATGGATGCATTTTTTGATGCCGCATATTTTCCTGTATTTTGTTTCCCCGATGCCTTTTCCTCTGAAATCATTTGGAACAAAAATTTAGTTGATTTTACTTTCTTTGTTCCTGTTGCTTTTGTTTTTTTGATTTTAACACCATTTGCACAGACAATTTTAACATTGGACGGTACATAAATTGTACCTGGAATTTTATATGTTCCTTTTTTTAATTTCAGCGTTCCGCCTGTTGTCGATAAACGCCTCATATAGGAGTTTATCATATAATACTGTTTTGTTTTTTTATTATAATACGGTTTCTGCCGATAAGATGAACTACATGGTATCGTTTTGGAACTCACCGTAAATGTTCTTTTTTTTGCCTCTGCTCGATTGCTCTGCATCATTATATCTGTCATAACAAATACTACAAATGCTATCATCCATAATTTCCATTTTCTTTTCATTTTCTCTCGTCCTTTCAGTTAATCCTTGATAGCCCCTAATATATCAAAATAATGTGTCACTTTTTCACTTTTTTATTGTTTCCCCTTTTTTTTGAATCATACTTTTTATGTAAAAAGGAGACCATCTGTTGAGATGGTCCCCTTTTTCAAAAATTTTCGATAAACAGAAAATTTCAAATTCTTATTTGTAAAGCTCAACAAGCTTCTGCAAATGCTCGAAACGAGCTTTTGCTGCTTCTTCGGACTCTTTGAAGAGTCTTTCTGCACGCTCTGGGAATGGCTTGATCAGACGAGTATAACGAGCCTCGTTGTTCAAGAAGTCCTGATAAGAACCATCTCCCTCTTTGGATGTCAGAGTGAATGGATTCTTTCCTTCTGCTTTCAACTCAGGGTTGAAGGAGAACAGATTCCAGTATCCAGCCTTAACAGCTTTCTTCATCTCATCCTGGCAGTGGTTCATACCACCCTTAGCGATACCGTGGAGTTCACATGGAGCATAACCGATAATCAGGGATGGTCCGTTATAAGCTTCTGCCTCAGCAATTGCTTTTACAGCCTGAGCAGGATTAGCACCAAGTGCAATCTGTGCTACATATACATAGCCATAACTCATAGCGATTTCAGCAAGGCTCTTCTTGCCAATCTCTTTACCGGCAGCAGCAAACTGACAAACTTCACCGATATTGGAAGCTTTAGATGCCTGACCACCAGTATTGGAGTACATCTCCGTATCGAATACCATTACGTTTACGTTCTCGCCGGATGCAAGTACATGATCCAGACCACCAAATCCGATATCATATGCCCAACCGTCACCACCGAAGATCCATACGGACTTCTTAGCGAGGTAATCTTTCTTAGCAAGAACTTCTTTGGATTTCTCACATCCTGCATTTGCAGCTTTTTCAAGTTCAGCAATCAATGCTTCTGCAGCAGGTGAGTTCTCTCTTGTATTATCTTTTGTCTCAATGAATTTAGCAGCAGCAGCTTTAAATTCAGCCGATGCTTTATCGGAAGCAGCAATCTCTTCTACCAATTCAATTGCCTGGTCACGAAGATATTTCTGTCCAATGTGCATTCCAAGACCATGCTCTGCGTTATCCTCGAACAGGGAGTTAGACCAAGCCGGTCCCTTCTTGGAATCTTTGTTTACTGTATATGGTGATGTTGCTGCCGGGTTACCCCAGATAGAAGAACATCCTGTTGCATTTGAAATGTACATATGCTCACCAAAGAGCTGTGTAACAAGTCTTGCATAAGATGTCTCAGCACATCCTGCACAACTTCCGGAGAACTCGAGAAGTGGCTGGTTGAACTGGCTTCCCTTTGGAGTTGTATCAGCAAATCCGCTGTCTTTCTTACCAACGTTAGCTACCAAGTAATCAAATACCGGCTGCTCGTCTGCCTGAGACTCCTGAGGTACCATCTTGATGGCTTCATCAGCAGCTTTCGGACATACGGTAATACACTCGCCACATCCCATACAATCCAGAGGAGATACGCTCATTGCAAATTTATATTCGCCGGCTTTTGGCTTTGTATCAGCAAGTTTGATGTTTGAAGGTGCTGCTTTCACCTCATCCTCAGAAAGGAGGAATGGACGAATTGTAGCGTGAGAACATACAAATGCACAGTTGTTACACTGGATACATGTATCCGGATTCCATACAGGAACCATAACGGCTGTACCACGTTTCTCATATGCGGAAGCACCAGTCTCAAACTGACCATCCGGGTTACCTGCGAATGCAGATACTGGAAGGCTGTCACCATCCATCTTAGAAATTGGCTCAAGAAGGTCATTTACCATCTTAACAACTTCCGGACGTCCGGTCTTCTCTTTTGCAGGAGCATCTGCTTCCGGATTCTTCCAAGATTCAGGTACTTCTACTTTATGAATTGCGTCAACACCACAATCGATTGCTTTGTAGTTCATTTCTACGACAGCATCACCTTTTTTGGAGTAAGATTTCTTAGCTGCTTCTTTCATGAACTTAATCGCATCATCAATTGGCATTACATCAGCAAGTTTGAAGAATGCAGACTGCAAAATTGTGTTAGTACGTTTACCCATACCAATTTCAATTGCTTTATCAATCGCGTTGATTGTGTAAAGCTGAATGTTGTTGTCTGCAATATATTTCTTAGCTTCAGCGTTCAAGTGATGTCCGAGTTCTTCATCAGACCACTGGCAGTTAATCATGAATACACCGCCCGGTTTTACATCCTGAGCCATCTTCATACCCTGTGTTACATAAGCCGGGTTATGACATGCTACGAAGTCAGCCTGATTGATGTAGTAAGGACTCTTAATCGGATTATCACCAAAACGAAGATGGGAAATTGTTACACCACCTGTTTTCTTTGAGTCATACTGGAAGTATGCCTGGATAAATTTATCTGTGTGGTCACCGATAATCTTTGTTGAGTTTTTGTTAGCACCTACAGTACCATCTCCACCAAGTCCCCAGAACTTGCACTCTTTTGTTCCCGGTGCAGAAGTAATTGGAGCCGGTTTCACTTCCGGAAGACTCAAGTTTGTTACGTCATCCACAATACCGATTGTGAAACGAGGTTTTGGATCGTCTTTCTCCAGTTCTTTGTATACAGCGAATACAGATGATGGTGGTGTATCTTTGGAACCAAGACCATAACGTCCGCCGGTAAGAATGATATCATTCAAACCTGCCTCACGAAGAGTAGCTGCAACATCCAGATACAACGGATCACCAAGAGCACCAGGCTCTTTTGTACGGTCAAGTACAGCAATCTTCTTAGCAGTCTTAGGAATTACCTTAAGAATTGCTTCCGGAGACCATGGACGATACAAACGAACTTTTACAAGACCAACTTTCTCGCCCTTTGCTGTCAAGTAATCAATTACTTCTTCTGCTACGTCACAGATGGATCCCATAGCGATGATTACACGGTCAGCATCCGGTGCACCATAGTAGTTAAACAAACCGTAATCGGTTCCGAGTTTTTCATTTACTTTGTTCATGTACTTCTCTACAACAGCAGGAAGTGCATCATAAGCCTTATTACATGCTTCACGATGCTGGAAGAATACGTCTCCATTCTCGTGAGAACCACGTGCAGTTGGGTGCTCCGGATTCAATGCATGTTTACGGAATGCTTCAACAGCATCCATTGGGCACATTTCTTTCAAATCTTCGTAATCCCATTTCTCAATCTTCTGAATCTCATGGGAAGTACGGAAACCATCAAAGAAGTTAATGAATGGAACTTTTCCTTCCAAAGCTGCCAAATGAGCAACCGGACTCAAGTCCATAACTTCCTGTGGGTTTGTCTCAGCAAGCATAGCGAAACCAGTCTGACGACAAGCATATACATCACTATGATCACCAAAAATATTCAAAGCATGTGTAGACACCGTACGTGCGGATACGTGGAATACGCTTGGCAACATCTCACCAGCGATTTTATACATATTCGGGATCATAAGAAGAAGACCCTGAGAAGCCGTAAATGTCGTTGTCAAAGCTCCTGTTGCAAGAGAACCGTGTACAGTACCAGCGGCGCCGGCCTCAGATTCCATCTCAACAACTTTTACTTTGCTGCCAAAAATGTTCTTCTGTCCTGCTGCTGACCACTGATCAACGGAATCAGCCATCGGGCTCGAAGGTGTAATAGGATAGATACCAGCTACTTCTGTATAGGCATATGCCACGTGTGCTGCAGCGGTATTTCCATCCATGGATTGTTTTGCTCTAGCCATTTTTGTAATGTCCTCCTTAAATTTATTCATTCGTGTTTTTATTCTATCACTAAAAAAAAGAAAAGTAAAGGACGAAAAATGTCGAGTTTGTGTCAAGTGTTCGTTGGCACTTTTTTGTTTTCCGTAATTCCGTAGAAAAATTTTGTGTCTCGTGGGCGCTCTCGCTCATTGAGTGCGTAACGGTATGGGCACTGAAACTACCAGCGCCACATACCGACGTACTCAAACCCACAAGTCACAAAGTTTTTCTACGGAATTACTGGAATCCAAAGGAATTGGCAATGAACATTTGGCATAATCTTTTCCTTTACCAAAAACTAATAAGTAAGTTCTCTGAAAATTATGGGATTGTTTGTACAACTTTTGTGTCTTCATAATTTATCGAGAAAAAACTTTGCGGCTCGTGGGTACAAATGCGTGGGTATCAAGCATGCGTATTTGGCATGCCGATACCCCTACGCATTTGTCTAGTGGAAACGCCCACGAGCCGCAAAGTTTTTTCTCGACAAATTACAGAAGCACAAAATGTCAAACATCTCTTGACATATTCATCCATCCGCTGTATTATTGTATTGCGCACTTAATACAGTGGTACAATTATTAAGTTAATATATGGAAAGGAGGTTTTCTATGTCCTGGAATTTATCAAAGGAACGTCCCATATATATACAATTGGTAGAACAGATTAAGTTACAGATTCTGTCCGGTCACTACCGCCCCGGTGAGCGTTTTCCCTCGGTAAGAGAACTTGCCACTGAGGCTGCGGTAAATCCAAATACGATGCAGAAAGCACTCGCAGCTCTTGAACAGGAGGGGCTTTTGATTGGCAGCCGGACAAATGGGCGAACCGTAACAAGTGATGAATCACTGATTGGGTCCATGCGTGATGAATTAGCGGACGGCATTGTAGAAAACTGTTATCAGGCTCTTGCAAAATTAGGATTTTCAAAAGAAGAATGCATTGCCTGCCTGCGCAAGCAAAGGAAGGAGGATTTATGATTTTATTAGAATCAAAACACATCTGCAAAAATTTCGGTCCTAAACCGGCATTACGAGATGTAAATGTAACGATTGAATGCGGAAAAATAGTTGGTCTTTTAGGTCCAAACGGAAGCGGAAAAACCACTTTTTTGAAATTGATAAACGGTTTGCTCACACCAAGTTCCGGCGAACTTTTTATTGGAGGGGAACGTCCCGGCGTTATTACTAAGCAGCACATTTCCTATCTGCCGGACCAGACAATTTTTCCTAAATGGATGAAAATATCAGACTTATTTTCCTATTATGATGATTTTTTTGCAGATTTTGACAAAAACAAAGCTGAGGAAATGTTAAAACGCCTAGACATCGTCGAAAATATGCGTTTAAAACACATGTCGAAAGGAACACAGGAAAAAGTCCAGTTGATTCTGACTATGAGCCGGAATGCAAATCTGTACTGTCTGGATGAACCTATCGGGGGTGTCGATCCGGCAACCAGAGATTACATATTACAGACGATTATTTCGAACTACAGTGAAAATGCCTCTGTGCTTCTTTCCACACATCTGATTTCTGATGTTGAGAGCATTTTAGATGATGTCATTTTCCTGCAGGACGGCCAGATTCGCCTGCAGTCATCCGTAGATGATATCCGCGAACAGCAGGGCAAGTCGGTCGATACATTATTCCGGGAGGTGTTCCGATGCTAAAAAAATTAATTAAACACGAATTTAAAGATACGATGCGTTTATTTATTCCAATGTTTGGATTCATCGTTGTTTTAACACCTATTTTTAGCTTGATGATGTCTTTGGGCTCACAACCGTATGATGAAAATACAGCCGATGCTCTTTCTCTTGTATTTGGAAGCGGCATCATAGGTTACTGTCTGCTGCTGTTTGGCCTGCTCATTGTAACTCAGGTATTAATTGCCATACGCTTTTATAAGACCATGACTTCCCAGGAAGCATATTTAACATTTACCCTTCCCGCCAAAACAGGCCAGCTTTTACTTGCCAAATGGCTGGTTTCCTTTGTGTGGTATATCCTCGCCTGTGGAATTGCATTGATTTCTATGCTTATCGTTGTGTTAATTGCTACACCAATTACGCTGTCAGAAATCATTCATGGCATTGGATTCGTTTTGCAGACAATTAACTTGAGCGATTTTAGTGCACTGGTTTTACTGGGGATTTTTATGTTAATCAGCCTCTCGTTCTCAATTTTAATGATGTATCTTTCCATCATGATTGGACAATTAGTACAAACGCACCGCATTGCATTAAGCATTGGTGCTTATCTTGGACTTTCTCAGGGATTACAGATTGTGATTTCGTTGTTGTCAATCCCATTTATCCTGATATTCCCTGATGTGATTGACTCCATCCATGTTGTCCTTTTGCTGTTCTGCCTCCTGTATGGAGCTTTGGGAGTCATCTTCTATTTACTGACTTACCTGATTACAGCAAAAAAGTTAAACATTAAATAATACGGATATATTTGCATAAAATGGCATAAATATTGAATATATTGGTGCATTGTTCTCTGAGCCGTTGACATTCTTTTTTGGTATTGTACAATGAAGAAAAAAAATGGAGGTATCGCACTTATGAAGCGAAAAATTTACACCCCTCTGTTGTTGACGGCTCTTTTTATGAGCACTCTGTCACAAACAGTTCCGGGTACTACCGCTAATGCAGCAAAAAAGCCAGCACTTAGCAAAACAAAAGTTTCGGTTTATACCGGAAAGAAAGCAAAGGTTTCAATCAAAAAAATTGCAAAGAAAACAAAAGTTACATGGAAATTAGGGAACAAAAAAGTTGCAAAAATTGTAAAGCAAAAGAAAACCGGAAAACCATATGCTGTTATTCAAGGAGTAAAAAAGGGAAAGACAACACTTCTTGCACGTTACAAACATGGGAAAAAAATCCGTAAACTTACCTGCCGCATCACAGTTCTTGCTGCAAAAAAAGCTACACCACAAAAAAATGTGGCTGTCCCATCCAGTACGGCTTCGCCTTCGCAGGCACCAAACAGGGCTCCCGCTATAACACCGACTCCAGTGCCAACCGCCACTCCTACCCCGACATGGGTTACTACCTGGGGTACAGCAGAAGAAAAATGCGATGTTACATCCAACGCAATGCCTCAAATTGCTTTAGAAGATTCTACAGTAAGACAGGTTATTAAAGTAACTACAACCGGAAGTAAAATCCGTTTCCGCTTAAGCAACCAATATGGCGGAAGGGATGTCACGATTAAATCAATGCACATAGCGAAGCAGGTGAAGGCATCGAATCCTGAAATCAACACCGATACAGATGCCACCGTAACATTCGAAGGAAAAGAAAATTTTATTATTCCAAAAGGAAAAGTAATTCAAACTGACGCTATTGATTTTCCCGTAGAAGCACTGGAAAATGTAGCCATTTCCACTTTTTTTGGTGAAACGCCGACCACAAACATTACCGGACACCGCGGTGCCCGTGCTACAACCTACCAGGTCTCCGGTAATCAAGTTTCAGCCAATACTTTTAGTAATTATAAGAAAACAACCAGCTGGTTCTTTTTAGCAGACGCATCTCTTCTCTCTGCAAATGGAAGTAAAGCGGTTGTCTGTTTTGGTGATTCCATTACCGATGGCTATGGCACCGATGCCACCTACTTGGGCAAAAAACCAGATTCCTACACTCGCTGGGGAGATTACTTTGCCAAACGGTTAAAAGCAAATAAAGGAACCGAAAATGTATCTGTTATAAACGAGGGAATTGGTTCAAATTCCATCCTCGGCTCGTATCCAACTGATGCAGGAAAAGACCGATTCAACCGTGATTTATTAGAACACGACGGTGTTGCCTACTGCATAATTTTATTTGGCGTCAATGATTTAAATAAGCTTCAAAATACGGACAAATACAATTTGCTTTTGCCGGAATATCAAAAGATGATTGAAACCTGTCACAAAAACAACATCAAAGTTTATGGTGCACCAATCCTTCCTTTTGGCACAAGCAGTTATTATAATGAAAATTCAGAAAAAGTAAGACAACTTATCAATCAGTGGATGCGTTCATCCGAGTCTGGCGTAGATGGCATCATTGATTTTGAAAATGCTGTTGCCGATCCGGCAAATCCGCAAAATTTATTAGCCAAATATACAAACAAAGACGATGGCATCCATCCTTATAACGGCTATCAGGTGATGGCAAATGCCATTGACTTAAATCTTTTCCAATAAATACAATTGATAAGTAATATAGAAAAAGGCGTTCGAGATCAACTACGATTCCGACGCCTTTTTTATTCTATTCTTCTGTCGCACCAAATTCACTTAACTGTAACCCCTCATTTCGGTCAAGCGCCGTCTGAACACTCCACGGATGGGTAAACAAAAGAAGTGGTCTGTCATGCAGATCTTTTACCTTCTTTGTATCGGACGTAACCGAAAGTGCCGCTACATCGATATCCTTATTTTCAATCCAGCGTACATGCTCATACGGAAGCTGTTCCATACGGATTTCTACATTATACTCATTTTCCAGACGGTACTGAAGCACCTCAAACTGCAGGACGCCTACAACACCCACAATAATCTCTTCCATGCCGGTATTAAATTCCTGAAAAATCTGAATCGCACCTTCCTGTGCAATCTGTGAAATTCCTTTCATAAACTGTTTACGCTTCATCGTATCCACCTGACGGACTCTTGCAAAATGCTCCGGTGCAAATGTTGGGATTCCTTCAAAGCGAACCGGCGTTTTTCCTTTATACAATGTATCTCCAATCGAGAAAATACCTGGGTCAAAAACGCCGATAATATCACCGGCATATGCCTCCTCGACATGTTTTCTCTCTTGTGCCATCATCTGCTGTGGCTGTGCAAGACGAATCTTTTTGCCACCCTGCACATGCATAACTTCCATGCCTGCCTCAAACTTACCGGAGCAGATACGCATAAAAGCAATTCGGTCACGATGGGCCTTATTCATATTTGCCTGAATCTTAAATACAAATGCCGAAAATTCATCCGAGAATGGGTCTACCACCTCGCCACCGGATGTACGAGGCAGCGGAGATGTTGTCATATCCAGGAAATGCTGCAAAAAGGTTTCTACACCAAAGTTTGTCAGTGCCGAGCCAAAAAATACCGGCGAAAGCTGTCCGGCACGAACCTTTTCCAAATCAAAGGCATCGCTTGCTCCATCCAGCAATTCAATTTCGTCAACTAAAATATCGTGGTATTCTTTCGTAATCAAATCATCCAAACCGGCATCCCCAAGACTTGCCTCTACCATCTCTACTTTATGTCCATTGTCCCCCGCAATAAATCGGGAAATGGTCTTTGTGTTACGGTCATACACACCTTTAAAGTTCTTTCCGGAACCAATCGGCCAGTTCACCGGACAAGTGCGGATACCAAGCACATTCTCAATCTGGTCAATCAATTCAAACGGATCCATCGCCTCACGGTCCATCTTGTTAATAAACGTAAAAATTGGAATCCCGCGCATGACACAAACCTTAAATAACTTAATCGTCTGTGCCTCAACACCTTTAGAGCCGTCAATTACCATCACGGCTGAATCTGCTGCCATCAACGTACGGTAAGTATCTTCCGAGAAATCCTGATGTCCCGGTGTATCCAGAATATTGATGCAAAAACCATCATAATTAAACTGCAGAACCGAACTTGTTACCGAAATACCTCTTTCCTTTTCAATTTCCATCCAGTCAGAAACCGCATGTTTCGCCGCTTTTCTTCCTTTTACCGAACCAGCTAGATTAATTGCTCCTCCATATAAAAGAAATTTCTCCGTCAATGTCGTCTTTCCGGCATCCGGGTGGGAAATAATCGCAAAAGTACGTCTTTTCTCGATTTCCTGTCTCTGTGAATCACTCATAAAATCCTCCATTCTGTCATGGATATGCTATCCATCCGCTGATTTTCAATCGATATACAACAAATGAGCTCTGACACATATGTATCAGAGCTCTTCAAGCTGGGCTACAAGGATTCGAACCTTGAAATGCTGGAGTCAGAGTCCAGTGCCTTACCATTTGGCGATAGCCCAATCACAACCACAAGCGATATTATACATGAATCCTTTTCGGAATGCAAGCATTATTTTTAAATTTTTCAAAAAAATTTTTATTTACCCAATTTATGGTTTTTTTCACCATATAAACGCACTGCTGTACTCTTCTCTACCGTGTAGGTCTGAACCTGATAATTCGTAGGAAATTTCATGCCTAACGACTTTGCACGCGCAAACAAATCATCATATGAAATTGTCACGTCTGCCTCCTGCTTTTTCAGTGCTAAATTTTCTTTTTCTAATACATCAATCTGAGACGCCAGTTTATACACTTGTTTATTCAAAAGCACTTCCTGATTTTCCATACGAACAATTTGGAAACAACTTAGAATCAAAACAAGGGATGCTGCACTTGCAATAATCCACTGTTTAATAAACTTTCTTTTCTTCTTCTGTTTTTCCACGTCAACAATTTTTACTTTTTTCCCCGTATTCACAATTTGTATGGCGGTATTTCCCACCACGTAATCCATCGTAACTTTCACAATATCCTCCGTTTTTCTAAACAATTAACCCAAAGTATCCCATTATTTCTTTTGTTTTGGCTCCTCCGTAGCCTCCACAATCAACATCGTAATTGCACCGGAACGGCTGGTATAATGCTCATCTGCGTACTGGTCAATTCTCTGAATCACTTTATCTTCTAACGTAATATTGACCCGTTTTTTCATCTATCAGCCCTCCAATCCTCATTCTATGTGTAATTTATACACATGATATAGTTACATTATACACACTTTTTACGTAGAGTTCAACTATTTTCTGTGGAATTTTCACAAAAAAAGGAAGTGCAATCGAATCGAGACGGGATAACGCTTTGCGTTATAGTCTCTCTCGAATTGAACTTCCTTTTTTGCTTATATAATTAGCCGAGACATCGAACTTCGAGTCCACGGCGGGACTCGAAGAAAAAAAAGAGTGGCTTCTTTTTGGAGTCACTCTTTTTTATATGAAAGCGCGAGACGTAGCTGGTGTCCAGTGGACACCGTTTTGCTACGACCGAGGCGGCAGCCGAGACCTCGAACTTCGAGCCACGGCGGGGCTCGAAGTAAAAAAGAGCGACTCCTTTTTGGAGTCACTCTTTTTTAATATGAAAGCGCGAGACGGGACTCGAACCCGCGGCCCCAACCTTGGCAAGGTTGTGCTCTACCAACTGAGCCACTCGCGCACTTCTTAAACACAAGAGCTATTATACTGAATAACTGCCTGCATGTCAAGAAGTTTTTTTCATTCCTTATCGTTATTTTTCTCAGTATCAAAATACCAATAAATACCATACCGCTCATCATTTAGTGTATTAAACGGAACAAACTGTAGTCCATTTTCAAATGTCGTATCAGCATCCGTTCCTTTCAGATGAAATGACAAGTTTTCGCTTTCCGTATCACGTACCAGATAGTGCTCTATATGACTGACAAACTCATTCACAGAGGTCTCTTTTTGAATCGTCAGCGTTTCATTGTCAAGCAGTTCTGTCGTTTTTGGTTCACCATACGCAATTGTGTCTTTCCTGCACTCATTTCCTACTACCTTATAAAGAGGTGCGGTAAGGTCAATTCCTGCCCATGTCGCCTCTCCCATCTTTTCTTTCCCAAGTTTTGCAGCCAGAACCGTCGGTCCGTACCGAAAAGCAAACACGGCATCCTGATCCAAAAGTCCAACAGACTCCACTGACATCGGATATTTTGCCATTATCACATCGCCATCCTCCCAGTTACGTTCCAATAAAACATACTCGCTATTACCGGCTGCTGTCATTTTCTCCGCGCCATTTACATAAATCGTGGCTTCCCCATGCATCCAATCCGGGATCCGAAGCGCAATCGCCACATCCGATATTTCTTTGTCATGCAATGCATTTAACACAAAAGAAATCTCCTCTGATTTTGTCACATCCGACTTCTGTGTAAGCACAAGATTCTTTTCCTCCCAAGTCACTTTTGAAGCGACATATTGATTTACAAGCAGCGTATCATTGGCACGAAAATAAATACTGTCGCCCAGTTTCGTGAAATTCTCCATGCCACTTCCGGTACAGCACCAGAACATATTCTTTTCCGGCTCCTCCTCACCAAACGTTTTGTAATACCCGGTTGCCATCGGCGTAAAATAAGATGCTGCTCCACTCTCCGTTTTTACCGCTCCCATAATCGCATTCCGCAAAGTTGTCTCATAATAATCGGCATACTCCTTTTTCCTTGTTGCCTTAAATAGCTCTTTTGCAAGTTTTAACATATTGTGCGCACAACAGCTCTCACAATTTGTCTGCGTGCGAATCTCATCCAGATGATAATCTTTCCGAAAATGCTCCATCACACTGATGCCGCCGGTAACAAAAGAATGTCGTTTGACAACCATTTCAAAAAATTTCTCAGCATCCACAAGATATGCTTCATCTTCCTGTTTTGCCTCCCCCAGCTGTTTTAACACATTATATCGCTTAATCGCACCGATAAACTTAGGAATCTGGGTATTCGCGTGCTTTCCATCCAGACAGTTTTTTTCACCTTTCGCAGCCATCAAAAAAAGTGCTTTCTCATCAAATTTCTGCGCCGCCTCCAAATGGTGCTTATTATGACTGTAGGAATACAGTTCATACAAACAATCATTCATGCCGCCATATTCCGTCTCCAATACCTTTTGATTCGTTTTTAAATCCCATTTACTCACACGCTCATAAATCCAGTCACCCAATTTTTCCGCAACCAAAAGAGCTGTTTCATTTCCCGTATATTTATAAGTATCTACAAGACCGGCAAGAACCTTATGCATATTATACCATGGAACCCACGTCTCGCCCTTTTTCTTTCCCTCCAAAATATCAAACTGCTTCTCAACATCCTCTTTATCTTCCACTTTTGCCCCAAAAAGGAACCCGGTGCCAAGTTTCTTCTGACATTCTTCCAAACCGGCAATTAACGTCTGAGATTTTTCTTTCAGTTCTTTATCACCAGTCACCTTCACCGCCTGTGCAAGAGCCGTAAGATAATGGCCGACACAATGACCGCCAAGCAAACTATCTTCCCATCCGCCATACGGTCTGACACCCTTTGTATCAATCCCTGCTGTCGTTCGAAATCCAGCCAGTAGGCGCGCAGTATCCATTTTTTTCAAGAAAGCTATATCCGACTTCTGAGCAGACAAATAATAATTGTCTAAAATCTGTACTTTATCTAACTCAAATGGTTCAGTCCAGCCCATCTCATTCTCCGTCAAAACACAAATTGAAATATCCTGATTCATAAAAAATCCTCCCTTTGTTTTTGTATCCTTACTATTACATAAAAATGACAATAAGTAAATAAAAAAAGGGTTAGGTTTTGTTTGAAAAAGTAAGATAATTATCTTATACTATATATTAACAACATATTAATCGCAAAATCAAGCAGGGAGAGCGTTAAAAAATGAAAGATATTAGAATATCAACGGCAGCGCAGGTACACTATAAATTCAATGGATTCTTTGAGGCAGGTTCGCCGGATTGGATTCATATGTCACGTGAACTAATGGAAAATGAATTAATCATAGTAACAAACGGAACACTTTCCATTGCAGACCAAACAGACCGGTATGTCGTAAATGAAAATGAATACTTAATTATGGAGCCGGGACAGCAATTTGGTTTTGCCCCATCCCTCTGCACCTTCTACTGGCTTCATTTTGACTGCTTATTTTTCGGATTTAAAGACGAACCGGTTATTTTTCTTCCTAAGCAGGGGCAAATATCCTCCCCAAACCGCATCCATAATGCCTTTTTGGAGCTTAATAATGCAAATTTTGTTTACCATGATGAACAAACGAATAATATGTATACCCTGCAGATTTTATTGGAATTGTATAATCAGTCGCAGAAGAAAACACTGCTTAGTCATTCCTACCGTGATTATTTATTGCAGAATGTCAAAAACTATGTCAAATGGAATCAGGCATACCACATCACCGTATCAGATATTGCAAAACATTTGGGTTATCATCCAAAATATCTTTCTGCACGCTTCCACAAAGAGACCGGCATGACTTTAAAACAATATCTCATCCAGGAAACAATGGAGTATGCCAAAACCGAATTAACACATACAAACCGCAGTATTTTATCCATTGCGCTCAGTCTCGGCTTTTGTGATGGTCAGGCATTTTCCTGCGCCTTTAAAAAGCAAGCCGGAATAACCCCAACGCAATTTCGAAACAGCCACCACCCCATCACACGGAATAGTAACTAATCAAATTTTTTTAATTCTTCATACAGCCTGTGAATGGGAAGACCAACCACATTGAAGTAGTCCCCCTTAATCCCTTCAATAAACTTACCAAACAAGCCTTGAATGCCATATGCTCCGGCTTTATCATATGGTTCATCGGTCGAAATATAAGCCTCAATCTCATTTTCTGTCATCGGCGCTACATTCACCTTCGTTCCCTCAGCAAATGATGACGCAGATACCATATCACCTGATTTTGCAATCACCGTAACACCGGTATACACCATATGACTTTTTCCCTGTAATTTATAAATCATTTCTCTCGCTTCTTCTGTATCTGCCGGTTTTCCAAGAATTTTTCCATCAATCGAAACAACCGTATCCGCACCAATAATGATTCCTTCTTCTACCTGCCCGGCAACTGCCATCGCTTTTTGATATGACAATTCTTTCGTCACTTCTGCCGGCTCATTTTTTGTGATTACTTCTTTGGTGTCCGATACAAGCACCTCAAAAGGAATCTCCAACATCTGAAGCAATTCTTTCCGTCTCGGAGAGCCGGATGCCAAAATCATTCGTTTCATTTTTCTTCCTTTCTACTAAAAACAAACGCTGCTCCCTATCGTTTAGGGAACAGCGCGTTACATACAAAATCATGCACTTATGCAAAATATTTTACACCGCTCTTGAAAATCTTCTGATCCTGGTCGCCATAAATATTTACGGCAACACCATCACCGCGGCGCTCGGAATGCGCCATCTTACCAAGAACACGTCCATCCGGACTGGTAATACCTTCAATTGCACAATAAGAACCATTCGGGTTAAAGTCTTCATCCATGGTTGGATTTCCATCAATATCTACATACTGTGTCGCAACCTGTCCGTTTGCAAACAATTTCTGAATCCACTCATCACTTGCCACAAAACGTCCCTCACCATGAGAAGCCGGAATCGAATATACGCCGCCAAGTTCTGCCTCCTGAAGCCATGGCGATTTATTCGTAACCACTTTTGTATAAACGGTCTTCGACACATGACGTCCAATACTGTTTGTCGTCAATGTCGGCGAGTCGGAAAGCTGTGTCGCAATCTTACCGTAAGGAACCAAACCAAGTTTAATCAACGCCTGGAATCCGTTACAAATACCAAGTACCAAACCGTCTCTCTCATCTAACAGTTCATGAACGGCATCTTTAATCTTTTCATTACGGAAAATGGAGGTAATGAATTTTGCCGAACCATCCGGCTCATCACCGGCACTAAATCCGCCGGCAAACATCAAAATCTGGGACTCACGGATTGCCTTTTCAAAAGCATCTACACTGTCCGTGATGTTCTGCTCCGTCATATTTTTAAATACAATGCTCTTTGTATCAGCACCTGCTGCCTGGAACGAAAGAGCGGTATCATACTCACAGTTTGTTCCCGGGAATACCGGAATAAATACGGAAGGTTTTGCTACTTTATGTTTGCATACATAAATGTCTTTCGTATCGTAAAGTCCGGTATTGATTTCTTTGTCTTCCACACCGGAACGGGTAGGGAATACTTTTTCCAAAGTGCCACTCCAAGCCGAAAGTGCTTCCTCCATGGAAATCACTTCATCATCACACTCAAACTGCGGTTTATCCAATGTCTTACCAATCTTATCATAAGAAACACCGGCAGCATCCAACACAGCCAAATCCTCTTCATCAATCTCTGCTACAATTTCACCATAACCCGGTGTAAAGAAATATTCTTTTGGTTTATGTTTGCAGAATTTAGCACCAATCTTATTACCAAATGCCATCTTCGCAACGGCATCGGCAACACCGTTGCCATCAACTGCCTGTGCGGAACGAATTACACCATCACGCATCAGTTTCGTAATCTTCTCATACTGACTCATAATAAATGCAAAATCCGGAAGGTCATACTCATCCTTCTGAATTGTGAATTTCACAAGACGGCTTCCTGCTTTTTTCAGTTCGTTTGTTACAACATCCGAAATCTCAGCCACATCAACAGCAAAGGAACAAAGGGTAGGCGGTACATCAATATCGTTAAAGGTACCGGACATACTATCTTTACCACCAATGGACGGAAGACCAAGTTTAATCTGTGCATCATATGCACCTAACAAAGCTGCCATCGGCTCGCCCCAGCGTTTTGCATCTTCTGTCATACGTTTGAAGTATTCCTGGAATGTAAAACGGATTTTATGGAAGTCACCACCAGCTGACACAATCTTAGCAACCGAAGTAAGCACTGCATATTCTGCTCCATGATATGGGCTCCAGCTCATCAAATACGGATCCATGCCATAACTCATCATCGTAACCGTATCACATTTACCGTCAAGTACCGGAAGTTTAGCAATCATAGTCTGCGTTGGTGTCAACTGATATTTACCACCATATGGCATATTGACTGTGCAGGCACCAATGGAACTGTCAAACATTTCCACAAGACCTTTCTTTGAACATGCATTTAAACTGCTAAGTTTTTTCAAGAAAGCATCTTTGAAACTGTCTACTTTTTCTGTCTTTGTCAAATAATTATCTGCTTTTTTCGGGCTTTCTACAACTACGTCTGTCTCCTGATGAGCACCGTTTGTATCTAAGAAAGCACGAGAAATATTTACAATCTCTTTACCACGCCATTTTAATACAAGGCGTGGAAATTTAGTAACAGTCGCTACACAGACTGCTTCTAAGTTTTCTTCTTCTGCATAGGCAAGCATCTTGTCAACATCTTTCGGATCAACAACGATTGCCATACGCTCCTGTGACTCAGAAATAGCAAGTTCTGTTCCGTCGAGACCGGCATATTTCTTTGGTACCTTGTCCAAATCTACGGTCAAACCATCTGCAAGTTCACCAATCGCTACGGAAACACCACCGGCACCAAAGTCATTACATTTCTTAATCAGACGGCTCACTTCTTCGCGGCGGAAAAGTCTCTGAATCTTACGCTCAGTCGGCGCATTACCTTTCTGCACCTCTGCACCGCAGGTATCAATCGATGCTGTGTTATGTGCTTTTGAAGAACCGGTTGCACCACCACATCCGTCACGACCGGTACGTCCGCCAAGAAGAATAATGATGTCATCCGGATCAGAGTTCTCACGAATTACATTTTTTCTTGGAGCAGCACCCATAACGGCACCAATCTCCAAACGTTTTGCAACATAATTTGGATGATATACTTCATCCACAAGTCCGGTTGCCAGACCAATCTGGTTACCATATGAACTATAACCTTTGGCAGCTCCTGTCACAATCTTACGCTGGGAAAGCTTTCCTTCCATCGTCTCTTTCTGAGATTTTGTCGGGTCAGCCGCGCCCGTCACGCGCATTGCCTGATAAACATAGCCGCGTCCTGACAACGGATCACGAATTGCACCGCCAAGACAAGTAGCAGCTCCACCAAACGGCTCAATTTCTGTTGGGTGGTTATGTGTTTCATTCTTAAAGAATACAAGCCACTCTTCTGTTTCCGGGCCATTTCCATGGTCGATTTCAACCGGTACAACAATCGAGCAGGCATTAATCTCATCCGACACTTCCATGTCTTCCAATTTACCTTCTGCACGAAGTTTCTTCATACCAAGAAGTGCGATATCCATCAGAGAAACAAATTTGTCATCTCTGCCCTGATACATTTCATCATGTGCTTTTTTGTATTCATTGTATGTTTTTTCAACCGGTGCTTTATAGTCACCATCTTCAAATGTTACATTTTTTAACTCTGTGAGGAACGTCGTATGACGGCAGTGATCCGACCAGTATGTATCCAACACGCGGATTTCCGTCATCGATGGGTCTCTTTTTTCTTCTCCATGAAAATAATTCTGGATGTGAAGAAAATCTTTAAACGTCATTGCCAGACCAAGTGAATCGTACAATGCCTTTAACTCATCCTCCGGCATATCCTTAAAGCCATCAAAAATCTTAACATCTGCCGGCTCCTCAAAAACAGTTACCAAAGTTTCAGGAACTACTTCATCTGTTTCACGAGAATCTACCGGATTAATACAATACGATTTGATACGTGCTAATTCATCCTCGGAAATATCACCGGATAACACATATGTTGTCGCAGACCGGATAATCGGCTCTTCTTTTTCATTTAACAGTTTCACACACTGCTCTGCCGAATCGGCACGCTGGTCGAACTGTCCCGGTAAATATTCCACAGAGAACACTTTGTCATTCTCTTTTTTCGGGAATCTTCCCTCATAAATATCATCTACCGGTGGTTCTGAAAACACTGTAACAAGTGCTTTTTTGTATACATCTTCGGAAATTGATTCCACATCATAACGAATCAACACACGCACTTCACTGAGCGTATCAATTCCAAGATAACTCTTAAGCTCCTGTTTCAACTCCTTTGCCGCTACGGCATAAGGTTCTTTTTTTTCAACATAAATCCGTTTTACGTCTGCCATGACATCCTCCATTTTCTGCTGTATTAAATGATATTATAAATTACTTTAATTACTGCTGTGTCGAACTATCTGTTGTCAGATAACCAATTGTAACTCTGCCCTTCCAGTAACTCTGTGCTGTTGCGGTATACTCTGCTTTAATTGTGTTTTTGTAAACCGCATCAAACTGTGTATCTTCTTCCTGAGAAATAACAGTCTCGCACTGCTTGTTGTAAGCAGCCGGGTCATTGTTATTTACCATCTTAATCACATAATAAGCATCTTTTGTCTCAATCAAACCGGATACTGCACCATTTTTCATTGCTTTCACAGTCTTACGAGTAGCATTATCCAGAAAATCCGTATCGGTTTCAATCAAATCTTTTGTCGAATAAGAAATTCCTTTGTTGTTATCATCGACTTTGTCATTGTCTTTGTCCGTAATAACATCTTTTGTAAAATCTTTTGCGCTTGCTGCTTTTTTCTGCAAAGCAATCATATCTTTCTTACCCTGTTCAAGTGTCTTTGCATCTTTATCCTTTGTCTTATTATCACTGCCGGTTTCTGTCTTGGCAAATGTATAATACTGCAAAGTATACTGACGATAAGATTTTTTATCGACAGATTTCTTTAACTTGTCCTTGTCGATTTTCAAAGTGGAAACAATAGAATCTTTATATTTCTCACCAAGTTTATCTTTCTCTTTTACAGTTGTAATCGTTGCCTCATCCAGACCTTTCATCGCTTTCTGGGAATCTGTCATATTCTTTCTGGCACTCTTGACATCTTCTTTAATTGTCTTTTTCTCTTCATCTGTTAAAGTCATACCCTTTTTCTGTGCGCACATATACAAAATCTCACGTTTTTTTAACGTCTGCATAATCTGCTTTTTGTAAAGTGCTGCATAGGTGTCACCATCTTCTGTCGTATCGGACCAGTCAAACGACATGCCATACATCTGATACATACTTGCCATTGCTTCTGCCTGGTAAATATCGTACATTGCTTCCGGATAATTTATCGTATGTGTTACTGTCTTCCCATCCGCATCTTTTCCTTCTACCGTCAAAATTGCTCTCGGACGAAGATTCACATAACATACCCCGCCGCCAAGCACTGCTACAAGGATGATGCCAACAAGAATCAAAATCATATTCTTACTCAGTCCTCTGCTCTGTTTCACTGTGGACTGTGTGGCATTTTCCCCACCATTTTTCATAATTTTCTTTGCGCTATTCATTTTCTTTCAGCCTCCATAGATTAGTAATGCAAAGGGGGCAAAGAGATTTGACCCCAATATTCTTGTATTCTACCATAAAAAAACAAGGTTCGCAATAAGTACCACAAACATTTCACATATTGAAATAAAAAAACTGCTGACCCATTAAGATCAACAGTTTTGTATGAAATGCAGGAGATGGGACTTGAACCCACACGATATTGCTACCACAGGCACCTGAAGCCTGCGCGTCTGCCAATTCCGCCACTCCTGCGAACAAATGATATATTATCAAATGTAGGGGGAAATGTCAATTACTTTTTTTCGGTTGTTTGTGTCAAGTGTTCGTTGGCACTTTTTTTGTTTTCCGTAATTCCGTAGAAAAGCTTTGCGTCTCGTAGGCACTCCCGCTCGTTGAGTGCGTAGCGGTATGGGCACTGAAACTACCAGTGCCACATACCGACGTACTCAAACCCACGAGTCACAAAGTTTTTCTACGGAATTACTGGAACCCAAAGAACTAACAGCAAACATTTGGCACATACATCCGAAAAAACAGTGCTGCCCACCAAAAAGACAGCTCTCTCCACACCTCCGCAATCTTACAATAAAAACCAGAGTTTTGTTTCACATATTGTTCGGAAGTTTCATTTTCATTTGTTTGATGCTAATCAATTTGGAATTCCAGTATTTATCAGGAAAAGTTTTGCAGGAAGTGGGTACAAATGCGCAAGTATCAGGCATGTGTCTTTTACATGCCGATACTTCTGCGGATTTGTCCAAGCGGGAGCGCCCACTACCTGCAAACTTTTCGTGATAAATTACGGAACCCAAAGGAATATCAACAAATTCTTTGCACAAATCCCCCACAATATGCTATACTAATATCTATCAATAAACGGACCTTGGTCCCTACATATACAGAAAGGAAAGACTATGACAATCAATCCGGGAATGTTAATTTTCTGTCTGTTGGATTCAGCAATTGCCTTTCTCCTTGTTTTCTTCGTATCCCGTGCAAAATTCGGGGGCGAAAAAAGTATGCTTGCCAGAGTAATTAGTGCCATCCTCGGCACACTGGTTTTTATCGTTCACTTTGGTGTACTGATTTGGTTTAACACAGAGCCTGTTACAATTAGTGCCGCCGGCAAAGCAGTCGTTTATGCTGCGCCAATTGTATTAAGTATTCTGATGATTATACTAACCTTACTTTCTCAGCCGCCGAAAAAAGAAAATGAAGAGGAAACAGAAGAATCCGAGAACGACACGGAAGAAACCGCAACGGCAGAAACAAATGAAGGAACGGCAGCCAAATAATCAGCTGTGCCGTTCCTTTTTCGTTGTTTTGCAGCAATTTCAGAAATTTTCTACATATATTTCTTCAAATGTTTTTTCTTAATCTTTGAGATGTTGCAGGCAAATATAATCGCAACAACTTTTTTCTTGCTGTTTAAGTAAAAACGGATTCGATACTTGCCATAAACTGCATCTCCATAAGTTTTTACTTTGTTTTTCTTAAGACCTTTCATTTTGCTAAATGGGTCTTTTGATGTACATTTTTTCCAAGTCAGTTCTCCATAGGCTTTTTGAACCTTTGTCTTGGATGCACCAATTTTAATACCGCGGGCTGTTGCTTTTTTCTTACTTCCGCCCTTCCACTGTCCATTCCATGCATAACCATGGTTGTAGCCATAACGCTGACAGAAATTCACAAAGTTCTCTGAATTAAATTTACTGAAATCTTTCTTTGCCATTTTTGCAACAACCGTAATTTCGCAGGTTTTTGTGATGCCGTCAACTGCTGCCGTAATTACCGTTTTACCTTTTTTGAGTGCTTTAATTTTTCCGGTTTCATCCACCTTAGCAATTTTTTCATTGGCACTTGTCCAGGTAACTGTTGAAGTCGTTCCCGTTATCACAGGCTTTAATGTTTTTCCTACCATCAAAACCGCTGATTTTCTGCTTATCGCAATTTTGGTCACATCTACCGGCTCCGGCGTAACCGTTGGCTCCGCACTTGGCTCTGTACTTGGTTCAACACTTGGAGATGCGGATGGTGTCACCGTAGGTGTCGGTGTTGGTTCGCCAATTTCGGTCGGTGGAGTTTGTCCACTTCCATTTTCCTCCGCACGGGCAGGAATGGCATATCCTGTCCACAATCCAAGCACTAAAGATGCACTTACAATTGCGCTTACAATTCTTTTTCTACTCTTTTGCATTGTCTTTTGCCCCTTTCCAATTCTACGATTTATATTTTATCCTTATCATTGTATCATAATTGAAAACTGTGTCAAATGTATTCCAACACAAAATTTAGTTCTGCAATATCTAGTCTAACTCTACAGCACCGGTATAAAGCTGATAATATCTTCCTCTTTTTGCCAGCAGTTCTTCGTGTGTTCCACGCTCAATAATCTCGCCCTGCTCCAATACCATAATGCAGTCAGCATTACGAACGGTAGATAATCGGTGGGCAATTACAAATGTTGTACGGTTTTTCATCAAGCGCTCCATTCCGTGGTCGATATGCATTTCGGTACGGGTATCGACAGAACTTGTTGCCTCATCCAGCACAAGAATCGGTGCTAGTGACAGAGCTGCACGGGCAATATTCAAAAGTTGGCGCTGCCCCTGACTTAAGTTTGTTCCATCTCCCTCAAGTACGGTATCGTAGCCGTCCTCAAGACGCATGATAAACGAATGAGCACTTGCCGTTTTCGCAGCCTGTTCTACTTCCTCATCCGTTGCATCCGGTCTTCCGTAGCGGATATTTTCACGCACAGTTCCACTGAACAAATGCGTATCCTGTAAAACCATCGCAATATTTTCACGGAGCGAACGGCGTTTATATTTTTTCACATCAATGCCGTCAATCGTAATTGTTCCTTCCTGAATATCATAAAAACGATTCAGTAAGTTTGTAATGGTCGTCTTCCCGGCACCGGTAGAACCAACAAATGCCACTTTCTGTCCGGCATGAGCATACAAGTTGATATCTTTTAAAATAACTTTATTTTCATCATAGCCAAAGTTTACGTGCTCCATAATCACTTCGCCCTTGACATCTTTCATTTCAACGGCATCTTCATCATCGGCTTGTTCCACATCCGCATCCATTACCGCAAATACACGCTCTGCACCGGCAAGTGCCGAGAAAATCGTATTTACCTGCATGGAAATTTCATTAATCGGGCGGCTGAACTGTCTGGAATAATTAACAAACACCGTCAGACCACCGATAGAAAGTCTTCCAAAATAACAAAGCAGACCACCAATTGCTGCCGTCAGACCATAGCAGACCTGACCGATATTTCCCATAACCGGTCCCATAATGCCGCCAAAAAACTGTGCTTTAATCTGTTTTTCACGAAGGTCATTGTTTAAATCTACAAATTCTTCCACTGCCTTGTCCTCGTGGCAGAAAACTTTTACAACCTTCTGACCGGTAACAGTCTCTTCAATGTAACCATTCAAATCACCAAGCGCACTCTGCTGTTCACGGTAATAACGGGAACTTCTTTTGGCAATACTTCCACCTGCCTTAACCATAACAGGAACCATGGCAATGGTAAGAAGGGCAAGCCAGATATTTAAACAAATCATGATAATGGTTGTTCCAATAATACTGATTGCACCGGAAATCAACTGGATAACCGTATTATTTAACAACTCACCAATCATATCAATATCATTGGTAAACCGGCTCATAATATCTCCGGTTGCATTTGTATCAAAATAGCGAACCGGCATATCCTGCAAATGGTCGAACAAATCTTTACGGATACGAATCAGCGCACGCTGGGAAACACCAATCATGATACGCTGCTGCAAATAGTTTGCAAGCACTCCGACGCCGTAAATAACCAACATGGTAAGTACACCTTTCAAAAGTGTCCATGTACCATCTGCCAGCACTGTACTAAAATCTAAATTTTTATTTTTCAAAGAAGCAACTTGTAACGCCGTTTTGCCAAGCTGGTCAACAATCGGTTTTAACATATAAGAACCGGCTAATGTTGCTCCACTGAACACAAGCACAAAGACAAGTGCCAGTACAACAAGCATCTTATCTTTTCCCATATATTCAAGAAGTCTTTTAATGGTAGCACGTGATTCTTTTGGCTTGCCACCCATCATATGTCTCGGGCCACCCGGTCCATGTTTTGGTCCCGGTCCCATGCCGCCATGTGGCTGATTTTTTGCCTGACTCATCCTGCCACCTCCTCTTTACTTCTCTGTGAATAATAAATTTCCTGATATGTTTCACAGGATTCTAATAATTCTTTGTGCGTTCCCTGTCCAACAATCTGTCCTTCATCCATAACAAGAATCCGGTCAGCATCCTCAACAGAAGAAATACGCTGCGCAATAATCAATTTTGTTGTGTCTTTTAAAGTCGTTGAAAAACTCTTCCGAATTTGTGCCTCAGTCGCTGTATCTACCGCACTGGTACTGTCATCTAAAATAAGGATTTTCGGTTTCTTAAGCAGTGCTCTTGCAATACAAAGACGCTGTTTTTGTCCACCGGAAACATTGACACCACCCTGTCCAAGTTCACGGTCATATCCATCTGCGAACTCACTGACAAAGCCATCGGCCTGTGCTGCCTTTGCAGCCTCTTTCACCTGTTCATCCGTTGCCTCTTCATCGCCCCAGCGAAGATTTTCCATAATACTGCCGGAAAACAGCGTATTTTTCTGAAGCACCATCGCAACGCCGTCACGCAGATGATTCAGCGAATACTCTTTTACATTCACGCCATCTACTAACACTTCCCCTTCATCACAGTCATACAGACGTGGAATCAGCTGCACAAGAGAACTTTTTCCGGAACCTGTCGAGCCGATGATACCAACCACTTCGCCCGGTTTCGCTGTAAAATTAATATTCTGCAAAACATTTTTCTTATGTTTTTTATAATAACGGAAGCAGACATTTTTAAATTCGATTTCACCGGATGTTACCAAGCGGTCTTTCTCAGATGCATTGTCATCATTTAAGTCAATGTCCGTATCTAATACTTCCAAAATACGATGAGAAGATGCCATCGCACGAGAACCCTGAATCATAATCATGGAAACCATCATAAGCGACATCAGAATCTGCGTTACATAAGTAGTAAATGCTGTAAGGTTTCCAACCGGCATATCGCCAATCAAAATCTGCTGACCGCCAAACCAGACAACTGCCATAACCGTAAGGTTCATTGCTAATGTCATAATCGGCATTGTGAGAATTACAACCTTCATCGCACGAAGTGTTTTATCTTTTAATTCGTTGTTCGCACGGTCAAAGGTCTCTTTTTCAAAATCATCACGCACAAAAGATTTTACAACACGCTGGTTTGTGATATTTTCCTGGATTCTTGAATTGAGTCCGTCAATCTTTGTCTGCATCACGTCAAACCGCGGAAATGCAGTCTTCATAACAAACGCAAGTGCAATAATCAAAACCGGAATTACGACACAGAAAACCAGTGCCAGTTTCGCATTCATAAGAAATGCCATAATCAAACCACCAATTAACATACCAGGTGCACGCAAAAGCATACGAAGTCCCATACTCAAGACATTCTGAATATTCGTAATATCATTTGTTAATCGTGTTACTAAAGAACCGGTTGAAAATTTTTCGATATTGGCAAAGGAAAATTTCTGCACTTTGGCAAACACATCTCTTCGCAAATCACCGGCAAAATTTACAGATGCCTTTACCGCAAAATAAGCACCAAGCACGCCACCCATCATCATAAGAAGAGCCGTTCCAATCATAGCTGCTCCTATCCCAATAATGTAAGCAGGTCCTTTTGCTGCCACCGTAACATCCTGCCCACATCCATAGTTAATAATCATAGACATTAATTTCGGCAGAATAATTTCGCCAAGCACTTCCACAATCATAAAGATTGGTCCAAGGATAAATGCTGACTTATAAGGAATTACATACTTTTTATACTGTTTCATTTTGTCCCTCCATCGCTGCATTTTTTAATCGTTCCATATTTTCGTAAATACGGTCAAAGTAATCACATAACTGTTCTTTTTCGCTTTCCGAGAATCCCACATACATTTGTTCATCTAACATATCAAAAAAGTCACAGCTTTCTTCTACCAATTTCCGCCCCTTTTCCGTCAATTCCACAAAATTGCGTCGGTTATCTTCTTCACGCATCTTTTGTGTAATGTATTCGGACTTTTTCAGCGCCTTCAGTGCAACGGCAACTGTCGCCGGTGAAATTTCTAAAAATTTAGCAAGTTCTACCTGCGATGCAAATGAATGTTTCGCAAGCGTCATCAGAAGACGATGTTGTGCTCTGTGAATCCCGGTTCCTTCCAGATTACACTCCAGCATTCTGCGATGCATCTGATTCATCACAATCATGCGGTGCGTAATATCACGGGAACGAATCTTCTTTTTTTTCTGTTCCTGCAAAGTTTTTCACCTCCAAATCATTCTATATCTAATCAATAGCCATTTAATCATTAGCATACAAACTGTTAGCATCTTAATGTTTATACCAGATTTTTGTGCCAATGTCAATAACAAATGAAACTTTTCACATATTGTTCATAAAATATACTAATCTATGTCTAACGAGGATTTTTTATGGATTATGGCAAATTAAATATACACGTTGTGTCGGATAACTCAGGCTTTCCGATTCCTGATGCCACCGTGCAGATTACCTCAGAAAACGAACCGGAAAACATTATAGAGGAAGCTGTCACCAATAACGTGGGACAGTTAAATAACATTGAACTTGCCGCACCGCCGGTGGATTACAGCATGACCCCTTCTGCAAACAAACCTTATTCGGAATACACCATCACAATCTCCGCTTCCGGTTTTGAATCGGTCGAAATTAATGGAGCAGAAATTTTTTCCGGTGAGACAGCCATTCAGAACGCTTCTCTGCTTCCTCTTGCCACAGGCGAAACCGACAGTGCGGAACTTTTTGTCATTCCCGACCATACACTATGGGGCGATTACCCGCCAAAAATACCGGAAAGTGAAATCAAAACGGTGGAAGAAACCGGAGAAATTGTATTAAGCCGTGTTGTCATCCCGGAATATGTTGTTGTCCATGATGGTCCCCCATCAGACACCCGTGCCAAAAATTACTATGTCAAATACCGCGACTACATCAAAAATGTTGCAAGTAGTGAAATTTATTCCACCTGGCCGGAAGCAACCATCCGCGCCAATATCCTTGCAATCCAGTCATTTACCTTAAACCGTGTTTACACCGAGTGGTATCGAAATAAAGGAAAAGATTTCACAATCACTTCCTCCACCGCCTACGACCACAAATTTGTTCCGGGGCGCAATATTTTTGAAAGTATATCCGCTATTGTGGATGAAATTTTCAGCGAATATCTTTCAAGACCAAATGTAGAGCAGCCAATTCTTACTCAGTACTGTGATGGAAAAAATGTCAGTTGTCCAAACTGGCTCAGTGTATTCTGTAGGGTATATAAATTTAAATTTTGAAAAAATATAAATATTTTAAACAAGAAAGAAAAAATAATCAATTCTAATTAACTTCTCTTTTTAAATGATTGATATTCAATATTTTAGGCTAACACGCCATCTATTAAATTAATTTATTCAAAAAAACTTGTAGTCCAAAAGTAAATCCAGCAACTTAGTTTTTGCTTACATTCTACTTACATCCAAACGAAAAGTTGCCATTTCATCCAAGTAACGCTATAATTATCCAAAAACACACGGAGGTATTTTATATGTTTACTGGTTCTTCAAGTGCCATTGCTTTTCAATTTGAAAAATTAGTTGCGGACATTTTTCGCATGTATGGCTTTTATGCCACCTTAACCCAACTATACCATGACAATGGATATGATATATTAGCTACAAAAAATGATACACGATACCTAATCGAAGTAAAATATTCACGAAAAAATTATGTTCCTTCATCTTCGTTGTATGACGCTGCCTGTCGCCTAAAAGTCCTTTTAGAAACACAGGAAACCTCAAGCGTTGCTATTTTGGTTGTTGGAACCCAACTAAAGAACAATGTACGCATAAAAATAGAAAATATTGGTAACATCATTGTTCTTGATATAAGAAACCTTTTATTTCTTGTACAAGACAATGAACCACTTAAAAGGAAAATATTATCTATACTTGATTTTTCCGTTAATGACCTTTTTCCCGAAAAACCTAATACGCAACTATTTGATTTGCAAGAAAAAACGATTTCACAGCCTGTTAGACACGGTGATCTGCTAAAAGAACGTATCGCAAATTGGACAAACGCAAACGGCAACACAGAATATGAAAATCTTTGTTATGAAACATTAAATTATCTGTTTGACAATGAACTTGCCTTATGGCACAGACAGCAAACTTCCAATGCTGACTTATACAGATTTGACCTAATATGTAAGATAAAAGACGGCGAAGTAAGCGGCTTATGGTCTACTATATTACAATGTTTCAATTCAAAGTACATTATTTTTGAATTTAAGAACTATACAGAAGAAATAACACAAAAAGAAATATACACCACTGACAAATATCTTTATCTAAAAGCGTTAAGAGGTGTTGCAATTATTATTTCTTGCAAAGGAACTTCTTCAAATGCAGATAAAGCAATCAGAGGTACTCTCCGCGAAAATGGTAAATTAATTTTAAGCATTAACAATTCTGATCTTCTTAAAATGATTGATATAAAAATGAGTGCAGGTATTCCCGCTGATTACTTATATACAAAATTTGACGAGTTGTTAATTGACTTGGAGAAATGAATTAATCTGCAATTAAATACTTATTCTAAGAGGCGTTCAAACATGAACGTCTCTGACTGTAGACAAAAAGGGCAGCCTTTAGCCGCCCTTTCTTATCTTTTAAATCTCCTTAACTTTTTTCAAGCTAACCCACTGCCACTTTCCATCTTTTTTGCCCAGCAGCCTTCCCCAAGCTCCGACAACTTTGGAAATCTTTAAAACTTCTCCCGGTTTAACACTTCCAATCTTGTTATCTTTTTTTACGCCTTTTGATGACCGGATAGCTGCCGTAATTACAACTTTCGCTTTGTACTGATAGTTATTTACGATTTTACTGTGCAGGTGCTTCCACTTTTTATTATTGCTTCCAATCATTGGCTTAGGACATTCTTTGCCATTCACATCCCAATGACGAATGATTGTTTTCGCATTTGGACATTTCTTTTGGATATACTGCACAAGTTCTCGAACTGCAAGCATCTGGTCCCAACCTACATTTTTTAAGCAATCGCACATCTCAATAGATACGCTGTTTGCATTTGTACACATTTTATAATAGGAGGCGGCTCCTTTTTTAGCAGTGTAGAAATGACCAACAGCCCAAGCAATACGTTCCATCGGTATTGATTGCCATACCTCCCCTTTCTTGTCCACAAAAAAGTGCGCTCCAGCTTCTAGCACATTTCCTGTAGCATAAAACAGTGCATTGTTCTTGGCCGTATCACCTTTGTTACCTGTAAAATGTAAGACGATGTACTTTATGCTTTTTAAATCTCGCACCCCTCCATAACTAATTGACTTTGCTAACTTTTTGTTAATGTTCATTTTATCTACCTTCCTTTACCATATTCATGACAGCGGAAATTCCTGCAGCTATAGCTGCTCCTCCAATGGACACTATCCATGTACGCCATTCAGACAATTCAAATTTTCCGCTGCAAAGACCAGTTGTTATCGTTCCAACCGCTGCCTGTGCAAATGTGCGCGTGGCACGCTGCAGCCATTCGTTTTCACGATATTTTTTAACTACATAATTCTTCAATTTCCTTACCATGATTATTTTTCCTCCTGTTCTTCTACCTCTTCTGGCATGGCCAAAAGAGTTGTGTATAACTTTGTTGCCACATCATTCCCACCCAAGTTATGATACGCTTTATACGCTTTTCGAAGCGATTCTTTCGCATAAATCGGACAGTGCTTCCGGTCCTGGTACTTGTTGTAGTTGCCAACAATATTTTCTCTCAAAAGGCTCTGAACGCCCTCTGCAATGGCTTCGTTTTTAGCGCGCTCGTTCTTCAAGTGCCGAACAACATTTCCGTACAGCAGGGATAAAAAGAATATGACAAGTGCATAAAGCCACTCCAACCAATTTGCCAGAATAAAATTAACAATTGCCATCGTTATCCTCCCCTTCTCTCTCCAATTCAGGCTCGACAACAAGCGGAGTATCACCCCATACAGCAAGTATTCCGGTTACAATCTGCTCCGGTTGTTCTCTGGCAAGCCGCTCTCTGTCTTCCGCGCTGTTATGATACTCACTAACTTCAATTGAATCACCATAGTATTCAACTCCGTCCACTACAACGTAATCCTGGGTCATGATTGACGCATTGAGCGCATCGTTCCTAACTTCTTTAATTTTTTTCATTGCAAAAAACCTCCTTTTGTCACTAATCAATCATTGTATACTGCAAACGAATATGACTATTTGCAGCGGTCGCTTTAATTGCAGTTGATGCGGCCACATTGATGTAAATATATGTCCCGGCTGTGACATGAACCTTCATGCTGCCACTGCCTTGGCATCCAGCGGAGGTATAGCCCCCTAATCCGGTAAAGTCCAGCAATTCATCAGAGCCATCATCGTTATATCGATAACACCTTGCATAATAGTAGCCATTGGTAGCTGCCGTAGCAAAAATATTCATGTCGATATTTACAATTCCTGAAAACGGACAGTAGATGAAGTTATTGCCACCGTGAGTGAAACTGCTTATCCTGTCTCCGGCACCGCTTTTTTGTAACTTAAGGGACAGTGATGTTTCAACCCAAGCCTCGGATGATGTAGAGTCAGCGGCCACATCAAATATCGCATACGGCAACCCTTTTCCCGAAAAAGCTGAAACCGCTTTTTCGTAAGCAAGTTTGACAGCACTCGGAGTAGCAGCCAAAGCAGTTGATGTGTTTGATACGCTCGTGATCAGCTTAGTTACTCCATATACAGATGTGGATGCAACATCCTTAACGGTGATCAATCTTGTCCAATCGCTCCAATCGGTTCCGATCTTTGTCCGGACATATGTTTGATAATCATTGGTGTTTGCCGTCCCGTGGCGAAAGAACAATTGTTTTACAATATTGTCTGCGACTTTGTTTACAACTAACCAGCCATTTGCGGCGGGAACATTTGAATACGTTTTTTTGTAATTGCAATAGTATATGCCGTCCTCGATGATGTCATTGGCATCAACATTCGTGTCCAGCTCTTGCGCTTCAATCTTGCTTTTGACGAATTTCTCCACATCACCTATTGTTTGGTTAAATTCTTCGATGGTGACATATGCTGCGCTTTTATATTGTATATTAAAATTTTCGCTATTCGAAACTGTAAGATAGTCACCAACTTGCATTTCAATCGGCACCTTATCAAACACTGGCATCAACGCAGGATTTTCGGCATTTAACGATATTGCTACCAAAAACTCCTCACCGTCATTTTCCTTTGCAAATAACCCAATTTCACAAATTTCATAAGATTCTGTTACTCCAACATTAGTCAAAATACTTGTCAACTGGATTGTGTTTTCATTTGATGAAATCGAATTAATATCAAATATTTGTTTTTCATCTTTTAATTCAGTGACTGACGATAGCTTACTAATTTCATAGATTGAATATTTTCCAGCTCCTGTTTTAATTGATGTAAATGTGAGCGTGCTTTGTTTCGCAACTGTTCTTGCAATTGCTTCGCTTCCTTTTTCTGTAACAATTTGTTGAGTGTAATATCCCACTTTTCCACCTCCTAAGATATGACGATATTATCGTAAACAAGCATTTTATTTAGCACATAAACAGCATGTTCCATGTTGTGTGAATTCACTACATTTCTCAATTTGCTATGTGAATTTTTAGCCTTTTTTAGAATCCTCGCAAAATCCTTAACGATGTCTTCTGTCATATCTTTTTCATTAATTTCAATATCAAATTCGCCTTCCTGCATGGTACCGTCCTCATACCACTCAATCACTTTTCCGTTGCCAAAAATGGCATTGGTTAAGCGCCGGATGCAATCGGTTGTTCCTGCTGTCATCGACCACTGATAGCCCTCTTTGACAAGCGCGCGCTTTTTGTCAATATCAAAGGCGCTATCATAATATGGGATGCGATATTGTATCGCAAGGTAATCCAGAATTGGTTCCGGAAGATTTTCGACATTCGATGCAAGTACAATTCTTTCCGTATATTTTTGGAATTCGGCTGTCAGCACTTCATCGACATACGATAAGCATCGAATCTCGGTTGAATCAATCGGATATAAGTCCGTCAGCCGGACATCCATAATGCCTTTGTATCCGTGTTCGAAATTATCGTAGTTAGTCATCTTCGATACCTCCATATTGCACAGATTGACTGGTGCAATTTGCGACTTTCCCCGCTGCAATTGTCGTTGCAGTTGGAGATATTATTTCAACTCGTTTAGCGCCGGTCGAAATAATGTGGTATATCAGTTTCCATGGGGAAATGTCGCGCCCAATCTTTTCTGACTGCCACTGCTTGTAGGATTCAACTGCCTCCACTACAGCTTTCTGAATTTCAGCCGCTTTCGAACGATCAGATTCATTAATGTAGTATTTGATGTTGATTTCATAATCTACTGTCTCTGGCTTATTGACCGTTATATAATCGTTTAATGACTTCTTGGCTGAATTTTTAACTGCTGCATCAACGGCAGCGATTAACTCATCCGATGGACATTCGCCGTTTTTCATCATAAAAACGATGTCAACATGTAGCGGCGTTGGTGTCTGAATCTGTATATCACCAATCTGCGAGCTGACCTGACGGATAACGTATTCATATCCATCGTCATTTCCCGTGGTATTTGGTTTTGACGCAGCCAAATATACGCTCTCCGCATATGCTTCATCGCTTTCTTCATCTTCACCTCCGGAAGATTCTGTGATGTTGTAAACCTCCTGCACATAGGTCAAAGGAGTTACGATTTCAGATACGTCTCTTTCTTTATATCCATTTCCGTCTGTTCCCGGCTCTGTGCAAAAGCACAGGACATCTCCCGTTTGTGCGCCAGCAGATATAATTACATCACGTTCTGACTCGAAGAAAACATCATCATCCGCAGAAAAAATCGTACCCGCCGGGATCGTATAATCAACTTCCAATTTTTTAGACAACACAATACGCATAGTTACATGAGCCTTTTTCCCTGCATCTCGTGGTGGCTGTGACACGTTCGCACCTAAGTTGTCAAGAAAGGCTCCTGTAGCGTATTTAAGCAGATTCATTTTTCCAACCTGGTCGATATAGCATAACCTCTGCCAATGCATATATGCCATCGTATCAAGAAGAAGTTTAATTGGGTCAGTATCTGCAAGTTCAACCGGTTCTCCTGTAATCTCTTCATGGCGTTTTTCGTACCACTCTTTACAGTTTTTTAACGTACCTTCCAACGTTGCATTGTTAATAAATGACACTTCCGGGTAATTGTCAAAAACGCTCATATTCATCCTCCTCTCCAACCTCGTCTTCATCAAAATCGTCATCTTCATCCATTTCAAAATCTTCATTGACAGCAATAAAAATGTGAGGACAAAGCACATCTTCTGTGGATTGCTCAAAACTAATATCATCCACCAGCAATTCCGGAAAAAACATTTCCAGTTTTTCAGAGACGTCTTGCACATACTCCATTTTGGCAATCGGTACCGGTTGATCAATAATGTCTGGTCGAATGCCAAATTTTCGATTGCACGGAAAACTTCCCTCGACAGATGATAACAGCATCCCGATAGACTGCTCATACCGTTCCTGCTCACCCACATCATCTTCGAATGTCATTTTAGCTGTTCCAAATTGCAATGTTACCACCTGCTTTCTATCTAGTATTCTTTTAACGTGACGGATATGGATGCCTTTGCTAACTCACCGCCGGCATATACAACATCAAACGAATCGGACGCATTGGTCATTTTCCATTTGCTTCCGATTTTGTGCGTCCCAATCATCAACGTATCAACTTTACCTTTTTCAACTAACCGATGTATTTTTTTTAGAATGCTGTGCGGCTTATAACCCAAGTTAATATCAACCATAATTTCAAAAGAAAAGGAGCGTAAATCCGCTCCTGTAAACTCTGATTTTGGTTTTTCCCCGATAATCTCATGTTCGGACCATCGTCCGGACACCTCTTGCTTTAAATTATCAAGGATTAATGCCGTGTTTTTTGTCACAAAAAACCGAATTCCTCCAAAGGATGATATTACTTTTCCGGGCTGGCTCACCTTTTTCTTTGAGGAGTTGAAAGAGGCTTTTTTCCAAAGCACATTTTTTCCTTTTATGACTTTGACCTTGCCCTTCTTTCTTGAAACTTTAACCGTTTTCTTCTTTTTTTTAGCCATAATATCACCTGCCTATAATTTTCCCGAGGCACACGCTTTGCGCCGATGACGTATAAGCCACCGCTACCAAATCATCTACCTCCAACGGATTTCCTTCGAGAAGTGGCATGAAATCCGTTGTTGCATCATCTTCGTCCGGATACGATACAGACACTAATCCATCTGAGCTTATCGCGGACACAAATCCTATTTTAATCATAACAGCCTCCTAACGACATGTTCTTTTATAAACCTTGTGTAATTCTAACGACATCGCATAGCCTCCACTTTTGCTAACTTTATGAGTTACTTTATCCACATAATATTTCCCAGATAGTTTCCCGGCTTTTTTTAGCTGCACGGTAGCTGTCGCTATAATCTTTGGATTCGGCATTATATCGACTGTCATCGTCACTCTTTTTTTGTTCTCTGCGGCCAAAAGAGCTTTTGCTTTTAATTGTGCGTCTCTTTTTGAATACGCTGTCACATCGACATTAAGCATCCTCCCTGCTTTGCCAATCTTAATCTGATGCTTTTTATTCGTTTTGGCATCCGTGTAAGACACCTTTGCTCCTGTATATGTCTTCTGCAATGTCGTATTCCAACTGTAAGATGCCACATTTCCATTTAGTAAAGTAATGTTGGCAACTGGTCGCTTGTTTTCATACGTCTCTTCGTTAAATATAACGATTTTTCCATTATATATCTTAATTCCTAATCCATACTCGTTGCATAAGGATAGCAAAAATTCAGAGTCAGACGTCTTGCTCTGCTCAACATTCTTCACTACAATATGCGGTGCGGAATAATGCAGGGCAATACCTGCACGTTTCGCTATTTTTCTTGCAATCTCCTCAATGGAAGCACTTTTATATGTATGAGTAGGTTTACCATCTTTAAATTCGCCTTTCGCCGGCATACTAACAGCACCAATCGTGCATGTGTGAGGTGCTCCGTCAAATGACAGATCGTCAAGAACCATACGCCCGGCATGGATACGTTTTGTAATGCCATTTGACGTCCAGTTATATAAAGAAATTATTGGCGTTAGCTTATCGCCCTTTTTCGGCATTTGGTCTCTGATGAATCGTAAATCACTGTTATTGAGGGTAAGCGAAATGCTATCCGATGAGCCACTTGCCACATCGTCGTAAGAAAATCCCTCTAAACAGTCTTTGATTGATTTTTTTATCCTTTGCGAACTACAACCAATTGACACAATTGCTTTTCTTGAATTTTCCATCATAACCTCCAGTCTGGCATCTCGTCACCATCGTCCTCATCAGGCAATTCAGGAACATATACATACATCCCCTGTGGGAAAATTGCTACTGCTACCAAAAGCGGGTTGTTTTCAATAAGAAAATCTGCTTTTTTAGCATTGCCATATACTTTTTCAGCAATCATATCCCATGTATCACCAATTTCCGTTTCGTAAAACATTTACTGCCTCCTAAAATTCAACTCTGCCGCCGTCCTTGTTGTAACGTTTCATAAAGCGCTTAAACTTCTCGTACTCATCACTAAGCACGTTATGAATTTCTTTCTTATCTGCATCGCCGGACATATTGATTACCGGCGCAAAATTAATTTGTACCGGCTGCTGCGTCGACTGCTTTTCTTGTACCGCTGGATTCCCAGTTGTTCCTGAATTCAGGACAATAACTTGATTGGCAAGAGCCGAAAGCCCCGGTTCGACACCCATAAGCTGTGCCGTTTGTCCAAGCAAATTATAAGCATTTTTCGAACCATCCAAGGGTATGATTGATTCACTATATCCAGCCTCGGCAATCATTCCAATATGTGGCGACGAAAAAATACCACCTTTAGCATGCTTCTTGACCTTGTTTTTTCCAGTATCTTTATCTGTTGCCTTACTCGTACCAGTATTGAATCCTGGAATTATTTCTGGAAGAGACGGTACTGAACTTGTTGTTGTTTGAATCGGTATATCTGCATTAACACCATTTTCCAATTCATCCTTAACATCTTTCAAATATTGTTTTGCAAGCCGAATCGCACTTTTGTTCAGTTTCTCTTGTGTTGTTTCATCCATCAACCCCCAAGAAACTTCAAATTCCTCTATGAAATTTCCTGCAACAGCTCTTGAATCGTCATCAAAAGCATGTCCAAACACTGAAGCATTAGAGCCATAAGTTGAAGTTGGATTAATTTTGGCAACCTCATCAAATAGCTCTTTTGCTGCATTTTTATCATCATACGACATCGTATTGTTAGCTATTTTTTCGCCGTATGCATCCATAACCGAATTGTATAAAAAACTCTGTCCTCTTTCGTCAGCAGTATCAATTGTATTTTGATATGCCTCATTGTACTTTTGCACTTCATTCTGATACTCTTTATCATCAATATAACCAAGTTTTTTCTTTGCTCCGGCATTTGCAAGACCTTCTTTGTAAGCACTTTCCGCTCCATCTTTTAAATCTTTTACATTTGCTTGCACTTCTTTTTGCAAATTTTTAAAAGAATCAGCATCTAGGTCTTTTCCGCTCCATTTTGTTTTCAAAAAACTCCACTTTGCATCTGTCTGGGATTCCGTCAACGCATCAGTGATTTCTGACATTTGGTTGAGTAAACTATCAACTTCTTCCTGTAAATCAGGCGTAAAACCTTTTTTTATACCCTCTTGTAATTTATCATTAATTTTGCCAGATAATTCTGATACTTCTCCGTCTAACTCTTTATAAAAATAATCATTATTCTTTAAAAGTTGCGTTTTTTCCGGTGAATCATCAAAAAGCAATGACGTACCCAATCGAATTTCATAGCCTTTTTGCTCAATTATGTTCTGTGCGGACTCAACATACTGCTTTACATTATTTTCATAATCACTTTTATCCGAATCGGAAAACTCCATTCCAACGGATGTTTTCCACGACAGTTTTTTAATTTCGTTATTTGCCTCTTTTAGTGAATCAGATAAACCTTCCGTTTTTGACATGGAGTTTAGCAGTTCGCTCACACGCTCTAACTTTTTAGCACCGACAATTTCTTTTGAAATAGCTTTTACTTCGTCCATGCTTAACGCAATTTTTCCAAAATGTTCATCAAGACTTGCTTCTTTTGCAATGCGGTCAGCCTCTTGCATAGCACCTGCTATTCCCGATACAACGCCGATGGCCCCAGTTATTCCTACAACCGCAAGCCCTGCAGGAGAAAGTGATGCTAAACTCGTTGCAAGATTAGCGATACCACTAGCCACCTTATAAGTGATTAATGCCGTTCCAATTCCCGTGATTGTCCCAACAATAGCGTCTGGATGAGATACTAACCAATCTCCTACTTGGAGCAAAGGGGTAGCAAATTGACCGATAGCTTCACCCGCATCGCTCACATATCTCTTGATTGTCGGAAAGTTCTCTTTAAATTCCTTTGCAAAATTGGTCACCCACTTTGTTCCCTCTTGGACTACATCGCGCAATGGCTCCTTAATTTCATCGTAAATTTCCAATCCTGCGCCATCCATAGCAGATTTAAAGAGTGTGACATCACCCTCTAAATTATCCAATTTTGTTTCTGCCATCTTTTTGGCAGCACCGTTACAATTGTCAATTGAATCGGACAACTTTGAAAAATCACCATCTGCGGACTGTACTACAGCAAGTAATCCACTCATACCTGTCTTGCCGGCAAGCATTGCTGCATACTGTGCTTTTTGTGATTTCGACAGACCTGAAAAAGCGCTTCTTGTCTCCTTAATCACTGTTCGCAACGGCTTCATTTTCCCATGGGAATCTTTTAGACTCAATCCCAGCTTTTTCATAGCCGCAGCTGATTCATCCGTTGGCTTTGCCATTCTTGTCAACCATGAGCGCATCGATGTTCCGGCCTGACTGGCTTTGATACCAGAGTTAGCCATTAGCCCCAAAGCCAACGATGTGTCTTCGATTGAGTATCCAAGAGACCCAGCCAAAGGTGCTGCATATTTAAAAGATTCACCTAACTTACCAACATTTGTGTTCGAACTGGTTGCAGCCGCAGCCAATACGTCCGTAAAATGGCTGGCTTCTTTTGCTTTCATGTTAAAAGCGGTCATGGAATCTGTGACAATGTCGGATACTTCAGCCAAATCCTCTCCGGATGCCGAAGCCAAATTCATCGTTGCCGGGACCGCATCCACCATCTGTTTCGCCTTCCACCCAGCCATCGACATATATTCCATTGCTTGCCCGGATTCTTTCGCCGTCCAAACCGTTGTAGCTCCTAAATGCTGGGCTGTTTTATCAAGCTGTAACATATCAGCATCACTTGCTTGCGACAACGCACGCACAGTGGACATCTGACTTTCGTATGCCATGCCTGTTTTTACAGAAAATGAGCCAATTGCAACAGATGCCGCGGTAGCCGATGCAACTGTTACTTTGAGTGCTTTTTTAGCCGCATGACTAAACTTATCAAACATCGGTTTTGTTTCTTGAAGGCCTTTTCGTAAATTTGCAGAGGTGGTAGCAGATGCAGCAGATGCCTCTCTTGCAATCGCCCGCAATTCGGCTTTTGACAATCGCGCCGATTCAGGCAGCGACTTATCAATTTCACCTGCAATTTTAATATACATTTTGTAGTCTTTCCTATCTCCTCCTGCCATCTGTCATCACCTCCACATAATCTTTCATGAGTTCATATAAAGAGAACAGAGGCATCTCTTGTAAATATCCAAAAGATGTCCCTGTTCTCATTGAGAATATTAGCATCGACTTTCGTAAATCACTCATTGTTTTTAAGTCGATCTGCAACTTTATAAAAAACGATATACCATATTTCTAAACGGCATTGCGTCTCCGATTGATAACTTCAAAAAAAGTTCAACCGGAAGTTCCAATACCTCTGCCGCAAGGCAGGCAGCGAACGTGTAAGACCTCTCCATAAAGTAGTCGTTGCCAACTCCAAGAGAAATAGCCTGCCTTCTCGCAGTATCTACATGCTCATACGTTGCCGACAAAAAAGGAGTAAAATCAAGTTCCTTATAATTTTTGCCTTCAAACTTGACTGGCTTTGTCAGTACGAGCACATTCTCATCATTTACAGGACCAACGATTGTCGTCTCCTGCGAATCTTCTACTTTTTTATTTGTATCTTCCATCACAAACTACCTCCTAGCAATTATTCAATATGTCTGACAATAAATCATTGTCATTGACAACAAGTTTTGGATTGATTTTGTCAAGTTCAAAAATCGTAACCCCATCCTGCTCATATTTGAAATATGTAACATTAAGGGTAATGCTTGAACTCATCTGGTCTCCAATTTTAAGCGAACCAGGCTTAAATCCTTTTACAACACCGCCAACAACAATCTTGATACCTCTGTTAGCCTTTTCCCTCGTTTTTTGCACCGTCGACTGCATATTTGCGCGAAACGTCACGGTATGATACTTTCCTGGTGTAAACTGCATCATATCCTGTGAGATGGCTTTATATGGGATTTCAATATCTGTATCTTCGTAGTGACCGAGGATAGCTGCCGAATAGGCACCTAAAATACCGGCTCCCTTAATCTCACTGGTAATTGCAGTAAATTCCGGAAGCTGAATTTCTTCTGAAATTCCAAGAATTCTGTTTGCATCACCATTATAAACGTTAAAGTTATTAATAACTTCTGGAATCAATCCTTCTGAGCTTGATTTTCCCATCACTCTGTACCTCCTTCAAACTGACCTTTTAATGCCGACAAATCAAAATCCATCAACGCCGTGATGGCTTCCATCGGCAGGTATGGTGCAAGAGAAATATGTAATTTAATATTTCCGCACATGATATCATCTGCCGAATGGTCTTCTCTTCTGAATTCAACACTTGCTCCAGCGCACACACCGGCAGAAACATAGCTATTGCATTTCAGATTTTCTTCGTCGACCAATGCCTCGATTGCACGGATGTTGTTAATCGTATCAATTCGATTGACACAATCGAGAACAAACGTGTTGCCTTTCCAGGTGAAGAAACGATTCACTGACCAATATTTTTCATCCAGCACTTTCGTCTCTGGATACGCCGCGGAGTAGTTGCCCCACACGCGGTAGCCGTCCATGTTGAGGAATGTAGCTACACCATATGCATTCACAGCGTTCGCCTGCTGCATATCGAGTAAAACGGTCGTTCCATCCGCAAGACATGCCTCATCAATGTGTGCCAGCTTATTGGATGGTGACACATTTGGCATATCATTGTTCGCCGCATCCGTCTCTTCCACGGTCGCAGCGGCAACCGCAGAACCATATAACACTTTTCCATCCTTTTTAGCCATCGGCCAAATCACATAAGCGTGTTTTGACGATACCCCCAGTTCTTCTTTGTAGCGCTGAATGTCATCGTATCTTTTACATTTTTCCGTGTCCACATCAATCAAACAATCCATTGTGAAGTTGCCATTAATATGTTCGCATTTTGACTGCATAACAGCTGCTACTTTTGGATGATGACTAAATCCGGGAGCTGCCAATACTGCCCCAACCACATTTAACACTGGGTAGATTTTGCGAATCGCTTCCAGTCCACTTTCTGTCCCCGTCTCAGCATCATATCCGCCAATCACAGTATCCTCTGTAATCATACTTGGGTCGACCTGGTCACCCGATACAACTAACTCTGTTGACTCTGCCGCTGACCCAGCCAAAAGTAACGTGATAACTGGGAAGTCCTCGTCAAACGTAAGAACATAATCCTTATTATTGACTAACTCCGTTCCATCCGCTGTTACTTTCATGGTCGTTGTAATCAAGTTGCGGTTTGGAATCGTGGCTACACGATTTGCAACCGGTACCGTAAGGTCGTCCATTTTTTTCTTGTGAACAGCTGGGTCCAAAACATTGATAAAAATTACCGGAGCAATCGCATCTTCTAAATCTTCTCGCATAAAATGCATATACATTGCCTGACACAAACTGTAATTTTTAAAATCACTCTGATAGCCAATTTTCTCCAAACAATCGTCCTTTGATGTACAGAGCACCGGCGTATTAACAGCAGGCTCTTTCGTCATATGTACCGGAGCCGTTCCTACATATACCGGAATGCCGCTTGTTACACTCGTTGTACTTGTTGTTTGAGCTGCCAAGCGTTCAGCATAAACACCATGTTTAATTGCTTCCATTTTTTAATCCTCCTTTTCTGTCAGCGCCTCCACTGCCTTAGAGTAGCAGATAGCCATAGCTGACTTTGAATCTTTTAACTCTCTCTGTGCCTCTGCCAACTTTGATACAGGCACAAATAAAGATTGCAGCACCGGCATTTCTTCTGTTCTTTTTTTCACAAGTGCCGGTAATTTACCATTTTTAAATAATGTGCCGTTAATCACAACGCCTCGCACAGTTGGTCCAATATACATCACAGTTTCCCGCGTTGTATTCGTAACCGTCTTTTTAGTTGTTGCTTTCACAGCAGTTTCCTTTACTTCCTTATTCAACTAAACTCATCCTCTCTTTCATAATTTGGCAAGTCAAAAGTAAGTGTCATTCCTGCGAAATATCTCGGATATGTCATCTCATCCTCTGGGTCTAATACCCCTTTCATTTGTGGATGACATGTAAACTCTCCTAATATCGGATTCGTCAAAAATCGGCGTTTAATTGCTTCCATCATCGTCAGCATTGTGTGTTGATATTGGCAATCTGCCTTATCGTAATACAAGCCAAAATACAAAACTACAGTTTGCGTTTGATTTTCAGAAACCGACTTCACATCATTTTCGCCCAGCTTAACAACACAAAATGGAAATGGGTCTGAATCATCCTCATTTTCTTTCCGTGGCAAACATTGCTTAAATACAGACAACTCACTCTGATTGCCGTCTTGGTCTTCAAAATCAATATTTTTTGTTATCTTACTAAGCTCGGCGCATAGTCTTTCTTGTAATCGTTCTGCTACCATCCACCTTACCCTCGACTTTCAATAAATTTACGAGTAAACTTTTGCAAATTCTCTTTCAATTTTTTCTCAATCTTTTCTTCTGAATTCTCAAAACCGTAAGTTGCCATATGGGTTTCCGATGGTGCGAATAATGTTTTTACCGGATACCGTTTTTTGCTGGCACGAGCAACCAGTTCATCATGTACAGTGCCATTTTCATTTTGGATTCTCATGATAAATCCCTTAAATCCATTTTTAATCACCGGCTTATCACCGGTTCCTTTGAGTACATGCCCTTTATATACATAAGGACGTATTCCCGAAATAGCAATTGTACGCGGAGTTACATGAAAATTCATCATCCTATTCATATATGTTTTTGCATGAATAATGGTTCTTGGATTGGCATAGGTCGCTGGTTTTCGCTTAATTGCCTCTTTGATTTTAATTGCCTGGTCGTCATAATCATATCTTTTCTCGACTTCCCGAAAAATTTGATTCATTGCGTACTTTCCGGTTGCATTTGAGGCATCTTTCAGGATAGTAGGTGCTTTGTACGCCACACCACCAATCGCCTTTGTTATTCTTTCCAATGCATCCTTTTCAGGTTCAAATTCAATGTTAAGCATTTGTTCTCACCACCAATATTTCATATATTCCAGCCTGACGCTTAGCTTCGGCAACAAGATAGTTCTTCTTATCAAGCCGAAGCACACGGCCGACTGCCGGAAATGCACCAAATACATCTCCGGCGACATAAAATAGCACCTGCTTATCATGCACGCCCTGTTCATGGGTTCCTTTTGCACGATTTCGACGCATCAACTCGTCCTCATCAATGCTAATCATCATCGGCTTACCGTCAACCTCGTGTTCTTCGAAAAATTCATCCGAATTGCAAAAAACTTTTTGGACATCGTCCTTCAAGTCATCTTTAAAAGACATGCTACTCACCTGCTGCCTGCTTTTCTTCTTGATAGTTAATCACTGCTGTTTTTAATTCATCAAGTTTCGAGCTGTCACTAAGACCTGTCAGACCGATGCTCTCGGCATACTCAATCACAGATGCCTTTGTTGTCATGGCATTAATTTCTTCCGTCGTTTTGTAGCTCACAGTCTGCTTTTCTTCAGTTGTTGTGTCAGAATCTGACACACTGCTAACCTCCGGCTCTTGTGCCACAAGCCATCCATCCCAATCTTTTGGATATGGAATCGGGCGAGAGAACGCCTGAACATCTACCATATTGTTGTTTTCGTCATCAAGAACTCTGACTACAATCGGTTCCGCATAGGACTTAAAGCCATCACCTTTTTTAACAAATGTGACCTGCGCATAAGTTGTAGCGCCCATTCCCGGTGTCAGCATGGCAAGCGTACCGGCTGGAAGAAATGTCTTTTCTTTACCATCCAAATCTACATATTTTCCCGCATAGGTAAACATGGTAAGCACAAGACCATTGATATTAATAGTACCATTGCAAGCAACGCCATCTGGAAGCATTTTCTGGTCGATGATACCAGTCTCAACCCGCGCCTTGTTGAAGAAATCCAAAAATTTCTCATCTGACATCAACGCCATGCTTACGTCCGAAGTCATGACCAAATCGGTCGCATGGATGCCACGGTCAAGCAATACAGTAGCCATTTTATAAAGTTCCATCATTTTTTCATTTGCCGTCATATCAGCAAATTTCTTTGTCAACTTATACTGATTTTTGAAACCCTCTTCTGTATTGTAAAACTGGAAATATCTCTCAACTGCATCCTTGTCTTTTGCAGCGTCGTCTGCTGACGCATAATGTTTCATCAGCACCTTACCGGTGGTAATGATTTCCGCACACATTTTCTCGTGACGGCGGTAAATAGATTTACGAAGTTCATCGATATTCTCGGCTTCCAGTTCATCTTCTCTTTCTTCCGGAGAACGTCCAGATTCGGGAGACTCACCAAATGCTTTTTTCTCCAAATCATCCGCCGTGATTGGCATTCTCGGTGCAATAAATGGTCCATCAAGGTATTCTGTTCGATATCCTTCTTTCTCCATCGCAATTCCACCAATAACAGGAATTACAAAAGGTGCAATCTTCTGTCCGCCTTTTTTCATTTCAACCAGTGCTTTCTCCGAATAAAAGCATCTTCCGTCCGGAAAATATCTGTTTTTCAAAAACATCAACACCGGATACATCTTTTTTACACTCTCAATGAGTGTCGTTGTTTCTCTAACCAATTTTTTGTCCTCCTTTATTTCAAAATAATTCCTGCCGAACGAAGATTTTCGTCATCGACAACATCCAATTCAACCGAAGATATAACTTCAGACTTTCTAAAGTCACCGGAAATGTATGCCGAAGTCGGAACACTGCTGTCCTCTTCGCCATACTCCGTATCGTTGCATACAATACAATTGGCTGTTCCTCCGCTTGCATGCACTGCAAACGTCTTCTTTTCGGCATCAAAATCCAGCAACTGACCACGTCTCAGTGTCCCCGCTCCATCAGGTACCGTCACCGGAACGACTTTCGCATCAATAATTTTAAAGTGGTCGTAAATAAGATCATCCATCTTCATATCGTCCACTGTGTTTAACCGTTTACTCATGATTTCATCCCTCCTCGTTTATTGGCGGCACTTGCAAGGCGTTCTGCCTGCTTTTCTGCTTCGGTCACATCTTCGTCCTCAGCCTGCGTTGGCACACTAGCTGCTCCCGAATTATCAGCATCCTGTGTAGCGTTCTTCATGTAAGCCTCTGCACGTTTTGAATCGTCCATAAGACACTCATACGCCAAGGTTTTAGCGTCCGTACGCTTTTCGCCATATTTTGCCTCCGTAAGCGCCTCACTCGTCACAGTTTTCGAGATTGCATCCAACTCCTGAAGACGTGTACGCTCATTTTTAGCACCTTCCTCAAACCCAGACTCTTTCGCTTCGTTTACCATCCGGTCAACTGCTGCCTGTTCCGTTGGATTTTCTTTCAAAAATTCCTCTAAAGTCATTTTCGTGTTACCTTCCTTTCCGTTTTTATTTGTTATTGATAAATCACCGTCCCCCTTTTGGGATTCAGTGGATTTTCCCTTATCCTCCATAAGCAGAACTGCTCGTTGCAATTTTTGAGCCACTGCTTCACTAATCACTGGAGCTTCCGAATTCACAACAAAAAGTCCGCTTTGATTATTTGGTTCGGACTCCTTAAACATGTAGTCGTCGACAAACCCAAGTTCAATTGCTCTCTTAGGGGACATGTAAGTATTATTGTCCATCAACTCCTGCAATTCTTCCCTTGTTTTACCTGTGCGTTTTTCATAAACATTTATAATTGCCTCATTATACTGCTTCAAGGCATCTGCTTCCTGCTCCATATCACGATAATCCCCCTCCGCGTAACACCGAGTATTATGTATCATAAAAATCGCTGCATCACTGATTAGGCATTCATCAGCCGCACAGGCAATAATCGATGCCGCCGACATAGCCGCTCCAACAATTCTTGCTGTAACCTTACCCTCGTAACTCTTTAACAAAGTGTAGATTTCAAATCCGGCAACGGCAGCACCACCATTCGAGTTGATATTCAACACAATATCTTCGCCGTTCGCCTCATTCAGCTTATCCGTGATGTCCTTTGGAGCACAAGCCTCCATCTTCATCCAATCATATAACCATTTTTGCGAATTCGAAATAATTGGACCTTTAACATTAATTTCAACTGCCATTGTTTAATCCTCCTCTAATACTTTATTTGCTTTCCGCATTAATCCATTTTCAACTTCCAACGTGCGAACAATATCGTCAAAATCGCTTCCATTTAACGCCGCACACTCATCCTCTCGTGTAGAGAAACCTGCATTGACACGCTGTACAGCTGCAGCCACCTCTTTGCCAGGCTCTAACTGTCCTTGTGTCGGACCTACCCAAGTACAATTCGAGTAGGCTTTTCGTATAGCAACATTATTAAAAAAGCCGGGAGCATGGATTCTTCCTTTGCTCACGGCTTCGGCAAGCCATAACTCATATATCACCTGACAAAAGTCGTTTATAAACCATCCACGGCGCATTTTAATCGCTTTCCAACTTTCATTCATTGCTCCTTTCGAAGCAGAAAAACTTTTGTTAAAACTTTTCAGCAGAATTTCCGGTGCAATTTCCAATGCTGCGCCAACGAGTTTTGCCATTGCTGCCAGAAACTGGTCAAAATTTCCGGTTGGATGAGTGGCAGCTACCGTCCGGACATCCTCACCATTTTTTAGAAAATTAACAGTTCCACTTCCAAGCGTCACCTCTTCATCTTCCAATCCCTCATCAATCTCATCCTCTTCGCCACCAAACTCGGATATCTCATCCCCTTGCTCGGTGGTGATAAAAACGGTAAACATACTGTTAATGACTGCTGCCATTATCTCTGCATCTGTGTACCTCGAAATCTGCTTAATGGATTCGATTACCGGTGCCAAAAACGGAACACCTCGATATTGTCCGGCACGCTCTGCATTAAAAACATGCAATATATTCAAATTACCTGTTTTTTCGCCACGTTTAACAACACGTACCCATTTTGTCTGTGTTGCATCATAGTCATTTGGAAAGCGACTGCAAATGTGGTATGCTACCACCTTTCCACTGTCCGTTATCTCCACACCATTAACAATTCGATTTCCATTTTTCAACTTTTTATCGGTAAAATAATCGCCATTCAGACTTCCCGGCGTGCTCACTCTGTCGGCTTCAATCAACCGAACTCGCAACTGATACGGCTGATATTCCTGTTCATCATCATATGAAATCAGCGCAAATTCTTCGCCGTTTCTCAACCAATCCGAAAAAGCAATCTGTTGTAATTCGTAAAAATCATTTTGGTCGGCAGTATCACATAAAGTCGATTCCGCCCAAATCCTAAATTCCTGCCGAATCTCCTTTTCGAGTGTCCTGGCTTCCTCTCTTGATAACCCCAAAAATTCATAATCAATCTTGGGTTTTGGAATCAAACCACATCCAATCGTATTCGTCCTGGTGGAATTGATTGCTGCCGCTCCTAATGGAGTATTCATTGCTAGGTCGCGCGACCTCTCGCGAAGGATCTTTCGATTTTCCTCAATGTCCCGTTTAGGAGAGCCACTGGTGAATTTCCATTTTTTCGCAAATCGCTTTCCACGAGATGCTCCGCCATTTGAGTAGCCGGAGTTCATAAATTTGTCCAGATTATCCAACTGTGCATTACGAATTGCAAGGACTCCCCTTGCTCTTTGTCTTTTTACCGCCATCTCTGGCGACACAGCTTCAACCATCTTGTCAATTACGTTCATGCTGCCTCCTAATCAACTGGCACAATACGGACTGACCTTCTTTTCATTGTTCCGTACTGTTCAAGCGATGCAATCTCGCCTTCCAATTTTTTTATCATGTTCTGAATTGATGTCAAATCTGCCCTTGTAAGCGTCTTACTTCCAAGGGTATACGATTGACTATTCAAAACTTTTTCTTCCGCTTCGTAATAAAGTTTCAATCGGTTTTTCTTAATTTCCAAAACAGTATTAGCATTGCTCATCACCATTCCACTCCTTTCTGACTTCTCCTTGTGGTACCCGTCTTCTTTTTCCTCTTTTGCATATAATCGATGCCTCGTTCAATTTTCTCTTCCAGCACATTCCATGCCGGTCGTTTTATCATGCAGGCAGCGTATCCATAGTTAAAAAGGTCAAGTGGCTCATTTCGAATACCACTTTTCTTAACCCAAACTTCTTTGATTGCGCCTCTGACCTTTTTGGTGATTTTTCTCTCTGAAAACAAGCCTTTGTAATATGTTGTTGTGTAACCTCGTCCACCATTAGATGGAAAGTGGCAATAGCCTTCTCCCGGCTCACTAATTACAAGCCTGTTCTGGATATCCTCTTTTCCAGCATCAACACCAAGCGTATATAACTTTGTATGGTCAACTACAACTTTTTTGCCGGATGATGTTTCTTCTTTGATATCCACATCACTTACTTTATATACCAGCGGAATCCCCGCTTTTTGTGCATATCCTTTAATGCCATAAACAGATTTACCCTTTTGGGTCATTCTTTTTACCCATTTGTAAACCATATTTGTATGATTACCACCGGTATCAATTGCTGTTGCAGCAATGCCAAGAGAATTGCCATTCGCAAAATGCAGTGTTTGGCTTATATAATCTTCTAATTCTTCCCAAACATCATTTTTTTCAAGATTTCCATAAATCTCTGTTTTGTAAATTCCCCATGTCTCGTATTCGCGCGCCCATCCACGAATCTCAACCTCGAAACGGTCATTCTGGACATCCACTGCTGCCGTTAGCATAAGCACACCATCTGGCAGTTCTGCTTCATAAAATTCGGCTCGTTTTTCAACAGTCTCATAATCAACCTGTGTATCTGTACCTTGCTGAGATTCATCCCAAACTTCACCAAGTGTTGTGTTGATAAAGGTTTTCAAATCTTCGACATCATGAAAAGTATTTAATTTTTCATTTGCCGCCTTGAACTCATCAATAATTTCACGCCAAGTCACAAACGGACTAGCCAGTTCGTTGATGTGGAAACTACGATTGCTTTTTCTTTCCGGATGTGCGGCTATCCACTTTTGTGGACTTTCCCGCCAGTAGCGCTCCTCAATTTCTTCACCGCAATCGATACATGCCATCGCAACGTTTTTGAACACAACGCGCTTAAATTCAAACGGTTGCCACGTTCCGCAACACGGGCATTGAACACACCATTCTTCCATTGTTCCTGCATTGTACGCTGATTCGATTTTACTCAATCCGTGTACTGTCGGCGTTGAAGTTTTGATGTGTTTTCGGTTCCAAAACGTCGTAGAACGTTTTTCTGCTAGTTTGATTGGATTTCCCTCTGTTCCGGCAGATTCAGGAAAACGATCGACCTCGTCCATCCATATGATTCGCAAAGGCATGGATGAAAGAGAAGCTGCTGAATTCGCTCCTGCTAAAACAATGTGACCGCCCGCATATTGTTTGAATAATATCGTATTATCGCTGTCTTTTGACTTTGCCGGAGCAATTTTTTCCGACAGTACGGGAACATCCTGTATCATTGTCGCAAGTCTCGTTTTAGAAAACTTCTCCGACAACGATAATGTCGGAAGAACCAGCAATTGTGTAGCCGGTTCATAATCTATGTAATACCCGATACCGCAAAGCAACATCGTAGTCTTACCAATTTGGGCTGATGACATCACCGATACATCTTGAACATAGGGGTCCGTAATAGCGTCCATAATGGCTCGCTGAAAAGGCATATTCTTTGACGAATAGTGTCCCGGCTCATTGGAACCGGCAGGCAAAATCATATTTTTTTCCGCCCACTCAGTCACTGTCATCGGTGGTCTAGGTCTTAATTTTTCACTCAAATCCGCCATAAATTTGAGTGTATGATAACTCACTGGGGCTTTTGCTTTTGATTTACTCATTTTGCTCGTCCCCCAAATGCAGAATCACATCATCTTCTACATCAATGTGTTCATCCGAATAAAACGCTTCCGGTGTATAATCTGCTAGTTCAGACAAAGCATCCGTTATTTCTTCACGAAGCGTCTCCTGAATTTCCTGACGCTCGCGATGCTCCAGTTTAAGAGCCAGCTTATGCGGCAAGGCTAACATTTTATTTTTAAAATTTAAAAACATATCTGTCATGACACGCTCAACATCTTCTGACTTGTGTACATGTCCTTTGATTAGCTGTAGCTTAATCTCCGTAATCATTGACTTCCAATGTTCATTGACCGCCTTTTCATGATTTAAGTCCAAGTTATCTTTATCAAAATCAGTCTTAATTGATTCGCCAGCCTTTGATACCTTAAGCGTCAGGATATAATTTTTTACAGACTCTAATAAAAGATATCTTCCATGACTGTTTCTCTTGATGATACCTTCGTCAGCCAGATGTCGCACCATACGATCACCAACACCAATGAATTCACCAATGACTTTAGCCGATACGGTAATATCATCAACGCTCTTTATCTTTTTTTCATCCGACGCCATCCAACTCACCTCCAAACGGAAATGGCAACCTCAATTTTTTTGTAAAAAAAACTAGCCATCTTTTGGGCCTCCGCGAACCGCAACGCGCCTTTGACGCGCACAGTACCTACACGGCTTTGGGTGCACCGAATGTGAACCAGTTCTTTCTCTTTGCTTTACATTTTATTTGACATATCTTATAATTCTGTCAAACGATTTGATGAACACTTTCTTCCTTATGTTGTTTCTTAAAAAAACGAACACCATATTTTACAACGTCTCAATATGTCAATTCGTAAGGATTAGACATCTAATGTTTCCGTTTTTTTAATTGAAAGTCAAAAAAATAAAGACCTAACCCAAAAGGTCAACGTCTTTATATACGCTTGCTAATGTATCGTCTGTTATGCCAATATAACAAAGCGTTACCGTTTCCGAAGAATGATTGTATAATTTCATCAGTGTTCCCACATCGTGCGTCTTTAAATAATAATGATATCCAAAAGTTTTGCGAAGTGTATGAGTGCCAATCCTTTCCTCAATGCCAAAATGCTCTGCTGCCTTTGACAGAACATTGTAAACCTGCTGCCTTGATATCGGTCGATTTGGCGGCTTTGGAGATAAAAACAAATACTCGTAATCTCTCCGCCCATCAATAAACTGGTTCAATACTTTTTTGAGAAATCGATTTATCGGAATAAATTTCTCCTTGCCCGTTTTTCTTTCATACAAAGTAATATTTTCTTTGGCTCGAACATCGCGCACCCTCAGGTTAAGAATGTCTGATATCCTTAGCCCTGTATAAATTCCTACGGCGTAAATCACTGCATCTCTGGAATTCTGTTCTAAGAGATATTGATAAATATCTTTAACTAACTGTTTATCGCGAATGGGTTGCACTTTGTTCATCATTCTCACCTTCTTTCACTTATAAAAACTTTTATGCACGAAAAAAAGAGACCAATTGCTTGACCTCTTTTTCCATCGGTGGCTTTCTTTTTTATCCACAATACCATAATAACACACCTTAACACGACATTTCCACGACATCTTTAACTTTTTTTCTAAATGTAAAAAGCGGAGAAATCAACGGTATTCCGTTAGTTTTTCCGCTTTTCACAAAATCATCCAAAAAATTTAATTGTCGTCAATATATTCCTGCATCATAATAGAAATCTGTTTGGATGTGGCTATACCATTCTCCTTGCACTTTTCCGCAAACTCATCAACTAAAGTCTTTTTTAGTTTATACGTTTTAGCAACAAGTCCAACCTTATCCTGGTACTTCTTACTGGCTTTAGTCTGTGCATTTGCCACGCTTTTCACCGCCTTTCATTTTGCAAACAATAATATTCAATATTATTGATACAATCGTTAATACAATTGGAGCTATCAAAAGCACTTCCTTCAAAGAAGCCATCAAGCAAATCATTGTAAATAACGAAACCACTTGTGACAAAATAATTATTTTATACATGGACTTTTTGTCCTAATGAGTATATACTTATAGATGGGAAGAGGCATTTGCCTCCCCCACCCTAAGCGCTTACTTAAAAAGCAAACTTATCGAAACTATCGTGGATATAATACTTTCGATAATCGTTACTGCTAAAGCAACGATTTTCATTTTTTTAAGTAAGTGCTTTTTTGTTTTCTTACTCATTAGGTTTCCTCCTTTCTTTCTTATTTCCCCTCCCTACAATTATAGTATATCATAGGGTGTACCATATGTCAAGCATTATTTTCAGCTTTCTATATATTTTGTGTCAGATTCTGACACTTTGCTCTTAATTAAGTAACTCTTTTGCGCGGTCCTCAATATACTGTTCCAAAGTAGAAAATCCTTTAGGGTCAGGAAATCCTTTTCTTGCTAACTCTGCAATAATTGTTTTCATTTTTTCCTTTACACCTTGTAATTCTGTAAGTGCACCAACCTTCATATCTTCGTTCATGGCAACCTCCTTTTTTAATAATTCTGTTTTTAATAATTTAGTCCAGTCAATAGTATTTCCAACAACTTCCATTTTAGCCACATCTGATGTCCCATTCTCATCAACACATGGAAACAATTCATAGCCATTCCATTCAAAACAAATGGCATTTAACTCAACCTTTGCCACATCCGGAATAAATCCCGAATGGGATACAACTTGTCTAATAACTTTTTTGAATGATACTTTAAAATATCTAATTTCCCCATCAGGCAGAACCAATTTGACAACATCATTCTCATAAATAATTTTACCTTTCCTATCCTTTAAACCTGTACACCAACAAATAGTATCTTCGCATACTCTTGGTGCTATTGCAATAAATGATGTTCCTGTAGAATATTCTCTTTCTGTCACAACTCTATGTAACGAATCCGCAACATCATAGATTAAATATCCATAAATCCATTCTCCATAATCAGTTCTCTTTGCCTTACATAAGTGTCTATTTTCCATAAATTCATCTCTCCTTGTTATATTTCTTAATGTATAAATCAATCTTGTCTGCGCATTTATTGCATAACTGATATTCCTTCTCTCCACCATTCATAATTACACCTCCATAATGGTTAAAATCCACATTCACGCCATCTGAACTGTAATCAATATTTTTACCACACATATCACAAAATACTTTTATCATGCATCACACCTACTTTCCCATCGTATCTGGATATATACTCCATCTTCTTCCTATTTCATATTCTTCTATTCTTTTTTTTAGCTTTCTGTTTTCATGTTTCAACCTCTCATTTTCTGTAAGAATTGATTGCAGCTTACACTCTTTTTTGTATTCACATTTTGTTTCCGCTGAATACTCCGCACACATTTCGCATAATTCTTTGGATTTCATCTTACCTATCTCCTTTCTTTTGCCCGCCAACTAAGGATTTCCACCAAGCATGTAAGTGAATCTTTTATTTCCCTCTTTTCCTTCGGATTCATTACGCTCATCTGCTTTACTTTTCTTTCTGGTCGGTTATCGCCAAAATTACCGGCACCCATAATTTTTCTAACTTTATCCAGATTTTCTGTTAAGTACATGGCATAGACCCTTCCTCGGCATGCTTTAGAACTCTTTCCAATTTCCTCCGCAATTAATTCATAGCCATAGCCTAATTTGATAAGGTCTCCGAGCTTCGTAAATTCATCATTCGTCCAACATACATGATTATCAGCCTTCACCGGTCTGTCCATAATTTTTAAGTCGCAAACCCTTCGCTGGATTGCTCCCGTCGTCCTTCTCATTTTTTTCGACAGCTCATGATAAGTATATATCTGTTTCGATAATAGCATTTTCAGTTTGTAATCCTCTGCTTTTGTCCATGGCGTGTTCGTATATTTTTGCCTACGGATCATGTCATGTTTGCGTTTTCCCTTGACCCATGATGGCTCAAAACCTAACGTATTTTCTTCAAATCTTGAAAAATCTAATATATCACGGTTTTTTTCTGCCCATGACCACCATTCGTCAAGGCTGACGACTTTGAAAGCAGTATTGTTTACTTTTTTCGTGTGTAGCGGAAAACCTCTATTTCTAACCCACGACGTCATTTTGTAGCCGTCTGAATGTCCATAACCAATTGCCTTTAACAACTGGTTCCACGTTACATAGCAGCCGTTGTCTAAAAATGCTCCAAGTCGCAATCTACATTTTTTTACTACAACAGCATCCTCTGACCTTCCAAGTTTTTTCGCAATTGTTTTCACAGAAATTGTTCCCCAGTTTTCAACAAGATACGTTTCTTCCTGCTTTGTCCATTTTCTTTTACTCCTACAATTTATTTTCTTCTCGAATTCTTTTTTCAATCCTCTGCACCTGCCTCACCGAGTATCCAATCTGCATCGCCGTCAGTTCCTGCGAATACTTAAGTATTTCGCGGCAATAAAACACCTGCGCTTCTACATCCTCATCATTCTTATAAATATTTATAAGTCTTTTTCGCTTTTCTCTTAAATCTTCAATTTCATCCAGTACACGATTTAGATTAAGCTGCAATCCATCAATCTTTTGAACCGCGGTGCAAAAGTCAACATTTTTTGAACTGCTCAAAACTTTATCTTTCGAGTAGTCAATACCTCTCAGTTCGCCACTTCCATTTGTCTTCAGTTTGTTAATGTATTGCCGTAGCTCACGCCGAATTTCATCGCGAGTAATTTCCGCGTCCTTAATTTTCAAATCTATCATTCGAAAATAAGCACCTTTTGATGTTTCCATTGCTCTTGCTTTTCTTGTTGCCATTGCCCCAGCTCCTCTTGCTAAAAATAGTTTGATGTGTTACTATATATTTTGATGAGGGAAGAACTGGGTTTGTGTGTATCGCTTACCTGGTTCTTTTTTTATACAATCTTTTTCTTCACTACAAAAATGTGCGCCTTTTTTCCGGGATTGTATTTTTCTAAAACTTTCTTTTTCTGTACTGCCGCTGACACGGAGGTGCGAAGTATCGCACGGTCAGAGCCTTCCAAAAGAACGAAATATTTTTCTCTCATTGCCTCTGCCTCCTCTTCAGTTCCTCTTGTGCCTGCTGCTTGTTTGCAAAAAACAATATGTTATGGTGACGGTTTCTTACCATGTACCTGTTTCCAGTCAGGATATCTTTGACATGTATTTTTGAGTCATTATTGCCGATGAACTCCACCTTTTCAACTCTGCAACAAAGTGGTTTCTGAAAAATTAACAGTTGTGCGCCTATGAGATAAATCCTATCTCCCGGCTGTACATTGCTTAATAGCAACAGGCCAAATTCGGCATATCTTCTACAACGTTGCATTGCAAGCATGTTGTCTTCGTAATAATCAACAATTCGTTTTAAGCGTTTGTATTCTTTAATCGGATTTTTCAAACGGGATTCCCCCTTTCGTCAAAATAACCATTCCGTGCAAGGTCATTTGCTACTGTCACGTCAATCGATGTAATTGCATTAAACATACATGCTAGCAAATAACTTTGTATTTTTTTGACTTTCTTTTTGTTTGCCAAAAAAGAAAGCACCACATACTTCATATGCGTCAAATCCAACATTAGCAGTCTAGATTTGACAATGCCTGCAGGAATCATATCACCGCTTATTAGCACAGTCTGCTTGCTAGTCATCAAAGTAGTCACTGCAATCTCAACGCATTGGTCTAACACAGCCAGTGCCGATTCATTTTTTTCAAAATCACATCTTATCAAATCATAGCTTATCTGTTCAGCAAATAAATCTATACACTTATCTCTTGCCAAATGATTAGATGAGATAGGATTTTGAAATAATAATCTTCTGTTAGTAGTCTCTGTATTTGTCTCACGTTTTTCCGGGAGAGGGTGTCCCAAAATTTCGTGATAGCCTATCCCGTTTTTTTGTGATAGGGTGGTACAGTTATCAACACTATCAACATTTTTCCCCAAATTTTCTCGTTCTACTTCCTCATCAATCTCATCAACAGCTGCCACTTGCGGACTGCTGCCTTTACTTTTTTTGCTTTTATCCTCGTTATCATCAGAATGTGGATAGGTCAATTCTCTCAATTTACCCACATTTAAGTGAATAAAAAGAACATTGTTGCAACGTACACCATTTTGAAAAACGGTACGAAATTCGCGCTTAACAACGCCCAATTTTTCCAGCATAACAATAGCGTCCGTCACTTGACGCTTTGTTACCTGATAATATTCAGCAAGGTCTTTATAACTTTTTTGTAAGACATCTTGCCTAAATTTAGTCTTGTAGCCAAGAAATTCACCGGTCTTTTCGTCTCGACATTCAACCGGACGATACCAATAAACGACTTCGGACAGTATCATTATGGCAAGCATATATGGTCTGCCCTTGTCGTTTACTATTGTTTTAAACCATACAGACGGTATTACATTACCTGTGATGTTCAGCTCGGCTACAGCATCAGACATTTTGTTCCCAGTGCTGCAATTCATAGCTGTCTCCTTTATGTTTACGAAATTACGGTAAATGTGATATCCTGCTCAATATGTAACTCTTGGATTGCATCTTTCAGGTATGCTGCAACCGAATTCATGGCTTCCAATTTCCAAGCTCCGCCGTCCGCTTCAAACAGAGCAAACTGAGGCTCTCTCGCATCGTCGCGCGCTCTAAATATAAAGTCAGAACTAGGCTGTTCGACCTCCAAAAACGTCCTATACGGTGCAAGACGAACCGGATTTGGAATGATTGCCTCTGCCTTGCTTGTGCATGTTTGCTGAATTGTGGCTTTCTGACTCACTCCGTCATCACCATACTTAGCGATGGTTCCAGTCTCAATTGTCCCGGCATACTTCAAAATCTGCTCTTTATCATCATTATCCATGAATTTTGACATAACATTTATGACAAAAGATTCTGCCGGATAATATGTGTCGAACGTAAACTGTGGCAACATTGCATTGACTTCCACCAGTTTTTCGCGGCATCTGTCTACATCCAATTCAGACATTAAAACAACTTTTGTTGGACTTTGTACATGAATCAACATATGTTTGTCCATCTTGTCCGTATTTGATTTAATGTATCCAACTAAACTGTCCAGCGTGCACATTTGTAATGCATTTGCCTTTGGGAGTTCATGATGGATGCGATACATTGGCTTGTCCGCCCATTTTTCGCCTTCGTGGTCTGTATAGTTTGGTTTTGACAAGCCAACTACATACTCAATTGCTTCTTTAATTCCTTCCATTTTCCTATCCTCCTAAATCAATTTAATGACACAACTTTCTTTTCCGGATGATTTGGCAGCTTCGTTTGCCCTCGAAGCTGTGAACCATATTCCTCGGCCGATACCGTGCCATCTTCTAAATCCTTAAACACTCCAAATGATGTGACTACTGGCTGCACAGGAGCCAGTTTCGTCTTAACCGATATCGTACATTTGACATCGTCACGGGTCTCGTTCTGCGTAAATGTCAGCTGGCATTGAATATTACGCTTGTCCTTAAACGGAGTGTTTGGGTCTGTTAAGTTTTCCAACACCTTTGCAAAGGCTTCAGAAAACTTTTCCTGCAGTGCGCCATTTGCGATTTTGGATAAATCCATGCTCGCCTTTTTCATTGCAAGCACCTCCTTCCATTTTTTCTTTTATTTAGTAACTGCGATTATGCAGATTACTTTTTTTATATTACATACTTTTGATGCGCTTCTTTTGCCTCGTTTTCGTTAAGGTCTAAGTAAATTTCCGTGGTGCTAATAGATTCGTGACCAAGTAATTTACTAACTTGTGTAAGCGGCATACCTCTATTCAATGCATTAGTTGCAAATGTCCTGCGAAATTTATGCGGATAAGCTTTGACACCAACCTCTCGACCAATACGTCGCAGTGCCTGCTCTACAGAACACATATCAGTATGGCGTACTTCATCAACAATCTCCGCATTTGTATACCAGTTGTAAGTTCCTCTCCTTCTTCCGCATACCGATGGATTTATTCCCGGAAAAAGATATGGATTTGCGTCTTCCCTCTCATTTAAATATTGCTGAATAGCCCATTGCGCCCTCGCATTCAAATATACACGACGTTCTTTCCCGCCTTTCCCATGCACGATGATTTCCGTTTTATTAATCTCATCCAACCTGATATTAACAAGTTCTGAAATACGACATCCAGTCGAAAGCAAAGTTTCAAAAATTGCTTTTTTATGATTACTTCTAAGCACTGACCTCATTTTTTCCAATTCCAAATCCGTAAAAGCCTTTTTCTTCTTTTTATCCAACTTAATAGATTCAATACGTGTAATTGGATTTTCAGTAATTATTCCTTCGGCATGAAGATATGAAAAAAAACTACTTACAACTCTCATTTCGTTTTTTGTTGTCGTTTTTGACACCTTATCTTGATACAATCTCTTTGCCATATATAATCGCAAATCACCTGTACTAATCTCATCAGCGTTTTTGCCAATTTGAAAAAGTACTGTATTCAACGTTTTTGTATAGTGTTCCAAAGTTCTCTTTGAACATCCTTTCACCGTTTTTGCAATAATAAACTGTTTAAGTAGATAATTATTTCTATCTTCCTGCAACAAGGCTATAGATGTCTCACGCCGAGTAATATCGTATTGGTCCAATATGATATATAATTCATTTCTTGCAACTTCATCTGTAACAATTAAGCACAATCTGTTGAATAATTCTTCTCGTGTATTTACATTCATATCAATACCCCCATTCTGGCAGGAGTATATAAAGTATTTTCCGGAAAAATAACACCTTCCTGCAAACTATCTCCTTGGTACAAAGTTGCCCTAATTCCAATCACGGAAAGCTGAACATATGCCATGTAAACTCCATTCCAATCTAAATCTTGACCAACTACATCAAGGCATCGCTGATAATTAATTCCCTTTTCCAGCAGAACCTTGGCCGCTGCCAACACCATCCCGCCTCCTCCAATACTTGGTTCCCTCATACTTATTTGAGAACCATCTGCGTTTTTTAGCCCAACTTGCGCCGCAAGAACAGATAGATGAAAAGGGGTAAAGAATTGCCCTGTACTTTTGCTGCCTGCTCCAGAACGCATATAAATATCTCCAAGATAATCATTAATTCCATTTTGTTCAAACGCAACATTAAGAAGTCCCATCATGTAACTCATTTTTTTAATCTCCTGGTCGGTATACTTTGCAACAACTTCCAAATACGCTTTTTCTCGTTTTTTCCAATGTTCACCATGATATTGATCGCATGTATTTTGAATTGTCATGGCCATCATTTTGACCCAATCAGAAAAAATAACATAGGGCGTATATGACCCACTTAAGTCTGTTATCATTTGTAAAATCTTTTTTTCTGCCTCTGGGAAAATACTTTTTTCCAATACTCTTACCTCCAAATAATTGATATAACTGCCAATGGAATGCAGGGGAATCGAACCCCCTAACTATCCGAAAAAATCGGCTACTCACCTATGAGCTGACATTCCTTAGTAGTGGGGCTGGGTACGTGTCAGCTTGTCCACTACTCCGGCAAATTCATTATTATTGACCACCTAATCACCGGAAAGGTCACTTGTCTTGAGTTCGCCCATAATGGGCGAAATGGCACTGTTGGATTCGAACCAATGCATTTTCATACAAATTAGTGCCGTGTTTAGTTATTTCTGATTTTTAAGCGTCAGTAATGGCTTAAAATTACATCCTGTTTTGCAAGAGCAACACAAAGTATCCGATTCATTCATACGTATATATGAATGAACACAAAGCATGCATTTCTTTACATAGTCATCCTCATCGCCACCTGCCTCATAACGCAACATTTTTAACTAGCCTCCTATTTCGCTTCTGATTGAAGCCACTTTTCTTCAAAATAAAATCTAATGCTTACTCATAATTACTCCTTTCCCGGCTTTTCACACCGCTCAAATTCAACTACCCATACCCACGGGTTCGCATCCCATCCGTATACATTAAGGTCGGATTTCTTGATGGTGGAATCCCATAGGGTCTCAAACTTCTCTAAACTAAAATTGTGATTTCTCTTTAAAGTTTCTCCATCGGTTACAGAACTTGTTGCAATATTTATACCTTCTCTGTGGCAATCATCCACCGTTATTTCCTGCAACCGCTCCACACGCACATCTGTAACCTTTAGAAAAATTCGTGCAGCTTCTTTCGGCATGTGGATGGACGGATGCCAAGTATCAGCTGAAGAATATTTACTGTCCTCGCATGATGCACGGTACATATAGCATCCATGTTCTTTCTTCTTCCAATCATATATCACTGGATTCTTGCATCCATCTGGAGTAGTATCCAATCCGCAATCCCAGCACGGACACCACGCAAATGTCTCTCGGACATATAGGATATCGCCCGGCTGATATAGCGGCATGCATAACTTGCTGATAATCTGCTTATCCTCCACCTCTGGATGCTCTTTGTGATACGGACTGTTCAGAATCGCTTCAACATCATGTTTCACAATCCGTCTAGTACAACTCTTTCTCCCGTCCAGAATTACCCGAACCATTTCTGTATTAAATAATATTGGGCGTTCTCTCATGACTTTCCTCCTCTATCGCCATGCTGGCGGCAATCTCCGCATAAGTAAATGCCTCCTTATGTAACCCAAAACGGCACAAAGCATGATGCGAATACAATTGCAAAATCTGTATTGGTACCATCATTAATGATTTGCCATCTATTTTTTTCTCTGGATTTCCTTTGTATATCCGAACAATATCTCCAACATGCAAATTCAACCCTTTCGCCGTCACATTTTTAGCTAAAAAAATAGGCATTTCTTCCTTTTCTGCTTTAACTCTCCTCATGTCTTTCCGTCCTTTCCAATTCTTTTTTGTAACAAACCAATGCATCATATAAGACCTGATATTTCTTTTTGCGGACATTGTTTGTCTCCACAATCAAGAAATCTCTATATTTTCGAATTTCTTGCATCAAGATATCCTTCTTGGATGGTTCCTCTAACACATTATCCTGACTATCATCTTCTTCACTATCCTGCTTAATTTCCTCACCTATGTGGAATTCAACCGAAACACTTTCCTCCTCTGGCTCCGGCGTTTCTTCCACAAAAGAAATCTTTGGCTCTTTTCGCTCCTTAACCATTGCCCGGACATCATTGGATAGCAAATGCTTATCCTGTATTACTTCGCTCTGTTCTTCCACAGGAAGTTTGGACGTTTCATAAGCCTTCGAAAAATTCATTTCACCGTTTTTCAGTGCATCTTTCCCTTCATCCGACAGATGTGCACTCACCTGATTGACCTGCGCCATTTTTGTCGGCGAGATTTGCAACCGTTCCGCCACATAGTCTCTCTTTCGTCCGGTTATTTTTAGCTTTCCTGCTTCAATAGCTTTGTCTGTCCAATAATTCAGCTTTTCAGCCTGCTCCAACAGTGTGGCGTCATCCATCCGGCGTGTAAACGCATTCGCCGAAATAAGAGTGAGCATGAATTCTATTTGGTCCATTTCCTTTGCAAAACACCACGCTTTTCTCTTATGCCCTCGCTCATTATTGAGCATAATGGCAGCTCTCCGCCTGTGTCCTGCTGCCAATTTGTATTCACCATCCACACGACCAATCAAAAGAGGTTGCAACTGACCGCGTTCTAACATATCATCAGCCAATTCCTCAATTTCTGTCAGCGGATAAAAATTCTCCTCGGCAGGAACAATATGCTCCACATCCAAGTAGATTTCTTTGTATTCACTTGTATCAACAATCGAAAGCCTTGAAGAGTCATTTAGTTTTGCAGACATGCTAATTCTTGGCATGTGCAAACACCTCCTCTCTAACCGCCTTCGGCAAAGTATTCAAATACTCTTTCATGAAAATCTTATAATCAACTGCTGCAGCTGAACGAGGGCTAACGGTAATTAACCCTGCCCGCTTTTCAAACGTCCAGCGGTCAACCATTTTGCTTGACCGAATTCTTGTATCAAACACATCGTATTTACTGCGCCGCAGCACAGTATCACCTGCCACCATATCTTTGCGATACATCGTGATCAAACATTTAGGACTTGATAGTTGCGGATTAAATGACCGCATGTCCGTAGTAATTTCAACCAAATCCTGCATGCCGTCCAAGGAGTTCTTGTCTATCTTAATAGGCACAATTAAATCATCTGCACATACGATTGCATTTAAAATATTTAATCCAACTCCCGGTGGATTATCGATGATACAGAAATCATAATCGTCTTGTACCTGCTCCAGCGCCGACCGCAGTGCTGTGATTTGGTCACGTGACTCATCCTTCGATAAGTTTGTTAAGGCAACATCCATGTTCATGTTGGACGGAAGCACGTCCAATGTTAATCCAGGTACATTTGCACTCCTGATTATGTCTTTTGTACTGCTCGCACAATTCCAATACAGATCGGCAATCGATGACTTATCGTAATCATGCAAGTCAAAATATCTCGTGGTATTGGCTTGTACATCATTATCAACCAGCAGCACGCGCTGGTTATAAAGTTTTGCCAAAATAGTAGCCATGTTAATGGCTGTGGTCGTCTTCCCGACGCCACCTTTCAAGTTTGTTAGCGATATTGTACGCATAACCTCATCCTCCTAAGCATTTAATCCCGACTTGCTCTGTCGGTTGCCGGACGTGGGCTACATTTATTGTAGCCGCATCCGGAACATCTTGTTACTGGCGTGACCGACCAAAAAGTCTTGCCACACCTGGGACACGATACAACAAAGAAAGGGGATGTTATCTCTATCCCCGAATTTGGATAATATTTGGGAAACTCTCTGTTCATAACGCGCTCCTTTTTTATTGATAACACTGCTGACAGGCATTTATAGTTATTTTTTCCGTGATACTTAATAGCAACATCAGCAGTGTTATTGTTGTAGCGAAAAGAGGACAGACATACAAATGACTCAGCATCAGAAAAAACAATTTAGGGGGATAAAATTCATCTGTCCTCTTTCTGCTGCTCTGCCAACCATATGCTCACTGACAGGTATGCGTAAGGTTAGCAGAAATGCCTATTCCGGATTCGAACCGGTACAGTCCCACTGACTAATAGGCAGGGGTATACTCAACTTTTTTTATCTATCTTTGAAGAAGTCGTTTTAACCGGACGATACCCCATCGCCTGAACAAATCGACTATATAATTTCTTTCGCTCTTCATCTGTTGGAAAGCGTTCTTCCCCATTAATTCTGTATACAAACTTCATCCCATATCCTCCTTGCTTCTATCTGATTTCAATGTATGTTCGGCATCTTGTACCATATCCGCCTTGTACAAGGTCAAAATTTTTGCTATACTAAAAAAGGCATAAAAATAAAACATTGGTGTATTTTTAGCCGAGGTGTCAGATTCTGACACAATGGGAGCACTGTTGCCGCAGTTCTCCTTCTTTTGGGTCCGATTGCCGTCGGACCCATTTTTACGAATTGCCGTTCGTATCTAAATTCCGGTGTTGCCGCACCGGTTCTTGTTTTGTTCTTAAGCTTGCCAATGGTAAGCCTTTAACTTGTTTCTGCTCCGCTTCGAGCAGCATATTAACTTCCGATTCCAAAGCACCGCAGAAATATATTGCTTCATCTAACGATATCTTTGGATTTAATTTTAAGATATAATCCAAAACTCCATCTACTGTTTTTCGATATGTTTCCTCATCCATTTTTAGATGAGTTTTAAATTGTTTTGCTCTATCTTCATGGTATCCCACTTTTTTACCTCCTAACTATCCATCTCAAATTTTACCCACCTTTTAAGTGGGTGGCTCATGCAATTACATGTTCCTGCATATCCTGCCAAGCATGTATACTCGTTGTACATCAATGTTCCATCCACCAGAACGAATTCTGGCGTATCGCGATTCATTCGAATTTTTTCGAATTCTTCCTTGCTCATATAAGGAACTTTTCGAGTTTTACCAAAAAGTTTAATCTCTTTCTTCATTTCTTCGCCCTTCTTATAACACACTGACTTTCTTTGACTTTTTTGCCGGAGTAGAGACACCGACAATGTATCCCTGAATTATCAAGCAGAGTTCTCTCTGCTTTTCTTCGGGAAGATTTTGGACTTCCTGTGCCAGTTCGCCGAACTGGTCATAAGATTTGTTTTTCATCGTTAGCACCTCCTTTTCGTTTCTCTGTTTACAATATAATACACACTGAATACATTTGTCAAGTCTTTTTGTATTCTTTGTGTATTTTTGTATTGACCTTTGTATTCTTTTGTGCTATCTTTGATTTGGAAAGGAGGATAAAAGAATGAATAAACGAATTATGCTACTCCGAAAAGAATTAAATCTTACCTTAGAAAAATTCGGTCAACGTATTGGAGTGACTAGAGCGGCAATATCTAACATCGAAACGGGCAATCGAAAAGTAACCGAGCAGATGTTCAAGTCAATATGCCGAGAGTTTAATGTTCGAGAAGACTGGTTACGAAATGGAAACGGTGAAATGTTTAAAAATCTTTCAGAAGATGAAAAAGTTGCTGCAATACTCGGAAATATATTTACAGATAAAGACAGTGAAATATATGATTTTAAAATGGCGGTTTTTAGAGAGTTGGGAAAGCTGGATGAAAAAGACTGGACTGTCATTCGGAAACTTGTGGATGGCATTTCAAATAAATGATAACAAAAAAGGAGCATAAAACGCTCCTTTTTTTGACATATTTCTCCCTATGTGGTAACATAATCTCATTAAAGCATAGAAAAGGATGGAGGGGTACGTTATGGAAGCCATACTTAGTATATTTGTAATAGCAATTGTCACTGTTATAATTTGGAGTGTCGTGAGCTCTAGTTCAAATAATTCTTCTCATAAAAGAAACAACAATTTTCCTAGTTCAAACAAAAATAGACCTACCAAGTCTACAAGTAATTTACCAGAACTAAAATTAACGATTACAAAAGAATTTTATGCAGAGGAAGTTGATTACAGCAAGATAGCTCCCCGTTCCATTCTCGTACCGAATGGAATAAAGGGTACAGAACATCCGAATGATTGTATAGATTTTCTAAACTATAAAGTCTATTCTTACTCGGCTAAATTCATTGAAACAAATCGAATGCGCAAACGAACAATTACAATTTGGGACGATAACGACGATATACGACAAAAAATATATTCTCTTGGATATACTGACCCTATATCATATGAATTAGCAAATCCGAGAAAAATCACTGAACGCCAAAAAGATTATGTAAAATCGCTAGTAAATCAGACAGGATGTACTTTGCCTGTTGCCATTGATAGGTTAGCGTTTGGTGATACCTCTGGAATCATATATTATCTTACGGAGGGCGGCCACACTCCAAACATAAATATGATTAAATATTTAAATACATTACACATAGAAGCATCCTATTTATACCCGGATTGGCTTGTTTTTGAAATTATCTGGAATAGCATTTCACCCAACAACAAAATAGCATTTTTTGCTTATTGTGTCTGGCGAGATATCAATAATCCCCTGAATGATACATTACAGTTGAACGATAGCATGTACAATGTATTTAATGCTTTTTCAGACAAATATATTGAAGATGATAAATTTACACGATCATTGACTAACAATTACAATGACGGTCATAAACTAGTTCATTTTGGAACAACTATAACAAGCGAATTCCCTATCAGTGGAGGAAGTAAGCAAACGTACGCATATCAAACAACAAAGGCGTATTTATCTAATATTGAATCGTAATATTTCAAAATATTATAAACAGAAATACAGAAGGAGGCGTATTTATGTTTAACTATGAATGCGAATTATGTAACAAACCATTTTGCACAACGGATGAGCAGAAAAATCCCGTTTGCAATCACTGCAAGGAAGCCTACAATATCAGTGATGACTACATCTACGGTACCGGGGAGTACGCAAAAAAGAAAGAACCGCCTGCAAAGGTTGAAAAGAAAAAGCCAAAACCACCTGTCGGAGATGGTAAAACTTGCGTTATGTGTGGCAAAGAGCACACGGGTAAATATTATGTATGCGATACTTGTATCTATGAATACAACTTGACGGATAACCAGCTTTATGAAATGGGTGGACTTCGTGAAAATCCTAAAGAAGAATCTCCGGATGAAATACCCGCCACGCCAGAACAGGAACCACAACCAACTCCATCAGAACAAAAGTCAGAGGCAAAATCACAAGCGCTTTCTAAAATGTCCAGCGTAAGTCCTGAAGCTACTAATTTGGATTTACTGACAGATATCAACGAAAAACTTGATACACTAATTGAAATGCAAGAGCAAAACCAAAAACATAATGCAACTACAGATGAAGCAGTAACTGATGACATTGTCCGCGCACTGTGGAATATCGCTGCAAACGTAGCCACATTAAGAAATATCACAATGTTTATGTTTGTATTGTTTCTTATAAGCAGCGTCATCGCCATCCTGGCTATTGCCTCCGGTGGACATTAATAATATAGTATTTTATTTTTTAAGGGTGTCAGAATTTGACACCCTTTTTACAATCCTACTTTAGTCCTTTTATAAATTGAATAATAATTTTCAAAAGACGCACATCGCAAATAGAACGGACTTGCTCTATAGCTTGGCTCTGCAGCTCTTTATAATCCAATACGCTTCTCCCCCTTTATCTTCCATGATTTACCAGCTAGTAAGTACATTATACCAAACCCACCACAAAAAAGAAGTAACTTGCACGTTTTGACACGATAACCGCACAAAAATTACTTTAGAACTTTTGCATTTTGGATATAAATTCTTGCAAATATTTCCGAGATATGCTTATCACATTTCCATCATACAAACTTACCGCTTTTGTCGTGTATGAATTTATGTACTTTGTATTTACAAGATAACTTTTATTAACCCGGACAAAACATCCTTTTAACTCCTCTATTTGATGTTCTATATCATCCAGACGACCGCGAAACGTAGCAACATCATCCTTGCTAACTACATCTATGTAAGGTCTCCTTGATTCAAAATACACTATATCGCTCAATTTTCGCTGATAATACACTTTGCTTTTTCGAAACATAAAAACTTTATCTTCGGAATTCCATCTCTGTATTCGCTGAATAGCTTCCATTACGGCTTTGACTAGCTTTTCGCTATCGATTGGTTTGTTTACATATCGAAACGGCTCAAAGTTTAAAAGCTGCCTTTCATAACCTGTGTTTCCCGTCATAAAAATAACAGTAATATCCGGATATATGCCCTTAATTCGATTAGATATCTCCATCCCATTCAGCACGTCTCCAACTTGTTCAGACTCGACCAACTGTATATCCATGATTAATATATCATATTTTTCTTTCATCGCCTGCTGCAACAACGCCATACCATCAATAAAGCAATCTATTTTTAGTTTCTCTCCAAAATTATGGCTTTCTAAAACTGACTTAACCGCCAATCCAATTATTGACACATCATCACAGATGGCAATTCTTATCATAAAAATCTAGCCCCTCTCCATCAAAGATTACTTTTTATTGTATATTCTTTGATGGAGAGAGGCTAGTGGTAAATACTGGAAACCATATTTATTTATGTAATATTTGCGGATTTGCTGTAAATATATTGATACCATCTATCGACATAAAATCGGCATCATCTGTTACAATATTTAAATTCTTATTTTTCTTATAATAATCTAAAATCACATAATCAAAAACATCGCATTTATGTTCATGTAATTTACCAACAAAATTATCAATTGTAATTCTTTCCATTGCAAATTCTAACACTTTACAAGTCGCATAAACATTATTAATAGAAACTGTCATTTGCCTTTTCAAATTTGCTCTCTCAGTTTCCATATTTCTCAAATCTTTAATATTATACTTTATCTCACTATTTAACTTCTGATATATTTCATACTCATGTTTTTCTATAATATTCAAAAATTCAGAAACATTATATATGCTTGTAACAATAGTATTTCCATTTTGTACAAGCCTATCAACAAAATTGTAATAAACCTCTATTTCCGATACTCTATTTGGATTTACATTCATACCATACCTTGGATAACAATACCAATATAGAGCATTTGTATCCAAACAATATATAGTTTTATTATTCATTGGCATATAGCTATGGATATCTTTTATCACTTTTAACACTCTACTTTCTTTGGCGCCTGATTAACAATTTTCTCAATTTCTCCTTGAAATTCTGGATTCTGATATAACAATAAAGCATTCTCCATTGAAGATTCAAATGTATCTCGTCCTATTTTCGAAATATTCCTCAATTCAATCGAAAAAATTCTCTCAAAGCCATATATAATAGCTAATGCTGAAAAACTATTATTAAAAAAAGGCGATGCAAAACGTGATATTTCCGAAAAATCTACAATAATTTGTTCCTCATTTTCAAGCAAAGGCTGCAAAACTTCCTTAAATTCTATACCCTTTCCTTTTGAAGCCGCTTCTTCTGTATAATCACGTAAATTTAAAATTTTCATGATGATCCTCCTTACTATTTTCTATTAACATATATATGCTCTTTATCTTGATTGATTGTCATACACACTAGCGTACCTAATGATTTCCATGGAAATTCTTCCAATACTTCCTGCCTGTTAGCTGTATAATCATAATAAACACCACTACTCAGTATCGTCAATCTTCCTGCATTAACAGCCACAAATTTCTTTAGGTCTGCTAATCCTACGCCTCTAGGAACACCTAACTCAAATTGCCTCGTGGAGTTTCCACTAACCAATGCCCAATTCAGAGCATCCATATTTGACATATTTCCATCAACCTTATTTTTAACCAAATCCGGAATCCCTATTCCCGTATCATAAATCGAAAAGACCAAACATTGCTTTTTAGGCATCCAATGTCCACATGCATATACACCATGCTTTTCTTGTGAATGATCCTTTGCATTTACAAACAACTCATATATATTTCGAAATAAAGTCTGTCGTGCCTCTTCTGAAATTTTGATTTTTGAAAGTGCTATTATCGTATCTATGTAATCCATTAACTGGTTATCATGCATGTCCACTCTCCAAAAAGGAAGTGCATTTTGATTTGTATTTATATGCTTATCCCGATGCATCAAATAATCATACAAACCTGATTTGTCGAAATATTGATATGTTGCCTTTTCTAGATTGAATTGATATGTTATCTGTTTTCCTATTCCTTTGCATATGGCATTCATTGCTCCAATAAAAGAAGTGAACACAGCATGACTAAAATTGCATTTCGAGAAATCCCAAACAATCTTACTGTCTTCACAATGTAATGTGTCATATTGCAATTTTGAAAGAAAGGAAAATGAATCAATATCATTATTCAAATCTGTAATTGGAAAAATATATTCCATAAAACCAAAAACTCCTATTACGTTTTATACCTATTATACTGTCAGTATTACAAATCTGTCAATAATAATATTATAATCTTTCACAATTAATGATACTATTATCTTTTTACAATTGACAACCTTGGTAAAAAAATGTATCGTATATAAAAAGGGGGATTTAAAAATGACATTTGGGGCAGCTTATATACGTGTATCGACAGATCACCAGGATGAATATAGTCCGGATGCACAACGTCGGTGTATTTTAGACTACGCAAAGAAAAATGGTATCGTAATTAACAAAGAACACATCTTTGCCGATATCGGCATTTCCGGAACAAAGGCGGACAAACGTGAGGCATTTCAAAAAATGATTGCTCTTGCAAAAAGCAAAGAACATCCAATCGACACTATCCTCGTTTGGAAATTTAGTCGATTCGCACGGAACCAAGAGGAAAGCATTCTTTACAAATCGCTTTTAAGCCGTAGTAATGTCTCAGTTATTAGCGTTTCGGAACCAATTAATGAAGGACCTTTTGGAAAACTAATCGAACGTATACTAGAATGGATGGATGAATATTATTCCATTCGATTATCTGGCGAAGTAAAACGAGGCATGATGCAAAAGGCATTAGCTGGTGGATACAATAGCAAAATTCCTTATGGCTATGCAATGAACGAAAACAAGATTCCTACCATCGTGCCAGAACAAGCTAAAGTTGTTCAAATAATTTTTGACCAGTACGTAAATCAGCATGAAAGCATCTCCAATATTGCTCTGATGCTTAATAAGACTGGCTATCGAACTGCCAGAGGCAATAAATTTGAAAGGCGCGTTATACACTATATTTTGCAAAATCCGTTTTATATCGGTCAAATTCGTTGGAATTACGCTCCGCGAGCAAGAGGCAAGAAAAAAGATGGTGACATAATTATCCGGGACGGCAAACATGAACCATTAATATCCGTAGAAATGTTTGAAAAGGCGCAGGAACTTATAAAAATAGCATATGAGACATACCACGGAACTGTACGACGTGTGCCAAGCGCTGCAGCAAAGCATTGGTTAAGTGGTGTTTTGAAATGCTCAACCTGCGGATCGTCTCTATCGTTTTGCAAAGGCCAAATTCCGCATTTCAAGTGTTGGAAGTACAACAAGGGAACGTGTAGCACGTCAAATTACTTAAATGCGAAAAAAGCAGAACAATATGTCTTAGAGGGTTTGAAAAATTTGTTGCTTGCTGATAAAATTGATTATGAAAAGATTCCGGCAAACACACTTGAAACAAACACAAAATTACTGCAAGATGAACTTCGCGACTTGGACAAAAAAATGGAACGTATCAAGATGGCCTACATCGATGGTATTGACAGTTTGGATGAGTACAAATCCAACAAAAAAATAATTGACCGTAAGCGACGCGAGATTGAAAAGCAGTTGGTACCCAAAAAGGCCATGAAGGATAAACAACAGCCCAAACATACTATTCTTGACAGCATTAAAATTGTAATTGATACTCTTGAAAGTGACTGCGAGCCTGCAAAAAAATCAGAAGCAATTCGGTCGATTTGTCATAAAATTGAGTATAATAAAGAAAATGATACTTTGTACTTCGATTTGTATATGGTTGAATAGTCCGAAATTTGGTTGTTTTTTATGCTATACACCTTACAGAATACAGTTCAGCCAATGGGGTTCCAAGGCACTTGGCGACCAAGGGTACACGGCCATTGAAATTCTCCGCAACTACTACGGCGATTCCATTTATATTAATTCCACCGATGAAATCTCCGGTATTCCATCCTCGTATCCCGGCTCGCCGCTCCGTGTGGGCGATTCCGGTGAAAAAGTGCGCCAGATGCAGCGCCAGTTAAATGTTATATCGAACGCCTATCCGCTCATTCCAAAAATTGCAGAGGATGGTGTATTTGGTCCTGCTACAGAAGAAGCGGTTAAAACCTTTCAGCGAATTTTCGGTCTCACACAGGATGGCATTGTCGGATTCCGCACGTGGTATAAAATTTCCGAAATTTATGTCGGTGTAAGCCGCATTGCCGAATTAGTATAATACGAAGGTTGCACCCCCTCGTTTCTTTCGATATAATATTATTAATGATTGAAACAGGGGGTTTTTATATGAAGAAAGACGGCTACTATTCATCCGGTGAGTTTGCCAAAATGGCAGACGTAACACTGCGGACCATCCGCTATTACGACAGACAGAATCTTTTAAAACCCTCTTATGTAAATGAACACGGGGCAAGATTTTATACTGACTCGGACTTTGTGAAACTGCAGCAAATTCTTCTGTTTAAGTTCCTTGGATTTTCTCTGTCCGAAATCCGCGACATGACATTAAACCACCCGGACCGGCACGTTCTTTTGGACTCTCTTGATATCCAGCTCAAACTGGTAAAAGACCGCAGAGAGCAATTACAGTTAATGGAGCAGACCATCCAGACAACCGCCGACACCATCCGCCAGAAAAAAGAGGTGGACTGGAAACAGATGATGGATTTGATTCATATGACCTCCATGGAAAAAAGTTTAAAAAACCAATATCTGGATGCCTCTAATATTAACGCCAGAATTCATCTGCACGAATTATACAGCACGAATAAAAAGGGCTGGTTTCCTTGGATTTTTGAACAATGCCCTTTTAAAAAGGATATGAGTATTTTAGAAATTGGCTGCGGCGATGGCTCTTTTTGGACAACCAACGAGGATAAACTTCCCGGTCATCTTTCGGTTACTCTCACCGACATTTCAGAAGGAATGCTCCGCGACGCAAGAAGAAATCTCATGTCATGTTCCAACAGAGATTTTACCTATGTTGTGGCAGATGCTGCCCATCTGCCATTTGCAGATAACCGGTTTGATCTCATACTTGCCAACCATGTGTTATTCTATTTAGACAATCCGATGGATGCACTAAAAGAAATCAAACGCGTCTTAAACCCAAACGGCGTGCTTATTGCCAGCACATACGGCGAGCATCATATGGAAGAAGTCACAAGCCTCACCAGAGGATTTGACGAAAGAATCACCTTGTCTGCGGACAATTTATACCTTCATTTTGGAAAAGAAAATGGAGCCGCGATTCTATCTTCCTGCTTTCAAGACGTAACATGGATAGACTACGAAGATTCACTGTTTGTCACAGAGGCAGCTCCTTTGATTTCCTATATTTTATCCTGCCACGGAAACCAAAACCAGTATTTGGCATCGCGTTACCGTGATTTTGCCTCTTATATCGAAAAACAGGTTGCCGATGGATTTTCAATTACTAAAGATGCCGGTCTGTTTCGTGCCATAAAAATGGATTCAGACTGCTGATTTATCTATTTTTTTCAAATTATTAAAAAAAGTTCTTGCAGGTGACGTTACGTCATGTTATATGATATAGATATCAAATAAAACGGAGGTCACTATGAAAGGGATTATTTTAGCAGGAGGTTCCGGCACTCGCCTGTATCCTCTCACAACTGTAACAAGCAAACAACTTTTACCAATTTATGATAAACCAATGATTTATTACCCTCTTTCCGTGCTTATGAATGCCGGCATCCGGGATATCCTCATTATTTCCACGCCGCAGGATACACCACGATTTGAAGAGCTCTTAAAGGATGGTTCCTCCTTTGGCATCCATTTATCTTATGCGGTACAGCCAAGTCCGGATGGTCTTGCACAGGCTTTTATCATCGGAGCAGATTTCATTGGCGATGACAGCGTAGCCATGGTTCTCGGTGATAATATTTTTGCCGGACATGGTTTGAAAAAGCGGTTAAAGGCAGCCGTAGAAAATGCGGAAACCGGAAAAGGTGCAACCGTATTCGGCTATTATGTAGATGATCCGGAGCGTTTTGGTATTGTGGAATTTGACAAAGATGGAAAAGCTGTTTCGATTGAAGAAAAACCGGAAGTGCCTAAAAGCAATTACTGCGTAACCGGACTTTATTTCTACGATAACAAAGTTGTGGAATACGCAAAAAGTCTAACACCAAGTGCCCGAGGCGAACTTGAAATCACAGACTTAAACCGCATTTATCTGGAAAACAATGCTTTAAATGTGGAATTACTCGGACAGGGCTTTACCTGGCTTGATACCGGAACTCACGAAAGCCTTGTAGATGCAACAAATTTTGTAAAAACCGTAGAAACTCACCAGCACAGAAAAATTGCATGTCTGGAAGAAATTGCATACTTAAACGGCTGGATAAGCAAAGAAGATGTAATGGCAGTCTATGAAGTATTAAAGAAAAATCAATATGGACAGTATTTAAAAGATGTATTAGACGGAAAATATCTTGATGTACTGCGCTAGAGAAAAGGAGAACATTATGACTATTATCGTTACCGGCGGTGCCGGATTTATTGGAAGCAATTTTATTTTTCATATGTTAAAGAAGTACCCGGATTACCGCATCATCTGTTTAGACTGCTTGACTTATGCGGGAAATCTTTCCACACTCGCACCTGTAATGGATAACAAAAATTTTCGTTTTGTAAAAGAGGATATTACAAACCGCGAGGGTGTTTATCGGTTATTTGAGGAAGAAAAACCAGATATTGTCGTAAACTTTGCTGCAGAAAGCCATGTGGACCGCTCCATTGAAAATCCGGAGGTCTTTTTGGATACCAACATCAAAGGAACCGCCGTTTTAATGGATGCCTGCCGCAAATATGGCATTACCCGATATCATCAGGTTTCCACCGATGAGGTTTACGGTGATTTACCACTCGACAGACCGGACTTATTTTTCACGGAGGAAACTCCTATTCACACGAGCAGTCCTTATAGTTCCTCGAAAGCTGCTGCTGACCTTTTGGTTTTAGCCTACCACCGCACCTACGATTTGCCGGTTACCATCAGCCGCTGCTCGAACAACTATGGACCTTATCATTTCCCGGAAAAGCTGATTCCTCTTATGATTGCCAATGCGCTAAACGACAAACCTCTCCCGGTTTATGGCAAAGGCGAAAATGTCCGTGACTGGCTCTATGTGGAGGACCACTGCAAAGCCATCGATTTGATTATCCACAAAGGAAGAGTTGGTGAGGTTTATAACATTGGCGGCCACAATGAAATGAAAAATATTGACATTGTAAAAATTATATGCAAAGAGTTACACAAGCCGGAAAGTCTGATTACCTATGTCACGGACCGCAAAGGACACGACATGCGCTACGCCATCGACCCGACAAAAATACACAACGAACTTGGCTGGCTTCCGGAAACCAAATTTGCCGATGGAATTAAAAAGACCATTCAGTGGTATCTTGATAACAAAGACTGGTGGGAAGAAATTATTTCCGGCGAATACCAGAATTATTATGAAAAAATGTATGGCAATCGATAGGAGGTTTTTCAATGAAAATTCTTGTCACGGGAGTAAAAGGACAACTTGGCTTTGATGTCGTAAATGAGTTAGAACAAAGAGGGCACACTGCCATCGGCGTTGACATTGAAGAAATGGATATTACCAATAAGGAAAGTGTAAATACTGTAATCCATGGTACAAACCCGGACGGCGTGATTCACTGCGCTGCCTGGACTGCAGTGGATGCTGCCGAAGAGGAAGAAAACAAAGAAAAAGTCATGGCAGTCAATGCATCCGGCACACGCTATATCGCAGAAGTATGCAAAGATTTAGCCATCCCTATGATGTATATTTCCACCGATTATATCTTTGATGGACAAGGCAAAACGCCATGGACACCGGACCAGCAAAATTACGCACCGCTGAATGTATACGGTGCATCAAAACTTGCCGGTGAACAAGCAGTAAAAGAACTCCTCTCCGATTATTTTATTGTCCGCATTGCATGGGTTTTTGGCACTCATGGAAACAATTTCATTAGAACTATGTTGAATGTTGGCAAAACACATGACACACTAACCGTAGTAGACGACCAGATTGGGACGCCAACTTACACCTTTGACTTAGCAAGACTCCTTGTTGATATGATAGAAACCAGAGAATACGGAATTTATCACGCAACAAACGAGGGCGGCTATATCAGCTGGTATGATTTTGCATGTGAAATCTTTCGTCAGGCTTCTGCGCTTGGATATGACTGCTATGATGAAAATCATCTGACTGTAAAACCGGTAACAACCAAAGAATACGGTGTATCGAAAGCAGTCCGTCCATTCAACAGCAGACTTGATAAAAGTAAACTTACCGCACATGGTTTTGTGCCACTTCCGGATTGGAAAGATGCACTTAACAGATACTTAAAACAAACAAATATTTAGGAGGTCTTCTCATGGGACAGATACAAGTAGAAAAAAATGTAGGTGGAATCGAGGGGCTCTGTGTCATCACACCAACTGTACACGGTGATGACCGCGGATATTTCATGGAAACCTATAACTTAAATGATATGAAAGAGGCAGGACTTGATTTGGACTTTGTTCAGGATAATCAGTCCAGCTCCGGCAAAGGTGTTTTGCGCGGACTGCATTATCAGAAAAATTATCCACAGGGAAAACTCGTCCGTGTTATCCGCGGCTCAGTATTCGATGTTGCCGTCGACTTACGAAAAGGCAGCGAAACCTATGGCAAATGGTATGGACTTGAATTGTCAGAGGAAAACAAAAAACAGTTTTATATTCCAAAGGGATTTGCTCATGGTTATCTTGTTCTTAGTGAATGGGCTGAATTTTGTTATAAATGCACCGACTTCTATCATCCGGGAGATGATGGCGGACTTGTTTGGAATGATCCTGCAATCGGTATCACATGGCCGGACGTCACAGGAGAATATCCGGGCAATGGCTCTTCTTCCGGTTACCACATGAGTGATGGCACACCGTTAAACATCTTAGAACGCGACGAAAACTGGCCAACACTTGCTAACTTATAAAAACAAAAAAGTAGAAATCTTCTCTGACACAAGAAGATTTCTACTTTTTCTTTATGCAATCTTATAAAATCTATACCAACACTTTTGAAAGAAAATCTTTCAGTCTCGGATTCTTTGGATGATTAAAAAACTCCTCCGGCGTAGCTTCCTCTAAGATTTTTCCATCGTCAATAAAGATTACCCGGTTTGCTACTTCCTTGGCAAATCCCATCTCATGAGTGACAATCACCATTGTCATTCCTTCATCTGCAAGACTCTTCATCAGGTCCAAAACTTCACCAACCATCTCCGGGTCCAGTGCACTTGTTGGTTCATCAAACAAAATCACATCCGGATTCATTGCCAGTGAACGTACAATCGCTACACGCTGCTTTTGTCCACCGGATAAGGTAGAAGGATACACATCTGCTTTGTCCTGCATATTGATACGTGCAAGAAGTGCCATCGCCTGCTCGCGAATCTTTTTAACCTCTTCTTTGCGCTTTGCACCGTGCAGTCCCTTGCAGCGGACATGAACCGGCGCCAGCATAATATTTTCTAACACCGTTTTATTATTAAACAGATTAAAATGCTGGAAAACCATACCCATATGGCGTCGATGCACATTAATATCTACATGCGGATCTGCGATATCTACATCATTAAAAATAATCTGCCCACCTGTAGGGTCTTCCATACAGTTTAAGCATCGAAGAAACGTACTTTTTCCTGAACCACTTGGTCCGATGACAACCACGATATCGCCCTTGTTGATGGTAATATCAATTCCGTTTAATACATCATGACTGCCAAAACTTTTTTTCAAATTAATTACGTCTATCACTTTTTCTCAGGCTCCTTTCCATGCATTTGATTCCGAGTGAAATAAGCAGTACCAGTGCAATGTAAATCACTGCCATCACCAGATAAGGAACCATAAACTCATAGCTGTTACTGCCAATATAGTTAAATGCCACATAAAGGTCAGCCGCACCAACAAAACTTACAACGGAAGTCTCTTTAATCAAGGCAATAAACTCATTTCCGAGTGTTGGCAGAATATTTTTTACTGCCTGTGGAATCACAATTTTACGCATTGTCGTCGCAAAACTAAGTCCCATCGCACGTCCAGCCTCCATCTGTCCGCCGTCTACGGACAAAATACCGGCGCGCATCATTTCTGAAATATAGGCACCACTATTCAAACCAAACACAAGCACAGACACCTGCACACCCGTAAGTTTTACTCCGATAATCGGAAGCAATACATAATAGCACACAAGCAACTGCACTACCATCGGTGTTCCACGGAACAAGCCAACATAAAAAGAACAAAAACCATTCAAAATTCTTGGCAGTATCTTGTATTTTGGCACAACACGTACAGTCGCAATCAAAATACCTATAATAATACCAATCAAAAGACCGGCAATTGCAATAATCAATGTATTCTGCAAGCCTTCTATTACCTTCTGATATCCGTTCTGCTCAAAGAAAATTTGCTTAAACGCTTCTATTTTTAATCCAAAATTATCCATATCTACCTCGTAAAAAGCAGGTCCGTGTAGGTCACGAACCTGCTGACTATTACTGCATTTTGTTAATTGCTTCTGTAATGCACTTAGCCGGTGCAGAATCGATGACTACATAATTGATGTTACCATTAATCAAATCCTGTACTGCTAAAGAACCATTCTTATAACCGGTTGTGGTTACTTTGTAACCTTCAAATCCCCAGTCCTTATCTCCTTCGCAATAGAACTGACCGGTTGTACCGTTCTGGACACCAATCGTTACACTCTTATCTTTTGTTTTTAAAATCTTCTCAATTGCTGCTTTATCTTTACAACTGTCAAACTCTGTACTATCACCTTTGACAATCAGTCTTTGTGCTGCGTTATAATAAGTATCTGAAAAATTCACATATTTCTTTCTATCTTCTTTGACAGTAAGACCTGCCATTGCAACATCACTCTTATGCTGTCCAACTGACAAGCAGACGGAATCAAATTCCATGTTCTGGATTACCAGTTCTTTGTTCAATTTTTTTGCAAGTGCTGCCGCAATTTCCATATCAATACCATAGTAGCTGTCGCCCTTCATGTACTCAAATGGCTCAAAAGAAGCATTCGTTGCAACCAAAAGCTGGTCTTTTGATGTATCAAGTTTCTCAGATTTTACCGGTGTTGGATTTCCACCGCCAAAATATTTGTTACAGATTTCATCAAACGTTCCATTGTCTTTAATCTCTTTGATAAAATCATTGACCTGTGTCAAAAGTTCCGGTTTGTTTTTATCTACACCAAACGCATACTCTTCACTAGTCAAGTCCACATCAATCACCTTAACAGCCTGCTGTTTTGTCTGGCTGTCGCTCTTCTTCGCGTCGTTTCCACTATCGGAACTGCCACATCCACATACAGCCACCGCCGTCATAATTACGGTAAGACCCATTGCTATTAACTTTTTCATTGTTCATCCTCCTAACATGTTTTCAATATATTCGTGTCATTATACCATGAACGGGAAATATTTTCAATGTTTGGAGAAAAGATTTTGTCCAATTTACCAAACATCGTTTTTTTCTTACTCAAATGATTCCCCGCGCTTTCATTTTCTTTATAAAGTCATTTTTCAAAATCGGTCCGATTTCCAAACTGCCAAAATCATCTGCTAACAATATGTAACGGTTTACCGTATCCACTTTTTTCACGAATTCCAAATTCACAATCACGCCACGCTTGCACAATACAAAATTATCACTATCTAACTCCTTTAACAGACTGTTGCAAGTTTTATACGGAATCTCAATCCGACCCGACGTTGTTACAATCTCTAAACGATGGTTTACACTTTCTACATATACAATTTCCGAAACGGCAATCATTTCTAACATTCCTTCTGTCCGAAACATCAGTGACCGGTCCTTTTCCTGTACCGTTTCATAGCGAATTGCCTCTTGAATTGTTTGCTTTACTTTTTCAAAATCAAACGGTTTTTCGATAAATTGGTAACAGTGAACAGACGAATACATACACATTTTCGGATCATACATGGAAGTAATGATAAGAATTGGCGTAAACAAATATTTATCAACTTTTCTTATATTCTGAGCAAATTCCCCACCGGATACATCATCGTGCTGTTGTGGATGTAAAATAATATCTACCAAAAACAAGTCAATTGTTCTCTTCATTGCAATATCATACGCCGTCTTTTCATCTGCAGCCTCATAAATTACGGCATCCGAATGCACTTCCTTTACCAGACCGGCAAGCACCTTTCTGGTCTCACTTTTGTCTTCTAAAATCAGTACCTCTTTCATTTTCATCCTCTCCTTTGTTTCGTCTTTTGGTATTTTGTTTATGAAATCACCTAGTTCGGTAAATATATCCGTTTCGTCTTAAGTTTGCCCTTATACTATTCGCGAGGGGGCGAAGCAATGAAAATACATGACTACTTAAAAAATAATTACGGTTATTCTGATTTTCAAATCGGACAAATACGCTATACGATAATTAGTATTCTTTCAGACGTAAGTAAACTTATCATAATGGGTATTTTCTTTATTCTGACCGATTACTTTTTTCAATATCTGGCAGCCATTGCTACTTTACTTGTACTTCGGACATGTACCGGTGGACTGCATTTTAAGCATTACTTCAGTTGTTTGGCATTGTCTTTTTTTCTTTTATATATAGGCATATGCCAACTCCCAAAAATATTGCTTCCCCGTCCCCTCTACTTTGTCCTGCTTTTACTATGTATACTCATCAATTATTTGTTTGCACCAATTGTCTCTTCGTACCGTCCTATTCCAAACGGTATTCAGATACGAAAAGCCAAACGTCAGGCTTTTCACATCATTACCATCTACGCGCTTATCATGTACATCGTTCCGCCAAACCAGTATATCATCACTGGTTTTTGGATAATTATGCTGCAATCTTTTCAACTGCTTGCAGCAAAAATTGTGAGAAAGGAGGTGCCTCATGAAGCGTCTATCGAAATCATGGATATTTAAGGCTTGTAATTTTTGCATTGCCTTTGCAGGAATCCTTCATTGGACAAAGATGAGTTTGTTATTATTCGGAGAACAACCATATCCTACCGAAAACGAAAAGTAATTCATTCTTGCCATTCATTTTAGTCAGAGAGCAGCTATTATGTTCTCTGACTTTTCTCTATTGTGAAATCAAACACAATCCGGGTATTCTCATTCTCCTCACAATATATTCTTAAATCACACTCATACTCCATCAAAATATCCTTTGCCTTAGATAATCCGATTCCTCTGTTTTGTGCCTTTGTTGAATATCCCATTCCCATAAGTTGTATGAGCTCCTCCTGCTTATAATAGCGCGAATTATTCTTTACTGCTACATGTATTATATCTGTCATTTCCCGCATCTCTACCCAGATATTTTTCAAATCATAATCTTGTACGGCTTCAATTGCATTATCTAAAAGAATGCCTAAAACTTCAATCAGTTTATAATCTGGTATTTTACATTGTAATTCATCTACCTTAATGTCGTATGTTATCCGACATCCCTTAGACTCGGCTTCTATAAATTTAGAATACAAAAATGCAATAACTATTGGAGAATTACTAGAAAGTAATCGTGCATATCGATTTTCCTCCATAATTTCATCACAATATTTTTTCTGTAAGGCCACCAATGTATCATAATCCTTTGCCATCAAATGATGACTATAGATTGCTGTTATATGATTATGAAAATCATGTTGTTTTTTTCTCATTGAATCAAGCAATTGCGTATATACACCATCGTAAGTTTTATGTATTTCATATTCCCTTTCTTTCGATAGTTTTTCATATTTCTCCTGTTGCCATCGAACAATTAGCACAGCAATTAAAAGTGTCCATATGCCAAAAATGATGTAGTCTGTCACCCTAAGATACTCTTCCATTTTATAAATAACTAACAAATAAACTGCACCTACAAGACACAATATTGTTGCCACGTAAATCCACCGATCATAATTCAAAATTATATTTGATATTTTATAAAGTAAACCCTTCTTACCAAGAATAAGCATCAATATAATCATGAAAACATTTACACTAATAACCAATAAATCAATTGACAGATATCCTTCCAGTATAAACGCCGGAATCGAACATACAACTTGTGAAAACACTCCAATAATGATAAAAAGCACTAAATTCACATTTGCTTTTCGTATCGAACACTTAAATTTCAGTAATTCATATATGTAAATTCCCACATACCCAAATAAAGCCATCCCCTTGGACAGCCCAAAATAATTTGCCGATTCAATTAAAGTAACCTCTACTACCATAAAAACCGCATCATAGATGCTAAAATAATACCTCTTTCCAAATAAATAATTCACACAAATAAGTGTAGCCGCCATTTCCAATATGGTATTTATCGCCGTCAGCATAACCTATCTCATCATCCCTTCAACACTTTTTCCAGCATATCCGTATACCACCGAATCTTGCTAATTGCATTTTCCGGTGTCAATTGTTCTTTATCCATGCACTCCATATTCAAACATATCGGGTCTGTTGTCAAACCATAAATAAAATTCATATCACAATGTAACTGGTTTGCCAGTATATAGGCATATGCGCTGGATAACCCTGTCTCACCACGTTCAATACGATATACTCCATCTTCTGAAATGTGAAAGATATGTGCCAAATCCTTGCGGCTAATCCCCTGTGATTCACGAAACTTTTTCACATTCGCCCCAATAATCTCGTCTTCACGGCTGATATCACTCATAAATATGCTCCTTTGCTCTTTTCTTAAATGATAGCAATAAATCGCATATATCTGTTCGGTATTATCCACCATTTTATCGGTGTTTATTCCCGTTTCAGTCATATTTCTGTGATAATAGATAAAAACCAAGCGAATTCTAAAATAATAGCTGCCCCTTTACGAGGCAGCTATTATTACACTTTCTCTCCCTTCGGATACACATCATTACAATCCCAGCGTGGAAGTGCAAACCGGTTATCAACGCCTAATTGTGCCCCCCTTGCTTCAACGGAAACACCTAAACCACAGCCCTTTTGTTTCACATAAGAAATCACTTCCTCACTGTAATTTCCATATGGATAATTCATAACAAAACAATTCCTGTCAATAAGTTCATCCATCGCTTCTAGTGCCATATCTATATCTTTTTGCATCTGCTCTTTCGGAAGTTTGGCAAGCCAGTAATGGTCATAACCATGAATTCCAAAAAACATACCATTTTTCTTCATTTCCTTCATCTGTGAAAAATTCATATACAATTTCTCTGCAAAAGTGCTCTCCTCACATCCCACATATTTTTGAAACAGGTGCTTTGCGATTTCCGTCCGGATTTCTTCAGGCAGAGCATTTTGCAATAGCCGCTTTACAAAAATAACCTCACCCGGATCCCAGCGATTAGCAACCGCAAGATTTTGATATAATTCCTCATTGGACAAAAGAGTTACACCCTGATTTCGATAAAAATCCATCTCTTCAAAACAATCGGCTACCAGCTGTTTCATTGCCAAGCTCCCCTTCAACTCCACAGCCGCCAGGATAAAATGAATCCGGTTTACCGTCAATAATTTGTTTTCCTTCCATGCCATTGTATTTGGAAAGAAAACTCCCTGCACTCCGACCTTTTTCAAAATCGGATAAACAACCTCATAATGATCAATATACCCATCATCAAACGTCAGAACAAAACCATTTTCCGGAATGTCTGAAAAATCATTTTTCTGATATGCTGCAAGAATCTCATCCATACGCACCGGTGTATAATGCTCCAAAAGATATGCAAGCTGTTTCTCAAACAATTCTTTGTCAAGTCCCTTAATGGTCGGATACTCGCTGTTTTTTAAATCACGCACGTAATGATACATAATAAAATGTACTGTTTTTTCCACTTTAATTGCCTCCTATCCAAGTAAGTCATTCATGTCAAATTCTTTCATGGTACTTTCTCCTTTACGGATATCCGCAAGTTTTTCCAGTTTTTTATTTTGCAAAAATTTTTCTGTATTATATAAAACAAGCACATCCGTAATATCCGAATTTGACGACAAAAGATTTCCCATTGCCATTTTTCCGTAACGATAATCAATCATAATTATCTTATCAAAATGTTCCGTCAAAAATGGAACAAAGCAGTTAGCGAATGAATCTTTTACCAAAAGAAGCGTTTTACCCGTATGGGCTTTCGTCGTAATTTCCACTTGAAACGAATTTTTCTTCATAAAATACTGATAACGATTAAACCCTTTTTTCGCCTCATTAGGGAAATATAAAGAAGAATAGGTTTTCTCTTCATCATCAAACACTACTTTTGTTTTCACCGGATTTTTGCTTTCAAATTTTTCCACCACATCCGCCGCGCCACCGGCATGAATCTTATTATAGGTAGTCCCATAAAAATCATCAAATACAGATACGCGCTTGAAATCGGATAAATCTTTTGCTTTCCGTCCGGTTTGAAGTGCCCATGCACGATATGCATAATAAGCCCCAAGACTTGTCCAATGATGATCCGTCCGATAGTAAATATATTCCTCATTATGCGACTGCATCGTTTTCGTTAAATCGTATATCAAATTAGGCTCATCAACTTTTGTCTGCAAATCCCGAATCATAGACTGCCAGTCTATCGTGTCTGCGTAAGCCGGCAAAGCATTTGTAAGCGCTGTCGTTTTCGATGGAACAAACATTGCCCTCACATGCTTCCTGCCATATCTTTTTTCCGTTTCATTGAGAAACGTTGTCAGATATGTTTCATTTTCCTTTATCTGCCCTGAATCAAAATCCGCCTTTTCGTATTTTTCAAGCAGGTAATTATTTTTCCCAAGATAAACGCCATTAAAGTCTTTTTTCCCAAGGGCAATCTGCTCTCGCACCGCCAAATCCACCCATTTGTCACGGAAAAAAAACTGGTCACTTAAATATGTATCATATTCCTTTTGATATTCTCCCGATAAAATACGCTTTGCCGTGATTTTTGATTTCTTAGCCAGTTCACGATTCTCCACATCCGAAAACTCCCGGTCCGGCAGAACAAAAGAAACCACCGTACCACCAAAAAGCATGACACAAAAAACAATGAGCATTGCCAGTTTCATTTTTCTCATCCACCACACCTCCTAAAATCGAAAATACAAAAACGGATTATACGAAGAATTGACTAACAGCGCAACACTCAGTATAAAAACAACAACGACAAACAACGTACCACACACTTCTCGACGCATGGTCTTCTCCGGCAAAAAGAATCGGTTTATACAGGTGCGAAGCAGCGAAACCGAACCAATAATGGCAATCACAAGTAAAATCAGGTAAGAGGAAAGCAGATACATTGCCTCTCGATTAACAAAATTTCCACTGATGCCAAATAATGTTTTGAAATAATTTGTTCCATCTGCCATATCCTGCCACGAAAAAATTCCCCAGCCAAGAATAACAAAAAACATCGTATATAAATGCATGAAAAAAGATGGCAGACGGCTAAATACCGGCTTCCACAACAATTTTTCAATCATAAGAAGAATTCCGTAGTAAATTCCCCATACAACAAAGTTTCCATAAGCCCCATGCCACAATCCGGTCAAAAGCCATACAATAGAAATATTTAAAATTTGTCTGCCAAATCCCTTTCGATTGCCACCTAACGGGATATAAACATATTCCTTAAACCATGTACCAAGAGAAATGTGCCATCTGCGCCAAAACTCGGTAATACTTCTCGATTCATACGGATGCCTAAAGTTTTCAGGAAAAGAAAATCCAAACATCGAGCCAAGTCCGATTGCCATATCTGAATAACTGGAGAAATCAAAATATATTTGTAACGTAAATGCAATCACACCAAGCCATGCAGAAACCGTTGTCAAATTCGCTGCTCCCATACCGGCAATCTCACGAAAGAGATCGCCAATCGGATTGGCAATCAACACTTTTTTCCCGAGACCTATCATAAATCGAACAATTCCCTTACTAAATAAATCAATTGTTTCTTTCCGTTTTACCATCTGTTCTTCCACTGTCTGATAGCGGATAATCGGTCCGGCAATCAATTGTGGGAACAACGCAACATAGGTTCCAAACGTCACAAAGTTTTTCTGCACCTTCACTTCTTTCCGGTACACATCAATCACATAGGACATCGTCTGAAAAGTGTAAAAAGAAATACCAATCGGCAGAGGAAGATTTAACTGCGGCATTTCTACACCTGCCATATATCCGACCATTCGCAAAAAAAAGTCCGCATACTTAAAGAACCCTAACAAAAGCAGACTGACTACGCAGGCAATTGTTAAGGAACAAATCTGTCCTCGTTTATTTTCTCTTTTCTGATAACAAGAAAGACGAAGTCCGGCGCAATATGCTACAAGTGTAGAGAACAGAATCAAGACAATATAAACCGGCTCTCCCCATGCATAGAAAACCAAACTGCCCCCAAAAAGAACCGCATTGCGGAATCTCCTTGGGGTGCAGTAATAAACAACTAACATAATCGGCAAAAGCCGAAACAAAAACAATAAACTACTAAATACCATGAGGCAGCCTCTCCTACAATTTCTTCTTCAATGCCGCCTGTCCTTTTTTGTTGACAGCTTTTGACGGAGACATTGCAATATACCAGACAAAAGTTCCTTTTTTCCCATAAATTGCATTCTTAAATACTTTCTGCTCAGTTTTAGAATAATCACTTAAATAATCACTCTTGCTATTTGCCTTCTGGTACTTTTTCAAAGCATTATATAATTTTTTCGCACCTTTTCCATTTTTTGCTTCCATCACACAAAGGCTGTACGCCTCTTTTGAATCACATACATACTGAATCGTTTTCACCTGGCTGCGAACTGAGTGAGTAAGCGCTCCAAAGTCCAGTGCAGCCGCCGAAGAATATTTCAATTTCTTTGCACCACCGGTTGCTTTTAACGCATACCCGCAAAGTGTCTTGCAGCTTTCCTTTTTCTTTGCCGCCTGTCCCATCTGTGGAAACAGACTGATACACATAATTACCATGCATACAACCGCTGCTATTCTCATGCCGTATTTTTTCATCTTTATTTTCCTCCTCGACCATCTCTCTGTCTATCATATTTTGCCAGTATCTTTCCAAACTTAGCATATGCCGGCGGTTTCCAATGATACCCGTCTCCTGTTGCATAAGCCGCCTTCAAATACCCTTTTGAATCTTTCAAAAAATCGGTGTAATCCAAATAGGTAACGCTCATCTTCTTCGCCAGTTTCTTTAACTTTCGATTAAAGACCGGTCGCTGCCAGAATCCCGGATGTCTTGCTTTTTCTGCACGCGTCACCGGTGAAATTGCACACACAATAATATCCGTATCCAGGCAGGACTGCTTAATTGCCTCTAACATGTCACGGTACTCACTTAACATATTACTAATCTTCTGATAATGAATCTCGTTCATACCAAGCATCATATACACGCGGTATGGTTTGGCAGCAATCAGCTTCTGAAGTCCGGTTCTTCCATGAAACACTCTCTTTGTATGGAATGTCACCGTATTCAGTCCCCGGTATGCAATCGTCCTCTTTTTACCACCAATCGGCATATGGGCGAAACCACCTTCGTATGTCAAGCCTTCCGTAATCGAATCGCCGGCAAACACTGTTGTCCTCACATAAGTTTTCATCTTCTTAGAAACAACTTTAGAAGGATTGCTATCGGTCTCCGACAGCTGCTTTTTCTTTCCTGCCGTTATGTAAAAATAATATTTCTTTTTGTTTTTCAGTTTTTTCACAAGGCAGACATTATTTTTTGTTGAAAGCTTCTTTCGATATTTTCCATCTTTCTTTGTTGAAACAAAAACATGATAATACTTTGTCTTCTTTTGTTTCTTCCATGTCAGCTTTACACTATGGGTAGAAAAACGAACTACCTTTACTTTTTTTACACTAGGTAATTTCTTTACCGGTACGGCCAGTGTTGCCGGAATTTCAGTCGGCACCGGTGTACTCGTTGCCTCTGCGTCCGGTGTCACCTCAGGCAATGCTGTCGCCATCTCCTGTCCCTTCACCATCGTAGCACTCGGCAATGACCGAAATGGCACAAGGCTAACAATAGCTGCTGCTGCGCATACCGTCAAAACAACTCGTTTCTTTTGATTCATCGTTTAAACTCTTCTTTCTGTTTTTTTTCACTCCGTATGTATTATACGCTTATCTATTATACTAGTCAATTATTGTTGATTTTTCCAAATTTTAACCATCTAAAACAACACCATAAACGCAAGTGCATAAGTCAATACATCTGGATGAATCGACTCTTCTATGGCCGAGTACACATGTTTTTCCATAACCTTGGTATGCTCAAAAATTCGCCCTAACTCAGCCATAAGTGGAAAATAATCATCTTTTCCATCCTCTTTCCAAATACACGGCAGAACCTCCGAAAGGATTATATAATTACATGCACTGCTAAGCAAAACCTGCAAAAAATCTGCTTCATTACAAAAATACAAACATTTCGCAAGATAGCTGGCATACAACTTTCGTTTTGCAGAAAACCGATGATCCGAACAATTTTTATTTTTCTCCCAAAGCAGACGCACATACCTTTTCCGCTTGGCATCACTCAATCCATACACCGCCTCATTCCATAAGATACGATTTTTCACCCGAAGATTTGTCTGACGGATAATATGACAGAACGTATCCACAACAGAAGAAATCACTTCCCATGCCGAATTTTCCAAGTCTTCCTTTGACATACTGTTTTTCACCAATTCAAACTCCTGTAAAAGAGAAGAAATCGTCCCCTCATTCGGAATTTCAATACCTCCAGCCTTTTTCTTTTCCTCAGAAAACGCATCCATGTATAGATATAAAACTACTCCCAGACCAATTCCAAGCGGAATGGATTCTTCCTGTAAAATATCCATACTAACACTCATAAATTCAGCCATTTTCTCCCCAAACGGAAGAGTTTCTTTCTCTCCTTCCTCAACCAGATAAAGTGGACCTTCATGCTCAAAAATTCTCTTAAGTACCTCTTCACACGAATGATTCAGCATAGAAAAAACAGTCTTTCCTTCAATATTCAGGCAGGTCCTCGGAAAAAGTTTACACGTATTTCCCATGTGCTCCGGACCATATTCTTGATAAATCTTACAAAGACCCATTTCATCTAAAAAAGGACACTCTTTTTTTTCCGTCATTTTTATAAAATAATTTCCATCCGTCTGCCCGATATTCTTCTTTACATATTTACTAAATGCCCCATGAGAAGCCTCGTAAAAATCATAGGTTTCTTTGTCTAACGCAATATCCCAGCCACTGCAGCAGGTATTTTGGCACGCTGAACCAGAACAGACAAAAGAATCAAAAAAATCAAGTTTGTAGGACACTGTACCTTCTCCCCTTTTACTATTTCATAAACTCTGCTAATTTCTGCGGTTCTCCATGTCCGGGATAAACCATAATTTCTCTGTCAAGTGACTCCAGATACGGTAGTGTAATACCGGCAAAATCTTTTTTACTGCCACCCGGCAAGCGAAGAATCGTTTCGTGCCCAGTCACTAAAGTATCACCGGAAAATAGAATCTCTTCATCCACTAAAATGCAAATACTCCCCTTTGAGTGTCCGGGCGTTTCCTTCAGAAATATCTTATGTCCCTGCCAGATAAACTCATATTCTCCTTCAAATGTTTCGTCTGCCTCGCAAGAGTACGGCTGAATATCCATATTCCGTATATGCTCTTGTATTTTCTCTTCTTTTCCAATAAAAAGCACTTCCCAAAATTCAGATAAATTTCTATAGGGATTATCCAACGCACCTGCGCATAATTGGGAGCATAATACACTCACTTTTGCAAAATTTTCTTTCAACCAATTTACTCCTGATATGTGGTCATAATGCTCATGTGTCAAAATTACAAGAATACGGTTAATATTTCTTTCCCTTAGGTATAAGAGAGCATCCTTTGAAACACATGGGTCTATAATCACTACACTGTCTTCTTCCTGCCAAATGTACATACAGGAATCAATTGGGTAAAACACATAACTTTGAATTTTCTTATTTTCCTTTTGCATTTCAAATATCCTCTAACACCAATTGTATTTTATATACACCTTTATTTAACTCACACTGATAGGTATGCAACTGTTTTCCTGCTATAAAACCCCCATCCTTGTAAATCGCATAATTTTTTATTCCATACATCTTACCACCAAAACGAAATCTAAGTACCCCCATTAACGCTAAGACACCATAATCATATGTTCTCAGCATTCTGGAAATCAATTCTCCATCATCCGTTTCACAAATTTCTGCATTATGTGGAAATTGTGAACTTTTATAAAAATGTTCACCTTTTCCATTTTTAATTCCACTTATTCGTTCATTCAAAAATTGAGGCATCATCTCTTTAAAACACTGAATTCCCAATTCCATTCCTTTTTGAACAATCTGTAATGCCACACTAGTTTCGTCAAGAATTATTTTTTTCTGGCATATAATTTCTCCTGCATCCAGTTCTGCATTTACATAATGCCATGTAACACCTGTAGATTCTTCTCTGTTAAAAATCACCCAGGAAGGTATATTTACTCCTTTGTAATCCGGCAAAAAAGAGTAATGAAAATTTATAATTTCCACCGTATTACTCTCGCATATTTCACTCGGAATAATCACAGAATTATTTGCACTTATAACTAATGTTTTGGGAACTATTGCTTGGCTCAAAGTAGTAATAACCTCATTGGCAGGAAAATATCGCACATTGTTTTTATCACAATTTTTTTTCAACAATGAGACAGGGCTATATTGGCTTTCTATTACAAAAATATTTGTCTTGTCAACATAATTTAATAGCTCATACAAACAGTCGACAGCTATCTTCCCATTGCCCAAAATTACAATACGTTGAAATCTCATTTCGTATTTTCCCTCCAATTTCCTCTGCAATTTTCCCAAAGTCTTTATTGGTCATTAAACGTGCATCATATCCATCAAATCTCCTACCGTCTTACATACAGCGATTTCTGACGCATGAAAAATCTTATCAAATTTTTCATTCATAAGTGCAATAAAAGAAAGTACCGCCACGGAATCCCATGTCTCTACTTCTTCTAAAACCGTATCCCGATCAAATTCTCCTAAATCCATTTCTAATACATCTACTAATTCTTCCATTTTTTCCTGTTCTGTCATTTTAATATCCTCCATTTTTATAATTAAATTTCTCCGCCATTTTTCTTTACAACTTCACAAATTGTTGTAATATTCTGAAAATTCTCAGGAATGATGTCAAGCCCATCAATCAATATACCAAACGCTGCCTCAATTTCTGAAACCACCGTTACGATATCAAAGGAATCCAAAAGGCCATCTTCGATATAATCATTGCTTTCCTTAAAATCAAATTCCGGTCGAATTTCCTCTAAAATTTTATAAATCTGTTCCATCTTTTTATCCTCCATTTTCTTTAATTACAGCCTGCTGTTACCGGTATCAAAGTTCCTGTTATATACTTTGCTTTATCGGAAATCAAAAACTCCACTAAATAAGCAAGATATCTTGGGTCAATAATACCAAACGGCTGGTTAGCCTCAATTCTTCCTTGTAAATCAAATGTATTTTCCATATCACCACGCAGCAAAGGTGTATCCACATAGGTTGGCATTATAGCATTCACACGTATTTTTCGTCTTGAAAATTCCTTCGACATTACCTGAACAATAGCATCCAACGCCGCTTTTGACGCCGCATAACCGCAATGCCCCGGTATACACGAGTGAGCTGCCATCGAAGAAACTGCCACAATTGAACCACCATCATTGCTATAACGTTTCGAGCCAAAATATCTTCCCAGTTCAGCAAAAGCATATGCATTAATTTCCATCTGTGCTTCCATATCTTCATGAATACGAATTTTTTTTACCGGCATGGATGTTCCTACTCCGGCACAATGGATAAAACCATCAAACTTCATTCCCTGCTCTTTGCAGACGTCAAAAATTGTATCGTACTCTTCAAATTTCGTCAAATCAAACGGAATCAAAATTGGTTCATTTACCATTTCTTTTGCCGTCTCTTTAAGTTTTTGTTCACTTCTTGCCACCATCACCACGCGATAGCCGCATTCCGACAAATACTTAGAAACAGCCGCCCCAATTCCGGAAGAGGCCCCTGTCACTAAAAATGTTTTCATCTTTTTCACCTATTTCACAAAAATATAATCTCGAATTTTTGTGTCCTTCCATGCATTTCGGCGGAGTGCTTTTTTATTCTTTGCATTAAACCATGCATAGTGCATTTTGATGCCATTTTCCTCATATTCAATCTCCTTGACACGGCGCTCTATGCTGTACAAAATATCGGCAGAGGCATGATTATAGGAAAAGGCACAGTACAGTTTTTTTCCTTCTCTTCGATAGATAAAAAAGCACTCAATTTTATCACCAATTTTATAAATCATAACTTCTTTTTCTTTCACAATCTGCAGCAAGTCATCTTCCGATGGAATATGATCTGCCTGCAAATCAAAATTTTCCAACAAAAGTTCATAAATCTGTGGAACATCTGATTCCACGGCATATTTCGCACAATCCGGCTGATACATATCATAAAGAAGCTTCGCCATCTTTCCTTCCGGAACTTTCTCTTCTGCTTCTACCTGAATCTGTCTTTTCAGATATGTTGCATAGTGGTGATAGCCTCCTTCCTCAATTGCCCCAAAAGGTGCAGCCCCTTCCCTGCACAAATAATCTATAACTGCATGCTCCGGAGTCTCTTTTAATAACACCTTCAATTCTTCTAAATCTGCTGTATGAAAATATACACGAAATACGCCTTCTTTTTTTCGCCAAAAGACCACCGTCTTTTCCCCTGCTGTCATCTGATATTCCGTATCCATGGACTCACCCGGATAAAAATTGGAATACGATACTTCACCGGCTTTTCGACATTTCGTTATCTGCTGCATAACCTCATGCAAACTACTCATCTTTATCCCTCGCCTCCTATAAATTCGATATTGTCATCTCGCAAAAATCGAGGTCGCCCAGTTCTAAGAGTGCTGCTCCCCAGCATAACCCGGCACCAAAACCGGCAAGACAGCACCGATAGGAATTTTCTTTTATCTCCTCTGAAAGATTACTTGCCAATGCAAAAGGTACCGTATTACTGTTGGAATTTCCAAAATCCCCAACTACATTCATCGGCATCTTTTCATAAGGAACTTTCATTTTATCTGCCAATTTCTGCAACATAAATTTATTGGGCTGGTGGAATAAAAACCAATCCACATCGTCCACCGAAACATCACCATAGGATAACAATTCTTCAACCATCGGCGGCACCTCTCTCTGAACGAAATTAAACACACCGGAGCCATCCATCCACATACAATTCTGGGTTCGCATCGTGCCATCTCCAATGTCCATCATAACATCCGTTTCCGGACTTCTCGGCAGACGGAATCCTCCCGCTGGAATAATTAATGCGTTGCGGTTTGCTCCATCATTATATAAACTCAAAAAGATATCGCCCGCCTCCGAATCATTTTCAATAATGGATACGCTTGCACCATCACCACCAAAACTTGGATAAGCAAGCGGCGTTTCCTTCTCTTTCCGGCACAACACATCACCGGTAAATAATACAACTTTTTTGTCCTTTGGCATATGTTCCAAAAGCATACAGGCTTCCATCAGCCCCATAATATAGCCGGCACAAGCCTGAGGAATATCTACACACACAACATCGTGAGGCAAATCAAACTCTCCATGAATGATGTTACTGACATGTGGTACATAATGGTCCGGAGAAATCGTTACGACTACTACTGCACCGATTTCCTCTTTCTTAATCCAGTTATGTTTCAAAACATAATCGAATCCATACACACATAAATCCGATGTCGTTGTCTTTGATTTCGCTGCTCTGCGCTTTCCATAACCCATAATCCGCTTCAGGCGTTTTGTGTGAATATCCTGAAATGGTTTTGTTTCTTCATCATAATCGTATTCATTTTCCGGGAGCACACCTAATACTCCACGAATTCTTTTCTGATGGAATGTTGTAATCATTTTATCCTCCTTAACCGACTCTATCTTCTCGGAATACTTGGTCTATCCTGGTCTCCGTCACCGCGGTACAAATGAAAGGACGGCCAATGAGCAACCACAATGCGGATTTTCACATTTTCCCTTTCAAATGGCTCAAAATAGTTCGGAATAATATTGCCATCCTCTTGTGAAAGCAGTGAAAAACCAGCTTTCTTCAAATATTGATGTGCAATGCCATAACAGTAAAAATCAATAAATTCATATGCCTTTTCCTGCAAAAGCCAATCCCACAATCCTCCACTGTAGGAAACTGCAGCATCTTCTCCATAAAAATCAATTATTTTGCATACCCGCACACCATCATGTTCTGCCTCCCGGCAGACAAACACACCCGAACAAGTTTCTTCCCGGTTCATTATCCGGTAAAACTGATATTCATAAACCGGATGGTTAAAAAAACGATGCTCAATATACGAATAATTTTTGTAAGGGGTGTTCTTTTTCAACTGAACATCCGAAACAGCTTGTTTAAACTCATCCATTGAAAAGATGCATCCAAATTTTCCGGTCTCAGCATCAAAATCCGTCTCCGGAATTGTCGCAATTTTTGCCAGTTTAAATCCATCGTTCTTTCCTAACCTATACCAGCATTCCAGACAAGCCGTCTCACTTCCATACAAATGTTCAATTTTAGCAGCACGCTCATTTAACCCAAGCGAAAACACGTCTCTTGGCTGCCATCGCTCCCATGAATACTCTCCCAAACTAAGTCCCAGTGCCGGACTTTGATTTGGAAGAACCTTCCACATAGAGCCGGACATATCCGGATTTGCTTCGTGATTATATAAAATAAAGCCATTGATGCCAAAAATTTTCCCTGTCTCATCATCCACTGCAAGATTAAAATTTAATTCATCACCTTGCACATACATCCACTCAAAAAAGTCTCTGTCCACAGCAAGTATGTGGTCTTTCTTCCAATGTTCTGCAATAAACTGCATAACAGCAGGAATTTCTGAAATCTCCGCTTTTCTCACACAAAGCATACTCATTCTCCCTAACTAAGTAAATCGTTTTTTAACTGTTTACGGTTAATTTTGCCATTGTCATTTAACGGCATTTTTTCAACTGCAAAATATTCGGACGGTATCATATATTTTGGCAGAATTGACATCAGCCTCTTACGGATTGCCAATCCATCGATACCCTGTTTGGATTGGAATACCGATACAATCCGCTTGTGCTCTTCATCGTAGAGACAGCAGGCATTGTCAATTTCTTCCATGCTCAGAATTGCCGTTTCAATCTCTCCTAACTCAATCCGGTAACCCATATGTTTAATCTGGAAATCTTTTCTGCCATCAAACATAATTTCTCCAAATTCATTATAATGTGCCAAATCTCCTGTCCGGTAAATCTTTTCTTCATAATACGGATTTAGAGGATTTTGAACAAAAGCAACGCTTGTTTTTTCTTCATTCGCATAATAACCAACCGACAGAGAAGTTCCTCTCACACATAACTCTCCCTTTTTGTCCGGCTCAGTTATCAAACAATTTTCATCGTCAAGAAGCATGATTTCCGTATTTCTGCATGCCTTACCAATCGGAAGCGGGTCATCATCTGCAAACTCTCTGTTTACCCGGAAGAAAGAACACACATCGGTAATCTCAGTCGGTCCATATAGATTTGCAAACTCTGCCTCCGGCAGTACCCGGCGCCAGATATTCAAATGGCGGTTTGGCATAACCTCGCCACAAAACAGTACCTTTTTAATTGCACTCAAATCAAAACGTTCCAACAATCCGCTGTTTGCTGAACCAACCAAAGCCGACGGCACCCAGAAAATAAACGTAATCTTTTTTTCTTCCAGATAAGCAAGCAGTTTCGCCTGAAATGCATAATACATCTCCGGTGGAATATAAAGCGTTGCTCCACAACTCATGCACAAATAAATATCTAAAATCGAATTATCAAAATAAAACGGAGCCTGATTTGCAATTTTCACATTTTCGTCAATAGAAAATTCTTCTGCCGCCCAGTCAATGTAATCAATAATGCTGCGCTGTGTAATTGCAACACCTTTTGGTACGCCGGTCGAACCGGATGTAAAAAACACATACGCTAAGTCCGTATCAATAATTCGGTTTAAATACATGGAAGAATCCTTGTTATTTTGCCGGAAATCAATATCTTCCAAATATAAAATCATATCTTCCAAAATACCATTTTTCAATAATTTTTCTGCACTCTTTCGGTCAGAAATAATCAACGCCGGCTTTAAACATTTCAAAACACCCTCCACTTTTTGAAATGGAAATTTAACATCCGTCGGCGTGTAATAATTTCCACTATACAAGATTCCGGCAAAGGAAATCAATGTATTCGTTCCCTTTGGCAGATAAACTAAAACCGGCAGATGCCGACCCGATAATTTTGCTGTTATTGCATCTGCCAGACACAATGCACGCTGTCTCCACTCAGAAAATGTAACAGAAAGTTCACCATCTGAAATTGCAAGTTTGTCCGGAAATTTTACTGCCGTTTCTTCTAAATAGCACAAAACCGAATTTTTCATACGAATCCCCCTTAATAAATCATTCCTGCTGAAATGGATATAATTTCACCTGTAATGTATGCTGCCTGTTCCGACATCAAAAATCCAATCAGACCTGCAACCTGTTTGGGAGGAATCACTCCAAATTTCTGAGGACTGTTTCCTTCTTTTTCCCACATATCCATGTCTTCTTTTATCATCGGTGTCGCGACAAATGCAGGCGCCACCCCGTTCACACGGATTCTGCGGTCTGCCATCTCTTTTGCCATCACTTTAACCACTGCGTTTACCGCCGCCTTTGAACTAGCATACGCCGCCATTCCTTTTTCCATCTCATAAGCAGCCATTGATGACATTACCACAATTGACGAACCATCATTGGAATATTTTCGTTTAGAAAAATATTTACCTAATTCTATAAACGCCATCGGATGAATCTGATACATCTTTTTGATATGTTCTGTCTGAATCAGACGAATTGGCATATTTTCACCAATACCGGCACAGTGAATCAGACCATCCAGTTTGATTCCCCATTCACGGCATTTTATAAAGCATGATTCGATATGCCAAACATCTGTTAAATCATATACCAGATACTTGGTTTCTCCACCAAATTCATTTACAAGTTTTTTTAATTTTTCTTCATTTCTGGCAACCAAAATCGTTGTAACATCTTCCTGCCGTGCCAAGAGTCTCGCTGTCTCTTCACCAATGCCGGAAGATGCACCGGTTATCATAATATATTTCATATTACCTCCTCGTTTACCGCTCCATCCTCATCACCGTACCCGATGTGAACTGACCTGCATTGGAAAGAAGGAAACGAATTCCAAAAGAAATATGGAACTGGCGTTTCATCTCTTTTGGACATCCTTTAATCATAAACTCGTCACTCCAGTTTCTTCCCTCGCGAACATACTGAATCACTTCCAGCTTGTCCTTATCATAAGTAATTCCATTGATGCAAAATTCCTCTGAAACAGCATCTTCATCTAACCTGCCAACAAGTTTTTGCAAGTTATCAAAATCATTCTTTTCAGCTACAATCACCATCTTTATATCCTGTTCCTGCTCTTCGTTTAACTGAGCAAAAACCTTTGTTATCTCATCATTATCCATCGTTTCCTGTGCAAAAATCACACCACGGATTGGATATGCCAATTCAGCCTCTGAAATTTCTTTCATAATTTCTTCTTGTTTTTCCGATGTTCCTTCATAAACATAACTTTCATAATACATGTCATTTTGAAGTTCACGCAGTTTTTGTTTATCTTTTCCGACCATAAACACATTTGCTGACTGCATATCCAGACAGCGGCACAATGACTCACCAAGAGGTGTATCCGCTCCATAAACAACTACCGTTCTCTCTTTCATAGAGCCGGTCGGGGTTTTATCTTCTTCATAACATTCATCCGTCTCAATCACCGGAAGAATATTTTTGGTGTCAATATTCGCATATACAATGCCCCAAGACAAACCAACACCAAATCCACAACACAAAAGTCTCACGGATTCTTTATCCGTCAAACGGTGTTGATTTGCACAAATACTAAGCGGAACCGATACTCCTGATGTATTACCAAACTGCTCCATCGAACGCAGTTCCTTTTCCCTGTCAATGCCACATGTATCATCAATGGTATTCAAAATCATATTTTGCGCCTGATGAAAAACATAATAATCAATGTCATCTTCATCAATCTGAAAATGATTGCGAAATGTCATCAAATCATTGGACACATCATTAATCGCAAAATCAAACACTTTGCCGCCATCCATTGATGCCGGTACATTAAATCTCTGTATAATTGCCTCAAAAGAATTTCCATCTGCTTTACTCATAAACCGAAGAGGTTCTGCCTCTTTTACTTTTTGCAGGGCAATAGCAGCACCCGCCGATCCAAACAGCATATTATGTGTAATGATATCTTTTGTAAGCGCAATTTTACTTTCCGGATAACTAACTTGTTTTACTGTATCTGCCAGCAAAAGAAGTCCCTTATCATAAAGATTTCCAAGCCGCAGCAAAGCAGAAACCACTAAAACTCCAACCGGAAAACTCGAGCATCCCAAATTCATATCAAACACAATGCAGTCTTTTTTTAGCCCTAACTGTTTCTGAATCAAAAAGGCAGTTGATGGGAACACATAATTCGGACGCTGTGTCACTACAATCAACACTTTGATTTCCTCTGAGTTCCAGCCTAGTCTTTCCAAAAGTGGTTTTGCCGCTCCGACACATAAATCCGAACTTCTCTGATGTCTGCCGGAAATTCTTCTCTTAGAAACACCGGTAATTCTTGTCTGTCGTCGATACTGTCGTTTTCCTATTATTGTTTCGTATTTACTATTATCATCTTCATAAGTAGGAACAGCCGAAGCCATTCCACATATTTTTATATCATCTAATTCACCAATCATCGCTATATCTAATCCAAACGGATGTCTCCTTATAAATAATCAATAATATCCTGAACGGTTTTAAATTTTTGCACTTCTTCCACCGTAAGTCTCTTATTTAGTCTTGTTTTTACCTCTGCCATAAGTCCTAACTTACTTAAAGAATCCCATTCGTCCATTTCCTCTAAATTCATCGTAACATCAATATCCTCTTTATCCATATCAAGAACTTCTTCTAATAATTCTAATTTTTCTTCCTGTGTCATCACTCTTTTCTCCTTTCTACTACATTACAAATAGGCAAATTTTATATCGGTTATTTTACTTCTTTTCTTTAGCAGCAAAACGATTAACAAAAATCATCTTCCTTTAGCAGCACATTTTCATCAATATCCGTTGCCGCGTATTTACCAATAATTTCCTTCATGCGATACGCCGGAATTCCGGTACCCGGACGCTTCGACCAAATCATATCCTCTTCAATCCGCTGACCCTTTTTGATCGGACGCTTCGTAACCAGACTGCGAAAAGCCCACGAACGCGTTTCTTCCTCTCCCGGGTGCACTTTTTTAACAGAGCCAAGAGCATCTTCCAATTTTCGGATACCGTCTACTAATTGATGAAGTTCCTGAAAATCAATCGATACCGATTGGTCCGGCCCCGGTGTCCGTTTATCTAAAATCACATGTTTCTCAATAATACGTGCTCCCAACGTCACAGCGCCAAAACTCGTATACAAATCCGGTGTGTGGTCAGAATGTCCAATAATCGCATCCGGAAAATGCTTTTCCATCTGAAGAATAAATTTAAGGTTAATATCCTCATACTTTGGCGGATATTCAGAGATACAGTTTGTAAAAGCAAGAGAAACTCCTGTCTGGTTCAACACATCATAAGTTCGCCGAATCTCTTCAATTGTACTCATGCCGGTAGATACAATCATTGGCTTTCCCAGTCTTGCAATCCGTACCAGAGTCGGAATATCTGTCATCTCGCCGGAGCCAATTTTAAAGGCATCGACTCCCATCGCATCCAGTTCATACGCCGCCTTTAAGCTAAATGGCGTACAAAGATATTGAATCCCAATCTTTTTGCAGTATTCCATCAACTCCCGGTGCTGCTTAAGTGTAAGTGCATGCTGCTTCAAAAACTCATACAGCGGAATATTATTTTTCCCCGCAATTACAGCATCCGAAAGCATTTCTTCATCCGGCAGATGATGCTGAAACTTAATGCAGTCTGCTCCGGCAAGTTTCGCCTGACGGCACATTTCCTTTGCCACTTCCACATCACCCATATGATTATCACAGCCCTCGGCAATAATATAAACTGGGTAGCCGTTTCCTATCTTCTTTTTTCCAATCTGCAGTTCGCTCATAAAGTCTCCTCCTATATCTCCTTACAATTCAAATATCGTCGGTATCGGCATAAAATGTTCTGCCAGCAAAAAATCACTCTCCTCATCAATATCGATACTGCGCTCCACAGGCATCACGTAGCCAACCGGATTGTCATTAAAACTGGTATTCTTTGTCAAGTCTGCTACACGATTTACATATACCGCACCATTCACCCGGTAAATTTCTTTCATATCCTGTCTGCGGATGGTACTTCCTCCTGACAGTAACGGCACTAATACGCCATCCGTACCAATCTCCCGCATCAAAACCGGATGCTCTTTTACTAGAGAAACAGATGCCACATCTTTGCCAGATGTAACCGCCTTATCAATTGCCTTTTCAATATCCTCCGCGGTACGAAGCGGGCTTGTCGGCTGCAATAAGACCACATATTCATACGTTTCCTGTAACCGCTCCAATACATCTATAACCGCATCAATCGTTTTCGAGGTATCCATTGCCAGTGCTGCCGGACGTAAAAACGGAACATCCGCCCCATACTTTTTTGCCACACCGGCAATCTCTTCGCTGTCTGTTGACACTACCACACGGTCAATTTTTTTACAGTCAAGTGCAGCCTGAATCGTATAAGAAATCAACGGCTGTCCATACAAATCTTTTATATTTTTCCCCGGAATTCCTTTACTTCCACCTCTTGCCGGAATTACTGCTAAAATCATAATTTTCTCTCCTTTACTCTACCATATCATTTTTCAACTGCGTATCTGCGGCAATATCCTCCACCGCTTTTTTCCCAAGTATCTTTTTGAAATCTTTTGCTAAAATCTCACCCGTTCCCGGACGTTTTACCCAAATATTTTCTTTTGTGAAAGCCTCACCTTTTTTGACCGGTGCAATCGTAACCACCGTAGCAAAAGCAAAATCAATCGTGACCTGCTCCTCCGGCAATGCCCCTTTTGTTCCGCCGCGCATCATAGGAACTTCGATTGCAGCCTGAATCAGTTCCTCACAAGCCGCCTCATCCATCGAGCATATTATGTCCGGTCCACTTCTTGCCATTTCATCCGTAAAGTGGCGCTCTACCAAATCTGCGCCAAGTGCAAGTGCCGCAATACACGCATTGTTATTTAGTGTGTGGTCAGATAATCCAATCGGCACATCCGGGAACTCTCTCATCATCTCCTGCATCGCACCGAGACGAACCCACTCCGGTTTGGTCGGATACAGATTTGTCGTGTGCATCAGCGCATACGGAACACCATACTTTTCCATAATATTCACTGCTTTTGCCACACTTTTAATATCATTCATTCCGGTTGAAACAATCATCGGCTTTCCATACTCGGCAATATGCTCCACAAGTGGATAATTATTTAACTCACCGGAACCAATCTTATAAGCTTTTACACCCATTCTCTCTAACCGCTCTGCCGCTGCTCTGGAAAATGGTGTACTAAGAAATTCCATGCCAAGACTCTCGGTATATTCCTTTAACTCTTTTTCGTCTTCTTCACTCAGCGCACAACGCGCCATAATGTCATAAATCGAATCCGAAGAATTACCCGGAATCACCTGCTTTGCCACTTGGCACATCTCATCTTCTACCACGTGCGTCTGGTGTTTAATCAGCCGCGCTCCTGCACGGTATGCTGCCGACACCATTTCTTTCGCCACTAAAAGACTTCCCTCATGATTAATTCCAATCTCCGGAATCACAAGTGCACGCTTGTCATCTCCAACGCAAATATCTCCAATGCAAAATGTTTTTTTCATCTTTTCAGCCCCCGTATGTCCACAAAAATCTTCTGGATATCCAAATTCCAGATATCCTCTCGTTTTAAAACTTCAAAAAACAATTCGGTACTATTTCCCACGCCAAATCCACTCGATGGAATCCGGTGGGATGAAATATTTTGTAATTTATCTAAAATATCCGCCTTATCCTCTCTGGCATGCTGGATATTTTTTAACATCTTTTCATCGTATCTGCCCTTTTGTCTGCTGCCGATATCAATAGCAGGAATTCCATAAATGCCGCTTTCCCGTATTCCCGCACTGGAGTTTCCAATAATCGCATCGGCATTTTTCAAAAAAGTCAGAAAATATTCAAAACGAATGGACGGAAAAACACGAAATCTCTTATTCCCGTACAACCGCCCGATTTCATTTAAAATAACTTCCGTTCCATTATCATTGTTCGGATATACCACAATATAATTTTTCTCCGATGCAAGTAAGGCATCAACGACTTCTCCAATATGCTCCGGTAACTTTTCAACTTCGGTCGTCACCGGATGATACATAAAAATGGAATAGGTATCAAAATCCACTTCATACTTTTCATATGCCTGCTGCAAAGACGGAAGGGTATCACTTAACATAATATCAATATCCGGAGAACCAATCACGAAAATACGCTCATTCTGCTCACCCATCTGAAGCAGTCTTTTTTTTGCTTCCTCATTGCACACAAAATGCAGATGGGCAAACTTAGAAATTGCATGCCGGATGGAATCATCAATCGTGCCGGAAATCTCTCCGCCCTCGATGTGTGCCACCAAAATATTATTCAGCGCCCCAGTAACCGCACCCGCCAGGGCGTCAATCCGGTCTCCGTGCACAACAATCATATCCGGTTTTATCTGATCCGCATAACGTGCCAAATTCATAAGCACAACACCTAAGTTATAGCTCATGTTATCCGTCATTACCTGTTCAAAGGCAACGTATGTATTTTTATAGCCATCTTTCTGCACTTCCCGGTAAGTACTTCCGTATTTCTGCAAAAGATGCATTCCGGAAACGTAGACAAATACCTCATATTCCTCCTGCTTTTTTTCCATCTTCTGCATAATCGGTTTGATTTTTCCATAGTCGGCTCTGGTACCGGTAATAAACAGTATTTTTTTCCTCTGATTCATCCTAATTTTCACACACCTTTTTCTTTGTAGCAGTTCACAATCTATGGTCTTATTTTATCACAATACAAACTAGATTTCTACAAAAAAAGAGAGAGACCAAACGGTCTCTCCCTTTTCGTACAATTCATTATGATACTGCTTTACGCAGTCATCAAACCAGCCGAGATTACTGTAACAGAGAAAGTACTCCCTGATTTGCCTGGTTTGCCTGAGCCAGCATAGAAGTAGCTGCCTGCTGCAAGATGCTCTCCTTGGAGAATTTTGTCATTTCATCTGCCATATCAGTATCACGGATACGGGATTCAGCAGACTGCATGTTCTCAGCCGTATTGTCATCCACTTTAACAGTGTACTCAAGACGGTTCTGAACAGCACCAAGTTTAGAACGCTCAGTTGTTACACTCTTAATCATGTCATCGATTGTATCGATAACTGCAGAGTTATCTTTACCATCACCACCAGTGATATCAGGATTAGCCCAAGTTGTTTTAGCGATAGAAACAGAGATACCCTGCTCTTTGTTTGCACCAACCTGGAAATACTGGCTTGTGTAGTTACCATCCAACAGTTTTTTCTTGTTGAACTCAGTATCAGAGTTGATACGCTCAAACTCTTTACCGATTTCATTCAACTCGTCCTGAATCTTCTGGAAATCGTCATCACTGTCTTTATCCAATACACCGGAGTTAGATGCCTGAACTACCAGCTCACGAGCTCTCTGTAAGATTGCATGCTGCTGATCCATAGCACCTTCAGCTGTCTGGATAAGAGAAATACCATCCTGTGCGTTGTCAGATGCACGATTCAAGCCACGAACCTGAGCTCTCATTTTCTCAGAAATAGCAAGACCTGCTGCATCATCAGCTGCACGGTTGATTCTGTAACCACTGGAAAGTTTCTCAGTAGATTTAGCCAAGTTGTTTCCTACGATTCCTAACTGTCTGTTAGCGTTCATTGATGTAATGTTGTGTTGCACGATCATAATGATTACCTCCTTGTAATACACCGCAATTCCTTTTGCGGGTTGTTTTTAATTTTTTGTTATAATATCGAGAGGAGTGGCTTCCATCACGGCGGGCCCTGCCATGATTTCTCGCCCGCTCCGCCCGTTACTATCGTCTGTTTGGAAGTGAACTACCTTCCTGACACTATATATATCGGATGAGGCACAAAATACTTAACCCCTAAATTTAATTTTTTTTATTCACCCTGTATTTCATGGTACAAAAGATCCGCTGCATATGTATAATCCGCCCGCTCAATTGCATCAAAAATCGGATTGATCAATGGAGCTGCACTTTTGTTTACACCAAGTTTTGCTGCATTTGCCATAAACAAATCCATGCCGTCTGCAATTTCATTCTGATAAAAGCAAACCGCAATCTGCTGCCAAATCGTCATCTGCCCCATCCTCCTTTTTCCAGTTCATCCGACACAAAGGATAACGCCGTCTCAAAACGCTCCCTTCGGTCTCCTTCCTGTATTTTCATATACGAAAGAATCATGCTCATCACCGGGAACTGATGATAATCTTTTTCAAAGAATGTCACATCGTACCCCCACAAGCGAACTGCTTCTAAATCGCGGACACACTGCACCATCTGCTCCTTCATAAGAACAGCCTCTTTTTCTGTAATCTGATTGTCCTCAGCCTCCAGAAAATCTTCAAAGCAAACCGCCTTCTGCCCGAGTTCTTGACAGACCTCTTTTAGCGGTTTCTGAATCGTTCCCTCAATCCGTACACCGCCTTCGGTTGCATTCGTCACAGTAATCGATGGGTAAAGGGCAATCATCTTTTCAAACCATTCCTTAAATGCCATCCAGTCCATTCGCGAATATACCTTATCTCCATAATAACCGTCTGTTTCAATCCGATCCGTGTCTCCATAATATTCTTTTTTCCCATTTGTATGAGATGAACCATCGGATGCATATGCCAAATCCTGACCAACAAAAATAATATTTTCTGCTCCAAATTCAACGGCTGAAGAAAACATCGCCGTCGAAACACCAAGATAATATGGAACCTGTGATATTTCAATTCCTGCACGTTTCTGCATCATCAAAATCTGCTCATGGTCAAATCCCCATATTTTCTTTGCGGTATTATGGTTTAAAAATTCAGTTCTTGTATTGGAAGACCCTAATACGGGAATCAGGTTACTTCTCTCATCTTCAAAACAAAATAAACCTTTTCCCGCATCCACACTAGCAACTAAGTCCGGTATCACCTGATGAGAAAGCAGCGTCGGCAATGCAGCATCCGCACACCAAATCAGTGCATGTCCCTTCGCCTCTTTTAAATCTTCCACATTCTTCTCTAACGATGGTCCCGCAGACACTAATATAACCGGAATATCTGCATTTTCCTTTCGGTAAAGACGCCTTAATGGAACTCCTTTCGTCATGTTCGGGAAATTTGCAATCTGGTTTCGTATCATCGCCACCGTAAAACGCTTTAACGGTGCTCTCATAAACGTAATATCATCACATATTTTCTGGCAGATTTCCTGCACTTCCAAAAATTCTTCCTCATACCAGTCCACATAACCCGGATGCACCGCAAGCATTGTCTCCTCCACCCAGTCATCATCCAGTAAATCTTTCGCAGTACAAGAAAATTTAGCATGCTCCGATGCCTGAAAAATTTTCACACGGCGGCATTTCACCGCTTTTTTATACAGATTACTTGTTCGCATCTGTGAAAACACTAAGTTTTCCGGCTCATAAACTAATATCTGCCCCGGCACCTTTTCGATAAGTTCCAACACAATCCGGCAGTCCCCCATGCCAAACAAAATGATATTTTCCGTCCGTTTTGACACCACTTTTTCGCACCAGCATGACGCCGCAACCGCTCCATCATACATACTTCCAAGATGTCTTTTAAGTCCATCTCTTTCTAAAACCGGAACCGGATGACCGTCTTTTGCCCGCAGGATGGTTCCCTTTATATCCATTTATTTTCTCCCTTCATAAAACAATCTAGGACAGGTGAATAAGACCTGTCCTAGTCTGTCTAATAACTTATTGCTTTTCATTGAAATAATACGACTGCTCCGGTCGATGTGAATTTGCCATATTCTGATAATAACGTGATGCCGTCTGACTGTTCACATGATAATCATGTATCTGCTTGCGCTTTGACGCAAGATAGATTTTGAAACGTTCACTATTCTGCGCTTCCAGTGCCTGAATCCGCAGACCCAAATCCGATACCGCAGAAATCAATTTCTGCATCGTAACAATCTCTGTCAAATAGTTTTTTTTGTGAACTGTGATTTCTTTTTCAACCTTCTTAAACAGAGCATCAAAACCTTCATCAATCTGATTCAGTTCATCGATTTGTCTTCCTTTTTCATCTAAAAGTTCTTGAAAACGGTCGTAATCAACGTCCTCCTGTTTTAGAATTACTTCCTGTTCTTTCGTCTGTTCCAGAATCTGTTGCAAAATTTTTTCTTTTCTTTTCAGCACATCCACCATCATTCTCACATAGACACTATTGTTTGAATTCATCGGCATCCCCTCACATCTGTCCTGCCGGTTACTTCGCACCGGCAGCTTTCTTCATTACTTCCTTCCAAGTGTCACGCATCTCACGAATATACTTTAGAGCATCTTCAATTATATCAATCTCTTTGCTCATGTTTCCTTCTACAAGACGTCTGTAAATGTAATCATACACCCGGTCAAAATCTTCCCACACCGGGTACTTATGATCGAGTGTCACGCGGAGTTCGGAAATAATCGCCTGTGCCTTTTTCAGATTCACATGCGCCTTTTCCATATCCTTTTTTTCAATCGCCATAATTGCGATGTTACAGAATTTAATCGCCCCATCATAAAGCATCAGCGTAAGTTCTGCCGGCGATGCCGTCAGAATAGCATTTCTCTGGTATGCATTAATCGTATTTTGATTCATACTCAAACTTCTCCCTTATTTGCTCATCAACTACTAAAAAGACTTGACATGGAACTCTGCTGTGACTGCAGTTTTGCAAGCGCAGTCTCCATCGCAGTAAATTTACTGTAGTAACTGTCTTCCATCTCAGCCAGTCTGTCTTCCCAGTCCTCAATCTCATCTTCATACGATTTCACATCACTCTTCATCTTGATATCATTGTAGAAAGTCAAGGAACTGCTGTATTTCGTTGCCGACATCTTCTGGCTCATAGTCTCACGAAGTTTGCCAAAGACACCGGTCAATGTTGCAATTACAGCATCCGGATCTTCATCAAGTGCTTTTTTGAGTTTATCATCTTTTGCCGAATATACAGAATCATCCGCATCTCCATAAATATGGAGCAGACCACCTTCTGTATAATCCGTTGATGTCATAATACCAAAACTGGAAAGCGCATATGTTTTGCCATCATACTCAACTGTTGACATCATAGCCGAACGCATTGAACTCATAATGCTGCTCAATGTTGAATCACTGCGAAGCAGGGACTTTTTAATCTTATCCTCCCAAAGTTTCACATCGTCATCTGACATTGCCTCTTTTTCCTCACTGGTCAATGGCTCATAACCTTTGGCAGAATCCGCATTGTAAAGTGTGTTCATTTCCTTCATTACAGAATTATATTCTTTCAGGAAACTCTTAATGGAATTATAAACACTCTCCGTATCATTTGTTACAGAGAAAGTAATTGGCTCATCTGTTTTTGTCAATCCGGTCAGTGTGATATCCAATCCATTCGCTGAAACAACGGCGGAAGAGGATGTAAGCTCTGCCCCGTTCAAAATAATCTTGCTGTCAGAAGCTTCAATCAACGCCATACCCTTTGGAATCGTGGAATTACTGCTGTCATTTGCTCCACCATTAACCGTAACATTTCCATCTGCATCGACTGCGATATCAGCCATACCAAGTCCGGATAAGGCGGAACCTGCCAAAACCTCATCACGGTCAGAAATAGAAGCATAATCCTGTACATAGGAAGTAAGGCGGTTTTTTTCGCTCTCCTCATCTACGCCATCCATACCGGTAAAGGCGGTTACCGTTTCACCATAATATTTCTTTACTGCCTCTTCACTGAAATCAGCCATATCCGCTTCCGTCTTGCCGGAAAAAGCTGCTTCATCAATTTGCAGCTTCACATCGCTTTCCTTTAACTGCGTTCCTACATACGAAGTTGTATCAGCATCAGCCTGTTTTGCCACTGCTGCATCATAAGCCTCTTGTGTCTTACCTGGTTTCAGACTGCCATCTTCTTCAAAATAGGTGTCTTTTAACTTCTCTTTTGCCTTTTCTTCATACTCACTGTACTTCTCACTGTAAATTTTTGCTTTTACGTAAGTCGTCGCAGCATTTTCCGCTGACGTTTTCTTCGTCTCATAGGAAAGCTTTGCAATCGTATTTAACGCACTGTTATAATCATCGGTTCCTACGCCCGACGTCTGCAATTTCTCCATTGCAGAATCAAACAGTTTCTTATTGCTGCTTGTCATACTGCTGTAACCGGCCGCATCGCGAAGTGCCTTTCTGCCATTCACCTCCGCATCCGTAATACCTGATGTCGTGATAGAAAAAGCATTTTCAAGACCACTTTCTTTGCTGCTGATAAACAGACGTTTCTGTGCATCGTCAAAACTTGCATTTAGACCCGCACTCTGCAAAGCACTCGTGAAGTCTTTTAATGTAGTGTCTGCAGTAACAGCAAACTTTGTTGTCTTGGCACCAACTGTAATACTGATTTCTTTATTCAAAAGCGAAGAATCAATATCTGTCAATTTGTCCGATGCAGCTGCATTAATTTTAGCGCCGGTCAAATACTGAGAAGTTGCTACATTTTTAATTTCCATCGAATAATTTCCGTTCGCAGCACTTGTCTTTGCTGCAACACTTGCTTTTGTCGCATCCGAAACTGTTGTTTTCTTTGTCTTATAAGCAGTAGATAACTGCATTTTAGACACAAAATTATTATAAAGACCTGTCAGCTTGGTATTCAACTCTGACCATTTAGTCTGTGTCCACTCCAGTTTTGTTTTTGCCTTCACTACTTTATTTTTCTTCATACTCTGGGCGGACATCAATTCTTTTACAATTGCCTCTGTATCCATACCGGATGATAATCCACTCATTCTGATTCCCATAGTGATACCTCCTATCTTTTCTCATCTACTAAGATACCAGCCATCTCCCACATCTTCTGGAGCATATCCAAAGATTTTTCCGGTGGAATTTCACGGATGACTTCATCGGTATCCTCATTAATCACTTTAATCGAAACACGATTTGTCTCTTTGTGATACGAATACTCACAACGCGTATGCTCCATACGACGGTTTGCGCTTTTTACCGCATCGTCAATCGTTGCTTCGCTTGGGTTATGCTCTTTGTTTCCACAGTTCTGATTCGTCGCTTCTCCGGATTCAGATACCGTCCTCACAGCTGCAGAAGAAGCCTCGGAAACAGACTGCGCTGCTGTATGTGCACTTTCAACCGGTGCACGCTTAACCTTAACACTCTCTGTCGAGCTATAATTTGAATTAACACTACTAATACTTTCCATATCCATAATAACACCTCCATGTGTAATAAAAAAGAAACGTTTTCCCTAACTTAAAGTAAATATCGGCTACCTTTTCAAAAAAATTAACCCCTTTACCAAAATTCGTGAAACGCTTCTTCTTTTGTCCTATTTATTTGTCTTTTAACAGCTCACCAAGTGCTGCCGGATTTACCGTATTGGCCGCCGCTGCATTTGCCTCCTGTATCTGTACAAAAAGTTCTTTGCGGTAAATCGGAACATCTTTTGGTGCGTTAATACCAATTTTCACTTGATCCCCTTTTACTTCCAAAACAGTGACTTCGATATTATCATTTAAAATAATGGATTCATTTACTTTTCTTGCTAATGCTAACATATCAACAATCCCCCTTTTTTGCATTGAGGATGTCATATATTTTGTATTTCACCTCATAATCGTTATTCTCACAGATAATCTGGGCACCCTTTCTTGTGTCAGCATTCACAATAATCGGTGCTTTTAAATTCACTGACATCTGTTCAATCTGTTCCGGAACTGTCATTGTGACTAAAATCACAAGATTCTCTTCTGTCAATTCTCCAATATGAGAAAGCAGCTCGTCTTCAACAATCGGATTATAATCTTCCTTTATAATCCATGGTTTTACAACCGGAAGTGCTAAAGTTGGTTCCTCAACACTCTGTAACCAGGAAATGTTGCTGTTCTCTTTTTCACAGTCATATAAAATCGTGAATTTTTTATAATCAGCAAGCCCAATCAAACCGCGTTCAAAAGTAATGATTTTTTCCTCCGGTAAATCGACTTCCCCAAAAAATTTTGTTTTTACTAACATCCCAATTCCTCCTTATTAAATAAAGTTAAGCAGTGACTGACCGAGTATCTTCGATGTCGCATTCAAGGTCGCCTGATACAGAAGGTCTGCCTCCGAGAAGTTTACATAAGCCTCTCCCAAATCTGCATCTTCATTATCGGATTTTGCTTCTTTTGTATCAATCTGCTGCTGTTCCAGTTTCGATTTTGTCATACTCATACGGTTATAACGGGAACCATGGTCAGCAAGTGCTACATTCAATTCATCTTTTGCTGACTGGCAGGTCGTAATTGCAGAGCCCAGCGCTTTTCCAAGCACCGTCTTCTGAAGCTGAATCTCTGTCTCAATCTGGCTCTTTAACTCATTGAGATTGGCCAATGTTGTTTTATCATTTTCATCACAGTCATTAATCCGCTTCTCCACAGACTTCAGATTGGCTTCCATCACATCCAAGTCATTACAGATATTTGTAATATCAGAAATCGTTCTGCCAACTGCCAGATTAATGGAATCACAGCCTTCTGTATTAACAACCAAAGTCTGACTGAAATTAATCTGGTACATCATATTCTGAGTACCTGCTGTGCGGTAATTCGATACCTCTCCGGTTGTATTATCCACTGCCGTACAGTTAAAATAATGTTCCGGACGCACATCTTTTGCAGCAAATTCTGTTTTCTTGTAATCAACGCTCAAATCTTTTCCGGCACGAATACTGTCATAAACATCGTCACCAAATACAAGCTCACCGGTTTCCGGAACAAAATACACCTCATCAGCTCCCGGGTGCAGATGCTCATTATACTTTGTATCCGCTGCTACACTCTTCGTAATTGCTGTAACTGTCTGCTGTGTTCCGGTCGAGTCCGTATAGGTAAGTTTTACTGTCTGGTTATCATCTAATTTATCATAAGACAAAAGTGCACGGTGCGTCGTTGCAAACTCGGATGCCTGATTCGCATAATCCGCTGCACTGCTTCCCACATTGTAAGACGCCTCTCCATATACATACTGATATTTGTTAATCGTGTTAATATCAATATTCTCCGTAATCGTATAAGTAGTCCCCGTCTCCTCTTTATCAAAAAGCATCGGCACATCGGTACGAAATCCTGTAAACAGATAACGTCCGGCATAATCCGCATCGGCATTCTGCTCATAGATATATTTTGAAAACTGTTTTAACTGTGTCACAATATCCGCGCGGTCTTTCTCATTATAAGTACCGGTAGCCGCCTGTGTACAGTAATCAATCATATCCGTAAGTTTTTTATTAACTGCATTCAGACAGGTTTCTGTCGTATTCATCCAGGATGTTGCATCCTTGATATTTGTCAGATACTGATCAATTTCTGCCAAAGTTGTACGATATTTGAGGGCACGTGCCGCAATCGTCGGATCATCCGATGGTCTCTGTATTTTTTTGTGCGTATTATACTGTGTCAGATATTTATTATATGCCACCTTATTTTTCTGCATATTCAACATGGAATTATTACGCATCATCGTATTTGTTACTCTCATGTCAGCCCTCCGTTTCCGAATCTCAAATTCATCTTTTTATACTTTATTTATCGGCATCACACGCCGGTTTCATTAATCAATTTATCCAGTACTTCATTTAACACATTTAACATCTTGTACTGGTTAAACAGCATATTCTGGAACACAATCATATCCGAACCCTCTTCATCTTCATCTACGCCGGATACCGATTTACGGTTGGTATCAATGGCATACAAAAGATTGCTCTGGCTCTTTTCCATCGTATCCGCTTTTTTCGCATCAACACCAAGCAGTGCAGTCAGTGACTGAATAAAGGAATCCGGTGCACCGTGGACAAACATTTTCGAGTTGTCCTTGATTTCTGTCAGTTTCTGCAAATTATCACCGTTATCATTTCCTACATTATCATCCGGATTTGCTTTTGCCTTGCATGCAAGTAATCCCGGGTCATCCGCAACTTCCTTTGTAATTGAGAAGTTCAATGCAGTCATGTAATAGTAAGAACCGGTGTAAGTGCCGTCTGCATTTTTCTTCGCCTCCGAAGTAAAGGAAGCGTCTTTTCCGTCTACCGACTCCTGGAAAATATAGTTGTCGCCGGTTGCTTTGACCGTTGCATTAAAGAAGTCAACACCCGGATTATCATTCAAATCATAACCGCCATTCTGAACACGGTTAAATTCCTGTGCAAATGTACGAACAAATTCATTTAACTGTGCCATATAATACGGAACACCGCGGTTGTCAATCGAATCGCCAACCTGCGCGGTATAACCATTCGCCACAGCAATCTGAAGCGCTTTCGCATCAGCAGCTTTTGTTGTACCTTTCAACGTAAAGTCATACGTAAAATTACCTGCTGCATCCACTTTTACTTCAAAATTATCATACGCATAAGTGCGGTTATTAATAGTAATCTCACCATCATGTGCCGGAATATTTAACACCTGCACATCATTGCAGTTTGTTCCGGTAACAGTAAGAACAAGTTTTCCATCGGCATCGTTCGCAATTGAGTCAACAGTGCCATGAAGATTTGTTGCATTATTTCCGTCACGAGTCTCAATACACGACTGAAGTTGTCCGCCAATTGCTGTACTATGCATATTGAAGGTACTTCCATCTGCCCAGCTGACATCATACAAACCAGTGATATCGTTAATGTTTACATAGGTGTCTTTCTGCTTAGTTACCAGTGCGTTCACTTTATAGGTGTCCACAAGTGTTCCCCCATTGATATAAACATAGAACTGATTTTCACCTACGCCGTTATCCGGTGGGATTTCTTTTGTCTCCACATCACAATACTGGGACAACTCATCAATCAAAAGGGATCGTTGGTCGCGAAGGTCATTCGCAATTCCGCCATACGCCTCTACTGTGTCAATCTGTTTATTCAACGCCACGATTTTTTCTGCGTACGCATTAATCTGATCAACGCAGGTTTTCACCTGTGTATTTGCTTCATCCTGGAGTTTTTGCAGACCGGTCGCCACATTCTGCACATAATCGGTAAATGTTTCACCTACTGTTACTGCCTGACGGCGAATGGTGCTGTTATTAGCATTTCCTCTAAGATTACTTAACGCACTGAAAAAATCATCAAATGCATCGGTCAGTCTTGACTTCTCATCACTGGTTACATTTCCGCATATCTGATCCTGTAATGCTTTCAGATAATAGGACTGTGTCTGATAGTAATTGTAAGTTGACTGCGTGCGCTGATATTTCGTATCGTAATATTCGTTTCGGTTTCTTGTGATACTTGCAACATTTACACCGAACCCCTGAACTGTTACAGAAGTTTTATTACCAACTAACGAAACCATATTTACTGTCTGTTTGGAATAGCCTTTTGTTTCAATATTTGCCACGTTATGTGCCGTTGTCTGCAACGCTGCATTGTATGCCATCATACCGGATTTTGCTATCTCCAAAGAACCAAATGTTGATGCCATATCATCATCCTCCTAACCGTTCAATCAAATACTCTAACATCTGTGCCACTGTCGTAATGTATCTTGATGATGCATTATAACACTGCTGATATTTAATCATATTAGAGAGTTCTTCCTCGGTAGAAACTCCCATTACATTCTGTCTCTCATTGTCAATTGTATTTACTGTGATATTCTGGTTGTCAATAATACCATTCCAAACATTACCCTGTGTACCAAGTTCAGTTACCATACCAACATAAAAATGTTTAATATCATATGTTGTCAATGAATTTGGATTTAGTGTTCCAATGGACTCGTCAAACGCCTGCGCAATGCCAAGCAGTTCATTATTTGCATAACCTTTCTTACCATCGCTCTTATCACTGTACATCGTCGGCAGTGTGGAAGAATCTCTTCCAACAGTCGGATTCAGCACAAGCTGGCTCGTCGTATACATCGTATACACATCGGACGGATCCTCTTCCTGATAACGGTAAACAGGCACTACACTTGTCGTACCATCATCATTTACAACTGTTACATTTTCTTTGGTGTAGCGTTCCACACCACGGCGGGAAAATAATTCTGTTCCCATCGTACGGTTTTTATCATCACCAATCAGTGCCTTCTCTTCATCCAGTACTTTAATTTTTTCGGTATGTGTTCCGGTCACAACGCCATTTTCATCTTTGTCCTCAACTTCGATTGTAATCTCTTTGTTCGGGCAGAGCACATCATTGACGGTTGTTACAATCCCATGAATCAAAGTATCTAATTCACTCTGAATCGTCATCACAACAGAAGCACCGATGGTTTTGTTATAAACTTCCAAATCATCATTAAACTGATCCATAGCGCGGTTATAAGCATTCACATCCAGCACGCCGCCATTTTTGTAATCTTCTTCCTTTGGTTTCTGCGGAACATTTACATAGGTTGCCGCATAACTGCCTCGTGCCACCAAAAGTCCGCGAAGCCCGCCTACATCCGTATTATTTTCACTGGAATACTCTAGGCTGTCATAGCGGTAATAATTCTCGCCGGTCTCCCAGACCGGTTTTAAAAGTTTGGAGGTGTCACTTTCGTATTTCGTTGTAAGGAAATACTGATTGACTGAGTCCAAAAGATATCCACCCTCCGAATAAATCATAACGGTTCCATCCGGCTGCTCATTCGTCTCAAATGTTATGTACTGGCTGAGTTCATCCAAATACTCATTTCTCTTGTCACGGTAGTCATTTGCCGGCTCTCCGGTCGCCTCGTATTTCTGAATATCTCTGTTTAACTCTTTGATTTTTCCAACCAAATCATTAATCGTATCCACCTGTTTTTTTACTTCCGTGTTCAGACTCGTCTGATAGGTATTTAACTCATCCTGCAACACCTTTGCCCGTTCAATAAACTGGGATGCCATCATTACAAGCTGGTCTTTATATACAATATCGTCTGCGTGGGTTGCCAAAGAACTCAACGCACCACAGAGGTCTGTAATGCTGCTCTGAAATTCTTCGCCGTGCAGCTCACCCAACATATCTTCTATTTCCAGTGCCGCATTGCTGTTCGCCTGATAAAACTGCTGGCGTCCAACCTGCAGCCGGTACTGATCATCCAAAAAGGTATTGCGAACCTGTCTTGTCAATGAAATCGTCGTTCCGGTACCAACCGCCATAACATTGTCATGTACTCCGTACGATTTCTGATAAAAGGAATCCGTCACAAGAACCTGTTGTCTTGTATAGCCTACGGTTCCCGCGTTGGCAAGATTATGCGATGTAACAGTCAGCGACTGCTGTGCGGAGTGAAGTCCCGAAACACCCGCATTAAAACTTGTCATCAGATTACCCATGTTCTCATCTCCATTCTTTATAAAAAAAGTACAACCGTCCTCGAAAACAAAACAGGCGGTGGCTATCGCATCCATGCGCCTGTTATTGTTTTGCATCAAACATCCCATGCTGAGGTGCCATACCCGCCACCTCGGACGCATCACTGGAATAGTTGCTGCTTCCTGAAGACATCCGTGTACTTCGTATCACATTCATATTATATTCAACCATATCAATTGCTTCTTTTAAAAGCTGTTTGTTCTGATTGTTCAGTTCCTGCAGTCGTGAAACGGTTCTCCGTAACCGGTCATGCACTTCCTGCAGTTTCTTTTGGTCTGCCGGCTGATTTTTCAACACCGATGCAATCTGTTCAAGTGTAATCGTCTTCGGGTCACGCCCAAGAACAGTAGCAATATCAATCGCCACTCGTTCCCGTTTGTTTTCCAAGGCAGATGTCTCATCTACCAAATCATGTTCTCTGACGGTTATATCCTGCAAAGCTTCTAAATCATTTGCAATAATCGCTCTCGTCTTCTCTTCCTCAATCGGAATCAATTGAGAATAACACTTTTCTTCTGCATCCAGCGTCTGAATCAGTTCCTCCATCAAACTAGCCAAATGTATACCCTCCTATGTCATTAAGAAAGCAGTGCATCTGCCATCTTGTCTGCGACATCTTCAATTGATACAGAATAGGTTCCTGCTGCCATCTGTGCCTGAATCTCTTTCACTTTGTCTTCTCTGACATCAGATGCCTGTGACGCAGCCTGTTTTGCTACCTGATAAGCATTTCCGAAACTGGAAATTTCTAAGGAATCACGACTGCCTGCCTTTCCTGTCTTTGGAGCGTTTTTGGTTTTGTTTGCCTGGTAAATCTGGCTTACCTGCATATACGCATCAATTCTCATAAAACAACGCCTCCATTCTTATTATATTAAAACGCATTTACCGTCTCTTACTATATTTATCGGACGAAGGCATAAAAACATTAACGTAAATTTGAAAAAGTTTCATTTTCTTATTCAAGTGTAAGCGTATTCTGCATCAAATTCGCTTTCTGCCCCTTCGCCGCACGCTTGCGGTTTCGTACCCTGCGTGCATTTAAAGTCTTTCCTTCATATTCAAATGTTTCCGCAGCCGGATGAACAACCGTTGCAAATGCAACTGTATCCTCTTTCTCCAATGTAATTCCTTTTACGCCTCGGCTTGTCTTTTTGAGTTCGCTCACTTCGCTAAGCGGGAATCCAAGAGAAAGACCGTCTTTTGTCAAAAGAATTACTTTCTTTGTTCCGGTGAGAACATCGCTTGCCGAAAGCATTATTACACCAACTACTTCATCGTCCGCATCCAGTTTTGTCGCCGCAATCATCTGGCGTCCGGTCTCAAATTCCGCTCCGGACACTAACTTAATATAACCGTTCTTTGTCACAAATAACAAAATGGACTCAAACAATTCTTCAAAGCTGACATAGAGAAGTCCTTCTTCGTCATTTTCCATTTTACACAGTGAGTGAATCAATGTACCTTTATCCTTCATCTTGCATCTTGGCACTTTCTCCATCTTCACCTGATGCATATTGCCTTTGTCTGTAAAAATGCAGAGTTTATCCGTGTTCTTGATTTTCAGTACAAAACTGAAATCTTTCTTTGTTTCCTCGCTTGCTCGTCCAAATGCAGCCGCATCAATTGCCTTGGTATAGCCAAAGCGGTCAAAGCAGACATACAAATCTTCAATAACCACTTTTTCAACATAGGCTTTAGCCACCGTATCCATAAGGCTTGTCCGGCGCGGCGAATTAAAAATTTTCTTAAATTCACGAAGTCTTCCCTTAATAACTTTATAAAGTTCTTTACTGTCCGAAAGAACCTTTTCATACTCTGCAATATTCGCAATTAATGTATCATTTTCCTCATGAAGTTTTAAAATTTCAAGTCCGATTAACTTGCTCAACTGCATCGCAAGAATGGCATCCGCCTGATTTTCCGTAAAGGAAAGTGTGGCTGCCTCTTTTTCCGATGCCTTACTCTTAAACTTGATTCCCTCCGTAATTCCCTCGATAAGGCACGTCTTTGCCTGTTTCACGGAGGAAGAACCACGAAGAATTTCAATAATCAAATCGATTACATCGGTTGCTTTCATCAACCCTTCAACGATTTCCAGACGTTTTTTTGCCTTTTCCAAAAGGAACTGATACTCTCTTGTATACAAATCCTCTTGGAATAAAACAAATTCCTCGATCAATGATTTCAAATTAAATACTTTTGGCTGTCCGGTTCCATTTTCCGTCGGACGGATTGCCAAAAGGTTTACGCCATAGGTATCCTCCATCTGGGATTTCTTATAAAGTCCATTTAAAAGATTGTCAATATCGCGGCCTTTTTTTACTTCGACAACGATACGAATACCCTCTTTGGAGGACTCGTCGCGCACATCATAAATCTCATCAAATACTTTATCTTTTGCCAGCGCAGCTAAACTTTCCACGAGTTTTAATTTATTTCCGGAAATGGTGTAAGGAATTTCCGTGATAACAATGTTTGTTCTGCCGGCATCTCCTTTTTCAATTTCTGTGCGGGCACGCAGACGGATTTTCCCCTCTCCTTTTTCATAAATATCCCGCATATCGGAAGCGTTGATAATGATTCCACCGGTTGGAAAATCCGGTGCCGGAATGTAATCCATCAATTTATCAATGGAAATTCCCGGTCTGTCCATGTACGCAATTACGGCATCTATGACTTCCGTCGGATTATGTGGCGGAATGTTTGTTGCCATACCGACGGCAATTCCTGTTGTTCCGTTAATTAAAAGGTTTGGCAGCGTGGCCGGCAGTACGGCCGGTTCTTTTTCACTGTCATCAAAGTTTGGTAAAAAGTCAACCAGACCTTTGTCCAAATTATCCAACAGCATCATACCAGGTTTTGACAAACGTGCCTCGGTATATCGCATGGCAGCCGCACCGTCTCCGTCAATTGAGCCGAAATTTCCGTGACCGTCAACAAGCGGTGCATTCAATGAATAATCTTCTGTCATATGCACGAGCGCATCATAAATCGAACTGTCACCATGCGGATGGTATTTACCCATCGTATCACCGACAATACGCGCACTTTTTCGGTGTGGCTTGTCCGGCGACAAACCAAGTTCTTTCATAGCATACAAAATACGGCGCTGAACCGGTTTTAACCCATCACGGACATCCGGGAGAGCACGTGCCACAATAACGCTCATTGCATAATCGCGGTAAGATGTTTTCATTTCTTCTGAAAAATCTAACTGTATAATATTTTCTTCACTCATCTGATTTTCCTCCCGTTAAATATCCAGATTGGCGTATTTCGCCTCATCCATAATAAACTGTCGTCTCGGCGGAACGTTACTTCCCATCAAAATATCAGTTACTTCATCGGCTTCTACCGTATCGCTGATAGATACCTGTGCTAAGATACGGCTCTCCGGGTCTAAGGTCGTCTCCCACAACTGCGTGTCATCCATCTCTCCAAGACCTTTGTAACGCTGCAATTCCAAAATCTTTTTCCCGGTCTTTCGGAATTTTTCAAGTTCAAAATCATTAAACAAATATTCGGATACTTTATTCTTTTTCTTACCCTTTTTATCTTCATACGATACCCGGTACAGCGGCGGCAGACCGCGGTATACTTTTCCCTGATAAATCAGTTCCGGCATAAAACGGTAGAAAAAGGTAAGCAGCAGTGTGCTGATATGTGCCCCATCGACATCGGCATCGGTTAAAATGATAATTTTATCGTAACGAAGTTTTTTAATGTCGAAATTTTCACCGATTCCGCAGCCAAAAGCAGCAATCATTGTTTTAATTTCGTTATTTACCAAAATTTTTTCAAGTGGTGCTTTTTCTACATTCAGAATCTTTCCGCGAAGTGGAAGAACCGCCTGTGTTCTTCGGTTTCTCGCCGTCTTAACGGTACCGCCCGCAGAATCACCCTCGACAATATAAATCTCACATTCCTCTGATTTTTTTGAAGAACATGCTGCAAGTTTACTTTTGGTGTCCACATCAAGAAGCTGTTTCATCACACCTTTTCTCGCCTTGTCACTTGCTGTTCTCGCCTTAAAAGATTTATGTACATTTTCAAGGATTCGTTTTAACACTTCCACATTTTTATCAAAATAACGCTGTGCCTCACGGTTAAATACTTCATCCACTGCGGTTTTTGCATCCGTATTACCGAGTTTGTTTTTCGTCTGGCTCTCAAACTGCGGGTCCGGATGTTTGATGGAAACAATCGCAACCAAACCATTTCTGATATCTTTTCCATCAAAATTGTCTTCTTTATTTTTTAAGAAGTTTAATTCTCTTGCATACTGGTTCATAATTCGTGTCAGTGCCGTTTTGAAACCGGTAACCAGCGTTCCACCGTCTGCCACATTGATACGGTTGCAGTAAGCGTTAATCTGCTCGCTGTAATTCTGTGTATACTGAAAAGCGACTTCTACCTCAATGTCTCCACTTTTTCCTTCTATATAAATAACATCATCATGGAGAACCGCAGTATCACGATTAATGTACTTGATATAGCTCTGAATTCCAAACTCCTCCAGATATGTTTGCTCTTCTCCCGTATGCTCGTCCTTGAAAACAATTTTGAGATTTTTATTCAAGTAAGCAATTTCTTTTAATTTTTTACGAATCGTCTCCGGCTTAAATTCTACTGTTTCAAAAATAGAATCATCGGGATAAAAAGTAACTTTTGTGCCTGTCTTATTTTTCATGCAGGTTCCCACAACCGGTAAAAGTCCTTTTTCTAATTTTGTCACCGGCTTACCGCCATCTTTATACTCATCCCGGTACACTTTTCCATCTCGTCTTATTTCCACAATCATGTGGCTTGACAGCGCATTTACAACCGATGCACCCACACCATGCAGACCACCGGAAACTTTATACACATCACTATTAAATTTACCACCCGCATGCAATACGGTATATACAACCCGTGCCGTCGGAATCTTCTTTGTTGGGTGAATGTCAACTGGCACGCCACGTCCATTATCCTCGACAACAACGCCGCCATCCTTTAACAACGTTAAATGAAGTTCGTTACAAAATCCGGCAAGATGCTCATCAATTCCGTTATCTAGAATTTCCCATATCATATGATGAAGCCCTCTCGTTCCGGTACTTCCAATATACATTCCCGGACGTTTGCGAACTGCCTCTAACCCCTCTAAGATTACAATATCACTGCCGCTGTAATTGCTCATAAAGATAAACCTCTCATTCTAAAACTAGCCTTTTATCGGCACATATGCCTTTTTTGCTCAATCGTTATTAGTATAAAGCAAACATTTGTTTTTTTCAAGTAAATCATGGGGTGGGTGGTGTCAAGTGTTTAATAACGTTTTTTCGTTTTCCGTAATTTCGTAGAAAATCTTTGCGTCTCGTGAGCACTTCCGTTTAACAAACGCGTAAGGGTATGGGCATGCAAAATACGCAAGCCTCATACCCACGTGTTTGTACCCACGAATCACAAAGTTTTTCTACGAAATTACTGGAATCCAAAGGAGCTGGCAGCAAACACTTGACACACACCTGCTATCTCCTCCCCAGACAACTCTTTTTCTTTAATTTGTCCTTTATGGTTGCATTTTTGGGACATTATCCCGATTGAGTAAAGAAAATTGGGCTGCAAAACAACGTTTTTTGCCAATTTTCTTCTCTGTGGTTGTTTTTTTCAGAAAATAATAAAAAACTATGCAACTCTTTTTTGGTTTGGCAGCAATTTAGGTTGCATGCACTTTCAGACAGTAACTTAAATCAAGAAAGATTTGACTAAATTAATTCAATTGTAATTTTTCAAGAAAAGGTGTCCACAAATTTCACCATGAAGGATTTTGAACACCGTCGGTGCGTAGAGGGCGTAGTATGCCCTCATGCACCGCTACGTGTGTTCACCTAAGCGGGAGCGTTCCTGAATGGGAAATTTGCGGACACCTTTTCCTAAAAATACAATGAATTTGATTTAATTTGCCTTGTTGACAGGTTCGTTAAAAAAATTTATACTATGTAAATGACGAACATATAAAAGATGGAGGTACCGCTATGAGCGAATGGAAACCAATCAAAGAAGGTAAAGTACGAGAGATTTACGACAACGGTGACAGTCTGATTATGGTCGCAACTGACCGCATCAGTTGTTTTGACGTAATTCTGAAAAACATCATTTCTAAAAAAGGAACTGTTTTAACCCAGATGTCGAAATTCTGGTTTGACCTTACTGAAGACATTGTCCCAAATCACATGATTTCTGCCGACGTAAAAGATATGCCGGAATTCTTTCAGCAACCGGCCTATGATGGCAACAGCATGATGTGCCGCAAACTGACTATGCTTCCGATTGAATGTATTGTGCGCGGATATATCACCGGCAGTGGCTGGACAAGCTATCAAAAGAACGGAACCGTATGTGGCATCAAGCTTCCGGAAGGTTTACAGGAATCCGACAAATTGCCGGAACCAATTTACACACCTTCCACAAAAGCTGAAATCGGTGACCACGACGAGAATATCTCTTTTGAGCAAAGCGTTGATGTACTGGAAAAAGAATTTCCTGGCAAAGGAAAAGAGTATGCTGAAAAGCTTCGCGATTATACCATCGCTCTTTATAAAAAATGTGCAGATTATGCATTGAAAAAAGGTATTATCATTGCCGATACAAAATTTGAGTTTGGTCTTGATGAAAATGGAAACATTGTTCTCGGTGACGAAATGCTGACACCGGATAGTTCCCGTTTCTGGCCTGCCAAAGGATATGAGCCGGGTCACGGCCAGCCATCCTTTGACAAACAGTTCGCAAGAGACTGGCTCAAAGAAAACAAAGGAAACCACAATTGGGAACTTCCGGAAGATGTTGCCAAGAAAACCATTGACAAGTATCTGGAGGCTTACGAATTACTCACCGGCGAGAAATTAAAGTAATTCCCACTACATCATTTGGAGGAATTTTCACCATGGAAAAGAAAACAATTTTAACTTTGGATCAGGTTAAGGAAATTGAAAAAACTTATCCGACTCCATTTCATATTTATGACGAAAAAGGAATCCGCGAAAATGCCCGCGCTTTGAAGAAGGCATTTTCATGGAACAAGGGTTATCGCGAATATTTCGCAGTAAAAGCAACACCAAACCCATTTATCCTTAAAATTTTACAGGAAGAAGGCTGCGGAGTTGACTGCTCTTCTCTGACCGAATTAATGCTTTCAGAATCCCTTGGATTTCATGATAATGACATCATGTTTTCCTCAAATGTGACACCACTTGCTGAGTATGAAAAAGCAAGTAAACTCGGTGCTTACATCAATCTAGACGATTTTACCCACATTGACTTTTTAGCAGAAAATGTTGGGATTCCGGAAACCATCTGCTGTCGTTATAATCCGGGTGGCGTATTTGAACTCGGCACAGACATCATGGACAATCCCGGAGATGCCAAATATGGCTTCACCAAAGAGCAGATAATTGAGGGGTACAAAAAATTAATGAAACTGGGTGCTAAAAACTTTGGTATTCATGCTTTCATTGCCAGTAACACCGTAAGCAACGAATACTATCCGACGCTTGCCGGCATCCTGTTTGAACTCGCAGTAGAATTGAAAGAGAAAACAGGTGCCAATATTACATTTATCAACTTGAGCGGTGGTATTGGTATTCCATATACACCAGACAAAGAACCAAACGACATTGCGGTAATCGGTGAAGGTGTCCGCAAACAGTTTGAGAAAATTTTGGTACCGGCAGGACTTGGTGATGTATCTATCTTTACTGAACTTGGCCGCTTCATGCTTGGACCTTATGGCAATCTCGTAACAAAATGCATTCATCAGAAACATATTTACAAAGAATATGTTGGTTTGAACACTTGTGCCTGTGATTTGATGCGTCCGGCTATGTACGGTGCTTATCATCATATCACCGTCCTCGGCAAAGAAAATGCACCATGTGACCACAAATACGATGTCACCGGTTCTCTTTGCGAGAACAATGATAAATTTGCCGTAGACCGTATGCTTCCAAAGATTGACATCGGAGATTATCTGGTTATCCACGATACCGGTGCTCATGGATATGCTATGGGTTATAACTACAACGGTAAACTGAAATCGCCGGAGCTTCTTCTCAAAGAAGATGGCAGCGTGCAGATGATTCGCCGCGGAGAAACTCCACAGGATTATTTTGCAACCTTTGACTTCTGTGACATTTTAAAAGATATGAAATACTAAAATAGAACGAATTCAAACATAAGCAGGGAACAATAACTGTGCTCGCACAAAATCATTGCTCCCTGCTTTTTTCTAACAGAAAATTTCTAAATCGTTACATGGATACTTTTTTCACCTTGCTCCATTTTCCATAATAAATCACTCCATTTTTCTTTTTCACACAACGGACACGCACGTAATAGTTCTTTCCAATCTTTTTGTTCGATATCACATAGTAATTCTTTTTCACTTTCTTTTTATGTGCTTTCTTAAACTTAACATTTGTGCTCCACTGAACCTGATAGGAAACACCCTTCTTTTTCTTCCAGCGAAGCAGCACTCGTTCGCCTTTCCTGCTACATTTCAAAATAGATGTTTTCGGAACAATCGGAGATTGAATCTTCGATGTCTTTGATACAAGCTGCGTAATCATAAAAGTTGTCGTCGGTTTTGTCCCCGTCACTCCATTACTGCCCTGTTTGGATGTATTTTTCTCTCGTACGACAGGAGTAGTGCACGGTACTTCCGTTGATTCCGGCAATGGTGTAAGGGATGGTTTCTCTGTCGGTACCGGCGTTGGAGTCAACGTTGGCAATGGCGTCGGCTTTGGAGTCAGCGTTGGCAATGGCGTCGGCTTTGGTACCACAGTAAGATACACCTGCATACAGATATTTCCCTTTTCATCCTGCTCATAACTGCTCCAGTCATAATTATCGGAGTCTGCCGGGCAAAAGAGTACCGGATACCAGCCTGATTTATCTGCTTTCTGCACCGGATTTTTCCATGTCACCGTTCCCGTTTTCGCAGGCTCAAGCGACAATGCGCATCCGGAAACCGTTTCGCCTTCTTTCCATTCCTTAGCTTTTATCGTCGGCAGTTTTCCTTTCACCGGATTCACAGTAATCGGAATCGAGCATGTAATTGTCTTTGTCTTCTCATCATACCCTGCCACCTTGCTCCAGTCATACCGAATGGTGTCTGCCGGACGAAACACAACATGGACACCTGAATTTTTAACCGGTGGACAAACTTTCTCGTCCTCCCAGAAGAAAATGCCATATTCATTTTTCTGGAAACTAAGAGAAGAATTCGACAAATCCTCACCAAAGGAAAGATCGGAGCACGATGGCCATTCAAATTCCTCCATCTCTTTTGGCAGTGTTTCCACCAAAACTTCACTCTCCACAGTTTCATAACCTTTCCCATCCGGGATAAATAACATTGTGTACCCGCAGGTTCCAAGTTTCAATGGCTGGCTGCCATCTTTCCACTCAAAACTCCCTTTGATGATTTCCCCCGTTTTCGGATTTTTATATTTTCCATCAAGGAAGCGAATCTGATTCAAACGGTCCCCATAGATTCCATGATTGCGGACAACCGATGGTGCTGCCTGCTCCGGTTTCACCGATACAATATCAACAACCACTGTATCCGTAACCGACTGATAATTATTATCCTGCGGCGTAAACACACCCGATATCTCATGTTTTCCAACATCATACTCTTTGGCATCCGTAGAAAAGGTAAATTCACCTGCTACCTTTTCGCCGGTAACCGGACTTACATACATCAAGTCCGGATGAATTTTCATTAAATTCTGACCGGCAAAAATCTGTACTTCTTTTTCATCCTGTCGTCTTGGGATAACAGCATTTACCGTTACTTTCCCGCTCTTTGTAAAGAATAAGGAATCATACGTCATCGGATATTTCGGCACAAATACAATATCCTGATTGGATGTTCCCGATTGTGGGACTAAGTCTCCTTTCACAAACTGCCACGTTCCCTCAACCGGCATTGACCACGTAACTTTATCCTCAGGAATCTGTGCCTCTTTCAGTTTCTGACCGTATGAAATACTTTTTGCTTCAAGGCAGGTGGAACTGTTGTTTTTATTTACGGAATATGATTTTTTAATCACACGTCCATCTAACACCAGAACGTTTCCGGAACCATATAAAATCCCCTCCGATTTTTCCAAATCTACTGTTCCACCGCGAAGCAGTAAAGTTCCATTCATCCGCAATCCTTTTTTTCCGATTGTCAACGTAACGCCATTTGACACTACAAGAGTAGTATCCTTATTTATCGTATCATAATAAATAAAATCCGGGAAATCATAATGTACATCTTTTTCCAAAACAATTTCTCCACCTCGTGATGAACAACTCTGTAACGCTTCATCGAGATTGCTTGTATACCGCCCCTGCTGCCCCTTCGGCACAAAATAAATCGTACTGCTTGAAGCTGCTTTCACCATTTCCTTTGGCATCGAACCATATACACACAGGCACACAAGCACCCATGCAATTACTTTTTTCATTTTTAAATTCATAGACAGTCCTCCCTCTTGTCTTTTTATATCATGTAAATAGCTGCGATTCTCATTTACCAGATAAACAGATAAAATGAAATTAGATTCACCAGACAAACACCACGCTGTCTGATAAAGCAAAAGCAGTGTTTCCCCTGCGCATGAGAAACACTGCTTTTTGCTGTTCCTTCCGAAAGGAACTTTATTGTATCACGTGATATTTTACTCGTCAATTACTTTTTTTACAAATTATGGGCGTACAACGACCGGAATTTCGCTCTTTTTAAAAACGCCTCTGTCTCTTATTACAACATTATTATAGGTTGAACTACTCTCCATTGTCTTACCATTTCCAATGTAAACTGCAATGTGGTATATTCGCTTATACCGTCCGTTTCTTCTTGCCTTCGAGCCGCCAAAGCAAATCAAATCTCCCGGTCTCATTTTCTTTTCAGAATAGGTTTTCTTTGCCTTAATGGACTTTCCTTTTCTCACATAATAGTGGCCGATGTCCGCCGCCACCGGCGCCCAGCTTGTTTTGCAGACAAGATATCTTCCTACCGCACGATAGGTCCGGTAAACAAAAGAGGAGCAGTCATAATAGTTTTTATCCATCCGCCTTGCCTGACTGTACTTTTTCTTTCCTATCTGTTTATAACCATACCGCATCGCCCGGACAGCCGTTTTCGTACTTACTGCCAGATAATAATTTACTGTCTTTCCATCGACCTCGCAGGAAATCACCGCACTTCCATACTTTTTCGTTGTCACCTTTCCTGAAGCTGTCACAACAGCAACCTTTACATCGGACGAACGAAAGACCGGACGGCTTTCTGCATTTAACCCAGTCACCTTGACCGCCAATTTTTTCTTTTTCTGATAAAAACCGTATGCCTTTTTTATTTTCGGGTTTGTAACCGTAATCACACATTCTGTCTGAACGCCATCTACCTGTGCCACTACAGTAGTAGAACCAACTTTTTTCGCCTTAACTACAACGCCCGCCTGATTATAGGAAACAATCGAAACAATGGAAGTATCCCTTGTCTGATAAACAACCGGATTTCCTGCAACAGATTCTAACAAAAGTGTTGTCTGACAGCCCTTCGCTAAATTCTGCTTTTGGATTGTAAATTGGGGCTGCAAAATTTCAACACCAAGCACAAAAGAGTACACACCGCCATATGAATCCGTAACCGTAACAGAAAATTCTGCAAAGCCTGCGCGAACCGGCGTAATAATTCCCTCCTGTGTAACTGTGGCTGTTTCCGGCGTTCTTGCCTGCCACACACACGTCATCGATTCAAACTGCGGTATCGGCAGCTGAAAAGAGCCACCACCCAAAGGATGTGCCGTAAACGACTGTCTGTTAAAACTCAAATCCGAAAGAATCTCATTTTTCTTTACTTCAATTTCTGCATAGTCAACTGTCTCCGCCTTCGTTTTCACGGAAATCGTAACCGTACCTGCACCAATCGTCGTAACAACTTTGTTTGCCGACACCTCAACCACATGCTCTTTACTTAAAACCACTTCCCCTTCCGGCAAATCCGCAAGAGTAATCTTTTGTCCTAAGTAGAGACAAATCTTTTGTGTCGTCTCCTTTGCCTGCACATAATTCGTCTGATTCACTCCGGCAAATGCTAGGGCAAACAGAAGAAATAACAGTGCAAAATATCTTTTGCTGCTTCGCATTTCCTCTCACCTTTCTTTGTAAATTTTTATATTTATCTTTCCTCAAATCACAGAACAAAGACTACACGATAGCAGAATCTTCTGTCATCGTGCAGTCTCACTATAAAACCACACTGTGTCATTTTTATTTCACTTCAATTTTTTCTTTACCGCCCATATATGGCTGTAATGCTTTCGGAATCTTAACTGAACCATCCTCACATAAGTTGTTTTCTAAGAACGCAATCAACATACGTGGTGGTGCAACAACCGTATTATTTAAGGTGTGGGCAAAATACTTACCACCTTCACCGACAACACGAATCTTCAAACGGCGAGCCTGCGCATCTCCTAAATTCGAGCAGCTTCCCACTTCAAAATATTTCTTCTGGCGTGGAGACCATGCCTCTACATCAATCGATTTCACTTTCAAATCGGCCAAGTCACCGGAACAACACTCTAACGTACGTACCGGAATATCCAATGTACGGAATAAATCAACGGTGTTCTGCCACAATTTATCAAACCACATTTTACTGTCTTCCGGTTTGCAGACAACAATCATCTCCTGCTTTTCAAACTGATGGATCCGGTAAACACCACGTTCCTCAATTCCATGAGCACCCTTCTCCTTACGGAAACATGGAGAATAACTGGTCAAAGTTTTTGGCAACTGCTCCTCCGGAATAATTTTATCGATAAACTTACCAATCATAGAATGTTCACTCGTACCAATCAGATACAAATCTTCACCCTCGATTTTGTACATCATCGCATCCATTTCATCAAACGACATAACACCTGTTACAACATTTGAACGAATCATAAACGGCGGCACACAATAGGTAAATCCGCGGTCAATCATAAAGTCTCTTGCATAGGAAATAACTGCAGAATGAAGTCTTGCAATATCGCCCATCAGATAATAGAATCCATTTCCTGCAACGTCACGTGCCGAATCCAAATCCAGTCCATCAAATGATTCCATAATTTGTGCATGATATGGGATTTCAAAATCCGGAACCACCGGATCACCAAACTTCTCAATTTCTACATTTTCAGTATCATTTTTACCAATTGGAACACTCGGGTCAATGATGTTTGGAATTACCATCATGCGCTTATTCAATTCCTCTGCAATTTCTACCTCTCGTGCTTCTAAATCAGAAAGTTCTTTGGCATAACCGGCAACCTCTTCCTTCATTGCCTCAGCTTCTTCTTTTTTGCCCTGACCCATCAGCGCACCAATCATCTTTGAATTTTTCTTACGAAGAGCACGAAGGTCATCTGCTTTCTGCTGTGTCTCGCGACGCTCTTTATCAAGCGCAATCACTTCATCCACGAGTGGCAGTTTGTGCTCCTGAAATTTATTTTTAATGTTTTGTTTTACAACATCAGGATTTTCTCTTACAAATTTGATATCTAACATAATTTTCTTCCTTCCATATCTTTCTCACCGGTCATCCTGTCCCGCCGGAATTTTTTCTATGGAAAATTATACACCACTTTTTTCTTCCTTGCAATGCTTTTCCACCCATTTTCCACGCACCAAAACAATTCCAACCGGCAGCAAAATCAAACTAATTAACTGCGAGGTGGAAAAAACACTGATACTTCCTCTGATTTTATCCCCGCGAAGCATCTCTAACAAAAATCTGGCAATGGAATAATAAATCAAATAAATTCCCATCAACCGTCCATTTCTCAAATTCTTTTTCTTCATAAGGCAAAATAAAATACCACACAAAAGAAAATTCATAAGCGCCTCTAAAAGCTGCACGGGGAAACGCGGCACCTGACTTAATTGCGGAACAGCCTCATTATACGGAAACTGTATGGCAAAAGGGCCATAGTATTCAATGCCATAACAGCACCCGGAACAAAAGCATCCAATTCTTCCGATACCGTGAACAAATGGAATCAATGGTGCAAACACATCCATATACGGAACATAGGATAAATGATACTGCTTACAGTAACAAAAGATCCCCAAAAAGGCACCAATCAGGCCACCATAAAAAACAAGCCCACCAAACAAATAATTCATTAAAAATAACAGTGTCTGCATGAAATTTTTATCAAAACCAGCCGCAACTGCATCCCATTTCTGTATCAGGCTCGGAAGCCTTGTCAAGCAATACAACAGTTTAGAGCCGATAAGAATACCAATCGCCGCATAGATGGCACCATATAAAACATCCTCCTTGGCCAGACGATAGCGGCCTGCTATTTTTCTTGCTATAACAATGGCTATAAAAAAACCTGCCAAAAAAATTGTGCTATAAGTTGGAATATCTGCAAATCCTAAATGAATTGATGGAAACATTTTCTCCTCCTTAGAAAAAAAGGCTGCTGCCTAAGCAGCAACCTTCTTTATTTTGGTTATATTGTTCTCTTAGTTGTAAGCATCTGACAAGTCGTTCAATGCATTGCTCAAGTCATTTAAACTATCTGCTGCATCATTAACATCACTGCTTACTAAACAGGAACCACCAACGCATCCATAACAAGTATAACTTGTTTTGGTACTGCTGGACTCAACAGCACCACAGATTGAACATCCTACTGCAAAAATAACAGCAAAGATAATACCAATCAAACCACAGACAAAACCAGCCTGACCTTTTGTGCCTCCTGTCTGTTTTTTTGCATTAATACCGAGAACAACTGCTACGATACCTAAAATCAAAGCAATTGCGGCACCAATTACACCAAAGGTAATTCCTCCGATGACAGCGATTACTAAGCTCACAATACCAAGAATGGTAGAAGCTGTTGCTGCTCCGTTTTTCTGTTCCATAAAAATATCCTCCTTCCTCAATTATTTATCCCATAAAACTCCCTATAACAATTTATATTCTACCATACCAATATATTCCAAGCAATAAAAATTTTGACAAAAAAACTACATATTTTACATTTTTTTCATTTATCTTAACTATTTCGCATAAAAATATATATGTACAAAAAAGAAGCAGTTTCGGGCAATCCCGTTGCTGCTTCTTTTTCATCCCATTATTAATTTTTATCGTTTCCCGTCACATCATCAACGGCGTCATCCACACCGTCAATTACGTCGTTTACACCGTCAGCAGCATCATCCACGCCGTCTTTTACATCATCCGATAAATCGTTATCATCGTTTTTGTTGTCATCCGTCGCATTTGGCGTTGCTGTGTTATTATTTTCATTCGTTGGCGTCTGTGTCGCTTCATTTGTTGCTTCCGGGGAAGCAGATGGGTCCGTTGCGCTGTTATTTTTATTGCCGCACCCGGTTACCATAGCGGACAAACAAACAACAAGCATTGCAAAAACTACTATTTTTTTCATTGAAATATCCTCACTTTCTACAAATAAATCGTTTCTTACAATGCTATTGTGACCCATTTTATTGTTTTTATTCGTTTGTTTTTATTTGAAAAATTTTTCAATTTCTTCCGGTTTATCGACAATGTAATCGGCACCATGCTCTTCTAAAAAAGTTCTTCCCCGAAATCCCCAGCTCACACCAATGCAGTCCATTTCACTGGCTTTTGCTGTCGCTAAGTCAACATCCGAATCACCAATATAAACAGCATTTTTCTTATCACACCGCAACTCTGCCAATGCCTTATAAACCATATCCGGTGCCGGCTTTTTTCGGATCCCCATTTCTTCCATTTCTCCGAGTGCCACATCCAGCAGATTCGGAAAATAAACCGGCATCAATTCTTTAACCGCAAAATCCGCCTTATTTGATACAACCGCCATTTTCACACCCTTTTTCTTTAAATTTTGAAGAAGCGCAAGAACCCCCGGATACAGTGCTGTTTTGTCATGGCAGTGTTCTGCATAATATTCTTTAAAATCAGAAAGTGCCTGCTCAAACACCGGATTATCCTTACCGGATGGAACCGCACGCTCCATTAACTTTACAATTCCATTTCCCACATACTGACACACCTGCGTAATTGTACAAAGTGGCATTTTATTTTTTTTAAGTGAATAATTCACGGCGTCCGCTAAATCTTCTAATGTATTTAATAACGTTCCATCCAAATCAAAAACTGCTGTCTGATATGTCATATTCTTTCATCCTTTCTGCATTCGCTCCAAATTACGCACATTGTACCACTCTCTTTTGGTTTGTGCAAGTTGACATTTGCCCGGCTAAATGCTAACATAAATGTAATTGTTCAAAATCGATTTTGAGCACTTACATTTGATGTACGAATTTATTTTTGGAGGAAATGACAATTATGAAACTAGACAAATTAGTAGGCGAACGCTTCAAAGAAAAACCAAGCGATTGCGTCGTTGAAAGTCATGCACTGATGATGCGCGGCGGCTATATGAAAGATGTAGCCAAGGGAATTTACTCACAATTTACCCCATTAAAGCGCATTTGCCAGAAAATAGAGGCGATTATCCGTGAGGAAATGGATGCCATTGACGGACAGGAAGTTTTGTTCCCGGTTGCTCTTCCGGCATCTTTGTGGGATGAGTCCGGACGTTACGAAAGTGTCGGCAGTGAGCTTTTACGTTTTACCGACCGCAACGGCTCAAAAATGGTCTTAGGAATGACTCACGAGGAAGCTGCCGTTCAGCTTGTCCGCGATTATGCAAAAAGTTATAACAGTTATCCTTTTATGATTTATCAGATTCAGACTAAATTCCGTGATGAAGCACGTCCACGTGCCGGTTTAATCCGTGTCCGCGAATTTACTATGAAAGATGCTTATTCTTTCCACACTTCACAGGAAGACTTAGAGCGTTATTATCAAATTTGTTATGATGCTTATAACCGTATTTTTGCACGTGCCGGTATCCCGGAAGTAGTTACCGTTGCCTCCGACTCCGGTATGATGGGTGGAAGTCTTTCCCATGAATATATGCTCTTAACACCAATTGGAGAGGATTCGATTGCCATCTGTTCCGATTGTGATTACCGTGCAAATATGGAAGCTGCTGAATCAGTTATTGAAAATACGAAAGATGCAGCCGATGAACCACTGACAAAAGTTCACACACCTAACATTCACACTATTGAAGAAATCTGTGATTTTCTTCATTCTCCATTGGAGAAATCGTGTAAAGCTGTTGTTTACCAGAAAAATATGACAGACGATTTTGTTGTTATTTTCATCCGCGGTGATTTAGATGTCAATGAAACCAAACTGACGAACTATCTCGGCGAAGAAGTTCATCCGGCTGTAATTACAAGTGACTGTGGTCTGAATGCCGGCTATATCGGTCCGGTAAATCTTACCGTAAATGGCAATTACACCGTACTTTATGATAAATCACTTCAGGGAACAAACAATTTATCCTGTGGTGCCAATGAAGAAGAATATCATTACACGGGACTCTGCATGGAGCGTGATGTTGTCGATGCCGAATATGTGGATTTAGCAAAAATTGTAGATGGCGGTATCTGCCCACACTGTGGCAAAAAGACAATCCACATTTCCCGCGGTATCGAGGTAGGAAACATCTTCCAGCTCGGAACGAAATATACAAAATCCATGAATATGCAGTATTTGGATGCGGATGGCGAATCCCATTATCCAATTATGGGCTGTTATGGTATTGGCGTTGGACGTCTTGCTGCTTCTGTCTGTGAAGCACATCACGATGACTACGGTCCGGTATGGCCGATTACCATTGCCCCATGGCAGGTTCACCTGTGCTGTCTGCGTGCAGACGATGCCGAAGCAAAAGCTTTTGCTGATGAATTATATGCAAGTCTGCAAAAAGAACACATTGAAGTTATTTATGACGACCGAAACGTCCGTCCGGGTGTTATGTTCTCTGACGCTGATTTACTTGGTGTTCCAATCCGTCTTGTAGTCAGCCCAAGAAATATGAAAGAATCCGTTGTTGAGCTCTCAAGCCGTGATAAATCCGTACAGGATAAAGTTGCACTTGCTGATGTTGTACCAGCAGTAAAAGAATTGATTGCTAAGATGACAAAAGAAATTGAATCAAAATAACCAAAAAATGAAGCCGGTCTGCGAAAAAGCGAACCGGCTTTTTTTCATAATAAATTCATTTACTCTCCACGAATCTGTGCTACAAAATACTCCTCTGCTTCTCCCTTTGTCATTTCAAAAGGAATTGCTAATTCACCAAACAAATTATCCTCTGCCATATGCAGATAACGCTCATCACTTGTTGTTGCTTTTTTTCCTTTTTGTAATCTGGCCTGATTTCTCTGATAAGACGTCTTAATCAGTTTAACCCACTGTCTGCTGTCACAGGAACGGAGTGCCTCTTTGTACACCTCTTCCCGCTTCTTATCGTTCTCTACCCAGAGTGTCTCAATTTCGTCCCACTCTTTTAATAATGTCTCTGCTTCTTTTTTCGTCATAACCGGACGTGTTACTACTCTTTTTCCATCCGTTGGTACAAACAGTTTACTGCCCGAAGTATAAATCGGAACCAGCGTATAATACGTGCGCTGTGGGGCACCATCTATGCCATCCATATTTTGAATCGATTCTACCCGGCAGACTCCACTATTCCCATGCACTACATAGTCTCCTATTTCAAACAAGTCTATCCATCCTTTCTGCCGACTGCGCCACGACTATAAGAGGCGCTTATATTTTCCGTCTACACTATTAGTATACCACCTTTTTTCTGTTATCGTAAGATTTTTTTTTGATTTCTTTTTGATAAGCTACTTTTTCCAATTTCCGTAATACAGAAGAAAACCTTTGTGTCTCATGGTGCGCTCTCGCTAATTGAGTGCGTAACGGTAGAGGCACTGAAACTACCAGTGCCTTCTACCGACGTACTCAAACCCCACGAGTCACAAAGGTTTTCTTCTGTATTACCGGAATTCCAAAAAATAGTTTTCTGCCTCTTTTTTCAAAAATTTTTATTTCATGGTATACCACGTCAAAAACACTTTATGTTTTACTGTAAATTGTTTTGGATATTTTTTACATAACATATCCATGTGCCTTTTACCAAACTCGCTAATCTGCTTTTCATTCATTGCTGCCATTACTCCACGACTTGCCAGCATTCTACCATGCCATGATTCCCGGGTAAATGGTATATCAACAATAATAGTATCCATTTGTGGATTTTCAAAATAATGGGTTTTCAAATCTTGAATTGCAGGTGATGCACCTTCCCATGAGTTATTAATTTGTTTCACTATTTCATTTGAATCTTGAGTAATATCCTCTTCCTTCATATAACTCATATAAACTTTCAAAAATATCCCACCAGGTCTTAAAATCCTTTTTATTTTAGGAACAACTATTTTAGAATCAAAATACCAAAAACATTGACATGCAGTAATTGCATCAAAAGTATTCTCCTCATAATCTATATCTTCTGCAGCAATTACCTTATATTTTATATTTTCCATTCCTTTTGATAATTCAATTGCTTCATTGATCTGATTATGAGAAATATCCGTAGCTATAATATTAGCACCATACTGTGCCATTCCACGAGGTATTACACCAGTTCCCGTTCCCATATCCAGCCAAATACTCCCCTCTCTCTTACAGAAGCACAGTCGAACAATACAGTTAAAATAGAAAAAAAGAAGTTCAATTGTCTCAAGACAAATGAATTTCTTTTTTCTATTTCATAACTATATTATTTCGACGCTTTTACTTCGCATCTGTACACATAAAGCTGATTTCTGCTTCTGCTGCTAATTTACCATCTACTGTTGCAACTGCTTTGCCAATGCCCATCGGTCCTTTGCATTTAATAATTTCTGTCTCTAAGCGCAGACGGTCGCCCGGAATTACCTGCTTTCTGAATTTGGCATTTTTGATTCCGCCAAAGAAGGCAAGTTTCCCTTTGTTTTCCGGAAGGCTTAATACTGCAATCGCGCCAACCTGAGCCAATGCCTCAATGATTAACACACCCGGCATTACCGGCTGCTGTGGAAAATGGCCCTGAAAAAATGGCTCGTTCATCGTTACATTTTTATATCCTACCGCTCTTACTCCCGGCTCCATCTCTTCGACGCAGTCAACTAAGAGGAACGGATAACGGTGTGGGATAATCTTTTGAATATCGTTGATATCTAATAACATTTCGTTCTTCCCTTCCGTTTTTATTCTGCAAATACCTTGAAAATTAATACAGCATTATGTCCACCAAATCCAAGAGAGTTACTCAGTGCTACATCAACTTTTGTTTCAACAGCCTCTTTCGGACAATCCAAATCACATTCCGGATCCTGATTTACAAGACCAATATTGGCATGTACATAGTTTTCCATAATAGATTTTACACAAGTAATTGCCTCAACACCACCGGCAGCACCAAGCAGATGTCCTACCATGGATTTTGTTGAATTAACTTTACACTGGTAAGCCGCATCTCCCATCGCAAGTTTAATTGCCTTAGTCTCGAATGCATCATTCATGTGTGTGCTGGTTCCGTGTGCATTGATATAATCAATATCTTCCGGTTTGATGCCCGCATCTTTGATTGCAAACTCAATTGCTTTTGCATCGCCGCTTCCGTCGTCAATCGGCGCTGTCAGATGGTGTGCATCACTCGTTGCACCATAACCAACAACCTCTGCGTAAATATGAGCACCACGTGCTTTGGCATGCTCTAATTCTTCGAGCACCAAAATTCCGGCACCTTCACCCATAACAAATCCACCACGGTCTACATCAAACGGAATCGAAGCTCTTTTCGGGTCATCTGTTGTATTCAATGCATTCAATCCGGTAAATCCGGCAACACCAAGCTCGGTAATCGCACCTTCTGAGCCACCGGCAACCATAACATCTGCCTCACCATACTGGATGGAGCGGAATCCCTCACCGATACAGTGAGTACCTGTTGCACAAGCTGTTACCACGTTGATATTTTTACCTTTTAATCCAAACTGAATTGAAATATTTCCGGCTGCCATATTGGAAATGAGCATCGGAATCATAAGCGGAGCCACACGATTTGGTCCTTTTGTCAAAATTTTCTCATAATTTTTCTGCACACACTGAAGACTTCCAATTCCACAGCCGACGCTGCATCCTACCATAAATGGATCTTCCTTTTCCATATCCAGTCCACTGTCTTCGAGTGCCTCTTTTGCAGCCACAACCGCATACTGTGCAAAATCTTCCATACGTCGGGCGGATTTTTTATCCATCGCAATCGTCGGGTCAAAATCTTTAACCTCTGCTGCAAGATGCGCTTTGTAATCCGTTGTGTCAAACTTCGTGATTGGTCCGATTCCAACGGTTCCTTTTTTTACATTTTCCCAAAAATCTTTTACATTATTTCCGATTGGGGTTACTGCACCCATACCGGTAACTACAACTCGTCTACTCATTCTTTCCTCCATTCATTTTGTTACATCGCAATACCGCCATCGACACACAATACCTGTCCGGTAATGTATTTCGCACGGTCAGATGCTAAAAATACAACTGCTTCCGCTACATCTTCTACCGTACCAAAGGCACCAAGTGGAATCGTTTTACATGCTTCTTCTTTTACCGCATCCGAAAGCTTGTCCGTCATCTCTGTTGCAATAAATCCAGGTGCTACTGCATTTACTGTGATACCACGGGATGACAATTCTTTTGCCGTCGCTTTGGTAAGACCAATTACACCGGCTTTGGAAGCGGAATAATTTGCCTGTCCCATATTTCCGATAATTCCAGAAACCGATGCCATATTGATAATATGCCCCTGACGCTGTTTCATCATCGGACGCGTCACAAATTTAATTCCATTAAAGACTCCGGCAAGATTTGTCTGAATAACATCCTGAAATTCTTCCTCAGACATCTTCATAATCAGATTGTCTCTTGTAATTCCGGCATTATTTACCAAAATATCAATTCTTCCATATTCTTTTACCACGCCGCCGAAAAATTCTTTCGCCTGCTCAAAATCGCTGACATTGCACTGAATGGCCTTCGCTTTACCGCCATCTTTTTCAATCTCAGAAACGACCTCGTCGGCACGCTCTTTGGAACCATTATAATTAACAATTACCATTGCACCTTCGCGGGCAAGTGCTTTTGCAGTTGCTCTTCCGATTCCTCTGCTGGCACCGGTAACGACTGCTATTTTGTCCTGTAATAACATACTGCCTCTCTTTCACAAAACACTATTTGAGTGCCTCTACAACCTTGTCAATATCTTCCATTGTTGCCACATTATATGTAGTCAGTTCCTTGCCAATGGCCTTGGCAATTTTTTTATTAAATCCTGCCAATGTTCTTCCCGGTCCAATCTCGATAAAGGTATCAACACCGTTTTCTACCATCTTTTCCACTGACTGCTGCCAGCGTACCGAATGGCTGACCTGACTTACAAGACGAGGCATAATGTCTGCCTGCTCTGTAATATAGGAAGCGTCTACATTTGCCACATAAGGAATCTGCGGTTTTTCAATCGTAAGTTCTTTTAATACAGCCTCTAATTTTTCACCGGCTCCTGTAAGAAGGCTTGAGTGAAATGGTCCGCTTACGTTTAAAAGAACAGCTCTTTTTGCTCCGGCTTCTTTTAATTTGTCTGCTGCCTGTTTTACCTGTTCAGTCTCTCCGGAAATTACAATCTGTCCCGGACAGTTATAGTTTGCAACCTGAACTTTATCAAACTCTTCAATATTTTTATCAATCTCTGCGGCATCCATACCAAGAATCGCTGCCATACCACCTTTTCCGGCAGGCACTTCTTCCTGCATAAAAATACCACGTTTACGAACTGCTTTTGCAGCATCTACAAAATTCATAGAACCTGCTGCCACTAACGCACAGTATTCACCAAGGCTAAGTCCGGCTGCCACATCCGCCTTTACACCTCTGGTTTTCAATTCTTCCATAATTGCCACACTGGTTGTAAGAAGACATACCTGCGTAAATTCTGTAATATTAATGTCGTTATTTTCTTCAAAGCAAAGTGCTTTCAAGTCCAAATCAACTGCCTTAGATGCCTGTTCAAACACATCTTTTGCCACTGCTGAATTTTCATAAACATTTTGTCCCATTCCTACCACCTGTGCTCCCTGTCCGGGGAAGACAAATGCAATTTTACCCATAATTCTATCCTAGCCTTTCTTTCGTCATTCTCTCATCATTGGTGCGTATACATTGCACTCTAAAACATTGACACCAAGAGAAGCGGACTATGTCAAACTTTCTTGGTGTCAATCTTGACCTGTTTATCAGGTTATGTGCAATTGTTTTACTCTACACCTTTGCTCTTTAAGAAATTAATTACGTCGCCTACTGTGTTGATGCTTTCCAAATCATCCGTAGGAATCTCAACATCATACTCCTCTTCAAGAGCCATGATCAATTCATAGAGATCAAGAGAATCTGCTCCCAAATCATCTTTGAAAGAAGATGCTTCTGTGATGCTGTCTGCATCTACGCTCAACTGATCTGCGATAAGTTCCTGCATTTTTTCTAACATAATACGATTTCTCCTTTTTACTTAAATTCTTTTTTTATTCGTTCAAAATTATACTTTGAATCACCATGTATTGTAGCGTATCCACATACATTTGTCAAGATTTTTCCATTTATATAAACTGGAGTGTAAAACAAACCACCGCCGCCAAGGTAAGCAGCACATAAAAAACGATTGCTTTCTTCTTCTCCGGATAGGCTTTCAGGGCATTTAAAACAAACAGCACAATAACAATTCCGAGCTCTGTTTTTAACATCCAGCCCTTGTTCATCCCCATGCCCAAATCGATAATGAGAAAGATTAACAATATGGCAGTCAGTATACTTTGTAAAATCATGAGCACTTTTTCTTTCTGTCTCATAAGCCCCCACGCGCCTGCCATATCCTGCGAAAATTTTCTATCTGCCATTTATTTCTCCTTTCTTATTGAAACTGCCTGCATCCACTTTACTGTAAATGCAGGCAGTTCGAAAATAGTATACAAAATAGTATATTGTATACAAAATAAAGGAAGCTTCGAAAGGGACTTGAACCCTCGACCCCTTCATTACGAGTGAAGTGCTCTACCGACTGAGCTATCGAAGCACACGGTGTATAACCGACAGAATATATAATACACATTCCTAATTTTTTTGTCAAGTAATTCATTCATACTTTTGGTTATTTTTTTCAAATAAGCAGCAACACCATCAGCACATAAAAGGCAGGTCCTGCCCCTCATGCACCGGTGGTGCTCTCCTAATCATAATACCTTACATTACTTAGTAAGCAGCATCATAATCTCATTGCTTCGATTAATAAACTCTGTCATCTTATCTGCCTGCAGTGGCTGATGGCTAATCATTGCTAAGTCATAAAGCTGTTTGCAGAACATATCGCTGTGCTCACCGTCTTTGTTCGCCAGCAGATACTGAACCAAATCGTTGTTTGCATTCAGAACAAGCGTCTGTCCGACATCTGGCAGTTCCATGCCTCCCATGCCATTTGCGGAATACATCTTCATCATATCCTGCATTCTTCTGGCCTCTTCAGACAAGGTAATCATAGAAGAAACTTTATCATTTTTCAATTTCTCCACTTTAACCTCTAATTGGTCTTTTCCGGTTGCTTTGCGGAACAATTCTTTCAAAGTCTCAGTATCTTCTTTCAGTTTTTCCTCATCACCTTCTTCTTTGAAAGCATCCGTCAAATCTGCATCAATTCTCTGGAATTTCACATCGTCATCGCCGGCTTCCAATGCCGATACAAACGGCTGGTCAATGTTATGAAGAAGAACAACTGCATTCATATCCTGCTCACGGAACATCTTCACATACTGGCTCTGCTGCTGCAAATCGGTAACATAGTAAACAGTCTTCTTTGGTGCCTCTGTCTCTTCTGAAGATTTCTCATCCTCTTTGCCCTCTTCGACCACTTCTGCCTCTACTTCCGGCTCCGGAATTGTCTCCAAATACTCTTTTAATGTACTGTATTTGTCGTCTAAGTCTTTGAACAAAACATAATCTTTAATTTTCTCTTTGAACTTCTCATCTTTCAAGCAGCCAAATTTGATAAACGGGCTGATATCATCCCAATATTTCTCGTAATTCTCGCGGTCTGTTTTGCACATACCGGAAAGTTTATCTGCCACTTTTTTCGTAATATAATCCGAAATCTTCTTCACAAAACCATCATTCTGCAAAGCACTTCGGCTTACGTTCAATGGCAAATCCGGGCAGTCAATAACGCCCTTCAACAACATCAGAAATTCCGGAATTACTTCCTTAATATTATCCGCAATAAATACCTGATTGTTGTATAACTTAATCATACCTTCAACATTCTCATACTCCAGGTTTACTTTCGGGAAGTACAAGATACCTTTTAAGTTAAACGGATAATCCATATTCAAATGAATCCAGAATAACGGCTCACGGTAATCATTAAATACTTTACGGTAAAATGTCTTGTATTCCTCTTCGGTACACTCATTTGGATGTTTTGCCCAAAGTGGGTGCGTATCACTAATGGATACCGGACGTTTCAAAATTTTGGTCTTTTTAACCGGCTCTTTTGCTTCTTCGCCCTCTTTTTTGTCATCCTCTTTTGTCTCTTCCACAATTTCCTCAATAACCGTATCTTCCTCTGTCACTTCCTCGCTCGGAATTGTCTCATACTCCGGCTCAGCATTTGCCTTTGTAAGGAAAATTTCAACCGGCATAAAAGAACAATATTTATCAAGCACCTCACGAACACGGTATTCGTTGGCAAACTCGTAACTGTCCTCATTTAAATGCAGAATAATCCGGGTACCTACTGTATCTTTATCGGATGGTCCCATCTCGAACGTCAAACCACCGTCAGACTCCCAATGAACCGCTTCCGAACCTTCTTTATAAGAAAGGGTATGAATTTCTGCAGAGTCCGCTACCATAAATACAGAGTAAAAGCCAAGACCAAAATGTCCAATAATCTGCTCTTCATTTGCTTTATCTTTATATTTTTCCAAGAAATCAGCAGCACCGGAAAAAGCAATCTGGTTAATATACTCTTTCACTTCGTCTGCCGTCATACCAAGTCCATTATCGGTAAACGTAATTGTTTTATCTTCCGGATTTACTTCCACCTCAATTTTAGCTTTGTAATCATCCGGCAGAGATGCCTCACTCATAAGGTCTAATTTTTTCAATTTCGTAATCGCATCACAAGCATTACTTACAACTTCACGGATAAAAATATCATGGTCTGAATACAACCATTTCTTAATAATCGGGAATATGTTTTCTGAATTAATCGCTAAATTTCCTTGTTCATTCGTCATGTTATCAACCTCCAATTAGTAATTCAATCTTGTTCTAACAGATATGATAACGCTGTCACAATCGAATGTCAAGAAAAATTTAGCACTCATTCAAGTCGAGTGCTAACAATTTCATGTTTCTTTATAAATTGCAGACAATTGTCATCCCACGCCTGCTGCCCTTTTTTATCCAGAGAAAACTCCTTTTGCATATATCCGGTCACAAACTGAAGTTTTTCCTTTTCATAGCGGATTTGAATCGATCCGACATCTCCATTTGGCATGTAATGACAAAAATCAAACAACATCTTCTGTGGCACTTTATTTCCTTTTATCCACGAAAAAACAAATGTTTTCATCATATTCCATGTAACCAGACCGGTTTCATCTGTCCGTTTTTCATCACTGTCAAACCAATCATCAAAACATCTGCCGTCAATATGAAACGTGGCAAATGTTGTCACCTCGCAGGAACGCAGATGAAACCGGTCAAACATACTGCCCTGAAACATATGCTGCATAAATTCTTTTACGCTGTCAATTTCCAATACAATCATTTCGTATATTATCCTTCCTAACTGCTCATACTAGCATTGTTACAAAGTAACCTAAATTCACCGATATGGTGAAAGAATGGAGGCAGATTATGCGTGCAGATGAGCAAACTTACCGCGATGTAGCCAAAAACTGTAGTGCCTATGAAGTCAAGGACTGCTGTAGCTGCAGCAACAAATCCGGCAATGTCAATGTTTCCTGCGTAACATGTAAACATTTTACGTCTGACAAACATTGTTCTTTGGACTTGTTCGATCCAATCGTGGAAAACCACAATCTTTAGGCATTTTTATGCCCTTTTGCCGGGATTTTCTTCTTATCGGAAGTCCCGGCAGTTTTTTTTACCGGTACATTCTCAAAAACAGCAATTGAGCGCGGCGCCAGCTCATATTTCTTTCCATCCACTGCCATTTCCATAGTATTTGAAGTATCAAATACCCGTTTCCATTCTTTATTTTTTTCAATTTCCGGGAGATAAAATACATGTGGCTCCCAGTGAAAATTAAATGCAAAATACAAGGAATTTCCGCCGTAATAGCCACCGAAAAACAAAACACCAAGTTCCCTGCTATAATAAGAAAACCTCGCATTCCACGGCTCTACTCCGTGACAGGACACATCCGGCGCACCAAGCCCCTCAGAATCCATACCGGTCAGATACCGTCTGCTCTGATAGAGAGGATGGTTCCTACGAAACTCAATCAACTTTTTTACATAGGAAAATAATTCTTTATTTTTCTCTAACAAACTCCAGTCAAGCCATGTAATCGCATTATCCTGACAATATGCATTATTATTTCCTTTTTGTGTATTTCCAAATTCATCTCCCGAAAGAATTCTCGGTGATGCCATACCAAGCATAAGCATAAGAAATGCATTTCGTTCCTGACTAGAGCGCTTTTCACGGACTTCTTTTTTTCTCGAAGGTCCTTCTGCCCCACAATTCCAGCTGTAATTATACTCTGTTCCATCGAGATTCTTTTCTCCGTTTGCCTCGTTATGCTTCACATCATAAGACACCAAATCCCGCAGAGTAAATCCGTTATGCCCGGTAATCGAGTGAACCATGGCAACTCCTTTTTTCTGCTCGCGGAATTGATAATAAAAATCCTCAACCTGTCCTTCATCACTTTTCAGAAAACGTCTTGCCGTCACCAAAAAACGGTCATTCATCTCGCAGAACATTTCCTGACCGGCTTCATAGCCACATTCATCCCAGTGATAACCAAATAATTTCAAATGAGATAGAACCGGGTCCTGTCGCAGCCATTCAACAGACACACACTCCTGATTAAACCGAAAACCATCGATATGAAAACGCAGTGCATAATACCGCATACAAGTCAGCATAAATTCAGGCGACACATCCTTAAAATAAAAATCCATCACCACGTTCATCCCCTGTGAATGAACTGCTTTAATCAGCTTCTGAAACTCCTTTGCCTGTTCACCCTTTTTTGCTGCATAACCAGCCTTCGGAGCAAAATAAAACGCATCCTCTGTATAGCCCCAGTAATTAACTTTCTTTAAATCCACACCATTTTCATCATGCATACATTCATTAAAATCATATGCCGGCATGAGTAACAGCGTATTTACCCCTAAATCTTTCAAATAAGAAAGCTTTTCCTCCATACCGGAAAATGTACCCGGATTTTTTACATTTGACGACTTATGTTTCGTAAATCCACGGACGTGGCATTGATATAAAATCATATCACGCGCCGGAATCTTTTTCCAATTTTCTCCTGTCCAGTCAAAATCCTGAAAATCAAAACAAGCTCTCACTTTTCCCTGACGTCTGCCAAAGTACTCTCTTCCAGTAATCATTCTGGCATAAGAATCGCAAAAACTTTCACCATCTGCTACAAAAAAATAAGGCATTCCCTGAAGCCTGTCTGCCAAATTCTCCGCTTGTAAGACAACTGTAAAATAATCTTCCATCCCGCACATTTTCGCCGGATACATCGGAAACAGTTTCCGCTTTCCCTCTGCTATGACTGCCAACTGACATTTCTTCGCTTTCGGCCGCCAGACAGAAACCAAAACCTCATTTTCATTCTGTTTTCTGACACCGCATGAAAACTCCTGCTGCATCTCATATGGTCTTGTCTTTATCATCTCGAATAATGTCATGCAATCCTTCCTCCATAATTTCTAAAACAATTCGTCCAATTCAAGAACTTTTCTTTTATTATACCGAAAAAGAGTGGAAGTAACAAGAAAAATATGATAAAATAGAAGTCGACACAAATAATCTACAAATTTGGGAAAGGAGATTTTTTATGTTATTAGACAGAGAATACAAAGTACCTTCCAAAACGAACAGCAAAATTAATTTAAAAGTCGTTCCGGGACATTTTGCAACGACATCTTCACACATTAATTTTTATATGGATATGACTACCTTAAAAGTTCGCCAAAAGGAAGCTTATGAAGTAGCAAGAGAAATGGCAAAAGAATACCAGTACAGCAAACCGATTGACACTATCGTATGTATGGACGGCTGTGAAATCATCGGTGCCTGCTTAGCAGAAGAACTGAACAAAAACGGTATTATGTCATTAAACCAGCATGACAGTCTGTATGTCATTACACCGGAGTTTGACGGAAACGGACAGATGATTTTCCGCGACAACTTACAGCCGATGGTAAGAGGAAAGAACATACTTCTTCTTTTAGCATCCGCAACAACCGGACGTACCATTGCCAGAAGCCTGGAGTGTATTCAGTACTACGGCGGTATCATTCAAGGCATTTCAGCAATTTTCAGCGCAGCAAAAGAAATTTACGGTGAACCTGTCCACTGCATCTTCTCAACAGAGGATTTGCCGGACTATAACACCTTTACACCAAGTGAATGTCCACACTGCAAAAACAAAGAAAAAATTGATGCGATTGTAAATGGATTCGGATATTCCGAATTGTAAATCGTACATAATAAAAAACGGTAAATCAACGGAACTGTATGGTTTCGATGATTTACCGTTTTTTTTGCTATTTCAACTGTTTCAATATTTCAAGCAAATATTCCCACGTTCGTTTCACACTTTCCACATCCATACTCTCTTTCGGCGTGTGGATATCTTTCATATCCGGTCCAAACGAGACACAGTCAAGTTCCGGTATCTTTCCGGCAAAAATACCACATTCCACCCCTGCATGAAGTGCCTCCACAATAGGTTTTCTACCATATTGCTCTTCAAATATCCGGCACATCAAATCACGCAGCGGCGAATTTTCCAGATACTCCCATGCCGGATAATCTCCATTTGTGGTAACCGTGCCGCCTAATGTCTTTGTCAGACAGGCCATCTGGTCAAGCAGCGCCCGCTTTTCCGATTCCACACTGCTTCGCACCGAGAATGACAGCGAAACATGGTCTTTCTCCGTCTTCATAATTCCTAAATTTAACGAAGTCTTTACAAGTCCTTTCATTTGAAAACTCATCTTCTGAATTCCACCCGGCAGACAAAGAAGGGCGGTAATCACCTTATCCGCGGAATCCTTCGTCATTGCCAACTCTTTTTCTACAAGTGTAGTTTTCTTTGCTTCCACCAAAATCATAGGGTCTGTTTCCAAAAACTCATGTTTTATTTCAGAGGAAATCACAGCAATCTTTGTATTGATTTCAGACTGCCGTTTTTCCGGACATACAATAACTGCTTCTGCCTGTCTCGGAATGGCATTATCTTTCAATCCACCATTTAAGAAGCACAGAGAAAATGGAATTTCTTTATGCAATTCATAGAGAACCCTTCCCATTATCTGACAGGCATTGGCGCGCCCCTTATCAATTTCAACACCGGAATGGCCTCCCATTAAACCACTGACAGAAATAACGTATTTCTCCCCATCGCCTGTCTCAAAGGAAAGTGGAAGTTCCACCTGCGCTGTCACACCGCCGGCACAGCTGACTAACAAATGCCCCTCATCTTCGGAATCCAAATTCAACATCGTTTTTGCACGAAGAGGTGAAGTATCCAAAGCTGTGGCACCTAACATTCCGATTTCCTCATCTACCGTAAGCACAATCTCCAACGGCGGGTGTGGATATTCATCCGTCTCCAATAAAGCAAGAGCATACGCAACGGCAATACCGTCATCTCCGCCAAGCGTTGTTTTTTCTGCTGTCACAATGCCATCTTCCACCTGCAGACAAAGTCCATCCGTCTCAAAATCAATGTCACAGCCCTCTTCTTTTTCACAGACCATATCCAAATGCCCCTGCAGCATAACCGGAGCCGAATTCTCATATCCATTTATGCCGTCTTTCCATATTATCACATTGTTATATTCATCCTGCAAATAAGTAAGGTGATGCTCTTTTGCAAAAGAAACACAATAATCACTGATTTTTTTCGTATTTCCCGAACCATGCGGTATGCCACAGATTTCTTCAAAATAATGCATCACACGTGCCGGTTCTAATGCTCCCAAAACACTCATTGTCAATTCCTCCTTGCTCTGTGTAAACTTTTTTCACTTCTATTGTATGAATCCACATTCTCTGTGTCAAGCAATTGTAATTTACCCAAAAAGGTGCTAAACTATGTTTATTAACTTTGCAAAGAATGGAGATTATGATGCTATGAAACATTTAGAACTTGGCTTTGTCGGATTTGGACTCATTGGCGGTTCCATCGCAAGATCACTCAAAAAACAAAATGAGGATGTGTCCGTACACGTCTATTCCAGAAGAAAAAATCCGGCACTTGATGAGGGCATGACAGAGGGGGTCATTGATTCTATCTGGTATGAAATTGATGAGCGTTTTTCCACCTGCGACATCATTTTTCTCTGTGCGCCGGTTCTAAAAAATACAGACTATCTGTCCGTCTTAAAACCGCTGTTGAAACCTGGCTGCATTCTTACCGATGTTGGAAGTGTAAAGGGAAATATCTGTAAAAAGGCAGCCGAACTTGGACTTAGCCGCCAGTTTATCGGCGGACACCCAATGGCCGGTTCCGAAAAAACGGGGTTCGAAAATTCCACTGATATTTTGTTGGAAAATGCATACTATTTATTGACACCATTTGAGGAGACGCCGTTAGAAAACTTGTCTCTGTTAAAAGAATTGGTAGCAAAAACCGGTGCAAACTGTGTCGTTTTATCACCATCGGAACATGACAAAATCACTGCTGCCATCAGCCATGTGCCACACATTATCGCCGTTTCCCTGGTTAATATGGTTCGCACAAGTGACAACGAGGAGCAGAATATGAAAGCGTTTGCCGCCGGCGGTTTCAAAGATATTACAAGAATTGCCTCGTCCTCTCCACAAATGTGGCAGGATATTTGCTTAGCAAACAGCGAAAGCATTGATTATTTTCTCTCCCATTTTGAAAAGCAGATTGAAGATTTCCGCCACATGATAGCAGAAAAAGACGGTGCTTCCATTCAGGATGAATTTCACACAGCAGGCGACTACAGGGATTCCATCCCGGCAAAAAAAAGCAGTGTAATTGCCCGTTCGTATGATTTATTCATAAACATCGATGACCGTGCCGGCGCCATTGCCACAATCGCCACGATTCTGTCCGTGAACGGCATCAGCATCAAAAATATCGGCATCATTCATAACCGTGAATATGTAGATGGTGTTATGAAACTGGAACTTTACAAAGAAGATGATGAGAAAAAAGCAAGAGAGCTTTTAATCCAGAATCGATATGATATTGTGGATAGGGATTAACACCTATCCACAAAAATAAGTAATTGCCTGCGGATGATTTTGAATCACCGCTTTTTTATGTTTTCCACCATTTTCCCCATCCAGCGTATACGCTAACGCTTCCTTACAACTGATTTCCACATGGGAACTGTGTATCACCTTCACCTGCGAATTTGCTTTTCCGTGCAGTAAAAATGCCATTACCTGATTCAACTCAATCGGATTTTTCGGTGTTTTCACAAAAATCCCATCAAGCAGACCATCTTTTAAACTGACACTGTTTTTCTTATATAATTTTAATCCTGCTACCGATTTTGCATTTGTCACCATACCAAGAATACAATCCTGCTCCCAAGTTTCCAAATCTGTCTGCACCTTTATATGATAACTTTTGGTTTTTCCCAACTTTACCGCACCATCTAAAATATAGGCCGTCCTTCCAAACAAGTTTTTCGTCGCCTGCGGTGTTTCATAAGAAACCGAGGTAAAAGCTCCAAATGCCGCTACATAGGAAAAGAAATTACCGTTCATGTCCCCGACATCATAAGCACCCTTTTTGTCCCCCACCGCAATCTGTGCACAGGGAATCACTCGTTTTGGCAGCCTGATACTATTTGCAAAATCATTCACCGTTCCGGTTGGAATATAACCACAGGCCGGACGCATATCGGGTGGCAGAGCCATCAATCCATGAATCACCTCATGCAGTGTACCATCGCCGCCGCTGCATATCACACGGTCACAGCCGATTCCCTTTTGTATGATATATTCGGCTGCATCTCCAGCCTTCTGTGTTGCCGCAATCGAAACATCCCACTGTCTTTTCATCATCAAATCTATGATATCGGCAAGTTTGTTCCGCAAAGTCCCCTTTCCGGCACGCGGATTATAAACGAATAACACCTTTTCTTTTTCCATAAAAATCCCTCACTAGTCGTCTAATATAATCATCGCATCTCCAAACGAGAAGAATCGGTATCTCTCCTGCACTGCTTCTTCATACACACGCATAACCTGCTCTTTTCCTGCAAGTGCAGAAACAAGCATTAAAAGCGTTGATTCCGGCAAATGAAAATTCGTAATCAGCACATCCATCATTTTGAAAGAATAGCCCGGATAAATGAAAATATCGGTATCGCCCTGTCCCGGCTTAAGCACACCATTTTCATCGGCAGCCGACTCAATCGTCCGGCAGCTTGTCGTTCCCACGCAGACAATCCGTCCACCGGCCTGTTTTGCCTTGTTAATTTTATCTGCCTCTTCTTTTGTCACCTGATAAAATTCAGTATGCATATGATGCTTTGACACATCATCCACTTTTACCGGTCTGAAAGTACCAAGCCCGACATGCAGCGTAACATTTGCTACAAGTACTCCTTTTTCCTCTAATTTTTGAAAAAGTTCCTCCGTAAAATGAAGCCCTGCCGTTGGGGCTGCTGCCGACCCTTCGTATTTTGCATAAACGGTCTGATAACGGTTCTTATCTTTCAATGTATGCGTAATATAAGGCGGAAGCGGCATCTGTCCGAGTTGATCTAAAATCTCTTCAAAAATCCCCTCATATCGAAACTGAATCAAACGGTTCCCATCCTCTTTGACATCGATAATTTCTCCTGTAAAAATTCCATCCCCAAAAGAAATCACAGCTCCTTTACGCGCTTTTTTTCCCGGTTTTACAAGAGTTTCCCAAACATCATTCTCCATGCGTTTGAGAAGCAGAAGTTCAATTGTTGCCCCGGTATCCACTCTGGTTCCGTATAATCTTGCCGGAATTACTTTCGTATTATTCCGCACCAGGCAGTCTCCCGGCTTTAAATACTCTACAATATCCGTAAACACTCTATGCTCCACGCGCCCGGATTTCCGATGCAGTACTAAAAGTCTCGATGAACTTCTGTCCTCAAGCGGGTCCTGCGCAATCAATTCTTTTGGTAAATCATAATAAAAATCACTTGTTTTCAACCGTCTCATCCTCTCTTTTTTTCTGTTCCCCTATTGTAGCACATGCGATGATGGTTTTCAATTCTCGAATTTTACATAAAATTTACGTGAAAATCAGATAAATACGTCTTTCCATTTTTGCAAATTCATTGTAAAATAGAAACAAAGAAATTGGTTTCAGAATGGAGGTATTTATGGCTTCTACAACTTATGCGGCAATTCATGTCGGCTCAAATGAATTATGTATGAAAATATATGAAATGTCCCGTCAGAATGGAATTCGTCAGCTCACTTATGTACGCCACCCGCTCAGTCTTGGTGCGGAATCGTACACCGAAGGAGTCATTTCCTATCAGACACTTTCAGAAATCTGCAACACACTAAACGATTTCAAACGGATTATGACAGAATTTCATACTGACAGTTGGGACGTCTGTGCCACCAGCGCAATGCGCGAGGCAAAAAATGTTTTGGTTGTCACCGACCAGATAAAAATCCAGACAGGATTCAAAGTAAAACTTTTCAGTAACAGCGAGGCAAGATTCCTTTACTTCAAAGGAATGGTTCACAATGAAAAACAATTTGAACCACTCAGTGAAGAAGGGTGTCTCGTTCTCGATATCGGTGCCGGCAGTGTCCAGCTCTCTCTTTTTCAGAACGGACATCTGCAGCTGACACAAAACCTTTTACTTGGTTCTTCACGTATTCAGGAACTGCTGTATGCAATGCAGGATGAAGCCTATGATTACGATGCTTTGATTGATGAATACATTGAAAAGGATTTGTCTTTATTTAAACGACTGAATTTAGATAAAAAAGAGATTCACTGTATTTTGGCAGCCGGTGAAATGATTCCGGAAACCTACTACCACATAAAGGAAACAAAAAAAGACTTTGAAGGCTTTTTGCCGGATAAAATATTTACCAAAAAGAAAATGTTAAAATTAATGGGTAATATCCATGCACAGTCACTTCTGCCTACTTTGCTTTTAATGCGCAAAATCACACAGCTTACGGATTGCCAGAATATCCTTCTCTCTCCGATTAATCTTTGTGATGGATTGGCTGCTGATTATGCAGAGCGAAAGTTCCGTCTTTCCTGTGGACATGATTTTACAGAGGATATTCTGAGTGCTTCAAGAAATGTGGCACAGAAATACGAGGTTGACTTAAGCCACATCGACACCGTGCAGACCCTGGCACTCCAGATTTTTGACCGAATCAAAAAAATACACGGTCTTGGAAAACGCGAGCGCCTGCTTTTACAGCTCGGTGTCATTCTTCACGGCTGTGGTGCCTATATCAATGCACTGCACGCAAGAGAATGTTCCTATCACATTCTTTTGTCAACGGAGATTATCGGAATCTCTCATAAAGAACGTCTCATCGTTGCCAATATGATTCGCTACAATGATGAATCTTTTCCTTCCTTTGAGGAATTGGACGGTGATTTTTCAAGAGAAGAATATATTACAATCGTAAAATTGAATGCAATTTTAAAAATTGCTAATGTATTAGACAAAAGCAATCGTCAGAAAATTAAAAATGTTGGTGTATCCGAGCGAAATGGAATACTGACAATCACGGCGGACACCATGGCGGATATCACCTTGGAAAAAGGACTCTTCTTACATAAGGCAGATGTCTTTGAAGAAGTTTTTGGTATCCGGCCGGTACTAAAACAAAAACGAACAGGAAAGCGAGGATGATGATATGACCCAAAACGAACGATTTACCAACCGCGAGTTAAGTTGGCTAGCCTTTAACAAGCGTGTTTTGTCCGAGGCGAAAGACAACCATCTTCCGTTGATGGAACGATTAAAATTTTTAAGCATTACCGCCTCCAATCTGGATGAATTTTTCATGGTCCGCGTTGCCTCTCTGAAAGACCAGGTAAATGCCGGTTACACAAAAAAAGATATTGCCGGTATGACCAGTAAAGAACAGATTGATGCGATTTTGAAGGAAACTCACAAATTTACAACAGCTCAGTATAATACCTACAACCGTTCTTTTCTTCCTTCATTAAAGAAGAATGGCTTAAAAATCGTCACAGAATTTGAAAAACTAACGGAAGAACAGGCAGACTACGTTGACAACTATTTTCAGAAAGAAGTTTTCCCGGTCCTCACTCCAATGGCTGTGGATTCCTCCAGACCTTTTCCGTTAATCCGCAACCGCTCACTTAACATCGGTGCGCTGTTGATGGATAAAAAGAAAAAGGGAACCATTGATTTTGCCACTGTGCAGGTTCCATCCGTTCTTCCACGCGTTGTCACAATTCCTATCGATGGTGATAACTGTACGACCGTAATCCTTTTAGAGCAGATTATCGAAAAGAACATTCAAAAACTATTTTTGAATTATAGAGTTCTTTGCCAGGCTCCATTCCGTGTAATGCGAAATGCTGACCTCTCCATTGACGAAGACGAGGCAGCAGACCTTTTAATTGAAATCGAGAAACAGTTGAAGAAACGCCAGTGGGGCGAGGCAATCCGCTTAGAAGTCGAAGATAATATCGATAAGCGGCTGCTGAAAACGCTCCGAAAAGAATTTAATTTAAGTGAAGACGCCATTTTCAAAATCAATGGCCCTCTTGACCTTACTTTTTTAATGAAAGTATATGACATCGAAGGTTTTGACCACTTAAAAGAACCAAAATATATACCACAGCAGCCAAAAATGCTGGATGCCTCAAGAGATTTATTTGAGCAGATACGGGAACATGACATTTTGCTTCATCACCCGTATGAGACTTTTGACCCGGTTGTCAATTTTGTTAAAAAGGCGGCAAGCGACCCAAATGTACTTGCGATTAAGCAGACACTTTACCGTGTCAGCAGCCATTCGCCAATTATTGCTTCTTTAGCGCAGGCAGCAGAAAATGGAAAGCAGGTATCTGTACTCGTCGAATTAAAGGCACGTTTTGATGAGGAAAATAATATTGTGTGGGCGAAGAAATTAGAGAAAGCCGGGTGCCATGTTATCTATGGACTGGTTGGATTAAAAACTCACAGCAAAATCACACTGGTTGTCCGCAAAGAGGAAGACGAAATCCGCCGTTATGTCCATTTGGGAACCGGAAACTATAACGACTCTACCGCCAAACTCTACACCGATATGGGTATGTTTACAAGCAAAACCCGCTATGGGGAAGACGCCACGGCAGTCTTTAATATGCTCTCCGGTTATTCCGAACCGCTTGTATGGAATAAATTATCCTTAGCTCCTCTGTGGCTGCGCGGCAAGTTCTTGTCTTTAATTGAGCGTGAGAAAGAACATGCCAAGAACGGTCGCCCGGCAAGAATTATCGCAAAGATGAATTCCTTGTGTGATCCGGGAATTATTGAAGCACTCTATGATGCCAGCGAGGCAGGCGTGGAAATTGATTTGATTGTACGCGGCATCTGCTGTCTGCGTGCCGGAATCAAAGGCTTAAGTGAACATATCCGTGTGCGCTCCATTGTTGGTACCTTTTTGGAACATTCCCGCATTTTCTACTTTGAGAACAATGGAAATGCCGAATATTATATGGGAAGTGCCGACTGGATGCCAAGAAACTTAGACAAACGTGTAGAAATCTTATTCCCGGTTGAAGATCCTATATTGCAGGAAGAGATTTACCACATTTTACACATGCAGCTCTCGGATACAAAAAAAGCCCACCTTCTCATGCCGGATGGACACTACGTGAAGGTAGACCAGCGAGGAAAAACTCCTCTGAATTCACAGCTGTATTTCTGCGAAGAAGCAATGGCAAACGCTAAAAAATAACGCTTTTTGCCAGTTCATCCGCAAGGTCATTGTACTCATCTCCGGAATGTCCTTTGACCTTTTGAAAATGAATAATTAGTTTATCCTTTAGGGAATCAAAGTATGCTTTATAGGCTTTGGTTCCCTCTTTATTTGTTTTCCATTCTCCGGTACACCACGAGGCAATCCCTTGATAATCATGGACAATCGTAAGACTTTCCGCCCCCTGTTCTACCGCCATCTTCATTGCCACCTGTGCTCCGAGAATTTCGCCTGCCACGTTCCGCATAGCAGCAAGTTCTGAGTCGGTTCCCTTTTCGCAGTACTCCGTTTTTTCCCCTTCAAAAAAGAACACAACACCGCAGCTGTACTCACCGGTCTTAACATTGTAACTTCCATCTACATAGGCAAGTGCTTCATCTTCTATCTTATTCTCTTTCGTATTATTTCCTAAGAAAGCTTCCGCTTCTTCTTTTGTCGGAAAACTTTTAAAAGACGGATTAGCAAATCCATCCACCTGTGCCTTGCACGCATCCCAGCTTGTATAAATTCCCGGCGTTCTTCCGGCTCTCACTGCATAATATTTTTTCTTCGCCATCTTATTCTCCCTCTTTTAATTGGTTGATTTCATTTTCTGTCAATTTCCGGTATTCCCCCGGTTTTAAGGCAGGGTCCAAATTTATTCCACCAAATGATACCCTTGCTAATTTTGTCACCTTTGCCCCCAAAACAGCAAACATCCGCTTTACCTGGTGAAACTTTCCTTCCGAAATCGTAAGCCTTGCGTGCCCGGATTTCATGAGTTCCAGTTTTGCAGGCAGCGTTTTTTTCCGCTCTCCAATTTCCAATCCTTCCGCAAACAAAACTACTGCATTTTCAGGCAAAGTTCCTTCGTAAATCACATCATAAACTTTTGCCACATGATAAGCCGGCGATAACAAACGGTGTGCAAGCATTCCATCATCCGTCAAAATAAGAAGGCCCACCGTATCTTTGTCCAGACGCCCCATCGGAAATAATTCCCGTTTCATCTCCGGCAGTAAGGAAAGGACGGTACGCTCCTTCTCATCTTTTGTTGCCGAAACCACACCTGCTGGCTTATTTAACATATAATAAACGAACTCTTCTGCCCTAATCTCTTTTCCGCAGTAAGTCACATCTTCTTCACTGTCAATTTTACAATTCGCCTGTTTTACGACTGTTCCAGCCACGCAGACAAGTCCGCGCCGAATCGCCTCTTTTGCCTCTTTTCTCGTTAATTCTACATAAGTAGAAATATACTGGTCTAACCTCATCTGCCTCCCCATTTTCACCGCACCTTTCTAACTGCATATATTGATAGCAAACTCTTTTACCGGATAAGGAGCAAACTTATGCCCATTCGTATTTATATCGACCAGGGACACAATCCCTATGGTTTTAACGCCGGTGCCGAAGGATTTGGATTACGGGAACAGGATATCACCTATTTAGTTGGTGCTTATCTTGCAAACATTTTAAATGCGGATTCCCGCTTCACTGCTATCACATCCCGCACATCACCGGATGAAATTTTAGGTTACGACACCAACTCAAGTCTCAGAACCCGCACCGAGCAGGCAAATCAATGGGGGGCTGACTACTTTTTAAGCATTCACACAAATGCCAATGTAAATCCCGCCATCAACGGTACGGAAGCATACGTCTATGCCGTCAACACGCCTTCTTATGAACTCGCCGTCAATATCGTAAATGAAATTGTAAGACGTTTAGGTACAAAAAACAACGGTATCTATGCCCGTCCTTCCCTCTACGTATTACGGCGGACCAATATGCCCGCCGTCCTCATTGAACTGGCTTATCTCTCAAATGAAGGCGACGCTGCCCTCTTAGCCGATAAACCATATGAATTTGCTTATGCCATTTATGTTGGTCTTCTGAATTACCTTGGTCTTCCTCAAATCCCTTTATTTGAATAGGAAGAAGTAAACAAGGACAACAACACCTAACACAATTCGATAATAACCAAATGCCTTAAAGTCGTGTTTACGGATATAACTCATGAGGTATCGGATTACAAACAAAGACACCACAAAGGCAACTAACATACCAACGAGTAAAGTCACATAACCCATGGTACCAAAGCTTAATCCACTCTTTACAATCTTTAAGAGACTTGCACCAAACATAACCGGAATTGCCAGATAAAAAGTAAATTCTGCTGCTGCACCACGAGCCACACCAAGAAGCAAGGCACCAATGATGGTAGCACCGGAACGAGAAGTTCCCGGCACAACAGCCGCTAATAACTGAAAAATACCAATGATAAGCGCAGTGTCATATCCGATTTCCGTTACCGAAGTAATTGCCGGTTTTCTTCCCTTATTCCAATTCTCTACAATAATAAATAAAATACCATAAACAATCAAAGCACCTGCCACAACATACGCATTGTAGAACACCTCGTCAATCCAGTCATCAAACAAAATGCCTACAATTGCTGCCGGAAGACATGCCACGATAATCTTAAACCACATCTGCATAATCTTCCAGTCAATAATGGATTCGCCCCGCTCTCTCTTTGTAAAACGGAATGGCCATATCCTGCTCCAAAACAAAAGAACAACGGCTAAGATAGCACCTAACTGCACAACAACCAGAAACATTTGAGAAAACTGTTCATCCTGAAATTTCAAAAATTCTTCCACTAATATCATGTGTCCGGTACTACTTACCGGCAGCCACTCGGTGATTCCTTCCACAATACCCCAGATCACCGCAACGAAAACATCGAAAATTCCCATTTTTATCCTCCATTTGCTAAGCAATATATTTTCTACTGTCCCATATTTTAGCACATCCCCTGCCTCAAAACAATCATAAGTTGCAAAAAGGAAAAAAATATTGTAGAATAAGAAGAGTATGTTTTCAAAATGAACAAAAAAGAGGATATGATTATGTATCAATGGATGAAAAAGTATCTTGATCCAATTTGTCCGCTTTTTGCCATCCTGCCACTGTTATCCTGTTTTGGATTAAATATGCTTATTTACAGTGGAACGATGGTAATGTGTGCAGACTGGTATCATTATGACCTTACCACTTCTTTGGATCAGGCAATACCACTTGTTCCGGGCTGGATGTACATCTACTTTGGATGTTTCCTGTTCTGGACTGTGAATTATATTATGGTTGCCAGAATTAACCGGAATGATCCGGACACGTTTTATCGTTTTGTTGCAGCCGATATGATTTCCCGTCTTGTCTGCGGAATCATTTTTATGGTATTTCCAACGACAAATGTACGACCGGAAGTAACAGGCACAGGATTTAGTGTCTTTCTTCTTCAGTTTTTATACGGATTGGATCAGCCGACAAACCTGTTTCCATCCATTCACTGTCTGGTAAGCTGGTTTTGTTACACCGGCATCCGGGGACGCAAAGAGGTACCTGCCTGGTACCGTGCATTTTCCTGTATCTTTGCTCTGCTGGTTGTCCTTTCAACACAGTTCACCAAACAGCATTATATTGCCGATGCCATTGCCGGTGTCCTGCTCGCAGAAGTTCTTTCACTTCTCACACGCAGAGTTAGCTGGTATCGCGCACCAAAGTTAATCTTCACCTGGGTAAATCGGCGGTTGCTTTATGTATTGATTCGAACAAAAGGAGTAGCACGTGAGCAAAAAAACTAAAAGAAATTTATTTAACGCTCTATTTTTGGTAGCTTTGCTTGGTTTAACCATCTGGGCTGTTTTTAAAGATCAGGACTTTGGCGTTATTTTACACACACTCTCCCAGATTGCACCGGGATTTTTGTTAGCCGGCTTTATTCTGGTAATCGTGTATGTGTGCAGTGAGTCTGTTATTATTAAATACCTGTTAAGTACCGTGCAGATTAAAGTTCCGTTATTTAACTGCATCCGTTATTCTTTTGTGGGTTTTTTCTACAGTTGTATCACCCCGTCAGCAACGGGCGGACAGCCGATGCAGATTTACTATATGAAAAAACAAAACATTGATATTCCAACGGCTACTATCATATTAATGTTAGTAACGATTGAATATAAATTTGTACTTGTTTTCATCGGATTAGCAGTTGCCATATTCGGACAGGACCTTATCACAACGCTGAGTGTTGACGTTCAGTTTTTCCTTTATTTAGGAATTGCACTCAACGTATTCTGCGTATTATTTATGAGTTTACTGGTATTTTTGCCCGGCACGGCAAAATATTTAATCACCAAGGGATTTGCTCTCTTAAAGAAAATTCACTTGATGAAAGAGAAAAATAACCGCACCGAGCGCTTAGAGCAGTCGATGGAAACTTATAAGGGAGCCTCTCGCTTCTTAAAGGAAAATAAACTTGCGATTTTTAACACAACGATTATTTCTTTTATCCAGCGCTTCTTCCTTTTTGCGATTACTTATGTTGTATACCGAAGCTTTGGGCTGAATACGGAGACTTTCTTCACTATTACAATTTTACAGGCAGTCATATCCATTTCTGTTGATATGTTACCACTGCCGGGTGGAATGGGAATCAGCGAGGGACTTTACCTGCGTATCTTTACCCCGATTTTCCACGGAACGGCTATGACAACCGCTTCGCTGCTTGTCAGCCGCGGATTCAGTTATTACATCCTTGTAATTGTTAGTGGTATTGTTTCCTTTATCACACATTTGACTGTCACAGATAAAAGTAAAAAAACAGAGTAAAAGAAAAGAGGATATTTATGATTGGATTTTATAATTATTCAGTAATTGTTACCTACATAGGTGTAGCGCTTTCCGTAAGCGGTATGGCACTTGCCAGCACCGGTCAGTTTAAGTTTGCCATTTTATGTCTGGCACTTGCCGGCGCCTGTGACACTTTTGATGGAAAAATCGCACGTGCTATGAAAAATCGGACAAAAGAAATGGAAATTTTTGGCATTCAAATTGACTCTCTCTGCGACATGGTGTGCTTTGGAGTAACTCCGGTTATCATTTCCTATCAGATGGGTCTGAATTCTGTCTGGGGTATTGCAATTGAAATTTTGTTTGTTCTATGTGGTGTAATCCGCCTTGCTTATTTTAATGTATTGGAAGAATTAAAACATACCAATCCCGAAACCGACCAGGCAAAAGGCTATCGTGGTCTGCCAATTACAACAATTACAATTATTTATCCAATTGTATATTTGTTTCACCCATTGGTCAGCCATGAAACATTTCTTTTATTCCTTGCCATCATGCACATCGTAGTTGCTTTCCTGTACGTTCTTGATTTTAAACTCAAAAAACCGGGCAACAGTGTAATTGCAGCCATGATGGTACTTGTGACCGCTGTGATGGTTTGCATTTTATTTGTCGAATAATAAGGAGGACTTATGGATTACATTGATTTACAAGGGAAAAAAGTAAGTAATATAACAAACCAGGATAAATTATTATCCTTTTTATATACCAACATTTTCGGGCGTATGCTCTTAAAACCATTGATTCAGCCGCAGGTTTCCAAACTTGCCGGACGCTATCTTTCATCTGCTCACTCAAAATGGCTGATTTCTAAATTTATTGAGCGCAATGAAATTAACATGGATATTTATGAAGAGTGTGACTACTCTTCTTTTAATGATTTTTTCACCAGAAAAATCAAGCCGGACTGCCGGCCTGTTCCGGAGGACCTTGATGTCCTTATCAGTCCATGCGACTGTCTGGCAACGGTTTATCCAATTCAGGAGAACACAACATTTTCCATTAAAAATACAGAATACACCTTGCGTTCTCTGCTTCGCAGTCCACGCTTAGCAAAACGTTTCCGTGGTGGGTATGCCTACGTACTCCGCTTAACCGTGGAAGATTATCACCGCTATCTTTACTCTGTGTCCGGGAAACAGTCGAAAAATTATCACATCGACGGAACTTACCACACGGTAAATCCGATTGCCAACGATTACCTTCCAATTTACAAAGAAAACACGCGCGAATACACAGTAATTCACTCAAAAGAATTTGGCGATGTACTCCAGATGGAAGTCGGTGCTCTCTTAGTTGGCAAAATTTCAAACCACAAACAAAGCACAGTCGTAACCCGTGGAGAAGAAAAAGGATTCTTTGAATACGGCGGCTCTACAATCGTCGTACTCACTCAAAAGGGCCGTGTTACACCTCGTTCTGACTTACTGACAAACAGTAAAAACGGTTATGAGACAAAAGTCCTTCAGGCACATCCGCTTGGTATTCTTCCTCATTAATGAAGGAAGATTAAATACGCCAAAATCACACTAAAGCCACAAGCTAAAATCAACATATCATGAAATTCATTCAACATAACAATCATCCTCTCACATATTTTATGAGAGGATGATATCACAGACAGGTGTACAATAAAACGTGCACCTTTTTTATTGGATTTTTTCTGTTTAATCTTCAATATTTCTGACGGCTTCTCTGACTTTTAAAACCATCGACGGACTCACGGACAACTCATCAATTCCCATTGAAACAAATGTTTCTGTCAGGGAAGTGTCTGCTCCAAGTTCTCCGCAAATACCAACCCAGCATCCCTCTTTATGTCCATTTTCAACGACCATACGGATCATGCGGAGAACTGCTTCATGGTGAGAATTATAAAAGTCGTCCAATTTCGGATTCTGCCTGTCAATTGCTAACGTATACTGAGTCAGATCATTGGTTCCAATGCTGAAAAAATCAACTTCCTTAGCAAGTAAATCGCTAATCATTACCGCTGCCGGCGTCTCAATCATGATTCCCAGTTCTACTGTTCCATACGGAATTTCCTGCTCATCAAGTTCGCTCTTGACTTCATTTACAATTCGTTTAATCACTCGCACTTCATCGACTGAAATAATCATCGGAAACATAATCGATAATGTACCATAGTAGCTCGCACGGTAAATGGCACGAAGTTGTGTGCGGAAAATATCCGGCTGCTTTAAGCAGATACGGATCGCGCGATATCCAAGTGCCGGATTGTCTTCTTTGTCCAAACCGAAATAATCCACCTGTTTGTCCGCCCCAATATCCAATGTTCTTACGATTACTTTTTTACCGGCCATCGTTTCTACAACTGTCTTATAGGCCCGAAACTGCTCTTCTTCCGTTGGAAATGTCTCGCTTTGCAGATACAAAAACTCACTGCGGAACAAACCTATTCCATTGGCATCGTTTGCCAGAACCTCGGCAACATCCGATACACCACCAATGTTGGCATACAGATTGATTTTCTTTCCACCCTTTGTAATAGTCTCTTTGCCCTTCAGTTTCAGAAGAAGTTTCTGTTTCTTTTCTTCTTCTTCCTTCTGTTTCTGATAGCGTTCAAGTGTTTCTTCATCCGGTTCAATATAAACCTTTCCGTCAAATCCATCAACAATTGCCATTTTACCGGAAATATCTCCCGGAAAATCCACGCCGATTAATGCCGGAATATTCATTGTGCGGGCTAGAATTGCTGTGTGGGAATTGGTCGAACCGTGTTTTGTAACAAACGAAAGGACAAGACTTTTATCAAGCTGTACCGTCTCACTTGGTGCCAAATCCTCTGCCACAAGAATCACCGGCTCATTTCCGGTTATTCCACCGCTCTGCTTTCCCATTAAAACGCGAATCAAACGATTGGAAATATCTTTTACATCCGCTGCACGCTCTTTCATGTAAGCGTCATCCATACCAGAAAACATCGCAGCAAAATTGTCTCCTGTCGTTGCCACTGCGAACTCTGCATTTACCTTTTGTGTCTCAATCATATTGCGGACGGATTCGATATAATCCAAATCATCCAACATCATCTGATGTACATCAAAAATCATGGCATTGGCTTCTCCTACTTCTAGAAGTGCCTTTTCATACAGTGCCTTTAATTCCTCTTTTGCTTTTTCTTTTGCATTCTCAAAGCGTTTGATTTCCTCATTCGTATCTTCAATTGTCTTACGTTTTACCGGGTCATCGCCCTTTTCAAAAAGGGCGATTTTTCCGATTGCGATTCCACCAAAAACACTTTTTCCATCCAATACAAGCATAGTACCTCCAATCTAAGGTATCTAACAATTACCTTAACACATTACAGATTTTCCTGTAAAAATGCGCTCAATTTTTCAATTGCTGCGTCTTCATCATCACCATCTGCTCTCAGTACAATTTCCTGGTCTTTCTTTACGCCAAGTCCCATAACACCAAGGATTCTTTTAGCATCCACTTCTTTGCCATCTTTACTAATTGTTACTTTGCTTGAAAAGGCTGCTGCCTCTTTTACAAACATTCCTGCCGGTCTTGCGTGAATCCCCTGCTCATCTTTAATTACATACTTAAACTCTTTCATTTTCATTTCCTCCTTTTACTTATGCTTTCGCATCTTTTTTGATAAATCCTAACATCACTGCCGTCACAGCGGAACCAACCAGCCATGCGACAATATATAATAACGGCTGTCCAACGGTAGCGAATACGAACACGCCACCATGCGGAGCCATTAAGGTACATCCAAAGAGGGCGGATAACAATCCTGCCACACCGGCACCAGCCATTGTACAAGGAATGACATGCAATGGGTCAGATGCCGCAAATGGGATTGCGCCTTCGGTAATAAACGAGCATCCCATTACAATATTCGAAACTGCGGAACCCTGCTCCGCTTTTGTAAATTTCCGAGGGAACAATTTGCAGGCTGCTGCAATACCAACCGGTGGCACCATACCACCTACCATGATGGAAGCCATTGCCATATAACATGCCTGAACTGCCGGGTCCGAAGCCTGTACTCCCTGTGCCATCATCTGCGATGCGGTTGCTAACATACCGGAGCCAAATACATAAGCTGCCTTGTTTATCGGGCCTCCCATATCAATCGCCATCATAGCACCAAGAATCAAACCAAGAACTGTAATCATACCTGCATCGGAAATGCTTGTCAGCATATTGCTAAGTCCTGTATTAATCAAACCAATCAGTGGATTAAATACCATCGTCATCAATATACCAATCAGGAAAATACCAACGAGCGGATAAATCAGTGTCGGTTTAATTCCTTCCAAAGAATCCGGCAATTTACTGCACAATTTCTTTAATCCTAATACGATAAATCCTGCCACAAAGCCGGCTGCAATACCACCAAGGAATCCGGATACGGTATTTCCACCATTTTCTCCAACAAAGGCAAAATTTGAAATGAATTTTGAAAATCCACCAAGACTTTCATTGGCAAATACATATTTCGCCAGTACTGCATTTCCATTTGCTGCTAACAAACCACCGGTAAAACCAACAGCAAGTCCCGGTCTGTCTGCAATTGAATAGGCAATATATCCGGCCAATACCGGAACCATGAGTCCCATGGAAAAATCGCCAATATACTTAAACAATGCGGATAAAGGTGTACATGTACCAAAATTTCCACCACCGGTACCACCATAGCCACAAAGTGTATCAATCAAAAATGCAATAGCTATCATAATACCGCCACCAATTACAAATGGAAGCATGTGTGAAACACCACTCATCAGATGCTTGTAGGTCGCATGTCCAATACCCTCTTTTTCCGCTGTTTCTTCTTTCGGGGCAGTTTCTCCGCCGCCCTCATATAACGGTGCTTTTCCGTCTACGATTTCACGAAGCAATTCTTCCGGTTTATTAATTCCATCGGCAACCTTAGTAACAACGATTGGTTTTCCCTGAAAACGATCCATCGGCACCTGCGTGTCTGCCGCTACGATAATACCATCGGCACGCTCAATCTCATCTGCCGTCAATACATTTTTTGCACCGCCGGCTCCTCTTGTCTCCACCTTAATCGAGTAACCTAATTCTTTCGCCTTTTTCTCAAGTGACTCTGCCGCCATATAGGTGTGTGCGATTCCTGTCGGACATCCGGTCACTGCCACAATATAGTGTTCGGAATTCATCCGTTCTACAGCTGTATCATCTTCATTTTCCGAACCTTTTTCTGCCTCTTCAATAATTTGTTTAAATTCAGAAACACTCGCTGCCTGACGAAGTTTATTGGTAAAATCTTCATCCATCAGAAGAACTGACAAACGACTCAGCACATCCAAGTGCACATTATCCTCCGTGTTTGGTGCCGCAATCAGGAAAAACAAATGCGCCGGCTGTCCATCTAACGATTCAAATTCAACCCCATCTTTTACAACCATAGCTGCAAGTCCCGGTTTGATAACCGCATCCGATTTGCAATGTGGAATAGCAATTCCCTCACCAATACCAGTGCTTCCTTCCTGTTCTCTTGCATACACACCCTGACGATACGTCTCTTTGTCTCTCAACTTTCCGCTCGCATCCATCAGTTCCACCATCTGGTCAAGTGCTGCCTTTTTGTCTGCCACTCTGCCATCCAGCAAAATGCTTCTGTCATCCAGTAAATCAATAATTTTCATAGTAATTCTCCTTTCCTAAAAATCAAATATATGTGAACGTCGTACCTGCTCCACTTCTTCTCTCGTTGCCAACTGGTCTGAAAATGCGCTTGCGCTTCCTGTGCAAAGTCCCATTTTAAAAGCTTCCGCGTAATCACCTTTGGCTAAATACCCGGCAAGGAACCCGGCTACCATCGAATCTCCTGCTCCCACCGAATTTTTCACAACACCATGCGGTGCCTCACTGGTAAATACACTGCCATCACTGCCAACAAATACAGCGCCTTCCCCTGCCATGGAAACAATGACATTCTTTGCTCCCTTTTTCTGCAATTCCTTTGCATATACAACCGCTTTTTCTTTACTGTCAATCATGACATCAAAAATTTCCGAAAGTTCGTGATTATTTGGCTTTATCACGAATGGATGATACGCAAGTACATTCATCAAAAGATCCTTTGTCGCATCCACAGCAATTTTAATCCGCTTACTCTGAAGCCTTGACATAATATCTCTGTAAATCGACTGCGGCATCCCGGCAGGTATACTTCCCGCAAGAACAAGCACATCATCGTCTTTCAATGTATCGAGCTGCTCATACAACAATTCCAAATCTTTTTCCCGAATCACCGGTCCCATTCCATTAATTTCACTTTCCACATCGGAACGAATCTTAAGGTTAATTCTCGAAGTTCCATTTTCAATATGGATAAATTCGGTTGAGATTCCCTTCTCTTTCAGAAGTCGTTCAATCTCCTGTCCGGTAAATCCGGAAAGAAAACCAAATGCCGTCGTTTCATATCCCAGGTTTTTGAGTACCATAGATACATTAATTCCTTTTCCTCCGGCATAAATATCTTCCTGCACCGTGCGGTTTACTTTGCCGAGTTCAAAATTCTCCACATGAATGGTGTAGTCTAAGGAAGGATTAAATGTTACCGTGTAAATCATTCTTTGTCACCTCACTTTACTTCAATGATATTGTCACATTGTCTATAACTCTCATCCAAAATCTGTGTCGTTATGATACAAGTTTTTGCAAACTCTCCAAATTTTACACAGGAAATCTGCGAAAACTTACTTGAATCACAAAGCACATAACGTTTGGCACAATGTTTCATAGCAACTTCTTTCACTTTTGCCTCTTTGACATCCGGTGTACTAAAACCTAATTTCTGATGTACACCATTTGTTCCCCAAAAGCCTTTTGTAAAATTATATTTTTGTAGACTTTCAATTGCTTCATCGCCAACAATTGCCTCCGTCGTTGCCTTAAACTCTCCGCCAAGAATATACGTCGTATATCCCGCCATCGAAAGTTTCCTAGCATGTGAAACTGCATTTGTCACAAATGTGATATCCTTTTCTGTCAGATAATCAATCATAAGTTCTGTTGTCGTTCCGGCATCCAGATACACAAAATCGTTTGGCTCAATAAGCGATGCCGCATACTTTGCAATTTCCACTTTTTCCTCTAAATTCCGGTCTTTTTTCTGGAGCACGGTATCTTCTTTGGTACTATAAACATCACTGATTATCATCGCACCGCCACGAACTTTTTGGAGCCTTCCCTGCTTATCAAGCAGAGTCAAATCTCGTCTGGCTGTGGATTCTGATATTCCCATCCGTTCCATCAATTCCGGAATTGAAGCACTCCCTTTTTCCTTCACAATACGCTCAATTCCCTGAAGCCTTTCTTCTGTCAGCATCTCATCACTCCATTTCATTTTTTGACTACTTTTGCCCGAAATGGACTTTTTTGTTTTCTTTACCTGTATTATAGCGTCACTTTCCGTCATTGTCAATCACTTTCTTTCATTTTCTGTCATTTTTTGAAAGAAAATAATTTTCACAAAAAAATACCGGATAAAATAAACATCTAGGAATTAGTCCTTTGATTATTTTATCCGGTATCTACTTATGTTATTGATATTATTACTCTCCAATCCCATACTCCTGCAACAATTCCTTCTGGTAGTCTGTATCCATGATTGCTTTTTGTATATCTTCCATTCGATTATCTGCCAACAAACAGTGATATAATGTGTTGATTTCCTCGATTCCCTGCGAAATTCCCTTTGCCACTCCGCATGCCTCTCCCTGGACAATCCCTTGCGCAATTCCTTTCTCTATTCCTCGTGCTTCTCCTCGTGCTTCTCCTCGTTCTTCATACATATCTAACAATACA
>UMDQ01011028.1_pt1 | contig 148103 bp, 113 predicted proteins | sample 1964531 | NCBI WGS metagenome assembly UMDQ01 (sample SAMEA4835998, study PRJEB28245) | human gut metagenome | biome: gut microbiome; material: fecal sample | place: Denmark | collected 2008
CAATAAGGCAGTACCACCACCAACAGATTGTTTTTCGGCTGCTTCAACTTTTTTATTCAGGTTATCAAGTGCTGTAGTAAGTCCTACAACTTTAGGATTTGTATCTGTAGCACCAGTTGCCAAACGGGTGAAAAAGGTTTTAAGACCAGTACCTGCGATTTCACTTTTAAGCCCCTTTTCACCTAACATTTCAATGGTGGCAACAAGTTCTTCTATAGGAATATTCGAACTGGCCGCAATTGTACCTGCCTTTAAAATGGCAGCAGATTGTTGCTCGACATTTGCCGCACCAAATTTTGAACCGGCAGCCAGCACGTTGACATACTTTGCAGCTTCATCAGCACTTGCTCCATATTGATTCAAAGCCGTGGTTGTAGCATCGACAGATTGTGTCAATGCCATACCAGAAGCGGATGCCAAGCGCATTGTCTCAACCGTAACTGCATTTAAAGCTTCTTTACTCTCAAGAAGCTCCGGTTTATTTGAACCAACCATCATATAGGCTTCCATGATTTCACTCGCACTTTGACGAATGCGCAGTCCGGATTCATCCATCGTAGTTGATAATTCAACTGCTTTCTGCTCCATCCAGTCAATAGCATCATCATCAAGCCCGGTTAAGGCCTTTACATTAGCCTTGGATTCTTCTCGCTCGTTTAATAGGGTTCGAAATGTATTCAACTTCAACACTACACCCGTCAAAGCGGCAACAACAGCCATTATCGACGCTGCATATTTATTAAATAAATCTACTCCCTTAGATAGAGATAAAGTTTGAGTTTGATTAATAGACCTTAACTGTTGATTATGATCAGCAAGAACTCCCTTGAGAGCACGAATCTTTTTCGTTTGCTCAACATACTCCTTAGAACCGATTGCCATACCATCAAGTTCTTTTGTAAGTTTCCTGAGTTCTGCCTTGATAGAAGTTACATTGTTAACAACCTCTTTACCGTCAATATAGAGGACAATCCCTCTTTTGACATCTTTGTTATCACTCATTTCTTTTTGATTTGAATTTTATTGAAGTTTTCGAGCATATCCTGAAGCGCCTTGTCACCAAAGAATTCTTGCACGGAAGTTGCCAATTCATTAACATTAGCCTGAATATGACGGTCAATCCAATCGAGGGGTGTACGCATAATATCCCCTCTGTCTTTAAATACCTTTTTAGCGACATTGATCTCGCGCATCCGGTAACCGTTCTCCAGCATTTCTTTAGCTTCTCCGCCAAAGATTCGCTTCTTGATATCGCGCTCAGAGCGCACCCGATATCCACGAACGGGAACCCCGTTCACAATGACATAACCACGGCCGGCGCCATAGGCACGAAATACACCATATCGCAGGAAATTGAATTTGACTTTATAGGCAGGATCATGATCTGACAATTTATCAACGAACTGGTCAATGTTAATTGCCAGTTTGCCGGAAGCATGAGTTTTACTCAAGCTGCCACGAGATTGCGCTCTGATTTTCAAAGCCCATTTCGTGACAGCCTGATTAAACTCTTCTACTGTCATCAGACGATCTTCAGCCATCTCATACCATTTAAGACCAGATATCCGGCAACAACGCCAGCAACATCTGCAATCATATCATGCCAATCCCATCCTGATCCACCGGAACGACAGTCATAAGACTCCTTAGCAATCCCGGCAATCAAACCGGCAGCCGCTCCCTCTTCAGGAGTGGAGCAGATGCCCGCTGTTAGAGTGATAGAGTAACAGGCAAGGAAATGCGTGCACTTGTCAAGTGCTATCATGACGCAAAAGCTAACAAGTAACCTTGACGAATCTCATCTTCATCAGCTTCTACGCCATTTTCGACAAAACTCATCGCTGAAACGATGGCAATCATTGCATCCTGATCACAGATATCAATCTCCGCATCGGGTGAGTAACCGGCACGTTTAGCGACAACATTGATATAGTTCTCTGTGTGATTCTCAGACGGAGGTGCCCATCTTGAGATAATTCCACGGATAGTCTTGAGACCGTGTTTATTGTAATAGGTCACAAGCGTCCGGATGGCCGCACGATAGCCATACGGCATACTGATGAATTGGAAGAATGCAGAATCAGTCTGCTCTTTGCGTAATCCCTGCCACTGCGTTGAGTTACGGCGAATGTTCAAAGGATTACAGTTACGGATACCTCTACTTGTACTCATAAAAATTATTTTTTTTGATGATGAGCACAAAACTAAAGCTGATAGACCGTAAAGAATAGGACACAAAAAAACCGTTCTTATCAACTTGACAAAAACGGTTTCAATAAACTCAGATATAAACTATTGATATAAACTCAAATCAAAAGAATCTTTTCTCGCCCAACCCTCAGCTAAAGTTTTTTGCACAAAAGCCATCGCCTTGGTGTAGAAATCAGTAAGCTTGTCAAGCGTATTAAACTCATAATAAACCGGCTCATCATCTGTCCCGAACTTGAAAGTCACAGGCAACGTGACCCCATCTGTCTGCACAGCAAGATCATAAGCTGATTTATAATTAAACTGGTTCTCTTGAGATAACCATACCGGTACGCCGTTATAGACAAACCCGGAAAGAATTTCGCCGTCGATTTGCTGATTATACCAATTTATGACCAGTGACTTGATTTCGTCACCGGTTGGTTTATAAAGGAATTCCTCTTCCATATAGGAAACAGAACCCTCTTCTTCACTCGGCTGCACGTCCCAACGTACCCGCCATTTATTTCGCACCGGATTGACGCATTCAAGCAGTGAAAATCCGGAACCGCCCTCTACTCGTTTCATATTAACTAAATACATATTTGGTTCTACCTTTCCCGAACGTTTCAGCGCGAATGGTTGCTTCGAACGGAAATCCGTCCGGGACCTCTTTAATCTGAGTGAGGATATTCTTCATCTCTTCGCTGTTAGTGAAAAACTTCTTAGCTTCACCGTTCATCTCGATGGCCACGATACAGCGATCCTCACCCTGCTCAGTTTTGATACCCATCTCAAAGTCTTTGACGATGATAGGGAGATTCACAAGTTCCCGGATGGATACAACTACACCCGGAAAACGCTTCTTGCCGTCCTGCGGCTGGTACGATACATTTAAATCTTTAAAACTCTTCATATCTATGCCTGTTAATTGGTTAAATAATCTAATACAATCAGCGTGTTTAGCCATTCCATAAAAACTGGCGACCAATTCATGTTTCCTACGCTTACTAATCAGTCCGTGCATTCTACGGGCAAACTTCTTCTTCACACGTTTCCGGAGACGAACATAGTCGGGCCGGATAACATAACCTAAAAAGTCAATTCCCTCTTCAATGGGGAAAACGCGTTCGTTCGCTTTGACCGTAAGTCCAATCTCCCCTACCAGACGATGGACTATATCACGGATTTTCCATAATTCCGCTTTCGTTGCACAAAGCACGACACCGTCGTCACAATAACGGTAGAAGTAACGGACACCGTGCTTATCTTTCAAATGATGGTCGAGATTAACAGACAATAATAAATTCCCAAGCCCTTGGGATGATCGTAAACCGATACTCAAGCCGGAAGGCATCATGCGTACAAATCCATCAAGGATTTTTATTAACCGTTCGTCTTTAAAGACTTTTTGAACGCATTTCATCATGATATCCTGATCGATGCTCTCATAGAATTTGCGTATGTCGAACTTGTAGCAATAACGTGTCCCGGCAGGATCTGCACTGATATCATCACGTATGTAATTCAGCAGGTCATGTGTACCACGCTCCTTGATGGACGCACCGGTAGTTCTGATGAAGCGCCTTTGCAGATGCTTGTCGACTATGGTCATTATTGCATGGACCGCGATGCGGTCATACAATGATAGAACCTGCAAACGACGTACCTTGCCGCTCTCACATATCTCTTTTTCATGATAGTCCTTAATGGCAAATGTACCGTACTGAATGCGTGAGGATAAGTCTTTCAGAACTTCTTCCTTATGCTCGATGAGATAACGCCCGGTACTGCCATTCTTTCGATGAGTGCCGCGAAGCACCGTCCGGAATGACGATTCCAGGTTTGAATATTCTACAATTTCTTCTATTACAAAACCTGCTCTTCGCATTTTGCCTTCAATTCCTGGGCCTGACTTCTTCGAACCGTTACCAGCCTACCAAACTCCACCCAACGGTTAATTTTTCAGTTTTCCGGCCGTAGCCGCTTATACTGGGGCTTGTCTCCTTTGGGATATAAGGTGGTGACACGTCACCGGCATTATAGACCAATTGATTATTATTATGATTGTTTTCCAGACGAGAACCGATGTACGCGCTCGCATACGAAGAATCGTTACTCGCATCCGCCATCGACATACCGCCACTCGCACCCGCACTGCTGCACGAGCGAAAAACCACACGGCTCTCAGGAAACTCCACCCTTTGGGGTGCAAATGTACCATTTTTTAAATCCATAACGAGAATTTTTTGTAAAATCGACGGGCTTACGCCCGTTTTTGCTTTTCAGACAGGCGAAACGTTCGAACGCTTTAACGCTTTGTCGCTTCGCTCCCGTTTACGCTATGCGATGGCGATCAACTCCTTAAACGCTTTGACGCTTATCGCGAGGACGATGATTCCGCGGAAGGCCAGACGAGAACCGATGTACGCGCTCGCATACGAAGAATCGTTACTCGCATCCGCCATCGACATACCGCCACTCGCACCCGCACTGCTGCACGAGCGAAAAACCACACGGCCGGCTGCACTGCTGATATAAAAGATATCACAATAATACGTGGAATCACTGCCGGATTTGTTGCCGACGGGAATTACATCCATATATTTTCCGTGAGCCACAGCCGTTATCCACATACCGGAAAAAGACGCGCCCTTGACTTTTCGGATTGTGCCATCAGGCATCTCGATATACCACTTATAAACTTCAGCAGACGGGGTATTAGGCAAAGAAACCTTATCCATCATCTCATATTTGCCACCATAGATATCCTCATATCCCAGACAGTTGGATGAATTGATCTGAACATAAGTCACTTCACCGTCGGAATTGGTTGTCTTATACCAGGCAAGCGTTTTCTTATTCTCAGGATTAACCGTGTCTTGCATACCGATAACGGCAGTAACGCCGGTTGTCCGGTTATAAGTATCCTGCCCGTAGCCGCACTGTGACTGGCTGTCACGGCGACCGTATTTGGCATAGAAGAGGTTCGCTATGTCTTTGTGCATCTCATAGTCAATCTGCTGCATAAGCCGCTGATTGCTGTAATAATTGAAATCCGTCCATGTCAGGTTAGCAGCACTGGTACCACCGGTGATGCAGGAACGAAGCTTGCTGTCAACGATGGAGCTCTTGAACAGTCCGGTCAGGCAGGGAACGTGTTCTACCCAGTCCGGTTCCATATCTTCGATTTTATCACTGTCTGACAATACAACACGGTCAAACTCGGCCGATTGCAGGATGGTGAAGTTTATCCATATAGCACCCTCAGGTACATCGGCAATCAGGTACATCCCCTCCGTGAATCTGGAATCAAGCGGATCGACAAGCATGGTGTTAAGAATCACATCATCGCTTCCGGTAAACAGCGAACAGACGAGGTTAGAACCGGGGACGGTCGGAAAACGGACTCGTTTGCGATGCTCGACATTAACACGGCAAACGGCATAACCGGCATCGGCTGAATAAGACAGGTCCAATGTGCCTTTGCCGGACATCAGTTTATAGCCTTTCTTGTAATCACCCGAATCCTGTATATCCTGCAATGTAATGATATCGCAAACAGGAACATCCGGCATTGTTTCGTTGCTGCTGAAACAGGAATAATGCTTTTTGTTCAGATAATCATTTATGCCCTTATACCAATAATGGGGTTCATAGACAAAGGCATCACCCTCACTTCCATCCAGTTTTGCAGGGGTACAGGAGGTCAAGACCTCAGAGTCCGCATAGTAATTGGAATTATCGTTATGCAGGGGGTATATAGTCATCACTCCATTTTGCGCCTGTTTGCCAAGGCAACGGAAACGCTGGTTCAATATTTTGGTGATGTGCCCGTTAGGTTGATAGTCGTTACCGTACTTGTAACCGGTCAGGTTATCCAAGTTGCTGATGTTTGCGTCATCGGAAATGCTGTCGTCGGACTCGATCATCGTATATTTAGGCTGGATAATGACCAGCTCGGGGAAATGGGCAACGACAGCCGCGTATTCTTCGTCACTCATCGAGCGCGTCAGGCGATAAGTACCGACTAAACGACAGGAAGAGACGTTACCGCCATTCTCATCCACACCGCCCATAGACATGAGGTTACGAAGCAAGGTGCCGTCACCCTCCATGTCAATGCCGGTGATTCGGAGATATTTAACAGCCGGGCACGCTGCGAGCAATCTTTGCCAGTCGATCAGCGCACAGCTATCGACGACAAAACGGTTAATATTAGACGTGCCCTCCAAGGTCAGATTGTCATTTGACAGCTTGTTCAGGTAACGTAACTCAAGCGTCTGAAGAGTCGACGGAAGAACGGCTACGGACAACGGAGAACCGGGCGCAAAGGATACTCCGGTGAATGCTGTCTTGCCGGCACGGAAACTCTCAAGCTTGGAGTTAGAAGATAAATCAACAGAGGTGAAATTCTCACTCTGTAAGCCGGTAAGATTCAATTCGCGAAGATTCTTACACTTGTCAACCAGAAGTGCATTCATTGTTTTCTGCGTTGCCTTGCAGCTAATATCCAGCTTACGCAATGAAGCACAGTTGCTTAGATTGAGTGTACCGACAATGGCATGGCTGACACCTGTCAAGTCAAGCCCCAACATTCGACTTGCACCATAGAAATATTGCGGGTCGTTAACGATGAGATCGGTATCGAACGTCAACTCAACAACACTGCCGGCATCTTCTGCCAATACGCCTGATTGCTTCGGGTCACCACTTGTATAGCCGTAGCCGAAATAGTAACGCTCACTGGACGTTATTTTAACTTTTCGGTGATCGGCTGAGAACTTGTAACCGAAATATACTGGGAATGAGTCTTGTCGGTATGTACCGGCAAGATATTGACTATCCAACAGAGCGAAACGGTTTTGGATCGTGAAAGTTCGGTGAGCATATCGGCTGCCTTGCAGTGCGTACAGGTAATCATAGTACTTTGTTCCCTCAGTAGTGGTGACACCCTCGGTCAACGGCTTGATATACTTGTATTCCCCGTCCTTGTTATAGATTCTCTCACACCAGTTGCCCATCATCTGATTGTTGAACATATCAAGTACATCCTCAGTACTCATGTTGCTACGAAGTGTTCCGGCAACTTCACGAAGTTTACTGGGACAACCACGCACCAAATCCCACAGGATACTGTCATGGCCGGCAAAAGCATAGGAGCCGATACTGTCATCAAAGGAATCATGTGTAATGGTATAGTCATACTTCAGCACTGAATCGTTACGACCGCCCAAGATGGTATCGAGGTCATAAGGGAGGAAATACCAGATCTTGCCGTCCCATGTCGCCAACATCATGTTTTTCGCACGGTTATCAACCGCCATCAGGTAATCTGTAATCAGATACCAGGCGAACGGGCTGTCGTTGCCGAAGTAATCCTTATACTCGTTCAGGAACTTGGTAGGATTACCCTTGCAACTGTATATCCATGCCCACAACCTTTGTACCGCAGCCTTATCTTCTTCATCGGCATCGGCCCAAGTCTTGTCCGCCTTAAAACGGAACTCAAGACCGTCTCCGAACTCTTCTTCGGTAATATTGGCTTTACCGAATAAGCATAGCGGGTGTGAGTTATTCAAGAACTCAAGGCAGATACATTTGTTGCGCTGACCGTTAAGAGCTTCCGTATCATTGAAACCTGCTATCCCCTCAAAGCCGTAAACATGATGGGAATCACTTTTTTCATTGTTGAAATTGTATTTGCCAAGGTAGATGTTCACCCCTGTGTCATCGTTGTCATAGAAACAGTCAATCGGATCACCATCGACGCCGATACGGACGGAAGAATCAACAACCTGAGGTGGAGTCAACCAGCCGCACTTCTTCCATACGTCGTTGATCAGACGAACGGCACCGGTATTGTGCGTACTTGATGAGTCGCTAAAGTCTGCTTTAAGACAGAAGATGCTTACAGGTTTTGCACCCGGCTTGAACGAATATGTCAAGTCTGGAACATCGACGCCGTTCACCTCTAATGTCGTACCATACTTCTCAGAACGTAAGAAGTAGATGCGGTAGTTCTTGCGAGGATAAGTCGTCGAGGAAGTTCCCTGTATGCGAAGTCCGGCATTCCGAAGAATGAAGTCATACTCTTTGCCGTATTTACTATAAAAGTAGACATCGGCAACGACTTCAAATTTCTTGTTGTTGGTAGCATTTACAAGGTTAACATCACCGACAATGCGCATGACTGATTTGCCCTGAGCGCGAAGTTTTTCGATATCCACGTCAGACCCGTCGTCATTCATAACGTCATTCTTCTGGAATAACGTAACCATTTCATCCGAGGTGGGTCGGTCTACCATGTAATTTGTCAACTCTTCATCATCGGTCAAACCACGGCGATAAATGCGCATATTGCGTAACTCGACATCGGCTGCATCAGAAGATACAGTAATATTAACCGGTGCTTCCTGCTTCATGCTCTCCGTCTGTGAATACTGTTTCGCACCGCAACGGATACCGTTGACGTACAATTCCATCAAACGGTGTCCTGACTTCTTGCCGACAATGAATGCGATTTTGTAATTCATGCCGGAAGCAAAAGGCGTGTTTACAGAGCTTCCGCCGGACGCGGCAATCATGGCTTCCTGAGCGGTCATCTGAAAACCTATTCCGCCGGACATACAAGATACAACTACCCCTTTGCGGTCAGTGATGTTACTACACTTTAATTCAAACTCATAAGTACCCCCATGAGAAACGGCATCATCTGAGAATGGCTGTTTCTGGATTTCAATGGTGGCGCCATTGGTGAGTAACAATGAATCACCGGTCCACCCGTTACTGTTCCAGTCGAAGCCGGTGAACTTGGTAGTTACCTCGTCATGGGTCCACGTTGCCGGGTTCTCTTCTGTATTGCTTCGACCGGCAGCCGAAAGTTTCAGGTCAAGGTCTGCCTGAATCTCTTCGATGTCAATAGAGGACTTCGTTACGTCTACCAAGAAGTTGTATTCAGTTGCACCGGATACAAATCGCATTTCATAAAGACCCTGCTCGATGAAACGGTTCGTATAGGTCTGCACGGTGCGCGGAACGCTAACCGTCTGCGTTTTTAAGTCGCCATTAAAGACAAGCATCTCGGCAGGGGTCCTGTCCGGATCGTAAACGACGAAATCGAATTGCAATTTTTCATATTGACCGACCTCAAGGCAGGGTGTCAAATGATCATCCGTAAAGATGCGACCGTCCTGAAAGCGGTGCATCATACCGATACTGGGGGATGAAGAACCCTCTTTGAAGATATCCATATAGATACTTTCGGAACGGATGGTCAACTCGTCAGAAGCTTCCATCTCGGCGACCATCTGCACGGTATGCCGGCCGGGTAAAAGGTCGGACATGGAAAGACTGAAGCTGCTGTTTGTCTGTCCGGACTTGGTGATTGCCTTGGAGTCTTTCTGAACGCCGTCCACATACAGCATGACAACCTTGTTGCCGGTACCGGAGACAGTGAACGGGATGGTAGCGGTTGCACCGGCTGCATAGCCGCCAACAGGGGAAGCGATGTTATAGGTGGAACTCAATGACAAGGTTATAACCTTGACAGAAGTATATGCCTGCTTGGTCTGCTTCTTACCCTCCGGGTCAGTCGTCGTTGCCTTGACATAGATATCGGTTGTGCCTAAAAGCAAATATTTACTTAGATCAAGAGTGTACGTGCCCTTAGATACATCGTTGATGGTTTCCGTATAAACGGTTTGAGCACCGCGAAGCATCTGTATGGTCAGCGTGGCTTTCTGGCCGGTGGACATACCTTTGTCGTCGCCGGTGGTGTACTGGTGATCGTAATAATAGGTAAGAAGTGAAGAACCGCCCTCTTTGATTATGCTGTTGTCTACGGAAGCATTCAGCACGATCTTCGTAGCGGTACCGGTCTCGCCACCGCCACCGCCGGTACCGCCCTGAAATTCCGTACTGGCAATTTCAGCACCGGACTTGTTTTTAAGGCTCAGCTTAACGGTATTGCTATCTTCATCCACTTCGGAATCGAGTGTAAAAACAGTGTTGGCTTCTACCTCACCGAATTTTGCTGAGACGGCGGCATTTTGTATGGCATTCGTGGAATTGGCATCCAAGCTCTCATCGACCTGAGGAACTTCGATATTGATAGATACGCCGCCACTTTCATCAGGAGTGTGCTTCTCGCCATTAAAGGTGATTTGTTTCACAGCTCCGGCACCTCCGTACTCATTCCATGCGGCCGGCTGGTTGAATGCCGCGATATCGTTTGACTCAAAACGGAAGTCAACCCATTTGCCGGCAGACTCTTCATAGGTGATGATCATGCCGGGCTTCAGCTCGGCTTTGATTTTCGCACCGGCAACCGTAGCGACGGCAGTTTCTTTCGTGTAATAATAGCCGGCATTCAACGGATGGAGTTGCGTTACGTTGTAGAATCCAGCGCCAGAACCGGTACCACCGCTAATCTCTTCCCACTCACTCCACTTTTCACCGAGCATTTTACGCTGTTTCAACATACCATCGGTGAACATAGTAGACAGGGAAATCTGAGTTACAGTATCATCTTCACCGTATCGGCTGACAAACAAGATATCACTTGAATAAGTGTCGGTATCGGATACGATATAATAGCCACTGTTAATGACAGAATCAATATCATCATAGCGGACGGAGTTGAAGAAGTGCAATATGTCTATTTTTGACAGGTTCTTGTAGAAATCTTCTTTTGTGCCCTTATAACCGTTGTCTGTCGCATCCTCAAAGGTCTGATTGAGTTTACTCCATTCACCCCATCCTGTCCCATCATTGATACGAAAACGTATACCCTGTCCGACTTGCGAACCCGGCTTAGACGAAAGTAGGAGCTGAATCGTAGTATCACCCTCTCCAAACGAAGAGACAAGCATTATATCTTTAAGTAGTGCATCTGAATCAAATACGGAATATACACCGGAAGTAATAGCTGAATCTATTTGATCATAAGTTACAGGTATCAATATCTGAGACAGGTGTTTTTCAGGGACAAGCCCGTTATCATCAAGAGGGGCTATCCCACCATTCTTGCCGATATCGGATGCATCTGCCTTGTCAATAGTTAATTTCTCTATGGACTTAGTAGCAGTATCTACATTTTTATCTACCTTGTCGGCTCTTAATTTAAGCTCGGCTATTAATTTAGTGAGAACGTCATCCGCATTTTTGCGAGTGTTGACTTCATCAGTTACCATTTTTTCGAATGCTTTCATTTGCTCATCGGAAACACCCGAATCAAACTTTAAGCATTCGATTAAATCACTCATCAGACCGCCTACAAGGTCATGAGTGTTAGACTCCGGCAGCTCATTTACCCTGATCTGCTCAGCAATCTCTAATAGTTCTGCATACGTTTTAGACATAATCTATGTTTTTAATCATTAAATACATTATCACAATTCACATCATTGAAAGAATCATCGGCATTGAAGAATAATACATATCCATACAGTCCAGAATCTTGCAGATAAATCCGGTGTCCCTCGCTTCCGATCAGTGTGAAGCGGTTGAGGAATTTATATTTCATCGCCCGCTTGTCTCTACTGAACTTCCGTGCAAAATCAAGCAGAACCCTCTTCATTTGATTGAATACGTCCGTGATCTCTTTGTTATTCCCGGTATCTTTCACATGATCCAGAAACATGACTGAGAACTCGGTATTGATTAGTACATTACCAACACCACCGGCAAAGGAGAAATCACCGGAGTCAACGACAACACAGGGATAGTGCATCTTCAGTGCAAATTTTGTCTGACTGTTATCTGCCAATGAAGAAAAATGGCATTTGCCTTTTTCTTCATGCCGGACCACTGGATGTTGCCGGCTCAATTCTTCTAAATATTCTTCAAAAGTGTTCATCGTTTCTTAGCCTCCTTAATTCGTTTATTGAGTAGTCGAAAGGCATCCATACAAGGAAGAGCCTTGTATGATTGAATATCCGCAATGTTATCACCGACAAACTGATCAAAGATAGATAGCCAGTTTGCCGGGTTCGACTTAACCTTGTCACCTTGGCTGTTTGCGACCGGTTCTGCCGGCGGGAACAGGTGTATGAATGAACGCCCTAACCAAGATTTGATGAGTGCCCAGTTAATCAGAATGGAATACTTGAGATCAAAAGGAAGTTTAGAGACAGCTTTCACCCGCTCTTCTAAGTCAAGTGCTTTTTCACCTTTCTCCGGTATGTACGATTCATTGTCTTTTAGATATAATGATGCCACAAAGCGATCCAAATATTCTACTTTATCCGTACTGGCATACCAAGAGAAAAAAGTATCTGCCGTCATAAACTGCTGAAAGCAGACACCGCGAAGCTTCGCCTGTGGAGCATGAAGTTTGCCCGGTAACGACTTTAGATAAAAATCCTGATAGGGTGAACGGGTATCTCGCAAGAAGTCCATTAACTCCGCCAGTTTGTACAAACTGTACGAATCAAGCTTATGAAGCAGCTTTTTATTGATCCCGAAGAATTGAATGAAAAAGGTAACTTCATCAATCCACTCCTTAGACAAGCGGATTGACGCGAGGAATTGAACCGGGGACATCTCTGAATAGCTTGACGGTATAAGTAGCTTCACGCTTCTCCATCCGTACCACTTTTTATATTTGATCTCGACATTTCTCATAACCAAACGCTTTTTTTATGATCATTGTCTCGATCAAACACCCGTGACTGGCGACCCTTGAAAAAATCCGGTAGTTTTTGTTCTACGAACGTCAGCAACAGATCATGGTAAGACTTGGCAGTAAGTTCTACGTTGGCAGCCATCGTGATCGCTTGCTCCAGCTCCACCGGTTGCTGATATTCATTGCCATTTTTATCAGGGACCAATTGTTTGAAATACAACCCTCTATCAGTCAATGAACCGGTAGAACGTATCAACATGGCCACAGCCTTGAGTATGACAAACTGCGCACACCTGATGCGCAACTCCTCGACGGTTGTAGTACCTAAATCCTTATCACCTTTTTCGATTGAACTGAGCAGGGTATTATATAAATCTATACCTAAAACCGGCTGTAGAACCGTTTCTTCAACAATCTTGAAGAAAGGCTTCAGGCGCAAGAATATCAGATGAGAGTTATTGATAAAATAAATCTCATCGACTTCGGATGTAGTACGAACAATGGCCTTTGCACGATATGCATAAGCAGGCGACTCAGCATATTCAGGAAAATCTTCTTGATGCTTATCAAGGAAGTCAATCATGCGATCAATCGCATTGAAGCCTTTATTTTTAAACGCTGCACGCAACTGATCTTCTTGATATTTATAAGTTGACTTGAAGTTCTCGGCTTCCTGACGCTGAAAGCCCTGATCTGTTATACGTATGTTTAACTCCGTATAATTGTACCAGAAAGCGAGATTCGCAATTGCCCGCTGGCATTCTTCTAACAGTAGACGGTCAGCCTGATCAGTCGCCGGTTCATCATAGATACGTTGAAACCTCTTCGCCAGCTTGTCACCGAAAAGGGGGACAATAAACAAACTGAATGCATCATTTAATGATGATTCGACTTTTTCGAACGAAAGCGCTGCTGACACCGGTATGAACTTCTTGAGTTCATCCGAATCCTCCCATTTATTTGCTGAAAATATCATTAGCTCAATGTTTTTTGTGTACCGGCACCAGTGTCCAGTGTGGTTAGTATTGTGTTACGGAATCTCAGTTCTATGTCTTTCACCCCATTGCTACGAAGCATTAACAGGATAGGATCAAGTAAATTCTGCCGGTCAATCCAAGCGTTGGCAATATTGACCAGAAATGCTTCGCGAATATTTGACCCGCCCTGATTGCCAGCGTATGATCCGCCCGGCATACCGGCACCGAATACGTTCGGATTGACCATCAGGGAGAAAAGAATCTCTGAGTTGGCGGCTGCCGAAGTCACAAGGTTTTCGCCGCCCTTGTACTTATTATCCAGTGCAGTAATCTTCCATTCCTCTTCAATTTTGCCGTTCGCTTCGTTGATGGCATAGTTGGTGAACAAAGGCTTCTCCGCATTCTCAAGCCCACACAGATTATCTTCAATCTTATTCATGTAGTCATTAATAGCCTTTTTGCGGGCATCCGGGTCTTGATAGTCATTCGGCGGAAACTTCTTTTCCCAATAGCTGTACGGTATCTGCACGTGCCATTTCCACGTGATTTGATTCTTGTAGGCTTTCTTCAGGAACATCGGTACCATGTGAGCGATATCCACCCATCCGAGGATGTAAGACGGCAACCATATCGGTTCACCGTAGTAGTCATTATTTGACCATGAGTCTCGAACTGGGAATACAAATGGCTTATTCATCTTGCCGGCCAACTTCATCCATTCGATATGTAAATCCGGATCGTAGTCCATCAGGCAATCAAGTACCTGAACATTATCGACATCGGAAGTTCCCGGAGTCGATGGCCAATTGCCTGAAACAATGCACTTGCAAGCACCCCATGAGTCAGGCAATGTATAACGATAGAATAGAGCATTGAGAGCATTGAGACCTACTATTTCGTTTCCAGACATATTAGGAAGCATCTGTACCGCTCCGTTGCCGTATTTGAAATAATCCCGGCTGACTTTCTCAAGATACCGGCGAACCATTCGCGAATTAACGAACTGGCTAATCTTCGGATCGTTAACCGGTTCAAGCTGCTCATTGCCTTTCTCATCCCATCCGACCACTTTACAGGGATAAATGCCTTGACCGACCGTCAGGGAACGAAGAAATTTAAGACCGGTATTCAGAACGGAAGTCGTGCTGATCTGTTTGCCGGCTTTTAAAGGAAAGTCATTCCCTTTGCCCCAGTTCATAACCCGATAATCCTTATAAACAGTCGTTTCGGTTAGACTGATATCGTAAGGAGACAGGATATCGCGTTTTTTCACCTCGTAGTTAGACGGGCGACCGACCGACTCACCGAAGAATGACGTACTTGTCATCATGAGGGGTGTGCCCTCTTTATTGAAAATTATATCCATCTTAGCCCTCCTTATTATCAATGAATACTACCCTCTGAGCATTATATGAGATGATGTTATCGATACGGACGGGGTAAACATGAGATTCCGGATTGCCTGAACAATCACACGGCTGTATACCACGTACTCGATACTGTTTATTGTTCATCTTGCCCGCTCCACAGGCATAGGCTTGCGGTACAAAAATCAGTTTACCTTTAGCCGTAACGAACTTGATGGAAAAGATGCGCTTTGTGCCATCCGGATTCGTGCGGATATCCAGTTCATCAAGTACCAGGTTTCTTTTTATTATTTTCATCTTAATCAAATGTTGAATCGAATGTTTTATCAAATATCTTCTCCGGCAATCTTGCACGGGTAAATGTGCGCTGGCATTTATCAGCCACACGATAGGTCAATTTTATATTGAGGGGTTCGGTACGTGGTTTGGATTCTGTAAACTCTACACCTGTTATTGTGATCAGATCACCCAAGGAATCTTTTTGATAGAGATACACCTTATTGCTATGTACCATATCTTCAACGCAATCGCGGATGGTTTCATTGATATAACCGGTGTTTGCCGTATGCGATGTAATCAGGTCGGTATGTATCTTGAGATAGTTGCCCATCACTGATCCGAACGATGCTTCTAACTCTGAAGTTCGCTCGTCTCGACCGGTGAAGTACAATGTTTCCGGAAAGCCGAAACAGTTGTAAAAAACAAAATGTGTTATCTGCGGATAGTGTTTGCGATCGATATCATAATGAATTTTATCAATCAATGTATCACTCGAATATAAGTCAGCTTCATAATATATAATATCATCAGATGTAAATGAAGCATTCAACTCCATATTCAACCGCTCCACGACAGAAGCTACGCTGAAATATTGAATTATAGAATCACCCGGCGTATTGTTTGTGAAGAAATTCACCTTGAGAAACCGGGCTACACCCTCAGATTTATAAGCAATGCCCAATACCAATGTTTGCCCCCAACAATTATAAGCCACACATACAAGCTGATCCTCACGTACCATGCGCGAAGAAAAGCGGCTCAGAAAACATTTATCATTATGTGAAAGCGCTGTGCGACATTTTGAAAAATGAAATGACTGAGAAAATGTTTTCTCTTTATTACCTGATGCATTATAAACGTCTGCGTCGATTCTTAAGTAATTCTTAACTATTGTATGATTTGTAGTTGTATGCACTATCTTAATATCCTGATCAGGGAAATAATCTAAAGCTACCTCACCAAGACCATTGATTGTGACACTGCCGGACGAGTCAGGGAAATATACCTCTTCAAATGTTGCAGCAGCTATGCCGTATCCGGAAATTCGGTATTTTACCGTAATACTACCCGTTAAATTGGAAATCACAACATCTCCCATGTCACGACAGTAAACACCCCCCTCTATAATACCAGTTATTACCATTTGAACAAATAATATTTAGCACCGAGATTAAAAGACTTATCAATCAGGTTATAGTCACCCATAAATTCGAATCTTTTATGCCTGAATGCAGCCATTAGTCTCAAGCTCCGATATCCACCCATGACACCGGCAGAAATGGAGTGGTTATATTCAGGAAAACTGAATGTATAGGATGCGGTTCTACCGAGCAGACCATTCATGTACACCGTGTCTGTCAGGTGTACATGAATATACTGTGTCTGAATAATCGTATCATTATAGACCATCTTAGTATAATACTTCTGCAAAATGGCTGCCGTGTCAACATCAGCAGGAACAGGAACAGGTATCTCCTTAATGACAGCAGGCGACTTCAGATACACAGTATCATTTAAACGAATCGTATCCGCTCCGGATCGGATGGCTTTTTGCCCGGTATGATAACCTGATAGAAACAGGATCATCGCAAGCAGCATACATAAGAATATGATAAACCACTTCTTCATTTCTTGAGAGTTTTGAATCTGTTTATCAATGATATCCACACATCAGACATCGCGACAATAAGCGTATCTTTTGGCTTGCCATCAAGCATAGCCAAGTTCTCCAAAATAGAGGTACCATACTCCACGCAGAAGTATACCATAGTGGCAACATGAACGACGTCGAAGAAGATAACCCCTAACAAGAATATCCAACTGTCATGCATCTGCATATCCTTGGAAAAGGAATGAAACATAAAGAAGAGGAAACACCATACAAAGACCTTGATCACACATCTGGAAAACTTGAAGCTCTCAAAAGGCTCACCCCGCTTCTTAGATGCCTTTCTGCCGGTTGTCGTTTCTACTATAACCGCCATAAACATGACCACAACAAGTACCGGAGATATTCCAAGAAACTCACTCACAATCGCGACCGTCACGCTCAAAGAGAATGCCGGAACCTGTGTACCGTATTTGAATGATGGGAACAGGCTAAGCAGGAAATCTTTAATCCCGTCAAAGCCATAAGTTGCTAAAAAACGCTCAATATAACTCATTGCATTAACCATTTATATGGCAAATGTATGCTCAAGAAAGGGATGATAATAGGACACAAAAAAGAGGTGCCTAACTTCACAGCCGGACACCTCTAAAATGTAAAAAAAATGTTTATCTAACTAATATCTTTAAAACCTTAGCTTTTCTTTTTCGTAAAGAACCCAAGTATATTGCCCGCAAAACAGGTCGGACTTGAACTTTAACTCGTCCATCACTTTCGCCACATCAGGCAGTGATGGCTCACACATCTCGCGACAGTCATAGATCAGCTCCCTTGAGGTGCGAAATATCATGTTAGAGCTTGGTCCGAATGCGTTGTATTTGCTTTGAACAAATGTTCTGAAAGCATCTTGAGCAGAATTCTCCTGCTCGTTATCTATATTTTTTGCCATAATTATTCTACTATAAAGGATTGATAATCTTCTTTGATCATAAGGAGTTGCTGCAAAAGCTTCATTTTCCCATGTTCCGTCGTCTCATAGATGGGATGCCCATTAATGATCGTACTCATCAAATTGTCTATAAAGAGAACCTTATCTTTAGCCACTCCACAATTCTCATCTTGATTGAAAGCGATAGTCTCTTGGAGTTTATCGCTTAGAATGATTTTAGGATTACTCATGTTATTAGGTGTTTTGTTCTCTCTTTGCTGCGATTACGCAAGCAATCGCACCAATAAACAGGAGCGGGAAAATAAAACCTGCACTGGCAAATGCAAGGGCTGTCACATAATAGAAGTCTGAACGACTGCGAACTTTGCACTCTTCCGGAAGGAAGTAGTTAATGAATGAATTGAGTTTGCCATCGGTTGAGCGATGGGCGGGCACATACTGGGTGCCGGTAGTTTCTTTTTTCATACTGATGAACTGTTTGACATTTTAGGCAGATTTCTAAAAAAGAACGGTTGCCATTTCCCGTGTCGTCAAACAGTTCATCAATTAACTCCGGAGAGCCAAAGAAGAATGGGAAAGGCAACCGCCTTATATCTAATATTGGTTAGGGCATAAAAAAAGCCCATCATATCTGAGCATTAACCGTAGCTCAATCCGGTATCATTAAGTGATAAACTGTTTGACTTTGCAAATATGAGAATTATATTTGAAAGTACAAAAGGATAATCTAAAAATCATCATCGAAAGACCTCTTTGTGTTGAAAGCTTCCTTAATTAATTTATGTTCATCAATGATGAATTTACTTATATTATCCTTTCTGGGTTCAACATCATAAATGTCATTATTGATTTCAAAGCGAATCTTTTTAAAACCTTTGCTTAATCCAGATAATAACTCATCCGTTAAATCAATATATACATAAATATCATACGTTGAAAAAGTACTGTATGTCAGAACGTGTGTTTCACCAATATTATCTTCATCAGAAAATAAACTTATTGTTTTATAAACAGTATCGTCGCCAAACTTTATTAAGACTGGTGAATTTGCTTCAACTTTGAGTTTTGTATCAGCCGCATGAATGCCAAAACAAAGTCTTACAACCTCAGTAGTATCTTTCTGTAAACCAAGCACCATTATACGCACAGACTTTTCTTTCGTGGATGTTCCAACATAACTATATCGATAATCACCCCATATCCATCTAACTCCCTCGCTCGAAATTTTATCTTTCACGATTGCCGGTTTCCTTTTTTGTGGATTTGAAAACATATCTTTAAGAACTTTGGGCGGCGATACAATATCATTTTGAGCAAATAATGTTGTACTAACTGCAAGACATAGTACAATACATACCAAAATCGTTTTCATAAGTGTTTATTTTAATTAGACATTTAATATTTTCCGACAAAAGTAGGAAAAATCTGCGTTGAACGCTTAAAACAATCGCATATATTGCGCCATCCTCCGCGTCAGCGGAAAATTTTTGCCGCTCTAAGTGGCAAAAATTTCGCCCACAAAAGAAAAAGACGTGCCCTAAAGCACGCCCTCATCCGCATAACTGTAATAACCAAAATTGGTATAAACAATGTGGTCAATTAATCTTATATTCATTGTTTTCGCTCCTGCATTTATCCGCTCCGTTAATCTATTATCTTCACCGCTCGGTCTCTTATTCCCGCTCGGATGGTTATGTACTACCGCTATCGATACCGCATTGCAAAGCAAAGCTTCTTTCAAAACAAGACGTATATCTACTGCCGTCATATCGATACCGCCAAATGAGATACGAACTTTCTTAATAACATGGTTTGCTTGGTTCATCATGATAACCCAAAATTCTTCGTTGGATAAATCTTGCAAATACGGTTTCATCATCATATAAATATCATTGCTTGATAAAACTTTTTCTTTCCTCTCCCTAAAAGAAAACATCTTATACACTTCTACTACCGCCATTGCGAATTGTTTTTTTGCAGGTGTCAAGTTCTGGTATAACTCATGAAAATCGTTTGCTTCGGAAATGTCGTTTTGACTTAATCCTAAAATGTTTAAAGCTTCGAACGCTGTAGTTCTGTAATCGTTGTTTAATTCAAAATTTGTCATATTTGTATGTTTTAAATGTTAATTGTCCTTGCTAAAAAAATACCCCCTAAAACAGTTGCACCAAAGGTTTCTATCAGGTTGGCAAATCGTGCGTAGCTAAACCCCTTTGTGATGACATCATCAAACACAAACACCTCTTTTCCCTTAAAAAAATCCTTATCAAAAGACAGAATAGAAACTTCATGCAAATGCTTTCCTTTTTCCGTTTCATGTATCGCCATACGGTCACTTTCAATCGTGATGTGTCCGTACCCGTTTTGCATCTCCGTTGCTTCACAAACAAGTTCTGAAAAACGCTTATAGCGAATCTCATTTTTATGCCCGCTGGATGCAGGAACACAGGCAAACACCATGTTTTTAGCCCTGTCACCAAATCGCTTCTTAATCTGTATTGCCACGATATTAGCAGCCCCTCTATATGCCCATTCTTTGCCGTCCTTGAACGCCCAAATGAACTCCCTAACTTTCCACTGTTCCGCATTTGCCTTGTAGCGTGTTGGCAGATACTCGAATGCGGTGTACATGAATTTTCTAAACTGTCTGTTGATTGCTTCCATTTTATTCTTGAGTTTTGAAGCTGTCGGGTGTGAGCCTTTTTGAAATTTGTTCCGGTTCTCTCCTTTGAGCTTTTTTTTTCCGTCGCTCATCGCTACGGTATGTTTCGCCTTTTTATGCTGCATCAGAAGGTTGTTTGAATGGTAGAAGCAAGTTTTTCGGGCAAAATACTACCCGTAGGTGTGGAGATTTTGAAAGAAACCGGAACGGCTCGAACTTGAAGCAGACAGGCAAACAATTTACCTTCGCTGCTTAAAAAGCCGAAACTGTAGTGATGAACGAAATTCCTATGGCGAAAAGGAGATAAAGAACCGGAAGCAAAGCGCATACGCTTTACCGCTCTCCCTTTTCCGAACGCTTTCGGGAAAGGGGTAATCTGCGTGTACGCAAGAAGAACCTAAAATCCGCTCTCCTTTTGTTTTCAGCCCGATTTTGATATTCGCTTCTGAGAACCGAAGAAGCAGCAAAATCGGGCTGAAAACAAAAGGGTGAACGATTGTTAATAAAAAAGCAAGATTCCGAAATTCAATCGTTTAAGTCCGTCAACTCCATCGGATTGACGGACTGTCACGGAGTTGACCCTAACGCGCCCTATTCCTCGCCGCGCCCGATTCCGCACCAAAAAAGGAAATATGAAGCAGTCCTACCCCCCTGCCCGCCCATAACGTGCCGGTCCAGCGGTGAGGAAAACAGTGCGATGTCAATCAGATTCGCGCATCAACGAAAGTATATGTATTCAGTAAGATGTCACCATACTTCGTCCACACACGTTTATCTACACAGTCACCGAAGTGAGTCGCTTCTTCGGGAAGAACAGAGTCATTGCGCTCGCTGCGCTTGTCTTTCTCGAACTTGCCTTGTGTATTCGTGCGCACACGAGTATTGTTCATTGAGATGAGTATGTATTTGCATTTGGTTGCATTGAACCGCTTGAGAGGATAGCGCTCATCGGTCTCCGCACAGATGTACGACCATAACAGGTACTTGTCATGTTGCGGTGGTTCAATCCCTCTATGAGTGTGTTGATTGACGGTCCAACCATTCTTCTCGAGTCGAGCAATGGCAATCTCATTGTAGGTCTTTTTGCTATTGGCACGATGGGCATCACCATATCTGTCACGATAAAACTCGACCCTACGACACGAGTGGAAGCGATAGTAATTGCAGAACTTATCCATCAGAGCATTAATCTCCGTATCATCTTCTTCGGCACGCTTGACAAAGAACTCATTGATTGTATTATCTACGATACGGTTCGGATGTAACATCTTCGTGCTCCAGTCGAAATGTGAGGGTTGTGCTACCTCCATAAAGGACGCGGACGATCCCCAGTCACAAACGACCTCAAGCGGTTGGTTCGGGTTGCAATCCGCATCCATGCGGCTATCAGTAGCAGCTAATTGTTTCCAGTCGAATTCGGTGTTCTCAGCGAAATCCCGGATAAAAGAATCATTGGTAGCATGGTAGTATCGATGTCGGTCATCGAGATTGTAATAACAGTGATCAATCTTATCAACCATGTAATTTAGTATCTCTATCATGAATGTGAGCTTATCCATGATGTTGTACTGGTTGATAATGTAGCTCATGCCAACATTTGCGATATTATCAAAAATGGAAGCAAGGATAAACAGAGTACCGTCTTTACTGACAAACGGGGTGATAGTCCGGCGTAGGCGGACAGTTTCATTCCAAATCTCCTTAAACAGTCCGGCATCATTCGCAATCTTGGCATCGATAAGTTGCATTTGCAGCTTCACAATTTTGTTCCAAACGTCAAACAGATGGATTTCCCGCTCATCTTCGTAATACTGAGCCGGTTCAAGTAACCATTTCTGTTCAGGCGTGTAAGGCATTGAGGATAAGAACGTATTGCCATGATGTTTAAGCAAAGGATTAGCCGATTTTTTGCCAAAGATATGCTCATTGCCACGATTGGTCGGGGCAACTTCTTGATCGAACTGTTCCTTGTCAAGCGTTAACGCTTCATCGGTAATATTGTAATCGGCATTCGGTCCGCGCGAATTGCCATCCTGCGTCAAGATATACAAGCAATGACCATTGCTGAACGTAATGCAATGCTCGAAGCTCATGATATGCTCATGAGGTCTATACCAACCCTCCGGCGGTTGCCGGCAGACAATATAATCACCGGTCTTGAGCTTGGTGTCATATCGCTTATATCCAAGCATCTCAAGCATCTTGAACGTTGACGGAAGAGTTTTGGTTAAAGCCTGACCATAAGTCGCTTGTGCCAATGTCGTCACGCCACGGGGCATGAGACGAACATTTTCGTCTACTTCTGCCCCGCAGATAAAGGATTTACCGGTACCACGACTGTAAATCGCATATTTGTTTTTAGCCGGCTGTAGCCAAAAGGCAAGCTGTGCCGGGTTAACGACAATCTCTTCTTCCCAAACGTTCGACTCCATCAGAAACGAGGGAATATAATGTAGTTATTACCTGAGCCAGTGGCGGCTTTAGAATCGTCAGTATGACCGACTTTGCGGCAAAGTTCTTCTGCCTGAGCCGGCGTGAATTTCTTCGACACCTGAACTACAATGTTCTTATCAGTGATACTAATCATGTCAATACCGCGATAATCCATTAGGAATTTGACTAAACGTTTATTAGTGAGTCTGTTCATATTACAATAAATTTATGAGTTCATTATTTCTTCTACCTGTGTGTCATCAACCGGCTGATAAAAGGCATCAATGACTGACTGACGGTCCTGCTGAGACAAGCCACGCAACGAATCGAGACTGATATTCATTTTCTCACCAGCACCGTTGTTGACCTGAATGTAGAATACATTCTTCTCCATGCGTTTCGGATCATCAATAGCCGCCGGTTTCTCACCAATCAGAACAGCCAATGTTTTTTTGGCATTGTTCCAGTTCTTGAGATCGCCCTTTATCTTGCACTCACGAATCAATTCAAGCTGATCCTTGATTTGCCATGCGTGCCAAAAGTCCCAATCGAACGTGTGATTCGTCTTAAACAATTCGCGCGCCAGATGCAAGTCTTTACGAACCTGCGTAGTGCTAATCCGATACTTTGCCAACATGATATTGATTATGTGGCTGTCATTGGGGTAATCATCTAACAGACGTGCTACCTGAAGCACACGATTAAACTGTTCGCGAAGCTCTTCCGGAAGAGGTGAGTTCTCCGGATCAATAATATGGGCTTGAATTAATTCATAGCGCTGCTCTGCTAATGACGGAATACCCTTTTTATTCATATTTAAGGTGGTTTTGAATGTCCGTTAAGAATTTCAAGATTTCGGATTGAGCAGGATTACTACCATTTTGCGCGGTTTTGATGATAGCTTCTCTGGTCTCGATTGTCTGTTTTAGATAACCCTTGTAATAGGCAATTCTCGCATCGGTACCCGGAGTGCGGACTTCATGAATGAAATCAAGCTCATCCACATCAATATTGATAGCAACGAGTTCCGGAGCAATCAGCCGGTACGCTAAATCTTCAATGCTTTTAAGTTGTTCCGTTGTTAAATTCATCAGTTAATGTTTTAAGATCGAATTGAAAAACCGTCTCTTCAGTATGTATGATGCCACGCTCCAATTTAGGGTTATGAGTAGCGTTCTGACTACCTACAACGGATAAGTTATATTCATTATTCCAGATCAACGCTACTTTTGCGTGCAAGGCACAACACCGGTAGCAATCCGGGAATGCAGTTACCAAATAATCGAAAGGTTTTGGAGAAATGGTTCTGACACGATTGTCAATCAAGAACCGGATTGACAGAATATCACCCCTTTCCTTGTAGCGAAGAAGTGTTGCCAAACTCTCTTCGGAAATGGAATAGCTTGAGATAAATACGTGTGCCGGTCCGGTTTGCTTGAGCAGGTAAAGTACCAACTGGATAAGGTTGAAAGCACCTTTAGAATAAAAGTGCTTGTTGCGACCAATCTCAACTGGTCCCAGTCCGGACGGTTTCAGCAATACTTCAGTCAAAACGTCATTACTGCATTTCTGACTCACGTCTAAGCGGCTGACCCCTCTGATCGGATCAGCCGCTTTGTCATCGGTCTTTATCTCACTACATTCTACAAGCATCAACCTAAAGCAGCAATGGCATATTCAATCTTCTTGAGTTCTTCAGAAAGATTGTCGATTTTGGTTTGGTATTTAACCCGTTTCGGGCATTCAGGCATCGGATTCGGTGCATCTGCTTTGCTCTCCTGCTGAAATTCGAGCATATTCTTAGCGCGTCCGATCTTGGTAGCTACAGACTTGCGTAACTTCTGCAATTCTTCTTTTGACATTTTCGAATAATCCTGTTCAGCAGCATCTTTTGATGTATCTTTTGATTCATCTGAAGAGGGTAGGATTAAATCCTCTTCGGATGGGATAACCCCTTTTTCGGAATAAGCTGCATATTTCGGATATAGGAACTCCATCTCGTCAGAAAGCGCCGCGATCTGATCAGACAGTTCTTTGCGAGCTGCAACAGTTGTTTCTTCGTTGTCCTCCGGCATATCAGCCATTTTTTTATGCAGGATATCACGTTGCTTATATGCATCTGCATAACGACATATCAATTGAGATACCGTGTCCGGATACTGATGTTCGCCACTCTCAAGCACCTGATATGCATCAACTAAAGAGAGCGAGTTCTGATCCGTGTGTTCCGGCTGTGTCTCAATCTCAAGCGCCGGTGCATCTTCAACAATCTCCTGATCTGTCATCGCCCAGGCTTTGATCAATTCGCTAATCAGGAACTTCAAACGTTTGGTTGCTTCAGGACCGTTCACACCGTGCCGCTTCAACTTAGCTACAACACCGGGTTTGAACTTCGATTCCTCAAGCAATGTGATGCCGGCATTAAAGTCCCGATCTGAATTAAGCCAGTCAATGGCTTTTTGACGAAATTGGATAAATCTATTAGACATAACTTTGAATTTTAAACTATACAAAAATAGTGCGATAAATGGTGCGGATATCGGACACAACAAAGGGAGTCCGTTGCATCACGCAGCAGACTCCCTCAAACAGAAGAATAAAACAACAGAATGATTACTCAGCCACTACCAATATCTTTTCGACATCGCCCGTGTACATCAGCTTACGCGGACAGGAATAGCTGAACTTCAGTGGCGTTTTGTTCAGCTCAGTACCCGATTTACCCGTGGTGCTTGCGTCAGCAGCAATTTTCTTCGCTGCATTCAGTTTATCACCCATCAGGTAGCGGTTGCCATTCTTATCGGTAACGATAAGGAACAGCCGGCGACCGCGTGTGGCGTTCTCAAACCCAAAGATCACCTGAGACATTTTCGCTCTTGTGATAGCGAGTTCATATTTGCAGGATTCTCCACCGGTCTCACCCTGATCGGTGATAGTCAGTTCTCCGGACTCGTCAGTAAATACTAACTGATATGCTCGGCAACCGGCTTTCATAACCAGATCACCATCCCATGCGCCGGCTTCAGCGAATGACATTGCAGCAGCTTCACCGGATGGTGCCGGTAGATCGGGCCATGATGCAACATCCTCCCAGTATCCATAGACAAGGCTCTGAACAACACCGGCTAAATTATCAAGGTCTGCGCAAGATACAATCTCGTCTATGTCAGCTAATTCAATACATTTTTTTACCATAATGGTCTATTTTAAAGTTATACCAATCTGTTACTCTGAGTCAACAGGTGTAACAGGTTGATCATTCACACATAATTCAGATTTGTCAATAGTGACAAACTGGAAACCGAGAACATACTTGCCGGCAGCAGTATAATGATAAGGGTTGCCGGAAGTGAACGGGATCAGACGACGGAAGTCCTCTTCTTTATCGTAACCGTAGCAACAGTTCTCTTTTGTAGTCAACAGGACGAATTGAGAACCATCAGGCATACCGGTCAGACGCACAATCTCAACCTTTTTATTCGTGCCACGCAAGAATTGCTGATCGGTTGTTTCGGAAAGTTTGCCATTACCATCAATAACAAGTACCCCCTGATCCTCCAACCAGTCGTCGTACATATCACCCAAATCCGGCGAGATGAACAGCTTCGCTTTCTTCTTGCGGAAAGTGTTGACTCTTGAGCGATACATTGCCAAGAGCTTCGCACCGATATCAGCACGTGAGAATGCACCTGTCGCATACATATTGCCTTTCTCTACGGAAATGTTGCCGGCAGTTTTCTCTTGCTCAAGAATGGTAAGAGGTCCATCAAAGGAAGTTGCCAATTCTGTTTTTTTAGCATCAGCATCGTACTTGGCAATCAGGATGATATCATGCAGTTCTTTAGAAGCGCATTTGATGCCGTAGTTGTTGAGCCAAATTTCGAACGGATGTTCTTTGGGGTACAATCCACCTTTCACCTCAGTGATATAGGTTCTACGGTAACGTTCGGGTTCATCATCCATCTCCATCACACAGGGATATACTTTTAAAGTACGCGGAATAATCGCTCCGTTTGATACCTGACCTACAAAGTGACCAGTGTACTTGTGAGAGATTTTTCCGAGGGTTGTCCGTCCGAGCGTGATCGAGTCTTTGATACCCGGAATCGGAGTAAAGTGTTTAAGGATATCGCCTGCTTCTTCAGCATCAAGCGTAACAAGCAGATCCTTGTGTTTTTTGACCGCACCAATGACGGCCTGAATGTCAATAGGGGTTGTTAAATCCATATTAATAAAAAATTAAAGGGTTAATCTTCATCTTCAGCAAAGAAGTTGTTTACCGGATCGACTTTGCTATCGGAATAGTCTTTATCTTCCGGTTTCTCTTTAGGAATAGAATTTCCTGCCGGTGTACCGGTCGGAATCATGTTCACGAGTGCTTTCACTGCATGAATCTTGTTTGTCAGTCCGTCGATTGCCTTGACATTCGGCGAAAGAGAGTCCAGAGCAGCAACGGCATCTTCTACCGTTTGTTTACTTGAATTGCCCTGCTCTACGGCATCATTGATTTTTTGCAACTGCTCGATGGTGAGTTCAATCTTACCATCATTTTCAGTCAATCCCTCAACAGCTAAGAGGGTATTGACAACAGCAAATTTTTTGTTCATTGTCTGATTTTTATTAGAGTTAATATTCGCTTGGTCAGTCTCAGGAGTATCTTCTTTCTTCTTAGTAGGAATCAGGGCATTGATTCCATCCAGAATCTTTTTAAGATACGAGTCGCCTGTTCCGTCATTTTGAGGTTCTGAGTCCGGGAAAGATGGAACAGGTAACTTTAATGCAGCGCAATTCTCAATCATCAGGTTCCGGAAGTCGTTGCTCACTTTGTTAATGCCAGGAATGATATGATCGACAAAACCCCAGCTCAGACATTCGTCAGCCGGTATCCAGCGCTCTTCTTTCATCAGGTCAAATACATCCTTGATGGATTTGCCTTTGTCTGCGCATTTATCAGCATACTTTTTAGCAATAATCAAGTCGATAGCATCTTGAGACTTCTTCTCATTTTGTAGCTGCTTGATTGTAGATTCAATCTGATCGGAGTTCATGCTACCATAGATTTCAACGGGAATAGATGATTTGTGACATAGCCACAAACTGTCCTCATGTATCTCTCTTGATGCAGCACCAAATGCCATCCACGTTACGGCGGATGCACAGAAGCCGATAAATTCAACGGTTACATTGCCATGCTCCTCGAAGAGCTTAGAAATTGCGATTGCTTCGTTTACCGAACCGCCCCATGAATTGATCTTGCAACGCACTTTTTTGCCTTTATTCTTATTCAAGTGCCATTTGATATTAGTACGCTGCCATCCGTAATGGTCGATCATGCCATTTACTTCTAAAACAGATTCATCCATACACTACATTTTAAATTGTAGTGCGAAAGTAGGTGCAAAAAAAAGCCGTGCTAAGGACACTTAGCACGGCAAAAGCTATAAAAACAGGCAATTTATAGCTTTGAAATATCAACATTGTCAACGATAACAGATGGGTCCGGTTCTACCCCTGCAAAGGTAAATCGATTGCCATTTATTTCTGTTTCTGTACCCGTTGTTCTGGTAGATGAAAAACGTAGCGGCATTTCGGTCGTGCCGGCAAGAACGATGTCACCATTACAATCTTGCAGGAGAACCAACCATTCGCCACGCTCAAGAATGCGAACTGTAATCTCATTGAGTCTGGAACGTTTAGGTATAAGACCGGTGATCTCAACCGTCCAGAGGTCCCCGCCCTCTTCCTGACTCTGAGTCTCATTAAAAGAAAACGAGCTATCAGCATAGACAGGGATAGCAACGATATCCGTTCTTCGTCTCACTTCGAGATATTGTTTCTCGTTGATATAGTCCTTTCGTAAACGAAGAAAGGAGGTAACCGGTATTGCATATACGCGGGTAATTCCCCCCACATTGTCGAAGTCAAATTGAATTGTTTTCATATATTTCTTTGCCTGACTGTGAAATTGTCCCATTTTTGAACAACTGCACAACAACTATTTTATTTATTTTCTCTTCAAGTTCAGATTTTAAAGCATTCTTATCAATCGTAGTATCCCGGTTCCATATTCGACGAATAGAATCGGATGGCCATGTCGATTCATCGAAATGAAAAGTATCATAGAACTGCTGGATGCAAACGCTCAAATTAGGCTTCACCATATAAGCAACCGACAAGTATGTAAGCAGGATCGTGCGACATCGCACCTCCATTGCGTTTGCCAAGGTCGCTTCATCGGTTGGTGACAGTGACCAACCGTAATGATAAAAATCCGATTTGGTTATCTCAAGCGCTATTTTGCAATTCCGGTATTTATAGTTCCCATTCTGGGATATCCGTTTGTCATACCGGTTAGACGGCTTGACTAACCGGGAACGAAATAGCACATCCAGAGATTTATCTTGAGAGATGTTCACCAGTTCCGGCCATTCCGGGTCATACACTCTAAAATTAGTAAGCAGGTATTGCTTCACGAAAGGAGCAACCCATATCCAACATACAAATCTATCCTTTTTCTTCATCTTTTGAAAAATCTACGTATCAAGTGTGTCTTTTGGGCGTCCAACCGACCAACAGACCAACAGAAGTAGTGAAGTTACACATTATCAATGACATAAGCAAACAATAAGGCTATAATCCAGCGACCAACAGGACCAACAAACGGCTGTTTTGTTGGTTTTAGGAATTAACGGCTTGATAATGAATAAAAAGTAGGAAAATGTAAAACCAACAAAAACCAACATGATGATAACATCAACCAACAACAACCAACAAGCATATATATATTATATTACTCTATATATTAGTATTTTAAGTAATATAAGTATTGAAAAATATTCGCGTCTGTTGGTCTGTTGGTCTGTTGGTCGGTGTTTTGGCTCACTTTTTTCAAAACTCTCTTCTATACTCGGATTCTTTATGCAGGGGGTATTCGGGGGATTGATCTATAAAACAAAGAAACACCACCGGACAACCAGTGGTGTTTCAGAAAGAATGACTTGCTTGTCATTTCGTGATCGATGTCGATTCTTCAAGGCAGAACAACTGAATCTTCCGGATTCGCTCTTCTGCTGTCGCTCGATCCGGAAAGTAATTCCCGGTATCAAAGTTGCGGTCGTCGAAGAATGTCCTGTTATCAGGATACTTCCGGGCGCGCATGGCGACCAATGGCCCGACGACCGTATAATAATACTCTCCATCCGGCTGTCTTTGTATCGGACCTTTGTATGCACGCATCCTGTTCCAGGTACGCTTCCCTGTACGGAAACTGTAACCGAACAGGAACCCACTGATCATCACAATCAGGAATACTTTTAAGAATGTCATAATTAACATGGTTATTGATTGTCTACTGGTTGATTTAATGATACATCTTTTAATGGGATATCGTAACGGCGCTTACGATAGTTATGAGTACCGATCGAGCAATGACCGTAGCCGTCCCACTTTGCTTTTCTGGCACAACGTACCAGTTTACGAACTCCATTTGTCACGATGTGTTTCATCACAGTGACAGTGCCATAGACCTTGCGTACCTCTCCGGAATTCTTCGTATAGAAGAAACGGGAATAGGATACACCTGCGGGTTTAGCAGCTTCCCAAGTGGCCGTAGTATATAATTGATATTTATTCATGGTTACTGTGGTTTAGATTGAACTTTTTTGCTCACAATCTTATTACCATCAGTAATCCCATTGATCAGGATTGACATGAAACGAACGTGCAGCCCGCTATGATCCTTGAGATTGACAGGATTACCCGTCAGCTTGATATTCAGTTCTTGCTTATCATGATTGAACTCAAGCTTTGCAAGTAACTCTTTGCCATCTTCAGAACTCATTGTAATCTTTACCTGTTCTGTCACCGGTGCCAGTTCCTCAGCAGGATACCAACACCGGTTATTACTTCGCGTTTTAACTTGGTACCGGATGTGCTTTTGCCCATCCAATTTAAAGAATGTGCTATCCGTGATAGCTACGATTGAATTGTCTTTTAAAAGACGAACTTTTTGACCTATACGCATAATTCAAAGAATAATATTATTGTTTAATACATCATTGAGTGAGTTTTCCGTTAATTAGTTTACAGATTTTGTCTGAGATTTCTTTAGACTGCTCATAAAGTCTATTCCACTCCGCTCTGTCACTTGTTGACAGTAAGGACAAATCGGGTGTGGTCAAACCTTGTTTCAAAAAAATCTGATTCATCTGTCTATGAAGTATATCTGCTTCATCAAGCAATATACCTAATTGTTCTCCTTTATTCATTTTTGATTTATTTTACATTGAATGCTGCTGAAAACAAATCATAATCGAGTGCCATACAGCTCGAACATACTGTTTTATCTCCTTGAGACTCATTATACATAAAGCGTTTAGCCACTACATAACCAATAAAAGATGGATGCTTACGTAGTAAGAATTCTATCTTACTTATCGAAATGTTTTGTACACATCCTATCTTAAACAATCGGTAATAAAGAGGACATAGACGGAGAAATAAAACATTCTTTGCAGGTGTAAAGAAGATAGGTTTTATATCATGGCTATCACGAAGTAAAGTTTTTATACTACTCTTTAACTCAACAGAATAATATTTTTCAATTGCAACCTCACCAGATATGATAATTCTGTTCATAGTCTCAAAAAAAACAGATAACTCATCACCAGCAATTGCGCTATTCCACTTTTTTTGAATATGGGAGAATGCTTTCATTATCTCTCCGAACAATTCAGTTGGTATCTCATCGCAGCAGGGATCAAAAAAAGAGACACCCCCCTTATGGTCGATTCTGTACCGCATTAAAAACTGCATACGGTCGTCTGTTGGCTTCTTTTTTCTCATATTTATTTCATTATGAATTAAAAACTTCTTCAAGACTACTCTTAGCATTCTCCATATCATCAATGGCACTCTCCATTTGTGATATATATTCCTCCATCTGCTCACCTCTTTCTGATTCTTGTATTCCTTCAGGAAGATTATCAAAAGCATTTTGTTCTTCATCCCGAATTTCTTCCAGTTCCATAATCATAGCTTGAAGTTGATCGAATACACCTTCTACTTTTTTACGACGTTGTTTATTCATTTCTATTTTTGTAATACGTTAAATATAATATCCACTATAATCAGGATGATTACTTTCTAATACAGCTTTCATTGCATCCTGAATATTATCAAAGTAGCCTAAAGATATAGCATCTGAACCTATTTCCTCATCGTACGGAGTAGGATAACCAGCTTCAATTTTACCTTTATTTTCACCAATTATCACTTCATGTACCCATCCATAGATTCTTGTCTCCCATTTATCAAACATCATGCTTTTGCCCATTATATACTCTATCTTTATTAAGTCATAGTCATTAGGATAGTTAGCGTTTTGTTCCCAATAAGATTCCGAGTTATTAACTGTTATTTTACTCATATCTAATTTGTTAAGAGTTAATCATCGTCAGATAAATCCATATATGCAACCTGCGCAAGTTCTTCCATCGCATCGCAAAAATCTTCGTTATAGCAAGTATTAAGTTTTTCTCTTACAATGTTGCAAGCGGCTTGAAAACCTGCCATGTAATCTACTTGTGAAATAGTCCTACCTGAATATTTCTCTGCCATTTTAATTACTTCTTTCTTATTCATATCTATATTTTGTTATTCATTAAAACACTACTTTCCGAACGCTTCATTATAGGCATAATCATCTTTTAGATGCAGTTCTTTCCTTATCTTTTGAAGCGATTCCATCGCCCTTTTCAGCTCTTCTTTTTTTGATTTATAGCCGACTGTTACATTGTTGAATCCCTTTTGTTCAAGTTCTTCTATCTTAACGTCTAACATTGCATCAGCATAACACAGAGCGTATGATATAGTATGTATATCCTTGTACTTTATATTCATATATGATTTATATTACATTGTATATACTTAGTCCTCACATATTAAATCAATAGCGATTCTTACAGCTTTATTCAAAGCTTCAGACACCCTTTTTTCGTGTAAAGGTTCAAACTCGGCACAAAATGAGACTTGTTTGTCTCCATTGAAGTCGGTATGCGTCTCGCTTTCAGTGACACTTACAGGAAGCTGCTCTTCCTGAATGATTGATTTGAAATTCTCAAAAACTGCACTATGTGCTTCAAAAGTCTTAATCATAATTTGTTTCTCCTATATTTTAAAATGGTAAATCCTGTTGTGTGGGGTCAGTTGGCTGTTCAGGTCGTTCACTGCGTTCAAAGTCAATACCCATCATTTTTGATAGGATATCGTAGTTGAGCACTACCGCTGAAGTCTGCTTCTCTTTTTGATCCATGACGCGTGTCATAGTCATATTGTTGGTTTTCTCTCCAGTTGACGGATTTACAGTGGTACCGCCTACCGGTATTTCTTTCACTTCCATCCACTTAAAGCGGGTGTTTGATACTTGACCAATGTATGCTGGGTGCGAATTCAAATTGACCTCAAGCGTTGTCAGGGACAAAGGTTTATCGCCATTAGACATAGCCGCGACGTACATTTTATGCACGTTTGACAAATTCATATAAAGAACTGCGGTATCAGCCGGCTGCATGATTTTTTCAATACCACCCTTGAGCTTGAGTCGTCCTGGGCGCTCGATCTTGAAGTCACGTCCACATTTGATTGCACCTTTGTCAATCAGGTAATCAATCGTATTGAAGAACATAGCGAGTTTATCGGTCTTAACAAGCATATCCACCTGTTTGCGAATCTTGTCTACTGCCAATTTTGCAAACTCTTCGTAGGTGAACGGAAGCTTTAGCTCCGGAGCGTATAAAGTCAGCAGTTTGCAGGTTGCAAGGAACATCGATACGGTGTTGATCACACGCGTCTGGTCACCGCTACGACTTCCGGCAGCTTCGACTTTGTTCTGCAACTCTTTGCTGCATTGCTTCTGTAATTCAGCGAATTTACTACGCATAATCGGACGTAGGCGCAAAATCTCAAGTAACAGATGCGATAAGCCGGCTCTTTCTGCATCTTTCAGTTCTTGAAAGATGCGCTGAGCATGATCTTCGTTGATTGAATCGTTTTTAGGAACCTCACATAATACTACACGGTTCGATAAGGCGTTATCATCTGCTTGAGGAGCTTCTTGACCGAGAATGATGGCCGGAGCATTCACTTTTGAAATCTCGATATCATTACTGGTCGCTGCCTTACGCTTCTGTTTACCCTCACCATCATAGCAGGTTTGTTTCAGACCTTGAAATTTTACATCTGAAATCATATCATCGTTGTATTCTTCAAAAATCTGAGGAACGTCACGGAAACGCTCTAAGATGGAAAAGAATGCGGCATCTGTACCTGAAGTGAGGTTAAATGCAGGTGCTTCAGGCTTAATGAAAAGGCTGCGCATACTAACTGCTAACTGCGTTTTACCGGACATGGTTGGTCCAATCAAAAATATCGCGGTGAAATGTCGGTTGATAGGGTGGATATCGCTACGGAACGCACACATGATAGCGTATAAAGTAGCCCATTTGCCGTTATCATTGATTTTATAAACTTCATCCATCAATGCAGCCCACTTTTCGAAAGTGATACGCTTACTCTCTGGGGTATCCGTATATACAAGCCACCGATCCTGCTCGTATTTGTCGTTATCCTTACGGACTCCTGCATTAACCTTGCTGAATGCAGGTGAATAAAATATTTCATCCTCATGTCTCATCAGACCGAGTTCATCGGTGTACTCAAACTTCCATTCACCGTCAACCTGATGAAAGATGCCATTTGCAAAGACAAAGCAATTTTCATCCTGTTGGCCATAAACTTTTATTTCGGTACATTTCGGGAATTTATATGAGATGCAATTCCATATTTTTGCATAGTCCTTGGCATCTCCGCCCTCGAAGTTGTACGCTCCCTCATTAATAAGCATCTCCTGCAAAGTAGTCAGCTTGACAAACACGGAAGATGGCCACTCAACGTATGTTGGTTTGTTGATGTATAATCGGTTGATCCGGATCACACGGCGGTTCTCTTCTTTATTCTTGCTGTATACATGAAAAAGGGGATCAATATAAAAATCAGCGACACGGCGATAGCTATTGTGATCAACCTTGAACATATAAGATACCGGCATCCCCTCTTTATTCAGGAGTGGATAAAAACCATATCGTCGCAACATCCGGGAATATTCCTCAGACTCTTCGACATAATCCGGCAGACGGTCTGTATCAACGCTCATTAAGTCGTTATATACGTCAGTGCGCTCGCGATCCATCTTCTGTTTGCTTTTTCGTTCGTTAGCGAACGGTTTAACAAGCTCTTTCATTGAACTGAGTTTCAGTCCAAGAAGTTCCGCCCATGCTGGGAGGTTAACGGTCTGAATCGCCTGCTTAGCATAAGAAATCATTTCTGCACAACGAGTTATATATTCATTCTGCACTTCCGGAGTCGGAGATTCTTCGCAAATCAGTTCTCCATAGTATTCGACATAGTAATAGATGAACCCTTTTATTCGCTCGTTTGCGGAGACATCAACAGTGAGACCGAATTTATAGAGTTCTTTCATCATCAGGCAATCCGAATTTTCCTTGCGATAATTACAGTCCATATCCGGAGAATGAACTACTACCCTTTCGGCCAACTGCGACAATTCCTGAATGTCGCTGATACTGGGAACACCGGAGTAAAACAGATAAGGTTCTTTTTCTCCGATTAATGTCTGGAAGCGGGAAAAGTCATTCACTAAATGAATCTCTTTATCTTCCGGGTCAATAAATTCTTGAGCGAATTCAGCTCCTATGAATCCCGGTTCAAATCGTGCCGGTTCTTCGGGCAAATGTGTTTGATCTGTAAGATCATGAAGCTTATCTAAGTCATATCCGGAATTTATCGCTAAAGAACCTAAGAAAGAGTCGCGAATGATCGTCTCTTTTTCTTTGAGTATAATCGAAAGTATCTGCTTGGTTTTGTCAAGTCGCTGAAACTCATCATCATCTTTTGAAAACAATATCTTAGACATGAAATCAACATAGTTCATTTCAGCCTTATTGAGCCACTGAGCGAGATCATCCCCTTTGATTTTCGCCATATCGTCAGGGTCTTTGCCTTGAGGTAGGGCGATGCAACGAACTCTAAATTCATCAGACACAAACGCCTGAAGATTCTTTTCAGCAGCAGCAATCCCGGCAGCATCGCCATCGTATATGAAAACAACATTGTTTGTTATACCATGTAACAGCTTACGTTGGTCCGAAGTGAAAGCCGTACCAGAGCCACCAATCACATTACGGATTCCAACCTGTGCCATTGATAATACATCAAATTGTCCCTCGACAATATATACCTTATCCGCTTTTTGAATCGCTGTTCGGGCCTGATATAGCCCGAAAATATTTTTTCCTTTTGTGAAAAGGATTGTCTCGGCTGTATTTTTATACTTAGCAGCCTGATCATTAATCGCTCGACCAGTAAAACCTACGACTTGGCCGGTCTTATTGAAATATGGGAAAAGAACACGCTGCCAAAACACGTCTTTCAGCCGGTTTTTCTCTTCATGCCAATATGAGACACCAGCAGCGATAAGGTGTTCTTTATTAAATCCCTTTGAGGTCATGGCGCGGCTTAATCCGTCGAAATCAAAAGCGAAGCCGACACCATATAGGTCTATGATCTCTTGAGAAATTTTACGGGAAGATAAATAGGCTTTCCCCTCCGGTGACGAATTTAAATTATCTCTGAACAGGTTGTATGCTTCAGTTATTGCGATCATGGCAGAAGCTCGCTCATCCTGTCGCTGCTGTTGCTCCGGAGAGAGTTCAATTGCGGGTACCTCGATATTGTGTTTACGTCCAAGCTCCCGGATTGCTTCAGGATAGGACAGGTTATCATGCTGCATTCGATACCAGATCACGTTGCCACCCTTGCCGCAACTAAAGCATTTACAGATTCCTTTTGCCGGTGAAACCGTAAATGATGGCGTTTTCTCGCTATGAAATGGGCATAGACCGAGATAATTCACACCTTTTTTTTGAAGTGTAATATCTTCTGAGATTTCAGAGACGATACTAACTTCATCGAGTATTTTATCTATTATTTCTTGTGGAATCTGATTCATAATATTTCGAATAAGTCAAGCTGTCGGGAATCCATCAGCTTGAATGTTTCTTCTACCGTGTAATTAAGTTCTTTAGCGACTCGCATCATTTCATCCTGCGATGGCTGTACATACCCCCAAGCTAATTCTGCCCACCTCTTTTGATTGATACCAACACGTATAAAGAACCCCCGATCCGGTTTGAACAATTCAGGTCTACCGAATTTAATCTCAAGGAGATTCCGCATCATTGGATTTTTAAGACGCGGGCGAAGAGGTATGTTATGCCGATAACAATATAGATATACGGCATCTTCTGTTTTAGATAGCATAGCCGCTATGTCTTTGAGAGGTGTTTTTTTCTCAAGCTCATCCCGGAGCTTTTCATCCTCAGATGGAGTCCAATTAGCCTTTTTAACCATATCATTCTATTATTCGTCTTGTTGCTCTTTCAGTTCTAGCTCTCCTTGCTCTACGTGAGTAAACGTCATCATTGCAGTCAGCAGACATCGAAAAAATATACAGGCCAAGAAATAATACAGCAACAATCTGCCTTGCCGGTTCACACATCGCCAATGGGATGTTGAACCGCCGACAGAATACGAACTTAGAAAGTTCGGTTGCTTTTTGAATACCTACCTTTTCGTACACTGCTTTCAGAGTGCTCTTGATCGTATTCTCCGGCTTCTGAAGCAGATCAGCCGTTTCTTTAATCGAATAGCCGAACCCGATGAATTCAGCGACTTCTTCTTGGCATTTGCCTAACTTGACATTTAGATTCATTCGGCTAAATTTTAGAAATGGTCCAAACATCCTTTTCCTGTACCTCATATTTTTGAAATACGGAAGTAACACTCTCGTAGATGTGTTGTGGAACATCACGAAATGCATTCTTTTTTCTACTAAAATCTGATTCGGCAGTACATCCTAATAGATCATATAATTCTGCCTTAACCTTTTTAGCATCTTCTAAAGTCAATTTTTCAAAGCCTTTAGCGAACGAATAGCGAAAATGTGGTATTGCCATCTTTAATCAAATTTGTTATCTTTGTTACAATATCAGTTAATTACTTTGCAAATATGGGTAATATTTTAAACACTAACAAATAAATCGTTTAAAATTTTATCCTCTATACTCATTTTTATGATAAAAGATAGAATCGAGCAGCTAATAAAAGAGGTAGGAATAGGCGGTAGGGCTTTCTGCAGGTCGATTGGAAAGTCTGATTCCTATAATAAAACAATCGGTGATAGCATAGGCACAGATGTAGTGAATAATATTTTAAACGCATACCCGCAAGTAAATGTTATCTGGTTAGTGACAGGAAAAGGCGAGATGTTTATAGAACCTGAGCAAGCTATTGCTGCCGATAATCACTCTGCATACTATATTAACAATAATTATAAAGAGATGTATGAAGAGATTCGAAAAGATAATAAAGACTTGAGGGATGAGAACAGAAAGCTCAGAGAATCATTACTCGAAGAGATGCATAAAAACCAATCTTTAATCATTGAGAACTCTCAACTAAAAGCAAAATTGATTCAATAATTCAGTTAAATATTGTCTATAAAGTGCTATTACATAGCACTTTATTTAGGTAATGTACCGGGACAGAATTGGGACAAAATCATTAAAAAACAGCTATAATATGACGTAAGATGTAACTGAATATCAGAGATTTACAACAGAAGTTAGGCCGTAATCGAGTCGCCTCATTCCGACAGAAAACGACAAACGAGCAAAATCGTTTGTCGTTTTTCTTTTTTTACTGTGTTCTGAGTGCGTTGATTCCGGATCAACGCAACATCAGGGGTCAACGTAAAAAAACATCAGCTCAGTTTGAAAATCCCTGCATTGAAAAAGCACATTAAATACTTTTTCCATCATATAGAATAGTACAATATTCGAAACTTATTTTTCACAGCAATTCAGTATTCCTTTTAACAATAAAATATTGTAAATTAGCACTTTCATTACAGAAAGTCTTTTTCAATATTATATTATCATGAGAATACATAAAAACATTTCTATTTTGACAGTTGGATTATTCACTGTCTTAACAAGTACGGCACAAAACTATAAATTCGATTTCAGGCAAGAAAAAAGCACAAAAGAAGGTTACATTAAAGTTACCCCTACCGATCTCTTTTCGGAAAGTAAAGGATACGGCTATGACTTGCAGCCAGTATCGACCTCCTCAGATACAGCTCCTTTTTTCTTTTCCGTACAAATTCCCGATGGAAATTATAGAATAACAGTACTGTTAGGATCCGGTAAGAAGAGAGGAGAAACTACCATAAGAGGCGAATCGCGTCGTTTGTTCTTTGAGAACATTAAAAGCGAGAAAGGAGAAATGATACCTTGCATATTTACCATCAATAAGCGAAACACCCGTATTTCGGACACCGAGCAAGTACGCATCAAACCTCGTGAAAAACGCAAACTGAACTGGGACGATAAGCTGACATTAGAATTTAATGGAAAATCACCTTGCGTATCAGAATTAACGATAGAGAGAACGGACAATGTCCCCACTGTCTTTTTATGCGGAAATTCTACAGTAGTAGACCAGGATAATGAACCTTGGGGAAGTTGGGGACAAATGATTCCACGTTTTTTCAATGAAAATATCTGCTTTGCCAATTATGCCGAATCCGGAGAAAGCGCCAATACATTCATTGCAGCCAAACGCTTGAAAAAGGCACTAACCCAAATGAAGCCTGGAGACTATGTGTTCATGGAGTTCGGCCATAATGACCAAAAGCAGAAAGGACCCGGGAAAGGAGCATTCTATTCTTATATGACCAGCCTGAAAACCTTTATAGACGAAACCCGTGCACACAGGGCACATCCCGTATTGGTCACCCCGACCCAACGTCGCAGTTTCGGAGCAGACGGTAAAATACAAGACACACACGAGGATTATCCGGATGCCATGCGTTGGCTGGCCGCCAAAGAGAACGTTCCTTTAATAGACTTGAACGAAATGACCCGCACCCTATACGAAGCCATGGGAGTAGAAGCCTCAAAGAAAGCTTTCGTACACTATCCGGCAGGTACTTATCCGGGACAAGATAAAGCTTTGGAAGACAATACCCATTTCAACCCCTATGGTGCATATCAGATTGCCAAATGTGTGATCGAAGGGATGAAGAAAGCAGAAATTGACCTTATTCAATACCTGAGGGAAGATTACCAGCCTTACGATCCGGCACATCCGGACGCTGTGGAAAACTTTCATTGGAATGACAGTCCGTTTACAGAAATAGAAAAACCGGACGGCAACTAAAACCGTGAAACTTCACAAAAACAGGAACTAAGAAAATGCCCCTTTCAATAGAATCACCCATGCCACAGTCAAATAGAACTGCACTCCTAAAGTTTTATATCCAACTTTTACAGCGCAGTTAAAACTGTGGTATGGGTGATTTTAAATTTAATAGAGATGTTGGTTACACTCTTTTTAAGCGGAATACCGGTACCCGGAACTTTAAAAAGCCTTCCGATAAATAGCTTCAATATCTTCTATAGAGGTGGAACGCGGATTACCTCCGGTACACACATCATTAAAAGCAGCTACGGCCAATGCCGGAATATCTTCTTCTTTGACATTGATTTCATGCAGTTTCTGAGGAATATCGATGCTTACCGAAAGGGTTCTCACTGCATCGATAGCTGCCTGCACCCTTCTGCCTCCGTCATGCCATCCGTATTTACTCCCATCGCCCCGGCAATCCGGATGTATTTCGAAGCAGCCGGAGATTCCGCGTTATACTCCATGACATACGGTAACAGCAAAGCATTGGATAGAAGAACCTCCACCTAACGCTACAATAAAATCGGCACCCGACGCCTTGTAGGCAGCTACTCCGTTCTGCACATTGGCAATGGTCGGATTGGCTTTCACATCACTGTAAAGCTCATAGGGGATATTATTAGCTTCGAATACTTTCATTACTTCGGCAGCTACGCCAAACCTGATCAGATCTTTGTCGGTCACAAAGAAAGCTTTCTTGAATCCACAACGGGCGGCTTCCACAGCGATCACGCTACGGCAGCCAGCACCGAAATAGGATGTTTCGTTTAATACAATGCGGTTCATTCATTCTTTTATTTTTGTAAGGTAATTCCCATTAAGCCGATAACGACATCATTGGATACGGTCTCCAAGGTTATACGCTTCAAATCCTTATCCGGATTCAATGGCATATCGAGCAGTATCCCCGCACCCCCATCGATCGGGCGTCCGTATACTCCGGTTATATTCAAATCTTTTTCAAGATTATTGCTGACCAATCCTGATTTGAGATGTAGACGATACGGACGAGGAGATTGGAGTCGGAAAGCCATACCATCGACATAAAAGTCCTGTTCGATCGGACACCAGTTTTCCGGATTGACAAGTTCTAAAGTCTCTGCGGTTCCATCTGCATAATGCACACGAACGACCCCATTGACAATATGACATTGCATATGGTTCGTACTACCGGCCATCAACAGATAGGCACGGGAAGCTCTGCCCGTAAGAGGTATCGACAGACTATCCGGATAATTATCCCACAAGGAGGTGAAAGCGATGTTATTTCCTTTTTCCGGTGTACGGAACGATACTCCTAAATTAGTAGACAGCAGCCCGTCACGTACCAATGCTCTCATGCCGGAATCATCGATATCCGCCGTCAACGTGGGATGACACCATTCTCCAATTCCCTGTTTCGGAAGTTGCAAAGTAGTGTAAGGCGAACGGGGAGAAAGATACTCATTACGATAAATATCGGTAACCAAAGCATTGAATGCCGAAGTGATATCGATTGGTTTGCACGAATCCGCCTTTACATGGGTGAACGGGAGAACGGCCGGCATCATCTCCTGCTTTATATTTACATTCACCGGTTGCCACCATTTCATTTCCTCTTGTTCTACCAATACAAAAAAAGTATGATGCCCCGTTTGACCGGAAATCCGAGCCGCTAACCGTTTTTTATCTACAGTAGGATCAACAAGTATCCCTTGAGGATCATAAAATTTATCATAAACAGTGCCTTCCAAAGCCGTCAAGGAAAAGTCTTGTCCGGGATGTACTTCCAACGGCTCCTGAGAAAGCCTCCGAAGGGAAGCACCGCTCCAGATAATTTCAACAACCGTCTCCCCGGCAGCAGGTGCCGTGACAGCCATCACCGGACAGCCCGAAGCGGATTCTACAAATGCCCATTTGGTAGAAACGCCGTTTACCTTCACCGACTCGATTCTCTCTTTAAAAGCATTTATCTGTAAACTCAGCTCCATCGGATTGGCAAAATGCTGTTTGACCGTATAAATATCCCGCATTCCCTCACGACGGAAACGGTAAGATAAATCGGGAGTGGCAAGAGACGCTTTATCCCATTCCGCCGGAAAACCGGGACGAATCACCAACTTGTCATTCAGAGCATCGGGCAGAATCCCGAATAATCCCTGGATCAGAAGCCGGGAAGCAACCCCTACCGGATCACCGAAATCACGATAACACTCCCCACGGGCGGCATCATAAAAACTAATCTGCCCGAAATTGCCCGGACTATCACCGATATACATGCCGTCGAGGACAGAACTCTTCATCAGCTTATATCCGGCTTCCGGACGCCCTGCCTGGAAATAGGCCAGTGCCGTATGCATCACCTCTGCAAAAGCTACATTATTGACGCTCCATGAGTAAGGCAACCAGTTGGTCGTAGCAATGGTGGCATACCCTTTTTCTTCCAAGCCGTTGGCACGAACAGGGATATGAGGAATTTCCGTATCGACATAACGGGTGGCCTGATAGGCTTGAAAAGGGTCGGCCACTTCACTATCGAGGGCATGATAGATGGTCCACACTCCGGCAGACTCATGCAAACGGCGATGCCCCATATAATCCTGATATTCGGCCCAATGTCCTCTATCAGACAACCATAAACGTGCATTAAGGGCCCGTAATATCTTCCCGGCTTTCTCCCGGTAAGGCGTAGGGTCTTCACCTATTTTTTCGGCAATAACAGCCGCCATCTTATTGGCACGGTAATTATAGGCAGAAGAATGAGTGACGGCACCACTGTTGTAATAAAGGGCATCACTGGCCCAGATACATGCATAAGCATCATAAAGCCCGTCATTATCGGGATCGTAATTCAACTTCTCCCATGCCAGATGGCGGACGAGCACCGGCCACATCTGGCGGGCATACTCCAAATCTCCCGTCCAGTTGAAATGCCAAAGCAGTTCGTCTATATAGCAAAGATTCATGTCGTAATGATGCATCTGGGTATTGTTGCGGGGATTACGGCAAATATACCCATTGCTGTATTGGGGAGTTCCCCACCGCTTTTCCGAACGGGCCAGATTAAGGACGGAATCCTGTGCCGGATGAGATATCGTGTTGGGAATCTCTGTGACTTGGCTGGCCGCATAGGCATCAAAATGCGTACGGGCCCGATCGTGCCAGCCTAAAGCATCCCCTGTATAAGCAGCGCGCCAGCCACTTAGCGGCATACGCCAACCTACCGCACCATGCAACCAGACTTGCCCATCCCAAATTCCATCGGCAGCAAGGGCAAGAGCCCCTCCCAGCGTATTCAAATAAGCATCCGGCGTTTCTATCCGGATACGGGAAGCCAATTCCGCACGGACCTTTTCCGCCTTTTCATACAAGCGGCTTCCCTCTTTCTTGCCAAGCATTTTAATAGAGAAATCCCGGAACACCAGATAAGCAACCCCATTTTTCAGACGTATATCACAAGTCTCCACTTGCTGCGGATTCTCCGGTGCTTCGAAGCTATCGGCCGGATCGGCACCCATATCGCCATTACGATTCAGACGGTGTGCCTTGATCTCCGACATAACGGCCGTAAGCACCGACTGAGAAGAGAAACCGACCGGTTCCAGCTTCCAGATAGCCCCATCAACATCCGGCAATGCCAAAGCAGAGATACGAAGTTCTCCTTTTCCCCAAGCCGGGTCAGTGAGATGATAACTCCGGCGCCCGGGCGTATAGCGGGCTTCACAATAACCTACAGAATCGAGCATGGCCGAGTAACCACCGGGCATGGAAATCCTGAAACGGATATTCTTACTGTTCCGTTTATCATAAGTGGCAAATACAGGCCGGTCACTCGTTTCCAACCGGAAAGGAGACCAACTGCCATATAAAGCACGTGTATAACGATTCTTACCATTGACACAAACAAAATCATCCCCCTCCGGATAATATTGCAAACTGCGGGATGCTCCCCGTTTATGATCATTATAAGAAGTGGATTCTATAAAATCTCCGATTCGCTTTACCGGCTTCTGCGCACATACGCATCCGGCCGACAAACCGAAACAACTTAATAAAAAGAAAGATAAATAACGATTCATGATTAATAATTATTCAATAGGAACGAAGCCTCTCCCCAACCCTCTCCGTAGGAGAGGGAGCTAAGTTAGTTTTGCAACTGATTAATAGACAAAAGTATCCAATTAATAGACAAGAGTATCTGTACCCCCTCTCCCCCGGAGAGGGTTGGGGAGAGGCTTCATTATTTTACGGCATCGGTTTCAGTCCCTCCCAGCGTACATTCCAAGTTCCGTCTTTCGGGAAGCCGGGGTTTTCAACCTGGCAACCGTCCCATCCGGCACACATCATGGCGATGGCAGTCAACAAGCCACCGTTACCGGGCAGGTATACGCGCAGACGGCCATCCTGGTAATTGTGTCCGTTCACCAGATAAGTATTGGTGCGTTTGTCCATCAGCAGGGCACCGACAGCCTTTTCCGGTTCACCCAAACGGGCGGCATTCATAGCTGTCATCGGATAATCCCATCCCCAGGTTTTGCCCCAGTTCCAGTTGTCCCAAATCCAATGCAGGGTATTTTTCATATAATCATCGCGAATCAGCTTATTCATCGGAAGAATACCGACTGAACCCAACACGGCCATATGATCGGAGGTGAAACGAATGTCCTTATAAGTATCCGTAGCTGTTTCGGCAGCCAGATACAGTTTATCTTCATTATAGGCCAACGGAGAGAGTTTATCAATCATCTCATCCCATTCCAAATTCCGCTTTTCACCGGCACGCTCGCGCCATTTCTGTGCTGTCTCCATAGCGAAATGCCAGTACGAAAGTTCGAAAGGAGGGTTTACTGTTTCAGAAGCACGAAGCGTTTCTTGCGCGGGAATAGCACCTTTCAACACAAAACGCCCTTCCAATTCATCATAAGTAGCAAAGGAATACATAAAGTCGGCGGTTTCCTGTACCAGCCGGTTGTATTTCCTGATTATTTCATCCGAAGGATTGTTGCGATACACCAGTTCTGCCAGATAGATGAAATGCGGCTGTTGCCAGATCAGGAAACTGCCTACTTTAGAAGGCGCCTCCGTGCCGCTCGGATCGGTCATCTTCATCCAACGTATTCCATCAAAACCTTGTCTGCCGGCTATTTCACGGGCAACGGGCTCTACAGTTTCGTACCATCCTAAAGTGCGGTCAAGCAGATCGGCACGATTCCACAAAGCAAATTGCGCCTGATGCCACCAGATCATTTCCAAATGGAATTTACCGAACCAGGAATTATAAGTCAGTCCGGTTTCTTGTGGCGGAGTAGTTCCGGCACATTGGATGGCGAGCAGATATTGGCTCAATACGACACGACGTTCCAATTCTCCGGCACGTTCATCCGTACAGGCAGAAAAGTCAACAGCAGCGCCATTTTTCCAGAAAGCGGTCCAATATTGGGCGGCAGCCTGCCGGGTCTGTTCGGAAGTAGACATTTCCGGAGAAGAATTTTCCGGAGTAAAGGCACAAGTAAATGCCAGGGTATCCTCTTCGGGGGTAAGCACAAAATAGTTTTTCTCTTTTTCTCCGAACGTTGCTTTGCCCTCCCAACGAATCGTTACATAATAGGTAGTGGCATCCAAGGTACGTTTCAATACAACCTGTTGTTCATCCTGACTGACAATGGCCGTAGAGTGCTTATCATTCGAAGTCCAGTTGCAAGCATCATCACAATGGCCACCTGTAGGATACGGGAAACGGAAATTGACGCCGGCATGCGCTTCCGATCGAATGGTGGCAGCCACCATATCGGCTTTCGGATGACAGGCGGTCTGTACCTCAAACGGTTTGCCATCCAATTTAAAGCTACTATTGATGACACCTTCCCAAAGGTTCAGTTTTTGTTTTATATCCGTCACCTGCGCCACGGCAAGAGGATCACGTCCAAATTCAAAGCCCACCATACCGAGGTGCAGGCGATGGGGATTGACACGGAACCAGTTGGCAGCCTCTTTCTGCCGGCCGTCTTCATTGAACTGCACCGAATAAGGTTCCATACGTCCGCGACCAAAATCATAATCTTTCAGTGTTTCCTCGTGCCTATACCCTTTGGGATTTGTAAATTCATGCCAGCCCCATTGGCTTTGTGTTCCCAACGGCACCCCCTTCGTATACATTTCGGGGAATGTCTGCAAACCGGTAGCATCTACCGTAAAGGCAAACTCGCCATTGCCTACAGAAAGGGAAGCTAAAGAATCAAAAGCAGTTACTTGAGGAGAATTACGATCGACAAGTGCTTCGCGATCGATGGGCGCTTGTTGTTTTTCGCCACAAGCCATCAACGCCAGAATCACAAACGGGTAAAGTAGTTTTTTCATGGTATTGTTCTGTAATTATATAAATGAATAGATGCTACAAAGATAGGCGATTGCCGGCAAAGGGTATCTATACATAGTGACTGAAATGCTGTGTAATTTGTCAGTAGCGAAAACCTTTCCACATTTGCCGAAAATCAATTGCAAAACGTTGTTTTTGTGAGAGATATGTTGGATTTAAAAAAATATTATTTATTTTTGTAGCTATGAATATTATGGAGGACACGTATGAACAGCTATAATGACTTAGGAGTAGAATTCAAGTATTTGATTGTAAACGACATGGACCGCAAATTCGGACTTTGGATAAACACCGTAGGCTTTCAATCCATCCAACCTAATTCACCCTACCCTTTGAAAGACCATCCATCCGGCTATTTCTTTAACGCACAAAAAGGACGTACCCTCCGCGAATATCAAATTCTGTATATCACCAAAGGAAGGGGACTTTTTACTTCGGATTCAACAGACGAAAGACAAGTGTGCAAAGGGCGCGTCATTATTCTGTTTCCCGGACAATGGCATACCTATCAACCGATGCAACAGACAGGGTGGAATGAATATTACATCGGTTTTGAAGGACCGATTATCGATGACATAATCAAAAGCTCTTTCTTGTCCAAAGACAACCAAATACTGGAAGTCGGTCTGAATGAAGAGCTGGTCGCACTATTCTCCCGTGCACTGGAAGTGGCAGAAGCCGATAAAATATCGGCACAGCAATACCTGTCGGGAATAGTACTGCACATTATCGGAATGATCCTGTCCATATCGAAAAACAAAATATTCGAAATAGGAGACGTAGACCAAAAGATCGAACAGGCAAAGATCATCATGAATGAAAATGTCTTCAAAAACATAGACCCGGAAGAATTAGCATTAAAACTCAACATCAGCTATTCCTGGTTCCGCAAGGTATTCAAAGACTATACCGGATATGCCCCGGCCAAATATTTCCAGGAACTCAAACTCCGCAAAGCGAAACAACTACTGATAGGCACCTCTCAGTCCGTCAAGGAGATCTCTTTCATGCTCGACTATAAATCGACCGAACACTTCTTCTCACTTTTCAAGAAACGCACGGGATTCACCCCACTGGAATACCGGAGCTTCGGCCGTGAGACGAGTGATGAACTGGAAGAAGATTAAACAAATACATATGCTAAACGGGGATAAATTCTTCACAGATTTTATCCCCGTTATCCATAGAATAAACACAAAGCAACTTATTAAACTAATAAATAAACAGTTGCACGAGAAACTTAACAGTGCAGAATTGCATTTTACTTCACTAACTTAAAAACCCTTTAAACTAACACTCAACCGTAATAAAGCTTCTCCTTTTGTTATGTCTTAATCGATAAGACAAAGATACTCCATGACCTGCACGAATAGAATGCACTATTTGATGCTTGCAATGATCATTATGATAATATTAACGAAAATCGAATAACAAACGGATACGCAGCCCTTCATCTCCTTTCTTTATACGCACAATCCCGGGTTGGCTATGAGGACCATGCTGCGATATAGGCTTGAAACAACGGATAGCCGGAATATCCAATAGAAACGAGATATCCCCGGACGGGAAATCAGGCATCGTATTCACCCCATTCTGCCGGCCGGCCGGTTCTTCCGGAGTAAACAGACGGAAGAAAAGCCCGTCGGTGGCTGTGTATACCGTAAAAGGAGCCATCCGGTGCTGCACCGTAGCCCAATAAAGATTCGCATGATAACCTTTGAACTCCGGATAAACAAGATTCCCGAAACTTTCTCCGGTGACCGTGTTATTGTAATCTTTCTGCCAAACGGCATAATTCGTTCCCTTCACCCGGTTCTTCCATACACGATAAGGGCCCCGTCCCAACCAGCGCATGCCGGTACACTCCTGCTCGGGATAAGAAAAAGTAAGCCCCAAGTTAAGTACCGCCTCATCCATGAACGCATCATCAAACCCACCTCCACCGGACGCACGGTTCAGCAAAACAGCATCCATCGACAACAGGCCGGAAGGGGACATACACCATTGGATAGAATCGACCCCACCCCGGTAATGGGCACAGAAAACAGCATCTTCCCCATCCATCCGGACCGTATAGCGAGTAAACTCCATTTTCATACCCACCGGCAGAGGGCCATCTGTCAGAGGGACTTCCACTCCTTCTTTTCCCTTTTGGACACGGGCAATCGTTGCATCCGCCTTACGAAAAGCGACAGTAATATCATTGGCCGAAAGCGTCACCAACGAATCGTGATCCTGAAGCACGGACGCCCTCTCCTGTTTCGGAACGGAACGGGGTATTTCACGCTTCAGGTAATCACCGGCATAGCGTACGGGCCACGTCCAGTTACAAATACTTTTTCCATCCGGCCCGAAAGCTTCAAGTTCCAAAACATCGGCTTCCCAAAAACAGGAAGGCATCTGCATACGTGCATATCCCGTTTCACCGGGACACAAAGACGGCAGACGAACTTCGCCGGAATCGATACAGCAAGATAACGCTTCTTCCCGTAGAGGTGAAGGATACCGGTAGAGACGGTAGTTCATCCGGCAATCCCGCAAATTGGTATACAAATACGTATTGGTCAGAGCAAACTCTCCCCGAAAAGAAGGGGTAATATAAAGTTGACGGAACTGTATGGGAGCCCATACCTCACGTACCGTATAAACACTTCCTTCGCGCTCACGATAAGGGCCTACAATTCCATCGGGGGCATTGAACTTATCGGAGTCCAACTGCCCGTTACGATCGGAACGGCGTACTGCCTCATCAGAGAAAGCCCACATAAAACCACCGGCAAAGAGAGGATGCGAGGTGTAGTTCGCCCAGAAATCTTCCAGTCCGGCACCATGTCCCTGATCATATTGCCCATGCATGAACTCGGTGGGCATAAACACATTATAGCCGTTTGTAAAACGCCCCACACCGGTGAGATAGGCCGGATAATGATGCGTATCCAGTCCGTTAAAGTCTGCCCACGGATGAATCACGTGACGTTGCTGGGGATCATAGCAGGAAAAATACTTGTCGAGTGCCGTATTCCACCCTCCTTCATTGCCATTGCTCCAAAGCACAATAGAAGGATGATTGACGTCCCGGACTACCATCTCTTCCAAAAGCTGCCTTCCCACTGTGGCGTCATAAGCATTTTGCCAACCGGCCAATTCGTCGATCACAAAAAGTCCCAACGAATCGCAAGCTTCCAGAAAATGAGTATCCGGCGGATAATGGGAACGGACTGCGTTCATGTTCATTTCTTTAATCAGCAGTACATCTTGAATGCTGATTTCTTTGTTTGTGGTACGCCCGCCGTCAGGATGAAATGAATGACGGTTGATGCCTTTCATCACAATCTTCACTCCATTGACATAAAGCCCGTCTTTAGGACGGAATTCTACCGTACGGAATCCGATACGCTCTTGATGCTGATGAAGGGTACGGCCTTCTGCATCGAGCAGTTTCAAGGTAAGGAGGTAGAGATTCGGAGTCTCCGGTGTCCAGGTACGGACCTCTTTCCACCGGGTATTTATCCGATACATGGAAGCGGTATCTGCAAGTGTGAAGAACCGTTCTTCGGTCTTATTGCTACCATCTGGAAAAGCGATTGCAGCAGACAACCGGTAACCCCGACGGGCACCGGTCAAATAAACATCCGCTTGCAGTTCTCCATCGGCAGAAGCGTTGACCGCAATCCTTCCGATATGTTCTTTGGGCTTTATCTCGAGCCACACCGGACGATAAATCCCCCCAAACAGCCACCAGTCGGCCTTGCGCTCGGCGGCATTGACGGATTTATTTGCCGAATGTTTATTGACGCGTACTTCCAGCTTGTTCTTTCCACCCACATTCAGCAGGTCGGTGATATCATACGAGAAACGATAAAATCCGCCTTGATGAACCGGGCCGGCCGGAAAACCGTTGACAAATACTTCCGTATCCGTCATCACCCCGTCAAAGACAATCCGTACCGTATGATCCTTATACGTTTTCGGCACCTTGAACGAATGCCGGTAAATTCCGGTTTCCATACTGGGATTCTTCACTCCTTTCTCCTTATACCAACGCCCGTAAGTATACGTTCCGAAGCCCTGCAACTCCCATTGTGAAGGCACTTCGATTTTGCTCCACCGCTGACTGTTATTCCCATCGGAACAATAAAAGTCCCATGTCACCGTGTGATTCAACCCCTCACCGGAAAGATATTGCCGATGGGTGGACTGGGCAGATGCAGTCAGAAAAAGAAAAGCGAACAGGAAAGACAAGATAAGTTTCATAATGAATAATGAGTTATATTTGATGCATGTTTTATTATCGCTTCACATCCATGAGACGAACGTCTCTCAATTATGAAACGCACATCTCTCAGTTGTGAGACGCGCGTCTCACAACTGAGAGACGATTTAAACGATTACTTGTTTCAACTCCGATTACCGGTTATCCACACGTTAATCCGGCTGTTTCCGGTAACGGATTGATTCTGTTATTTCAATAGTTTCTTCACAAACTTCGTTGTTCCTACTTCTACTACAACCATATAGGCACCCTTCGGCAAGCCTTCCAGCCCACTGATGTACAGTGTTGCTCCTCCGTCCACCATATAGGCAGTCTGATACACAAGCGTACCCGCAGCAGAATACATCGAAACCATAGCACGTCCTGACACCTCCGCCGGGAACTCGATTGTGATTTCATCCGTAAAGTAAAGCGGATAAACATTCACATCGGGACGGAGAGTTCTTTCCGTCGAAATACCCGTCGGCTTATTGGCTTCATAACGTTCCTTTGCTTTAGCAGCACTCATCGCTCCTTCATAAATCTGAAGTTCATCGATTGCACCGGTAAACGGGGTATTGAAGTTTACATTGCAGTTACCGATCACAAACATCTCCGATTCCGAGATATCACCGGTCTTATCAGTCACTTCGCCTTGGAACACACCGTTGATATACATCTTCAATGTCTTGGTTTCGCCATCACGAACACAAACCACATGATTCCATTCGCCATTGAAATACTGGGTAGCAGGAATGTCCAGATTGGATTTCGTAACATCGTCATCGATGCCGAATGTCAGATTTCCATTCTTATACTGCAATCCCATCCACTTTCCGGTAGCACCGGTCGAAGCATTCTTTGTGTGGCTGCCTTTATGGAACAGATACCAGTCGACACCGGTACCGCCGTCGGAACGGAACCACAACTCAACACTGAAATCCTTAGTTCCCAATTGCAGGTCATCATAAGAGGCTTGTTCCATTCTGCGGTTGGCAGGAGTTGCAGGCAACTCCAATGCTTGTTGGCGAACACCGCTTATCCATGTAGGAGTGAAATTAACCGCTTCGGCCCTTCCATATACCGAATTGACAGCCGATGTACCGGCAGTCTCATCAAACGGGAAATAAGCCAGCTCGTTCAATACCACCGGAGCTTTCACCTTAATCGTTCCGGAAAGGGTTGCCACGGTAAGCCCGCCGACACTCTCTATAGTATATGCATAAGTACCTGTTGCTCCCGGAGTTCCCTCAATTGTAAAGAGACACTCTTCCTTATCCACCGTAACGGTAAGCCCTTCCGGCAACCCGGTAATTTTTACATCTTCGGCATTCTTCCACGAATATGAAATAGGAGAAATCGCTTCGCCCAATTCTACCGACTGATTCAAAAAGCCGATTCCTTTCTTTGCAAATGAAGCATTTTCCGTGTCCCAATCTCCTAAGTAATAGCCTAAATGAGGAGGTTGATTGTAAGCAACATTCTGCCAGGCAACTCCCATACGATAAACGTGATCGTGCATCAGAGTCGTTATTTTATATTCAGTAGGTATCACCGTTGTGAAAACCAACAGGTCGGAACACGTCTTCGAATCCCACAGAATAACCTCTTCGCGCCAGTCGCCAAAGATATCGGCACTCAGGTTGGGAGTGGCTTTGGTAGAATTGCAAGAAGCGGCATTGCTATAATCGGACAGAGTAATCATACGATTCACTTTCGTACCGTTCCACTTGTCTATCTTCACCCCATCCAGCAATTCATCCTGCAAATCACCGTCCCAATATACTCTGAAGTTCACTGAAGGACGATTCTTAGTCGCGATTATATTTCCTTTGCAATCGTACACATTTCCATTGGCCGTAGACCACATTTCAAACCCACGATAGTTCGGGTCGATATCCGCAGCAATGCCACGTCCCACATCCGTTCCGGTCTTCTCGCCGAAGATGACTTCACCCGTTCCGGCGGAATGCATCTCATATCCATAAGCAGCCGTTTTTTCTTCATGAGGTGAAAATACTTCCAGTCCTTCCAAATCGGGATCCAGATCGGAAAGATGAATGGCATCTCCATGCCCTAACCCGGTGCGATAGAGTGTTTTTCCATCATGATCGATGACACAGGCACCATAAACGATCTCATCACATCCATCGCCGTCCACATCGGCTACCGACAAGTTATGGTTTCCCTGTCCGAAAGCACCCGAACCGGATACTTTGGAGTCATGTGCCCACCGCATCGTCAGTTTCGTTCCGTCAAAGTCGTATGCAGTCAGTGAGGTACGTGCATAATATCCACGACACATCACCAGACTCGGTTTTACTCCATCAAGGTAAGCGACACATGCCAGATAACGTTCCGAACGGTTCCCGTATCCATCGCCCCAATCGTTGATATTTCCGCGAAGAGGACTATAGGCAATTGTTGAAATCTCTGCTCCCGTCTGCCCGTTAAAAACAGTCAGATATTCGGGACCATCCACTACGATCCCGGCCTTGCTTCCGGAAGAGCGGTAATCGGCATTAGGATCATCACTGCCCATAATTACAAATTTGCCCTGACCATCGATTGTTCCCGGTGCCGTCTTACAAGCAATTTCGGCCTTGCCGTCACCGTCCAGATCGTATACCATAAACTGAGTATAGTGGGCACCGGCACGGATGTTCTTTCCGAGATCAATTCTCCACATAAAAGTGCCGTCCAATTTATAACAGTCCAGATATACATTTCCCGTATATCCATAGAAAGAGTTATCACGCGAATTGGTAGGATCCCATTTCACTATAATTTCATATTCTCCGTCTCCATCCACATCGCCTACGCTGCAATCATTCGGAGTATATGTGTACTCCTGCCCGTCGGGATACGTTTCACGGGTTTTATCTTTATCTGTCTGAACCACATCATAGGGCAGAGTCACTCCGCCTTCCGGACGTTTCAGAGGAATTTTCTTAAATTGCTCTGCCCATACGGTCACTTCTTTCGTTGTCTCGGTCGTTGTACCATCCAATATTCCTTTAAGGACATAACGGGAATCGACCGTACCGTCTTTATCGACATAATTAGTAGTGGTTACTACCGGAGCAGCCGTAATCTTCACGCCATCCCGGTAGATATCGAAACCTAATTTTCTTGTATCCGTGGCCAGACTGCGCCAAGACAGGAACACACCGTCGGAAGACTTCACGGCAACAACGCCTCTCCCCAACTTTTCCTGGGCCTGCCCCCAAAGAGGCATCATCATGCCTCCAAGGAGCAAAAACCATAATACTATGCTTAATTTCTTCATTCGATCTTACTTATTCAACTTCAAATCATATTTTATAAACCAGTTCTCCTCAGTTGCTTCCAGATTGCTGCCTACAGAAGTCGCAGTAGTATATTTCTCAGCAACCTTATCCGCCCATATCTTACGTGCCTTGTCGCCCCAGCGTCTTGCCGAACGCAACATCGTGTAATAAGTACGTGCTTCACCGGCAGACTCCAATCTCGATTCTTCTACAAGCAGCGAGTCTACCATCCAATGGGCATATTCGGGTTCAACAATCACATCGTTGGTGGTTTCGTCTTCTCCCAATATCCATTCTCCCACAGCCGGTACATTCACACGACCACGAACACCCTGACAATTCAACTGACTTTCTTTGCCTACACACTGATAAAGGCAAATAGGATAGTCAGAGAATGGAGGATCGAACATATTAGCATTCTTATTATAGAGCGAGCCGAAATTCTGTCGGGCAGAAGACTGACCGTTAAGGAATTGCAGTGCTTCGCGATAACGTCCCAATCCGGCGCAGGCTTCGGCCAGCCATAAGTGAATATCAGCAGCTTTATAGTAACACAAGGGTACGTCATTACGATAAATATAATCACTGGTAGTATGAGCCCCCAGGAATTTATAAAAAATCAATCCTTCCGTACTTTCTTTATAAGACTTATTGATACCCCGATATTTCTGGTCATTAGCTCCGCTCTTTTCCCAACGGGTTACGGCAGCCGCAGCCGGACGCAGATAATATTTATTGGGATAAGTATTAGAGAAATACTCAATTACATGGTTCGTCTGCTTTTTGCTATAATCATAGAAAGCAACGGAGATATGGTCCTGACGATTATACGAGGTCGTTGAAAACAACTGACTCCATGATCCCTCATACTTTGACTTATTCAAAGTAAAACTGGCCTCTTGAGTTCCCCCTGTACGAATGATACTCACACAGTTATCCCATACCTTCTGATAATAAACAGCGTTCTCCTCAGCAGTATTCTCTTTTTTAGTCTTATACAAATACAATTCTGCCAACAAACACTCGGGAGTGGGACAAATACGGTTCCATTCCAATGATTCGGGAGAGTCGCCTTGACCCGGATATAAAGTATTAGACCAACGGATATCTCCTTTCCCATTGACACCATTCATACCCGTTTCAATCAGATCGATGCATTTATCGATAATTCCATCAAACTTAAGCACCGGATATTGAGACAAATCCTGATAAGTGGCCAAAGGATCATCCAGATAAACCGCTTCTCCATAAATTTTAGCAAGCATCAGATATGCCCAAGCTTTGTATCTCAATGCTCCACCTATAATACCATTATAATCACTTGTCGACAATACAGTAGGATACTTCTCTTTATATTCAAATACATGCTCCAGATAGTCATTACTATTCAATATCACGGCATAAAACCCTTTAGGATCGGCCAATGCATTATCAGAGAACGGCTGTTGCAAATCCTTGTAATTATAAACGTCCCACATTTCTACCGGAGCATTAGTAGTAGGTTCCAGCAGGTCTCCACGAAGGCCTTCCAAGAACATTGCCTGATCTACTACATCCTGCACACAGGCAGCCAACCCCATATATCCGGTATACAACTCATAAGAAGTACCGATATAATCTTTTTCCAGCAATGTATCATCCGTATTAGGTGCAAAGAAATCATCGCACCCGGACAACAGGGGAAATAACAAAGCCAGGAAATATATTTTCTTTTTCATAATCTTCACCTTTAATATTAGAATTGAACTTTAAAACCTAACTTCACAGTGCGTGGAGAAGCTATCTTACCGTAATCAAAGCCACGCATAGAGCTATCATAAGAGTACATTGTTTCCGGATCCATACCCAGATATTTGGTAGCAGTAAATAAGTTCTCGGCAGCAACAAACACGGTAGTCCCGGCAAACAGATTAAACTTATAGCTTACCATCAACTCTTTCAGTTTCAAATAAGAAGCATCCTCTATCCAGCGATCAGAGAAGCGACTGTTTTCCATCGGGTCACCGTATACGGCACGAGGAATATCCGTTATCTGGCCTTCATACATCCACCGCCGCGTTACGGAAGTCAACTGATTGGAAAAATCAGACATGGATTCCATGGTACGTCTTACGGCATTATACATTTTATTTCCTTTGCTATAACCAAATACGGCTGATACTGCCAGCCCCTTGTATTGGAAATTAGTATAGAAAGTTCCATAAAAGTCTGGAAGGGCGTTACCCAAATTCACGCGATCCTCCTTATCTATCTTACCATCACCGTTCTGATCGACAAAACGCATATCACCGGCGGCAAAAGCAACCCCGATAGCATCAGTCAATGCCTGTCCGTCTTTTCCGGCAGCAACAACAGCGTCATCCGTTGCAAACACACCATCCGTCTGATAGCCATAGAAAGAGTACAACGGTTGTCCCACTTCAGAAATAACGGCAGAGCCATCACTCATGGAAAGAATCATCGAATTCTCTCCGCCCAAACTCTTCACTTCATTCTTATTGGTAGAAATCGTACCACCTACATACCATTTGAAATCGCGATTCTGAATCAAAGCAAGCTGTGCACCAAATTCGATACCTTTATTAGAAACTTCGCCTAAATTACGGTACATGCAATCCGTTCCATATACCGAAGAAATCGTTACAGGCATAATCAGGTCTTTGCTTCTGCTGTCGAAATAATCCAAAGAGAACGTCAAACGGTTATTAAACATAGCCACATCCAAGCCTAAATTCCAGGTATTTGTTCTTTCAGGGGTAATTTTCACACTGGGTATCCCTGCGCGTACCAATCCGGAAAGCCCTTTAAATACTCTGTTCAAATAGTAATATTCGCCGATAGAAGATGCAAAGCGGCTATTACCGGTCATCACATATTCCGTACGTAAATTCACATCGTTCAAGAAAGTAACATTCTTAAACAATGTATTGCGGATGTTCCAAGCTGCATTGACAGCCGGGTAAAGATAAATACGAGCCGCGTCAGCCCCCACTGCAGATGAACCGTCTGCTGCCAGATTGGCGCCAGCAAAGAATTGATTATTATAATTATACTTCACAGAAGCATTATAATTCATCCAATTCCATTTATTTATATATCCAAAATAGTTACGTCCGATAGATTGCACATTGTTCAGTGTCTTATAATAGTCATTTGCGGTGTTGTATCCACTTCCTGCATTATAATCAATGCTATTCATTGCAATTTGTCCACCCAAAGAGGCGGCAATTGTATGTATATGGGCAATCTTTTTAAGATAAGATAAATTCAAAGCATAATATGTGTTCAATGTCGTTCCTTCTGCCGAACGTACTGTGTTTTTGGCTAACTGATTATCCAAAGGCATGATTGTCATAGAACTCATCCCGGGAACAAATGCATCTTCCTGTTTCAAATTATAATTTAATCCGAAGGTGGCTTTCAGTTTCCAATTCTCATTGATGCGGTATTGCAACCCGGCATCAAGAAGCACATCATAAGCGTGCTCTTTCATTTCGACATCGTTAACGACTGCCAACGGATTACTTACACTATTGTTCACAATCAATGCTCCATCTTCGTCACGAATGGATGCAAAATCGGGCAAAAGGTTATTCTTGTCATCTTTGTTATAAGGCGAAAATAACGGACCTTTGCGTAAAGCAGTCAGAAGAGGATTGGTTTCAAGCACCATTCCCTGCTCGGCCACCCGATTATTAGTATAAGCAAACGAAATGGTCGAGAACAAAGAAACGTTTTTACTCAATGTCACATCTGCATTCATACGGGCATAATATTTCGACGAATTCGTCTCTTCCACTGTTCCTTGTTTATTTTTTACTCCAATAGAAAAATCATATTTAGCAATAGCATCACCACCCTTAATTTTCAATACATTATCCGTAACAAAAGCATTCCGATAAATCAAATCCTGCCAATCAGTATTGTTATTATACAGATACTTGTAATAAAATTCAGGATCATCTTTCAAATACGGAAAAGCATTCAACGCATCAGACATATCTTCATATTTCGTCAAAGCCACATTTCCCATCAAGCTTTTATAATCGTCTACGCCCAATACCGGCAATGTAGAAGTATTCCAGGATAATCCGTATTGGCCTATAAACTCTACTTTAGTATCCAAATCGGCTGCTTTATCCGTTTCAATCATTATTACTCCATTGGAACCTAAAGAACCATACATGGCAGCATCTGCACCTTTCAAAACCGTTATGTTTTCTATGTCCTGAACATTCAGAATATTAAAAATATCCTTGGAGTATCCACCGATAATACCCGATTCATTCATATCAGGCATATAAGGTACTCCATTAACCACGATCAACGGAGTAGAATTGGCAATCATCGTATTCACACCACGGATACTAAAGAAACTGCCTTCCTGGCTCTGTCCGCTTTTTGATATCAATTGAAGCCCCGGAATGTTTCTAAACCCCTCCTCAACGTCTGTCAAGTTTAAGTTCAACCCATTCTTACTTACCGAACTCAAGTTTGTCGACTTATTCTTCTGAACGACCATTCCGCGAAACGGTAACGTCACTTTCTCGGAATACCCCTCCATGTCTTCGGGTATCATTACAATCTGTACCTGTTCACGATTAGCAACCGGTTCTTCTTTGGTATAGAAACCGGGACACCATACCGAAATTGTGGCTTTTGCCGGTACGCCATCTACAGAGAAACGCCCAAGACTGTCACACTCCACAGTTTTGTCCACACCCGATATGGTAATTATTGCATCAGGCAAGGGCCGGTTAGCATAGGAACTAACCACTTTACCCGAAACTTTTATTCCACCTTTCTGTGCCATTAAATTTGAAAGGCTCAGGATGGAAAAGAATATTATCAATATAATTTTATACTTATTCATTGCTCTAATGCTTAAGATTAATAATTATTAGCCGAAGGCTTCAATGCCCAGTGATAAATGCGTAACTTTTTACTATCACCTTTATAGAACTCTACACGAATACGGAAAGAGCTCATACCATCACCTTTGACAGTCACAGTACCGACCAATCCACCTAATCCGTCCCACTTCACTATTTTATCACCGTACAGGTCGGCCGTTGTCTCATTTACACGGTCAAAATTCCACGGAGTAGATGATACGATAGAAAGATTAGAACCTATTAATTGCATATTAGCATCCGGTGAAGAAGTCGTTCCATCCGTATCACCGTCAAAATAAACATTGACATACGGGTGACCGCTACTATGGAATCCCATATATAAATCGTATTCACCACAAGGAACTTGCATAATTCGTGCCCGATAAGGATCCGTATCTTTATCTCTATATCGTTCCAACGGAGGAAATTCCACCCAGAAATCAGAAGCTTCTTCATCTCCATTCAAATCCAAAATGTAATAGTTCGACAAAATCTCCGGTTTCGGAGTCGCAGAATCCTCAAAAATAGAAATCTTAGTCGTATTCATGAAAGTATAATACTGTTGCTGTTCCGCTTCAGTCAGATATTCATAATAATGTACCAACGATTTAATACGAGTCAAAATATAATTAGTAGGAATCTTTACCTCTGTCATCTTATACAAAATACCATTACTTAATTCTTCCATACTACTTTGATCAATCTCTTGAATTCCAGGCCGCCATATTCTTCCAAAAGCAGAAGAAATATCAGCATCAGTGAAGGTTTTCAATTCTCCGGTGTAGAAAGCCGCTTCTTTTATCCAAGTCATAGCATTAGCCGAATCTACTGCCGTAACCGTTTTTCCCATTGCTTTATACTGTGTGTTCAACTTTGTAAAGCAATCTTTCAACACCTCATTATCCGGAAGAAATAAAGTAAACTGCTTAAACTCTGAATTGAACTGTGCTTTCTCAAACAAGGGATTATAAACATAGAACACAGAATCGTATACCGTATTACCGGTTATATCTACTCCTGTTGGAATTGAGTTGGCTTTATCAAAAAGCATCTCATTATTTTTCATTATAGAATCACGGAACATAGAATATTCATCCGGTAATGATTTAATGTAATCAAACATATTTATTTTTGATTTCATCAATTCACTGATTACATGTACTACGCCGTTCTTCAAACGGTAGGAGGACTCCACCTTCGAACGGTTTACGTACACTTCTTCTCCTTGTCTGGTTATTTGCAGATAAATATTGTTCAAAGTAGGAATGCGAAGCCCGTCCTTTAAATCACTTTGCAGAAAAGGCAGATAATTCATGTGGTATTTCATACGTAAAGTATCATCCTTTTCTATACCCGAAGCCGCCATAGCATCGTCATTTACTACCCAAAGGGTTAATTGCTGATCTTTTGTCAGCTCTTCATCAAGACCGCACAACTCCAGTTCTTTGTAAAATGCATTATACTCATTGTGTTCTGCAAAAAACTCCTGAAGGGTCTGATCCAATTCTTCTTCCTTGGATCCGTCATTGCCATTATAATATTCATCCCATTTATCTCCGCAGGAAATGAATACCATTGCAAACAGCATACATAAATATATGATTGACTTATTCATAACTTTTATTCTTTAACAGGTTCGAAGATTAAACAATCCAAATAAGATGTTTCGGTACTTCCCGAAAGGAAACGTACTGTATGCGTCACAGATTCTGCGAATTCCACTTCACCGACCTTTACAGTAGAATAGGAACTTTTAGAGGTAGACTCACCGGTAGTAGTTACCTGTCCGCCCACATATTCACCATCAATGATAACAGCCCATTTTCCACCTTTCTCTTTGGCAGCGACATTATAATGCGCTAAAGAAACAGTGTATTTGCCTGCAATAATCATCGGAGTACGCATTTGTATCCATCCATATTTGGAGAAACGGAAGCGCAGGCAATCATGATTCACACATTTATAAGCTACCTCATTCTTATTGGCCAGATAATAGTCAAAATTGGAAGAGGAGTATGCATAACATGAAGGATAGTCAAATCCCAAATAATTGTAAAGGTAAGTCGCAGATAAATTGGCCAACTGGAACTTCTCACAGATGGCTCCTAACTCTTCATAGTCCGTCAAATCCCATTTCACGGTAGTAGCTTTCGGAACAACTTCTTCTAACAGCCCGTCTACTACATGAATTACACCATTCTTACAATTGATATTCTTCTCTGTAACAGTAATCCCTTTCTGCGTCCCTTTATCATAGTTCAAATAAAAAGCATCATTCACCAAATTACAGCTCATCAATGAATTCGAAGCAGCCATTGTGATATTTTTAGAGGTATTGTTATCAATATCCGCATTCAAGTCAGCATATGAATAAGCCGTAGTAGCAATGTGATAAGCGACATAACGGGACACAAGGTTTTGTTCCTCATCGTAATTTGTATCGGTCTCTCCTAAATATGCAGCTAACGAAGCAATATTTAATTCAATTCCAGCTTCGGTAAATACAGCATTGGGGACAGCAAAAAGCGTATAACGTCTTTTCACGTCATTCACATAAAGAGTTGACAGCATATCCTTATATCCGGTCACTTCCAACAAATTCTTCATAAACGAAAACTCTCCTCCCAAATTATCCACAATCATACCTGTAACAGGGGTCAGCACCGACTCTAACGTATGGATTACCGCGTTGGTCGTCATCGTATTTAATCTCTTAATCCGGGCTTCGTTGTTAATATACATCGCTTCAAGTCCACCGTCGCGCATATCCAAGCTTAGATAATCACCACTGGCTGTAGAATCAGGAAACATCCCGTCAGAGAAGTCTGAAGAGGTATACTGATGAGATGCGATAGTATGATAGCGCACCAAATTTGCAGCCTCTTCCTTGTTCAATCCCTGAACCGATGAAATTCCTTTCTTTTGTAGAAAAGCGTTCATTGCGTCATTGTCGGGAACAAAACAAGTATAATCCATTTTCAAATTGACTGTATTAAACAGTCCTGTATAGTTCAATAGATCGACCCACAAAGAATAAGTCGAACTGTTAGCTTCCATATAACTGGCTGCCGGCATCTTATCTGTTTCTCGGAAGGCCTGGTTCTCGAATGGATCGGAACATCCCCCCCATATCAACGAGAATACTGCAGCAAATAAAATCATTATGCGTTTCATATCGCTATTTTATATTATATTAGTTACTAATACTCTGATAATAATCACTCTGCTCCAATAAAGGATTTTTGCTCAACTCATCCTCCGAATAAGGTAAATACCAAGAGCCCGAGTTTGCTAAAGTAGCACGTCCTAACGACTGTCGAGAAGCACCCACTGCCTTTAAAGCTTGTTCGACAAAAAGCGTCTTATATTGGGTATCATTCAATTGTTCACTTCTTAATCCGATACGCAATAAGTCAAACCAGTTTTTACCTTCACCAAAAAACTCTTTCTGACGTTCTACTAATAAAGTCTCCAGCATTACCATACGATCATCACTTAGGGTTGTCTCTCCCAAACCTGCACGTTCGCGAGTACGATCTATCAAATCGGCAGCATCTTCGTTGTGTCCTTGCATGATAAGTGCTTCCGCTTTCATCAACAATACATCCGCCAAACGATAAATGATATAATTCTGATCATTTTCGGAAGCTGCCCGTGCAGTCGTTTTATCCACACCCAGATATTTCCAGATATATCCGTCCGCATTATATGTGTAATTTAATCCACGAATATCATTGGACTCCATATCGAACAGTCCGTTCACATACTCTGTTATTTTATAATAGCCGTCACTTGAACTTTTAAACCAAGTTTGAAAACTATTGGTCTGGCTTTTCGGATTGCTGTATTGTATCTCAAAAATACCTTCATTACTATTGCCTGGGAAAAAGTTCATAAATCCGTTATTAATCAAACCGACTCTACCGGAACTAATGACAGAATTACAATGTGAAATACAATTATCATAATCACCCATCCACAAATACATATCGGCCAGCAATGCATGAATACCCCACTGCGTAGCACGTCCTTTGGTATTAATCGGATCATCATTATCCACTTCCGGAAAAAATTCTTTTGCATTAGGCAAGTACGTTTCCAAATCACTGATACATGATTTCAGAATGGTAGTGCCATCGGTCTTACCCATCACATACGGTGCACTGTCATCTACATAAGGTTCGACAACAAACGGAGTATCCTTAAAGGTGCGTACCAAATAAAAGTATGCCAATGAACGTTGGAAGAAAGCTTCCGCCATAAATGAGCGACACATATTCCTATCAAAAGAAGGGTCTTTCTCTACAACGTCCGATGCATATTTAATAACGGCATTCGCCATTGCAATTGCAGCATACGGTTTACTATAATCACATAATTTGTTATCAGGCAAAATATCGAAGTCACGGAGTTTACGACCTGCTTTTTGCAAATCTGAACCGGATGTTGACAGATAATCCAAACCATTGCCACGGGCTTCGCCCCACAATAAAAATGTTTCGACACAACTTCTAAGATTCACATACCCGGCAGCAAGGACCGCCTCCACGTCTTCTTTTGTTTCCCAATACTCAAAGCTACTTTGATTGTTTTCCGGAAGCACCGTCAGATAATCCTCACACGATGAAACGGAACATGTAACTAAAAGTCCTAAAATATAATATTTAATCTTTTTCATCACTTCTTCCCTATTTAGAAATTCAAATTTAAGCCGAACGCAATCTTAAATGGTTTTGGTGTATTATTTGAGTCAATAGCCACCTGAGCTACTGTACCGTCATTGGCAGCCTTTAAGTTAACCTCCGGGTCCTGTCCTTTATATTTTGTCCAAACAAACATATCATAACCGGTTGCATAGAGTTCCAACTTATTCACTCCTATCGCTTTCATCCATTTGGCCGGCATTTGGTATTTCAAAGTCACAGTCTTCAAACGTAAAAAAGAAGCGTCTTCAACAAAACGGTCTGAACCTAAATAGTTATAGCCTTTGTCATACAAAGCTCTTGGAATATCTGTATCATCCCCCTCACTTCTCCAACGTCTCAATACAGCTACACTCTGATTATTCTTTCCACGCATATTTTCCATATCCATACGGGCCTGGTTGATAACCTTCTGCCCGGCACGCCCATGGAAAGCAGCTACTAAACTGACTTTTTTATAACGAAGAGTAAAATTAAGACCGCCGGTCAACGTCGGATTACTATTACCCAAATACACAATATCGTTTTCATCGATCACACCGTCACCATTCACATCTTCATATCGTGCATCACCCGGATAAACTTTCTGGTCACCATTCTTCATCACCACCGGATTACCATCAATATCCAAAATACGCTGTCCACTGGTATTTACAGCATAGGTTTCTTCTACATTCTGGTATACACCTTTATATCTATATCCATAGAAAGAACCCAGCGGGTCACCCATCATTACACTGTATGCATAGTTTTTATTTCCGAATGTATATAGTTCATCATTTTTATTTTCGGGTAGTTCCAGAATTTCATTCTTATTTTGTGATATATTAAATCCAAAATTAAAACTCCAATCTTTCGTTTTAACAGCTGCAATGTCAATATTAAACTCCCAACCTTTATTCTGAATCTTACCGGAGTTATACCAAGCAACAGTGGAAAGTCCTGTTGAGCTGGGCACTTTCATTTTTTTCTGCAACAAATCATCCGTGACTTTCTTATATAATTCAAATGTAAAGTTCACTTTATCAGAAAATAAGCCAAAGTCCACACCGATATTGTTAGAAGTAATCGTCTCGTACTTCAGATGAGTTAAATCCGGACTTGCCGGTTTTACAGCATTCATATCGCCATAACCGGGAGTCACCGCTTCGAATGTTCCGATATACGGAGATGTTCCGGAAGGTGCATTACCAGACTGTCCCCAACTATAACGTATTTTGATTAAAGAAATAAATCCTAAACGCTTGATAAACTCTTCTTCACCCAAATGCCAAGCTACGCCGAATGTCGGAAATCCTTTCCAACGGCTACTTGCATCCATAGCAGAACTGGCCTCCATACGATAACCACCGTTAAACATATACTTCCCTTGCAAAATATACTGGGCGTTCAGTGTACCTCCCATATCGCGATTAACTGTACGTCCGGAACCACCTTTCAAAATAGTACTACCTGCAATGGGCGATGTTATCCCCGAAGAAGCTGTATTGGCAGCCTTACTACTATAAGTACTGGTCGTTTTATCTCCTGTCTGGAAAATAGCACTCACCAAGAATTTATGATCATCGCTTACTGTCTTATTATACACTAAACGGTTTTCAGTAGTTAAGTATAAAACATCTTTACCGATATCATAATTCAGTGCAGAAGAACTGTGCTCAAACGCAACTCCCGTTACACTTTGAGGTAAGAAACGATTAATTTTCGAAAACTGTCCATTGAAACCTACCGTCCCAAAATAATCCAGATCTTTAAATAATTTTGCATGCAAAACGAAAGTCATACGACTGTTTGTTGCAATTGTACGATTAGTGGCCTCATTAACCATCGCTACCGGATTATATACTTTATCATTAGCAAAAGTCATACCGAATGATTCATAAGGAGTGAAATATTCACCGGTACGCTGTCCGTCTGCACCAATCACATAAGGACTCATATTGGGCATTTTCGTCAAAGCATGTCCACGTACAGATGCTTTTTTCAATTGATCGGTGTCATCTGTATAAGCTGCATCTGTCACTCCGCGTGAGAAGCTATATTGCAAAGAAATATCCAACTTGTCAGAAAAACGGTAATCCGTATTGAATGACGTACTAAAACGCTCGAAAGCAGTACCGATTGTCGTACCTTCCTGATTTAAATATCCCAATGAAAGACGATAATTTGCTTTATCACCACCACCGGATACAGAAAAAGTATTATCTGTAGTATAGCCGTTTTGAGTTATTTCATCCAACCAGTTAACATCTTGATTGTATTCATTAAAATATTGCCATGCAGGATCAAAACCGATTTCTTTTGTATTGTATAAAAGTTTCAGATACTCTTGTGACTTAGAAGACTGAGCTCCTAAATCGGATACTGTATTATAAATAGCATCCTGAATCATCGAAATGTACTGATTTGCATTCAGCATCTTCACTCCGGTACGCTCCTTGCTAAATTCATATTTTGTATTGAAGTTAAACTGCAAACGTCCTTTACTACCTCTCTTCGTTTTAATCAGTAAAACACCATTAGCACCTTTAGACCCCCATACCGCAGTTGCAGCAGCATCTTTCAACACCTCAATAGACTCTATATCTGCCGGAGATATATTCAGTAACGAACCGTAATCTTCGGAGTTGGCCGAAGCAAAACTAAAATCATCGTCTACATCTACAGGCAAAGGTACACCATCTACCACAAACAAAGGTTGACTGGAAGCATTCAATGAAGAAGTACCGCGAATACGGATTGAACTACCGGAACCCGGATCAGCACCAGTCAAAATATCCACATTCGCCATTGCTCCTTGTAAAGCTTCGGTTACAGAAGTTACCGGAGCCGTATCCAAACTACCCAAACTTAGTTTTTGCGTAGCCGATATCATTTCACGGGCAGACTGTCCCATTGAATTTCGTTCTATCTTCTTTGCTGTAATTTCTACAGCATCCAAAGACATACCTTCTTCATCCAAAGTTACATTAAGCTCTTTTTGCCCGGTATATTTAATCGTTTGTGTTTTATATCCTATAAAAGAGAATACAATAGACAACCCTTTCTGATCAGGGATAGACAATCTGTATTTACCATTGATATCGACGATGCAACCACCCAAAGAACGGTTCGAAGCATTCGTGACATATACATTGGCCCCCATCAACGGTTCATTAAAAACTTTATCCATTACTGTACCCGTCAACACTTGTTGCGCCCATATCGATTGTACGCAAGCCAACAGTAGCAATGTCAAGATTATATTTCGATTCCTTTTCATTTTTCTCTATTCTATATTAATTCAATAAATCCAATACACCATCTATCACGTAAGCTGCACCGTCAGCATAGATATAAGGGAAATAGGAAGTTACATTCACTTCATTGCCTTTCGCATCCCTCAACTTCATACTGCCATCTGCTTCATTGATTAGTGTAACTGTAATGCTTTCTTTCTTCCCATTTACAGTTTTGGTTCCAAATGTCGTAAGTACTTTTTCTGTCCGCTTACCTGTAACAGGGAAAGGATAATCTACTAATCCACTGGAAGAAACATCAATAAAAAGACTGGTCACATACATATTTCTTTGATCCATAGAGCCAGTTACAGGAAATCGTTTGGGACCGGTAGTCATATCTGCCATTACTGCTTCATTGGTTGGGATAAAAATGATAAAGCGGTTACCTTGTATAAAACTAAACGCATTATCTCCTTTTCCAACGTTTGATGCATTCAAATACACATTGATCCCTTTATAATCATTCATGTTTTTGTCTTGCATGACACGATCTTTAAAGTTCGCCTGTTCCGGCAATAAGGCAACCGTCGTATTATCTCCTTCCAAAGCATAGGATGCCCCGAATTCTCCGTAATCTTTTATCAGCTTCGCAGTGGGTACAGATACTTCATTACCTAATGCTTTTGAATTCCATGTAGCCGAAGAATAGATTTCATCATTAACTCTATACAGATATTCGAAATCATTATAAGAGCTATAAATTATCTCTGTACCACCATTACGAGTAGAAAGCACATTATCCATTACATGTGCACCTGCTATTTCCTGTGCCTGAGTAGTATTCAGATTACCCAATGTCCCGTCTTCAGCATTAGCAACTTGTATTTGTTCATCATTAATTATATAAGGATTTCCTTTCAAGTATTGGATGAAGTCACCATTATACTCGGTTCTTTTCAACATGTCGTCACTCGGAAAAAATATATTAAATTGAGTCTCGTTTATCGATTGGATCTTACTTATAAGACCACCCCTATGAGCTATTAAAGCAAAAATATTATAATCCTTATTACAAAGAGCCGGAGCCATCGGAGATTCAAAAGGCTCAGGAGTGATCACATTGCCCTTCATTCCCCCCAAAATACCATTTGTACAAACTTTCACATAGTCAGGTTCTGCTATTGTGACACCGTCGTAAAGATCATTCATATTAATAATCGCAGACAGAGCAGTCGATGTCATCATTTTACCCCTATACTCTCCGGCATGCGCACTCATAAAATAATATAAAGGAACATAATTAACCTCCTCCAATGAAGAAAAAGAATTTGCCCAATATTTTCGATAGAATTCATCAATTGCTGCATTATCAGGGGCCAACACTGTAAAAGAAATAGAAGACAAATAATTTAGCTGAGCATAATCAGGAATAGAATATTCTGACAAATTCGTCCATTCACATGCTATGGAAGGTAAAGAATAATGAGAATGTATAAATAAAGAGTCACCATTACCATAATCAGCTGTAGCATCTTCATCGTATTCATATTTCACAAAGCGATCATACATAGCAGCGAACTTGGTGTATTCCGAACCTTCGTGGCTCATTTCCGTATACAAAGTTTCAAGAGGTTCAAGTACCTGATCGACTACATATAAATAACCGTTATCCGTTACTATTTCATCACCGACAATACCGGCATTAGAAATATTAAAATTATTCGTTCCACCGCCATAAGTCGACCCCGGGAACATTTTCTCATACTCATCTTTAGGCGAGCTACTCCAGCCGGACAATGAATAATTTGAAATGACAGGAATAAAGCGGTCCTTATGCATAATCTTACGAATAACACCGCCGTTCGCATAATCTTTCACTGTAGAGATAGCATCGCGACTTTTTGTTCTAAACTTAAAATAAGTCCCCGGATTTTCCAATTCAGCATCTATCCCATTCGGATTATAAAACATAAAGTTTTGTTTCGTATATGAATAGTAAATCAAATGATAGCCTATCAACTTATCCAGTTCTGTTTGAGAAATATCCTCTACTGAACCATAATTATGTTTAGTCAAATAAGCACTAAAGGCATCATCGGTAGGCGCCATTACGGTAACAATACCTTTCCCTTTTACCAGGCTTGCATAACTACTCCGATCCACCGCTTTCATGAAAATAGAGAAATTACCTCTATCTTCCATCACTTCATAAGCATTTCCTTTCAACCAATCCGGAATCTCATAATACTTATCGATTTCTCTCTGGCAAGAGACCAGAGAGAAAAAGAAAAGACCCATTAGAAAATATTTCTTCATCTTATCGCTATTTATTTATTTCACAATTTTACCAACCCATGTCTTACCATCCAGTTGCAACATGTAGATATAGTATCCAGCCGGGAGTTTACCCACATCCTTCACGTGAGCCATTCCGCCCTGAACCATTACCTCTACTTGGTGAACAACCTGCCCGGAAGCATTCATTATCGTTATTTGAGCAGGCATATCTTCTACATTAATCACAGGAATATAAAACTCGTCAGCAAACGGCATCGGATAAGCCAATCCCGCTGCAGGAGTATCCATTCTATTAGAGTGTATGCCCGTACCCGTGTTATAGTGATCTGCAATTTCCTCTGCAGTCAATACTTCATTATAGATAGAAAGCTCATCCATCAATCCTTGGAAACCATTCTCGTAAGCTGTATTACAGTTTCCAATCGCCATTCTTTCTACCGTACCGATATTACCGGTTTTATCTGTGCCGGATGCAACTAAGGAACCATTTGCATACATTCTCAACTCCTTGGCATCAACATCGCGTACACAAACCAGATGTACCCATTCGTCATTGAAGAATTTAGCTGTAGCCCCAGTTACATTTACATCCGTCTTAGTTACATTATCATCGATAGCCCAAGTCAAACGGTCATTTTTTGAATTCTTTTGATACTGTATACCGAACCACCTGCCTGTTGCACCTTCATAACTATTATCCGCATGACTACCTTTGTGTAACAAATACCAATCGACAGAACCACCTGCCGACTTAAACCAGCATTCAATACTAAAAGACTCGTTTCCTAACTCCAATGCATCATAATGCTCTTGCACAAACGATGCATTCACAGTATTAAAGTTCACAGCATTATTCCGAACACCTGTCACCCATTCCGGAGTAAAGTTCTTGGCAACTGCTGCTGTTCCGAATTCGTTATTCAAAGCGGCACCTTCCGTTTCATCAAACGAATAATAAGCTATCTTTCCACGTTCAGGTTTTGTACCCGTAGTAAAGCTCCATACATCTCCTTCATTCGCTCCTAATGCATTTTTGGCATCAATGCGCCAATAATAGGTAGTCGCAGGCTCTACATTTACAGTCGCTGCCATCTGGGTAGTAGCGTCTACCACCTTCTCCATTGTAGTAGCCGATTTTCCAAGATAAACAGAATAAGATACCGTACCAGCCCATACTCCCGTTTTATTTTCCCACGAAAGACGTACCGTGCTGTAATCTGAAATGGTAGAAGCATTTTCCGGAACAGGATTGATAGAAGCGACCGGCGGAATAGGAACTCCACGTGTAGTTACTTCCAATACGGAAGAGTATAATGACTCTAATTCTCCATTAACTGTTTTGAGACGAATATAATAAGTCGTATTAGGAGTTAGTGATTCTAATTTATAAGTAGTTACATCTGTATTCAGCACAACCGGAGTAAAGGTTTTATTATCTGCAGAATATTCCAAGATAAGAGCAGTTGATTCCGATGCGTTATTCTGCCATTTAATAGAAACATTATCAGTTCCTAAACTGGATAATTGTACATTCGTAGGATATTTTACATAATCCATTACCGGACCGTCAATACTATTTATGTAATTTTCAATATTCAAATATCCATTAGCGGCCATTTTTACCGCATCAGTAGGATCATTTTTATCCAACCCGTTAGCTTCTTCCCAAGCATCAGGTATTCCATCATTATCAGTATCCAGAGGACGGTTTCCTGCAAAAATATTCCCTACACCATTTGTCAATCCAACTTCCGATTCCGAATTTAACAAAGCTCCTTTAGTTCCTAAAGAAAGTAGTTCATCGACCATATAGCCATCTACTTCGTCGCGTGTCGGCAAAGAAGCTCCTGCATTTTCCACAATCCAATTATAAGCTTCTACGGCAGTAGTTTCTCCCATAATAACCGGATGCTTCTCCGCATCAGTCGACACCACTATTTTCTGATCTCCTTCCAGCTTTCGTCTGGAATAATTAGAAAAATCAAAATCTTCAGGAGATTTTACGAAAGTAACATTCAAACTCGTAGGATCACTCCCATCTCTGAGAAAATCCTCCTCCGTTGCCTCATAACCATTTAAGACTCCGTCAACATTATAATCAATCATATTGCCTTTCTGATAAACTTGAAAAGCAGGTTTAGCCCTTACAAAAGCTTTTGTTCCGGCTACCGGACCTTTTATAAAATAATTATTAGTAATTACTCCCCAAGAAGAAGCATCTGTATCACCCAGGATATAACATCCTCCATCACCCCAGTTATACACTACATTATTAACAAACTGGTTTAATCCCTTTACCTTCGGATTGCGAGTTTTATTGTCAATATATAGATTTCTATACAAACTGATTCCACCATTAGACTGTATCAATCCACCGCAAGCATGTGGCATAATTCCTTGGCCGATTATAGAGTTTTGAATCGTTATATTATAAGGTTCATACCCTTTGTCGTCCCAGTTTATAGAGAAATTCTCATCCAATCCCCATGCTGCCGAAATATGATCAAATATCATATTACTACCATTAGCAATACCTGCTGCATCTTTTCCGGAATCACCTCTCAATCCCATACGCATACGTAAATGACGAACAATGATATTATCAGACGCAGAAAAAGAGACCCCGTTTCCATATATCGTAATACCATCACCCGGTGCTGTTTGTCCGGCAATCGTTAGATTTTTAGAAAACACAAGGCGGGATTTAATATTAATAATTCCCGAAACATCAAATATAATAACACGGTTGGGCTTACTGATTGCATCACGTAAGGAACCTTCTCCGGAATCATTCAGATTAGTCACATGGTAAATTTCCGGAGATTCACTGGCTCTTGCACCTTTTGCAAAACGTCCATAACCTTCAGCGCCAGGAAAAGCCAACTGTTGTGCATACAATCCTCCTCCCATACAAAGCGGAAAGAGCAATGCGGTAACAAATCTCTTATACATAAATTTAATCATAATTTTGTGATACGCAGGAAAGAGAAGAAGATGTAGTTTCTCATCAGTACGTAATATAAGAATTAAAAAGGAAAACAAATATACGAATCAAAAGAAAGGCGGACTGAATAGATACCGCCTCTCCTTTTTTATTAGTTGTCTTACAAAATCACTTTCTTCGTTACAATACCAGCTATTGTTTTTACTTTTACAATATACATACCCTGTACTGTATTCATTGGAATTATCGAAGCATTAGTGTTAGCCACTACCTGTCCCTGAGTATTCATTACTATCACATTTTCTACACCAGCACCTTTTACTACAATGCTTCCATTCTGTGCATAGACAGCCAATTCATCAGCAACATTAAAATCTTCAAGACCCGTACCGGAGCCACTACCTTTAGCTGTAATTACTATCTTATATCCCATCACCGGAACTTCTGTAGCAGTTTCTCCTTCACCCTCGGTTTTAGTTCCTGATTGATAACTCTCCTCTGTAGCAGCCAATGTCAAACTAGCAGGGAACCCTTGGAACTCAACCTCATAAGTATCACCTTCCGGCTTAATAGCAGCATCCAAAATAGTAAAAGAGTCACCATCTTTAATGTCAAATGTTTCAGCAGCCTTTACAATAATCTTATTGCCATTAAACGTAGCAGTATTATTAGAAGTCAACTTATCATAACTTGTAGCATTTGCAAGTTCAAATTCCACCGTACCTCCATTTTTTACAGTTAACGGTGATTTTAAGCTCTGTCCCTCAATATCATCCAAAATTAATTGACCTATACCTTGACAACCAACTTCCAATGTTCCACCATCTACGATAACTTCACTTGTTATACGTCCATTACCACCACCAATAGCGCCTTCATAAATAGCCATTGCAGTTTTTTCACTTCTACACAATGCAGTAATTGTCGGATCATCAACCGGAGTATTGATATAAGCACGACCTTTTTTTACATGTAAGCCCAAGAATACCTTACCCGTATCAGAGTTTTTAGTACCTGTGAAAATATAAGTACCTGTACCTTCTTTTATTACTCCAAATGCATTTTTATTTGCTTTCGTATTATCTCTCAACCAGAGAGGAAGATTTGTTACATCTGTATTTGAATTACCTATTGACCACCAAATTACCGGATTAGAACTTCCGGAACCATAACCAGAGAGGAAACCACCCTCTTCTGCATTTAACTCACCTATAGCAAAACAACGCGTACCACTAACCCCTGTTAAACCGGCATCTTCTTTCAACGTTACTTTTGTATTAACCAAAGTAGAGTCTATCCCTTCCATATCTGCTACTCCAGTAAATGTTTTTGTAGTATTGAATTGTAATCCGAAAAAAGCCGGAGCTTTACCTTCTGCATACTCAACAGTCTTATTAGCAGCAACTACAAGATCCCCTTCAAAATCATCCCAACAAGTCATGTCTTTCTTACCGGCCTTGTCATCAGTAATATATGTACGTTCACCACCGGCATAAATAACTAATGTTCCTTTTCCATAAAATTTATTAGTGAACTGAAGATAGCGACCTGCCCAAATAGAGCCCACTTTTCCTTCAGGGATACCAACAGGAACAGTAAATTGGCATGCAGGAGTAGAGATTTCACTCATAGCTACACCAATAGACCCGTTATCGAGCACAATTGTATCTCCAAAAACATTGGGAGAATCTTTTTTATCAGAATTTACTTGACCACCCCTTACAATTGTACCACCTTTCAGTTGATTGAGAACATTTAATGTTAACGTACCTGTACCTTCCTTTATCAAAGTTCCGTCTCCTACTATTTTATCCGTAGCTTTATCTGAACTATATAAAATGGAATAATTCTTATCACTATCAAATTTAATACCGCCTACTTGCATTTCACCGCTCACTTTGATTGATTCTACCGTTTTAGCATTACCATCAGCATCAGCAAACGCACCACCACCATTGAAAACTGCCATACAGCCTTCTTGCCAACCTGTAGGCAAGTAAAACCCACCTAAATCTTCTCCCCATTCAGAGTCCATTATACTCCAAATTCCAGTATTACTACTATTCTGCCAGAACAACTCCTTCGGGGCTTCTTGAGCATTAACTACAGACACAGACGCTGCTAAAAGCGCTACACTAAGAAAAGTATTCTTTCTCATAGTTTTTAAATTATTAGTTTAACAACAGTTATTTATTAGTTAAATTGATTATGATGCAAAAATACGCAGTTATCGAACACGGGGCCATATAAATTTTGGCTGAATTGATACAAAAATTGATTTTTATGATTTCATATTAAAGGAAAGGAGGGGCATACAAATCTTTTATCTTTCTATCATAGCAAAGTGTATAAACTCATTTTAGAACGTAAACCAAACATAGGAATTCAAAGAAATATAATAAAAATGACCTCAAATATCCCGGTTTTCTAACTGAGAAATATACATTCAATTATTCCTTCTTCAGATTCTAACAAACTAATCCTAACACATAAACCTCGCGTTAACAATTCACAGTTTCAAAGAATCAAGAAAGATATTGCAAAACAGCATCACCCTAATACTCAATTGCCCAATATACGTTGAAACCCAAATCAGCTCAAATATTCAAAATTTCTCCCCTCCCCTCCCTTTATCTTTTAAAACTCCAATTTCAACGTAACCTGTCCATAAGGTTTCATTACCAACTCTTCACCAATCTTTTCACTATTAACCTCTCCCGGTCTACAAAGAGAGATTCTCTTAGAATTCTTATGTGGAAATAATAATTTCACATTTTCTTCTCCGTCAGATAAAGAACGAAGACGAACAATCAATACACGATCTTTGTCCAAAGATTTAAGTATTGTCGGATAAACCTTCGGATTATCAATTGCAAGCAGAGGTTGCACACATGGATCTTTATCCGCTGTTACATAAACTAAAGGTTGAGATTGTTCCAAGCCAAAACGGTTTGCTTTTACTACATCATATTCTTCATGAGATAAAATACGATATCTAAACGTTACAGGACCATCTTGAGTTAATGGAAAATTCGTATGCCAATGGTTGTTCGTCACCCACGAATAGATCGTAGAACTGGGTTCCAACTTAGTTGCCCAATTACCTTGTCCACCCCACCCCATCGAAATATTGGCATGCCTGTCACCATATTCAAACAGAGGGGCATCCAAAGAACACCAAGTAACACCGTGTGTTTCATTGGAAATATCTAACCATCGTTGTAGCACAAGCCAATTTCTGTTTCCTTGTACCCATTGATCTTTTTCCACTTCCATAATTCCCCAAGGAATGTCGACACGGGTTTTAGAACCGGGAATATTAAAGTTAAAACCAAAATGTATACCGTCTTTTTCGGTCAAAGGTAGTTTATCCACTACATTATGTTATCTCTGCCCATGGCTGGTTAGCCAATAATCGAACAGAACGAGAGATGTTACGGCATCCTTTAGCCTTGGAGACCACACGTAATTCTACGGCTAACGGTACTTTTTCTATTACTGAAATATTTGTTACCATATCTGCCAAGGGTTGGTTTTCATTCGCAGGAAGCCAAGTGAAAGTATCAGCTCCATCATTGCCCACATAATCATAACCGTTTTTTTATCAACGAAACCAATTATATTACCTGTCTTTGAATCAATGTGAAGCTTTAAAAATTCATTCTCTAAACTCCCACTATCTACTTTGCAATCTCCTGTAAGTAAACAATCACCTTCAACCACCCGGTAATGATAAGAACTTAGAGCCGGAACACCTGTTGCAAGAAATAGCAACTCACCTGTCGACAAGCGTTGGGAAAGTACCTCTTCACCATTGGAATCCAACACTTTATTTCCTTTCAGGTTTTCTGCCTTCGACAAAGCGATAATTCCATCATGCATCCAAGTATGCGTATTAATAACTGCAATACCGCCATTAGAAGGACCCTCTTTAGGCCCCAATGCACCATCCGATTTATCAGTAATGGGGGCCAATGACTCTGCCATCATATCCTGAGATCTGTTCTCGGCTTCGTGAAAATAGGATTGTTTGACTTTCCAGATCGCATCTTGAAAATAGGGTTCAGTAGGATTCTCAAAACACCATGTATGTTCAGAACCTAAAAGTATATATCTCCAACCTTCGTCAAAATCAAATCGAGGAGCCTTCTTGCCATCCGCCAACAACGACCAAACAGTTTCTGCTTGCACCAGTCGTTCTTTTGCTGTCCTATTCTTTGATGTTAGTCCGGCAGCCGTCCCGATGCCATCTGTCCAATACTCCGTATAATCTCCGGTCACTACCGGTAATTGTTTCCCATATTTTTCTTCTATCATCGACATAATTTCATGCCCACCACTAATAATTACTTTAGGATAAGCATATTTTTCACTCCAAGCTTTTACAGCAAAAGGCACATCGGCATCCAGTGGACTATTATCCCACAAAGTCCAGGAAAGTACAGTAAAGTCATAAGGATAGTCACTATTTTCAAGTTCAACCAACTTATTTGCAAAATCAACATTGGCATTTCCTGTCTTAATAGTCAAAGGCACCTTCTCCGGATCACGCTGTCCAAACCAAGGTCGTCCGGTCGTCCAACCCTTCTGCATACTCCCACTATTTGCATAACATTCGGGTTGCAGAAATAAGACCTTAGATTCACCATCGGGCCCAACCTACCAAAAAGGTCTGCCATCGATTTCATGCGTATGTGCATTCCCTGCCCGGTCCGTATTAGGCCACGATATCACATATTTTATTGCCTTCCTGTGCCATAACCAGAATAAGCCCCCAAGAGATACCCGGAATATCAAACTGCTGAAAAACATCGGATAGTACTCCACTCATTCTTTGTATATTACGCGTAAATTCAAAGACATGAAACAATTCTTCATCTGAGCAAATACTTGTATTTAAATTCAGATAACTGGCATCTATACTTAGTTGTCCTTTTTTGATTGCATCAATAAGACCTTCCCTCTTTTCCGGATTAGATTCCCATAAACGTTCAAGTGGCCAACTAACTTCCGGATTCCACACAAACCGTGCTCCCGATAGAAAATCCTTTGTTTTTTCTGCCAACTTGATCCCTTCTATTATGTTATTTTTATGAAGTCATTCTGCATTTTTATGCGTATTCGTATAACCAATATCGCATAGGATCAATGGTTAATTTTCTCTTGTACTTTTCACCCGCATAAGTAAATGTAAAAGCAACTTCCGCTTTTTTCCCCACAGGAAGTTCTGAAGGTAATAAAAGTTCGATACGAGTAGAATCTTTCGCATCCAATACAAAATTACTCTTTTCCCTGTAACCTTTTGCAGCAACATCAACCAGACAGTTACCTTTCAGACACTCACCCTTCAAATTTATCACAACAACACGTCCGGGTGTTCCATCCGCTCTGTATCCATAAACCGATTGGACCTTGCAATCAATATCAATCAAATTCCCGGCCCAAATAGATGATGAGAACATCAAGAAATAAACATACAGCAGTGTTTTTCTTAGCATAACAATATAAAATTAAAGGCTATAATATAGTAATAAACGGAAGCAATTTATAAAAAAATTCCGCATAGCAAAGCCGATGGGCTAAAATATTTTTACACCCCAAAAACAAACACCATTATCATTCAATATCATATTACTAAAACAACAGACAAACAGAGAAATACTTTCCCCAAAAAACAAATAAGAAAAACCTATGCGATAACTAACTCCATTTTACAACTGCATAAAATATCTTTAAAACTCAAAATGGGCAATCGGAAATATTTTTCCAACCACCCATCTTTATCCAAAATAAAATTAACGAAAAAACAGTAAAGTTTCTCCTATTCCATCATTTCTTCAACACAATCTTATCGTATTGCTCTTCAGCTTTTATTTCCGTATACTTAGGCGCATCTATCATCTCTATTAATGCACGGAGCACAGGACCTTCTCCCATCGGGTCATTTTCTTGAGTAGGACGATTATAATAATAAGCCACAGAAGGCATAATACCGGTACCAACACAAATAGCAGTAACATCACCATTATCGGTAATCTTCTTCATCATACCCTTCAAACCTTGTTCCGCTACATAAATAAAATCAGGATGCAACCAACCTTCTTTAACTCCACGAGCAATACCGAAAACAAACATGGCTGTTCCGGTAATTTCCTCATAAGAATCTTCTTTATCCAACAGTTGGTGCCACAAGCCATTTTTTCCCTGATATCGGGCTACCCCACTCGCCTGACGACGAAAATTTTCAATCACCGCATCACGCATCGGATGATCCTCAGGCATTACACTTAATAAATCGGCTTGTGCCATAAACACCCAACCGTTCGCACGACTCCAGTGAGCCACCCCATGTTCTTTTGTATCGGTGTGATAGCAATGATAATAGATATTCTTTTCCGGACACCACAAGTAACGGGTATAATTCAATACCTGATTGGCGGCATCATTAAAATATTTCTCATCACCGGTCATCTTCCCCATACGAGCAAGGAAAGAGATAGCCATAAAAGCATCATCCGCCCAAATTGTATTGACATGTGGCCAAAGCCGGGCAATCGTTCCATCCACCAGACGGGGCTCGGCATAATTCAAATGGTCGGCAGTTTCATTTACATAGCTCAAAAATGCTTCATTAGGATGCCGCATCTGTAGTTCTATCAAACTGGCCCCCATCGGTCCATTGTCATCCAGACGCTTACCACGAAAAATCATATGCCAGCTAAGTTTACGAACCGCATTCCAGCCACCATCCTTAAATGCCTGATCGTATTGGCGACGAAAGAAATCAAGGTTACCTTCATTAAACACGAAGTTCATGTTCTTCAGGACATACTTGTCATACTTCTTATCACCTACCTTATCAGCCAATTCCATCAATGCAATGTTGGTTACCCCATTTGTGTAATGCCAGTTGTTATACTTACAAGCCACTTTCACATCCATTGACAGAGGAAGTTTTTTCACCGATTTATAAACTTCTCCAGTCTTGGTGTTCTTGAATTCGTATGTAGTACTATCTAATATTCGGTCGGCAATTTTCAACGCAGCCTCTTTTGCCGTCATTTTAGTCTGAGCGGAAAGAGAAATAGTACACAAGAAAAGAGCACAAGATATAAAGATTCGTTTCATGGATTAATAGATTCTTTTTATGATTATTTAGGCAGATTAAAAGCGACTGTCATTTCATGCATTTGTTCTTGAGACATACCATCCGGAATGAAACCCATATTACGCGCATTGATATAAATCTGTGCAGATTTGCTCAACACATCAATCTGGTCGAAAGCATCCATGATATCTTCACCAACAGCACAAGCACCATGTTTTTCCCACATAACCACATCATAATCATTGAGTTCTTTAATGGTGGCTTCCGCCAATGCTACAGAACTGGGCAATGCATAAGGAATAATCCCCAAACCACGCGGACAAAAGGCCTTCGTTTCGGGTATCATACTCCAAAGCAGATTAGTCAATACATCTTTTTCCAAAAAAGGTTTGTGATGCGTCATAGCGATCAATTCAATGGGATGTGTGTGCAAAGATGCTTTATAGGTAGAGCCCTTACTAATAAGATAATTGTGCATACACAAATGCGACGGTAACTCGGAAGTAGGCAATACCGGATGGTCGGCAATGATAACGTAATTTGCACAATCATCGAGAATACGAATAATGGAACCATGTTCCATCGGCCAACGCGCCAAATCACGCATACGTTTATTAGTTCCCTTGCAATAGAAATAACAACCTTTCAGATAAGGTAATACGGTACCGATAGATTTTACTTCACTAATAGGAGCCAAATTGCGTATTTCATCATCTACAAACTCTGTAATATTCACAACGATATTACCACCATTACGTTCGGCCCAGCCTTTTTGCCAAAGATATCCGGCTACTTCGGCAGCCTTATTTACTTCATTAGTAAGAGCCGGACGATTTTCCAAAATTGATTTCATCTTTTTATCTACGATTTATTCCCTGTGGTCATGACCATTATTTGATCTTTATGCCATAAGTACGTTAACGATTTTCTATTTACGATTAAAATAAGAGCCTGCTTAAAATATTTTCCTCCTTAAAGTTTCTACCTGCTCAATTAAAGATTGTTTTTATATACAGACCAAAGAACAACTACTAACCGGTATTTTCAATTATAAACGGTCAGAAATCGTCCAATTGTCTAATTTATTATTTATGCTTGTGCCATCGCCACTACTATAATGGAAGAAATAAGAACGATTAACCCGAGAATCAAAACACCGATTGTCGAATTACTTACTCCCTTCCATTCTTTCAAAAGAATGCCCCAAACATTACTGAAAGTAACATTCAGCGACATCAGAATACTCCATGAAAACGCCAATAGAACAGGGCTTTCCGTCAGGAAACTTTTCCCCATTTCCAAGCCAAAGAACTGTGAATACCAAAGTACCCCGGCAAGGGCACAAAATAGCAGATTATTAACCAGTTGCCCGCCCTTAACAGAAAAATATTCCTTACCGGTCTTATTCTTAATATTCTGTTGTATACAATAGACTGCATTGGTGAAAAATCCACCCAAAGTTACTAAAAATATAACCGGAAGGCCAGCATACAAAGCCTCCACTCCGTTAGCAAGAGCAGCTTCCTTAATAGGCGTACCGGCATCCAACCCAAGAGCAAAACAAGCACTCATCACACCTGCCAACAAAGCAACCAATAATCCTTTAGTCAATGCAAAATCTTTAACAGCCGCTTTCTTCTCCTCCTCGGTCATATTTTGGGAACGTAAACTTCCGGCATAACCGATAATCGCAATGCCTGCTAAAGTGATACACACACCGATAAGCAACATCAAACCGTCACCATGAAACAAATCTTTTCCGGCAAAGATAGCAGGAAAGAGTGTACCGAAACCGGCACAAGTACCCAAAGCAATACTTTGTCCTAAAGCTACGCCAAGATAGCGCATACTGAGTCCGAACGTTAGCCCTCCGACTCCCCATAGTACTCCATATACCATAGCAGGTACAGCACCACCGGAGCTCCACAAATCCATCAGGCTACTCTCGGCCGGCACAGCCAACAAAGCACCCAACAAAGGAAACACGAGCCATGCAAAAATCCCTTGTACCAACCAAAAACTTTCCCATGACCAGTTTTTTACTTTATTAATAGGTACATACGAGCTACTCTGCCCAAAACTGCCAATGGCTATAATAATAAGGCCTATCAGTGTATTCATGTATTTAGTGATAAGTGATTAGTGATAAATGATTAGCGACAGGTGATGAAAGTAGTGATTGGAAATACTACTTTCATCACTAACCACTATTTTTATTCTCTTTTCAAAGTTACCTCTGTTTCGTATTTTTCTATCTCTGCAATAAATTCCTCGCCAACCGGAACATTATTCTTCAAACAGAACATATCCCACACAGCATTCCACGGAAGCGATTTAGCCTCTTCGAGCAGAGCCAGGCGTTCAAACAACTGATCATTGGCTTCATATTCACGCAACTTGGCAATCGGTTCCAATAATCCTTGCAAGAAACATTTCTGCGTAGCACGGCTACCAATCACATAAGCACCGATACGGTTAATGCTGGCATCAAAATAATCCAAACCGATATGTACACGGTCGAGAGCATTACAACGCACTACTTCTTTTGCCAGATCCAGCGTTTCATCATTCATGATAGTCACATGGTCACTATCCCAACGGATCGGGCGGCTAACGTGCAACATGATTTCCGGAGTATAAAGCAACAGCGAAGATATCTTATCAGCTACACTTTCGGTAGGATGGAAATGACCGGTATCGAGCGTCACTATTTTATTACGGCTTGCACCATAGCCAATATAAAAATCATTAGAGCCTACCGTATAACTTTCCAGACCGATACCGAACACTTTCGATTCGATACAATCTTTCATATTCTTATATTCAATGGCAAAGATCTGATCCAAAGAATCTTTCAGCAGTTTGCGATAAAGCAGACGATTCACCGTGATATCCTTGCTTCCGTCGTGCACCCATAAATTCATGATACAAGGATCTCCCTGACGCTTACCCATCTCTTCGGCAATTGCACGACAACGCTTGGTATGCTCGATCCAAAAATCACGAATGCCTTTATCCGGATTCGACAATGAAAGGTTTCCACTTTTCGGATGAGAGAAAGAAGTAGAATTAAAGTCCAACTTCATACCATGTTCCGCTCCCCATTGTATCCAACTCTCAAAATGTTTCGGTTCTACCTGGTCACGATCGACAAACTGTCCACCGAAATCACCATAAATTTCATGCAGGTTCAAACGGTGAGTTCCGGGAATATAAGAAGCAGCTTTCAATATATCCTGTCTCAATTCTTCTATGTTACGAGCTTTTCCCGGATAATTACCGGTGGCCTGAATACCTCCGGTCAGCGAACCGCTCGATTCGAATCCCGTTACATCATCTGCTTGCCAACAATGCAAAGATAGAGAAATCTTTTGCAAATCTTCCAATGCCTTATTAGCATCGACACCTACAGCCGCATAACGTTCAACCGCTATCTCGTAAGCCTTCTTAATCAGTTCTTCTTTCATGATACTATATTTTTAAAGTGTATATAAGCTTGTCCCCAATTTTCCATATTTTGGGGTTGGTAAGTTTTCAAAGGAATAGAATTATGAATGAGCTTTCTCATTCCCGGCACATCGGCAGCTTCACCTATCGCCATAGCCTGCATCATGACGTTGCCGAGAGCAGTCGCTTCTGACGGTCCGGCTACTACCGGAATACCTACCGCATTCGCCGTAAACTGATTAAGCAATTCATTGCGGCTTCCCCCGCCTATCACATGAAGTGTTTCTATCGGCTGAGAAGCTAATCCGCGCAGATCATCCAATACTTGGCGATAACGCAGTGCCAGACTTTCAAAAATACAACGTACAATCTGCCCACGAGTTTCCGGAACCGGCTGATTCGTATCCATACAATATTTACGGATGGCATTTTCCATATCATCGGGATTCGCAAAAAGTGCATTATCCGGATTGATAAGGCTACGGAAAGGCTCCGCCGTTTCGGCTTCAGCGATCAATTCCGGATACGAAGTCTCTCCCCATCCGGCACGGCAGCGTTCCAGCAACCACATTCCACAAATATTTTTCAGCAAACGGATCGTTCCGGCCACTCCCCCTTCATTCGTAAAATTCAACTTCTCCGTTTCTTCGGTAATAGCCGGCGCATCGGTTTCTATCCCCATCAACGACCATGTCCCACTACTTAAATAAGCAAAATTCGGATTTAATGCCGGGACGGCAGCCACTGCCGATCCGGTATCATGTCCGGCTACAGCAATTACAGGAACAGCTCCCAATCCGGTTATTTTTTGTATTTCTTTTGTCAATGTTCCGACTTTCTCTCCCGGATACACAAAACGTCCGAAATGCTCTTCCGTCAAACCGACCGCTTTCAATAATTCCGGTTCCAATTTGCGGGTTTGTGCATTTACCAATTGTGCCGTACTGGCAATCGTATATTCCGTTACCATCTCTCCTGTCAGCATATAGCTCAAAGCATCCGGAATAAACAAAATTTTATCTACCGCAGCCAGCGCACTGTCATTATTGCGTCGCAAGGTATCCAACTGGAACAACGAATTAAAATTCATTATCTGAATGCCCGTTAACTTATACACCTTACTACGGGGAATGCGCGAAAATAGCGCTTCCGGCGCCCCGTTTGTTTGGGGATCGCGATAAGCATACGGCTGGCGCAACAAATGCCCATCCTTTCCGACACAAACAAAATCGACTCCCCAAGTATCGATACCGATAGAAACGATCTTCACATCTTGCTTGCCCGCAACCAACTTCAACCCATCTATAACATACTGATAAAGTGCATAAATATCCCAATAAAAGTGTCCTCCAACCTCTATGAGGTGGTTGGGAAAACGATTCACTTCTTCCAATTCTAATCCGCCCTCAGAGAAAGAGCCTAATATCGTACGGCCACTGGTAGCTCCCAAATCAACCGCAAAAAAACAATTTCTTATCATGTCCTATATAATGTTGAGCCTATTCTTTCTATAATGACGCAAAAATAAAGGATTTGTACCCTATTCACGCTGTACGTTTTGACACAAAGGATGTCTTATTTGACAATTTGATTCACTCCTTCACAAAAGCGGGTTATCAACTTTTCTCCCTTTTCATGGTGAATCGTCACATTCTTCAATGTTATATTCCGGCTATATACGAATTCGGCTCCTATTTGGGAAGTAATATCCAAGTTCTCAAGCGTAATGCCATCGATCGGCATTTCCGGGATGCCATTGAAGAAAAGCGCCCTCCGGGCATTAGAACATACCAGATTCGAAATATGGATATTCCGGAAACAAGGAGTCGTTTCATCCACCGGCAGAGGATCTACCTTCAACGGTACTTTCTCACCACTTTCCAACACTTCAACAGCCGACTTACCTCCATAATACAAGTTGAAAGTAACAGGTTCCGTAGGAATATCCATCATGGAAACGTTGCGTACCCAGATGTTTTCAACAATTCCACCCCGTCCACGCTTACTCTTGAAACGAAGCCCTACATCAGTACCTAAAAACTGGCAATTACTCACAGACACATTACGTACTCCGCCACTCATCTCACTGCCTACCACGAATCCGCCATGTCCTTTAAACACCGTGCATCCGTCTACCACCACATTTTCACAAGAGCGGGCACGACGGCGTCCATCCTCATCCTTTCCACTCTTCAAGCAAATCCCGTCATCCCCCACATCGAAAGTAGAGTTTACAATCAAGGCATTCTTACAAGATTCCAAATCCAAGCCGTCACCATTTTGCGCATAGCTCGGATTACGCACCTGCACTTCTTCAATCAGTACATTTTCACACATCAACGGATGCAGATTCCACGCCGGAGAATTCTGAAAGATAACCCCCTGCAGCCATACATTCTTACACTCTATCAAGCTCACCATCACCGGCCGAAGAAAATGACGCACGCTCTGCCATTCTTCCTCCGTCGTCAAGTTCTGAGGTACATTCATATTGCTGATCGTATCTCCTTTCAGTGTCTGCGGATAAGGGAACCAATAAGTGGGCCGTTTGTATACTCCCCCTCGGGCTATCGTCTGTTTCCAAACACTTTCCGTTACTTTTTCCCGTTTCAAAGGACGCCAAAAGTGTCCATTCCCGTCAATGGCTCCTTGCCCGGTGATAGCTACATTCGTCAGGTTACGTCCCGAAACAGGAGATTGACACCTGCGGGTATCCAATCCTTCAAAAACAGTTTCGACCAACGGATAAAGCTCCACATCCGGCGAGAAAAGCACTACGGCCCCTTTCTCTATGTGAAGATCGATATTACTTTTCAGCACAATAGGACCGGTCAGCCAGATACCTGCCGGTACAATCAAGTGTCCGCCTCCGCGAGACGATAATGTTTCGATAGCCTTTTCAAAAGCTTCGGTACAGAGTTCCACTCCATTGCCGACAGCACCAAAATCCGGCAGCAACACCTTCAAATCGGGAAATCGGGGTGCTTCCACCTTTGGCATTGCAAAGGGGAGATTCGTGTATATTTCTTCATATTTATAAGTTTGCGCCCAAGACGACAATACCGCCCACGCACAAAGAAACAAAACAATTGAAATTCTCTTCATTCGACTTTTTTATATTATGTAACTTAGAAACAATTTTGATCTTATAAAACTGCCCTTAGGGGCTCTCAATCATTCTCCAAGATAATAAGAAGGTACCGGCGATTGCGGATACCCCATGCTCCGATGTGTAATATAACTTCGATAAAGTGCATCCTGCATCAATGTTACCCGACGGTCTTTTGCCGGAATACAAGTATGATAAATACGCAATTCTCCGGGAAGCGCAGTTATCAACTCCTCCCGCCAATCGCCCTCCATGTCGGCTATCATCAAAATGTCCCCTTCAATCCCTTCTGTCAGCGTCTCTCCTTTCCATTTCCAGATACTTTGTTTTCTGCCGTTCGAAGAAGAACCGGCTCCCCAACGGTTATTATCCCCCCGGAATGTTTCACGGAGCAGATCGGCATCCCACCAAATCCAATTCCGGCATCCCGGCACTTCCGCATTCGTTGTATTCAATTTCTTTCCATCCGAAGTTAACAGATATTTATCCGTACTTCCACCTTTACGGTCTTCACTGGCAAAACATTCCAAACCGGGATGTTCCGGATCAAAATCCGCCACCATGCCATCCCCCACATGATAGGTAGCATGTCCGATTCCCCATATCAGCTGTCCGGTACGAGCATTCACCACAGATACTCCGCGACCGTCTTCTTTCTTGGGTTCGCTCACCATAAACACCTGTAAGTCTTCCTCATCAGGACGTAGCTTACACAAATAAGCCTTATCGCTATGTCCCAACCCGGACGACCATAACAAAGTCCCGTTATCATCAAGCATACAAGACCCCAACAATATCTCATCCCGACCATCGCCGTCCACATCTCCGGTCACCATGCTATGTGCCCCCATACTACGTACTACGGGATTTTCTTCATCACCATCCCAACGCCACATCCGTTGCAGCTTCCCCTCTTTCAACTGCCAGGCATCCACCACCATCAGTTTATAAGTGCCACGAGCTGCAAGAATACAAGGTGTTTTCCCATCCAGATAAGCCATTCCCATCTGATTCCTATTCTGGCGAATAAGATTTCCGTACCGGTCATTCCGTTCCGGCCAGTCCACCCGGTCTATCTCTTTCCCCGTCATCCCATCCAATACGGACAAGTATTCACTTCCACCACAAACACGGCCTTTTTCATTCTTCACATAATCATCACCGGCCGTCTTCACCGCAACTTCCGCTTTACCATCCCCATTGAAATCATAAACGATAAAAGGCGAATACCAAATACCCGGCTCGATGCCCGGTCCCATATCATACGTCCAAAGCCATGTACCGTCGCTCAAATAAGCCGAAATTTTATATGTCTTACCGGTAGTATCTCCCGGCATGCCCGGATCTACATTGGTTTCGGGAGTACGGATGATATAATCGTAAATGCCATCACCATTCAAGTCGGCCAAAGCAATCTTACCTGCTTTGGCATTATCTTTCAAGCGAATGGAAGTATAGTTCTTACTCTTCCCGGCCTCTACTTCTATTTTTTCGGATGCAACGGGGTTCTGCCCTTTCAACACAGGCACCACCCAATAGGAAGCTACTCCCTTCACAGGTGCGTTGTCTACAAAATCACAAGTACGCAGTATGGGCTTATTCGTCAAACGGCGAGTTTTACCATTTGCTTCACGATATACATGAAAAGCAGTAGCAGGCGCATCCGTGTTCAGTAACCGCCAACTCAGGTAAACACCCTTCCCGTCCTGAGAAGGCACTGCATACAATCCACGGTTCAACCGTTCCGTAACCCGTTCTGTGGCAAACCCTTCCACCAATGGTTTGGCTTCATGCCGGGGATCCAGTATCTCGTACATATATTGTCTTTCACGAGGATCTTGCGCAAAAAGAGTAGCCACTGCAAAAGAAATGCAGAGCACAAAAGCAATTCGTCTGTTCATGATAAAATATTAAAAACGTACTTCTTTCATCGGAATCAATTTTACCGGACCTAACAACCCGCTCGGTACGGGCTGCCAATTCTCATACCCGGACTTCTTATAATTAAGGCTGACAATGTTGGCATCCTTAAAAATGCGCCAAGGTATCTGCCTCCTATCCATATCGGCAATACGATTGGCCGGTAAATTAGTAACTTCCACTTCCAATATATTTTCACCCGGATGCAAATATCTGCCAATCAGGCAACGGTAAGGAACCGACCACAAAACAGCGGCCTCTTTCCCATTGACGCGGATACGGGCACTTTCACGCACATCCCCCAGATCGAGCATCCATTCGGAAATCGCAGAATCGTCAAGATGGAACTTAAGGGAATAACATGCAGTTCCCATTGTGCTTTTCACTTCATTTGCCGGCAGTTCCGTCCACGAATCCAATTCTACAGAATCGGGAACAGCAGTCACAACCGGCGTACTTTCCACAAAGCGGAATCCCCATCGATCCGGTACTTTTTTTCCTTCGGATGCCGGATGCCAGTAATTCCATACAGAAGCTTGTATATCACTCCCGGCAAAAGTCTTCAAAAACAAAGACTCTCCCGAAGCCAGTTGCAAATACACCTCCGTACGCCCGTCGGCCTGACGAACAGCCGCCTTGCCACTTTCACCATTCACCGGATTATAAATCATAGCAGACTCCGCCTGCACCCCTAAAGGAATCCATCCTTCCGTATCCTCCGCTTTCAATGCAGAAATAAAATAATGGTTACCTTCTTCATTGGCACGCCGAATACAGCTTAATCCGTTTTCCGTTTTCATCGCTTCCGGCAAAACTCCTGTTTCTGCCAATGTACGCTCATAGTCCGTACCGAATATAATACGTCCTTTACGTTCCTTATCTTTCTGTTCCATCAACTTCCGGAAAGCTGCACGGCGTGTCTCCAACTGGGCATATCCGGGCACATCCTGTGGGAATTGCTCCAAAAACACAATCGTTGCCCCTTCGTCTGCCAGACTCCATAGTTTAGCAAGCACATCGTCCGGCATTAAACGGGCACCGGGAATAAGCAACGCGCGATAAGCCGTCCCCCCAGAAGTGACCAGCTTTCCATTGACACAAGTAAGGCTACGTATAAAATTATCGGAAATATAATCCAAATCATATCCCGCATCGTTGATCCGATGCACCGCATCGATAAAACGGGGAGCACGCTTCGCCATCTTATGAATGTCAAACATCAGCAGACGCCCGTCCTGCTCCTGCCACATATCATAAACAGGCAGATAGATCAGAAAATCATTATCCGGTTTTCCCATCTGCAAAAAGCTCTGGCAACGGGCTATGTAATCAAAAAATGCCGGTGCATCCCGCCAAATACTATTCGTAGGGCTCATATCGACAGCAGCATAGAATTTCCATCCCGGCCATGCAGCCTCAGCAGGCGAATAAGTGGTACCATGAAAATACGTATGATTCACGCCCGAGATAAACATCAGGTCGATATCCGGCTTACACTGCGAAAGTGAAGTCCGGAAATGCTCCGTCAGCCAAGTAAAGGTTTCGGAAGTTGTATAGGGCTTGCCGGCTATATGAGCAGCCGAAGATGCATATTTCAACATGGACAGATCCGAATCGTTGGGGCGTGTCAATGAATCCTTGCGCAATCCCCGGATATTAAAATCGGAAAGCCCGAACCCTTCACATTCGGGAACATCCACCGTGGCATATAGATCAATCAGATTACCGGGTGATCCATGTGCCTGATTACGGGTTTTAGAGCCATGTGAATGCGCCCACTCCGTCCATTGCCGGGTAAAATTCTCCAATAACAATTCCGCCATCGTTTCCCGGTAATCAGAGATGATACGGGCAACCGTATCCGTCCGTTTCTCTGACAGGAATTCCGGAAGATGTTCTTCCAATTTATAGCCGCGACGAATGGCGAACTCATCAAAAAGATTCTCCGTCCAATCCGCCTTATATACCTCATAAGAATCATTGAAGAAATTATGCGGATAGGGCGTTTTCGACGACTCGAAAGCACGCTCGAAACGCTCCAGATAATTCTTCACGGCACGGGCGGACAAATGATCCATCACGTATCCCTCACCGCCGGGGGCCGCCCGTTTCACTTTCTGGAAAGTTTTCCCACAAAAAGCAGCAATCAGTTTCCAATTACCCTTCGGTGCTTTCCATTGCAGTCTACCGTCTTTTGTCACTTTATCCGTCACATCAATACACCGGCCTTTATCAGAATAAGCCATAAGCCGGCTCAACTTTGCATAAGGCAGTTGTTTGGAATCGGCAACCACTATTTTTTCTTTAAACGGCTCTCCGCCCTTCCATTCATATTCAGTGATGAAAAGCTTACCGGCAGCATCTTCTATCCCGACTTCCGGGCCTCCAAAAGGCCATCCGGTCCCAGTGTTCATATCAATCTGCATCCCCAGGCGGGCAGCTTCACTCTTCGTATATTGCAACATCTCCATCCAAGGGGACGAAAGAAATGGAATCTCATTTGCCTCATTCCCCTTGACCCCATAAATAGGGGTGATCTCCATCGTTCCCATCCCTGCTTTCGCATAGGCATCCAGATTACGGGTTAAGTTTTCTTTATCTACGGCGCTTCCCATCCACCACCAGCGTGCGGCAGGTTTTGCTTCTGTCTGTATTTCCGGCCAGTCCACCTGTTGTGCCCCCATCGAAGCGCACATCAGCAATCCTCCCAATAAGATCGTTATCTTTCTGTTCATTATTTTATTTTTATCCGTCATCCAAGTGCGGTACTATTTATTCAATTCAATGCATCCCATGATGAAAGGGCCGGTAGCCTTTGCATCATTATCACGCATTTTCTCTCCGATATAATATTCGAAACTACCGTCACGATACGGATGTCCGCCCAAGCCGCCTACCTGGCAACAACGGGTCAACGTCAGTGTACCATCCGCATTTTCTACCAGCAGTTTATCTTTCAATCCTTTAAAAGCCTTCTCTGCAACTGCTTTGTATTTTGCATCGATATATCCTTTATTCACAGCTTTTGCATAGGCATACATGCATTGTGAAGTAACGGATGCTTCCGGAAAGTTCCCTTCACGCTTAGGTTGGTCAATCACCTGATACCACAAACCGGCCTTATCCTGATATTTAGGGAGAGTATCCGCCAAGCCTTGTATCCAGCTTATCATATCGGCACGTCCGGGATGTTCTTCCGGAATATAATCCAACGCATCGACCAATGCCATAAACCACCAACCGATACTACGCCCCCAGAAATTAGGAGAATGTCCGGTTTCCGGATTGGCCCAACGCTGGCTTTTGCTCTCGTCCCAAGCATGGTGATACAAGCCGGTTCCGGCATCATAAGTATGTTTATGGCAAAGCGAGAACTGCTTCACCGCCTCATCGATCCACTCCGGACGATTGAACTCCGCACCATACTGTGCCATGAAAGGAGAAGCCATATACAAGCCATCCAGCCACATCTGGTGCTGGTAAATCAATTTGTGCCAATATCCTCCCTCCAGCGTGCGCGGATGTCTTTTCAATTGTTTTATCAACTCGTCCATTGCCTTTTTATATTTATCGTTTCCCGTTTCACGGTAAACATCGAAAAGCACTTTTCCCGAATTGATGAAATCCAGATTATAAGTAGACATATCATATAAATGGATTTCTCCTTTTTCATTGACAACAGAATCGGCCCAGGCTTCCACATAATCAAAATAATGCTGTTCACCCGTTTGTTTCCACATCCGGAGCATGGCACAACAGCCCACTCCCTGTGCATAGCCGAAAAACAGACGTCTCCCATGATCCAGTTGATACGCCTTCGGAAAACGGCGCATCTCCGAATCGGCAAACCAGCGTGCATAAGTATCGGGAGCAAAATGATCGGTACGGAAAGGGACTGCCGGAAGTCCCGCCTTATTATAAAGATTCACCCGGAAGAAATTTCCATAGCCATAACGTACTGCTACCGGCTGGGGAGCCTCCGGTGCTGACAATTCCAGTTTACTGCCTTGAATGGCAGCCGTAGCAGGATAAAAGCGGGCATCGGCTCCGGAGATAAAGAATCCTCTTACCGGAGCATTTTCCGGAGTTTGCAATCCGCCTTCCGCATAATCAAAAGTCAACGTTACTTTTCCGTCCTTCACTTTCATGCTCTTATAAAGTGGTCCCGAATAAGCTGTTTTTTTACCATATTGTTTCGCCAAAGCCCAGGCAGCCAAGCGTTCACCTGTCACCCGTTTGTTGCGCGGATGAATATCCGTAGAATCACCGGCATCTGTTATTACTACCATACCTATATTCTTCAAACCGCTTTGCCAGGTTTTCAATTGTGCTTCACGAATGCCTGCTGGTTGTTTGTAGTGCGGTGCAATCTGTACGAAATAAAAGGGCATATCAGCCTGCCCCCATTCCTGCCGCCAACTGTTTATCAGATTAGTGAACACTTTCTGATATTTTTCATGACGGATTGAATTGGACTCTCCCTGATACCAGATATTTCCCTTAATGGTATATCCTTTGATCGGAGCAATCATACCGTTCCACAACGTGGCCGGTACTTTGCATTTGTCTTTCTCACGCTTCACGTTCTGCGGGGCAAACTCTTCCATGACATCGGCATACAAAGGATTGTCTTTCATTACCCTCCTCTCAGTCCACGATTCGGCATGGGTACCTCCCCAAGTGGACTGAATCAGTCCGACCGGCATCTGCAATTCTTTATAAAGTTTACGACCGAATATAAAGCCGACAGCCGAAAACTCTTTCACATTTTCCGGAGTACAAACCAGCCATCGGCCGATGCAATCCTCTTTTTCTCCCTCAGGAGCCAGTTGATGCTCCACATGGAAAAGCCGGATGGAAGGATAATCGGCATCCTTCATCTCCTCCGTTTCATTCAGTATACCTGTTTTCCATTTTACATTCGGATCACGAGCTACCGGAAATTCCATATTCGACTGTCCGGTGCAAAGCCATACTTCACCTATTAATATATTATGTATTGTGATTGTGTTCTCTCCCTTTACGGTCAGCGTCTGATTATCCATCACACCGGGAGTCTTAATTTTCACCTCCCAATGTCCGTCAGTGGGTGTCTGCACCGTATAAATGTTTTTATCCCAAGAAGTAGAAACCGTAACTTTCTCACCCGGACGCGCTTTTCCCCAGAAACGAACCTGAGCCTTTTGTTGCAATACCATATTGTCCGATAAGATAGCGGGAAGTGTAATCTTGCCTTGTACAGGCAATGTACCGATATAGAAAAGTAAAAATATAAAATACCAAAACTGCTTTTTCATGTGTTTTTGATAGTTTAAAAGATTAATGGAATTATTGATGACGCAAAAATAGGCAGAATCGACCGAAGTATCGGTTTGTTTTTTGATTGTAATCTTATTCTTTTTGTCGTTTCATATCAAAAAAAACAATTACCCGTAGAATGTCTCTACTACACATACATATTCATTTTTCTATAAATCAACCGATAGCCCTTATCTAAAATATAAAAAAAGTTAACAGCTATAAGAAATCTAAGTAAATAAAGTTACCTTAAAACAAATGCTATGATTAAGGTGGTTTTACATAAAATAATTTATTGGAGTATAATATTAATCACAATACTCCGAGCAAATTCTTTGTTTGCCCAAGTTCCAGTGATATCAATTCCTCAACCGGCAGAAATAGGCCGTTTCGATAACTTCCACCAAACTTCTCCCCAAAAGACACCTGGCATATCATCTTCCCGTGACGCCTTGATTCAAAGGCAAAATGAGGCCATCATACGTGAGGTAAAAGAAAACGAACGTAGAAGAGCAGCCATCAACCGCCAATATGCTATTCAGAAATATATGAAATCCAACTCGATCCCTTTACCGGATTTTTCCTCAACTCCCGGTTCAGAATGTTTTCAAAGTGCCCGTGAAGAGATACTTGAAATGCTTGAAGGCAAAAAGGAGATGAATCTGAAAAGAGCCGTATTCGTGACGGAAAATGCTTTTTTCAGGAATAAAATGAAATACGAAGAGTTTGATGCGGCCATTCAGAATTTAAAACACATTTGTCTGCTGAAAATGCAGGAAGAAGAATTAGATAAGAATGACGGGTTAGCAAAGTTAATGATGGTCTTTCGTATTCTGTCGGAAGTTATTAAAGTCAAAGAACCCGGTAGTGAAAAAACAATCATTCATCACCCGATGAAATATGACTTTGAAGATTATCGCGCAGATGTTAACACCAGTAATTATATGGTATCAAAGCTTTTAGCCCAAAACACAGGACAGTGCCATTCCATGCCTTTATTGTTTTTGATTCTTGCCGAAGAGTTGGAAACAGAAGCTTTCTGGTGTTTTTCACCGAGCCACTCTTTTATAAAATTCCAAGACAAGCAAAACCGTTGGTATAATATAGAGCTAACTCAAGGTGCTGTTGTCACAGATGATTTCTATATGAATAGCGGTTTCATTAAATCCAAAGCTATACAAACAGGTATTTATCTGAATCCACGAACTATGAAACAGACCATTGCCCATATGCTCAATGACTTGTCTGCTTATTATATTTCCCGCTATGGCTATGATCATTTTATAGAAGAAAACAACAGTTTAGTTTTGCGCTATTCTCCTTCTGATTTAACGGCTTATCAACATTACGCAAACATCTGCACTGTACAAGCTCTATATGTAATTGATGCTTGCGGCAGACCTCCCAAAGAACAGCTTCCGGAATATCCACAGGCACACCGTTTATTTAAAAAGATGCTTCAATCCTATGAGAAAATAGACAGCCTGGGTTATGAAGAAATGCCGGCCGAGATATATCATAATTGGTTAAAGCAAGTTGATAAAGCCAAAACATTGCCGGAAAACCAACCTTCACCAATCATTCAAATCAAAAAATAGATGTGTATGAAACGAATTAGCACCCTACTACTGTTCCTGCTCACGTTACTGACAGGATATGCACAAAACCCTTTTGCCACTTACGGCTACAAGCCGAAAATGGCCACTTTAAGTAATGGGCGTTTTGATGAATTTCATGACAAGGATCGGATCATAGAAATCGGTTCTGTCAAGTTTGATACAAAAACAAATAAAATAATAGGACTGGCTGAATCTGATACTTTAGATACCGTTATGGATATTCAAACGGTCAGCCGGTTTATTTCGATTGATCCCAACGCAGAAAGGTATTATTCAATTAGTCCATATGCATACTGTAATAATAATCCGGTAAACTGTATTGATCCCGACGGAAGAGACTGGTATCGCCATAATGAGACTGGAAACTATTATTGGCAGGAGGGGCACGATGAATTGGAAGGTTATACGAATGTTGGAGCCTCTGTATCTATTCAATTAGGTGAAGATTCGTACTTCAATGCCTACCAAAACGCAGGTATAATGGCCTATCAAGCAGTAAATGCCTTTGGCTTGATATCCTCCAGTGGCAAATTACAGAACCAGTTTTTAGGAAAGAATAGTCCTTTATCGGAGAATTCTAAGTCAGAATTGTTTAACGCCTTAAATAGCCGCAACATAGATGAGATTGCAAGGCCGATAGGAGAAACTTTCACATATTCATTAGCTGGTAAAGTTGGTATCCCATTATTAAATATAATAGGAAAAGGAGCCTCTTGGGGAATAAAAAAAATTGTGGGAGCAATTACTTCTAAGACCATTCAATTTGGAAATAACACAAATCAGATTTATCATGTTTTTCGTCATGTTGATGATTTAGGCTTAGATAGAAACATTGTTAAGCAAACTGTTCAAAAAGATTTCTTAAAAAAAAACGAATCAAGTTATTCCTGGAAAACCTTTTAATTCAGTAATAGAGGTTGGAGGTCATAAGTTACAATACACAGTATTCAAATTACCAAACGGAAAATATAATATAGGAAGAATTCATGAAATTAAATAATATGAAAGAATTAAACCTACAAGAAGAAAAACTTTTGGAAGAATTGATTTCGCGTTCAAATATAAAAATTCCTTCTACTTGGAAAAATAATTTATTAGTATCTCCTTTACATGATGGGAAAATGGGAAGTTTAGCGCTGTTCCCACATAATACGCTCAACAAAGAACGCCATTTTGGGGTACAAGTTAGCGAATGCCAATTTAAAGATATTGATGGAGTACCAGTAATAGCCTCTTTGTATTTAGATAAAGACAACGAACTTTTCGAATTAGATATGTGGAAAGTTGATTTTAGTAGATTGGAAATAATTCCTTCTCATTTTGAGGATATTGAATATTCAAACCGAACATCCAAAAAATGAAGTGAGAGCTAACTTATTAAAACAGAAAACAACAAACAATTTATAAATAGTTCTCATCGGCAACATTGAGTTGTCAAGATATTTCAAGAGTTACTAATTTAACTCAAATTCAAGCAAGGATTTGGAAACAAACTTTAATAAATCAATATGGTTTAGGAAAAACGGAGGATTGCTTTTCAATAAAATCAACTCCATAGCGCTTAAATATTGGGGACAATATGGAATTAAATAAAATTATTTCCAAATAAAAGATTTAGTATATTCCTATAGAAACAGTCAAAACTATGGTAAGAACATATACCAAAATAGGAGATGTTTTCTCTGCAAAAACAGACGAGAATACCAAAAAATATTTTCAATTAATAGCTTATGATTTAACACAGCTAAACAGTGATGTTATTAGAGTGTTTAAAGAACAATATCCAATAAATTCAAATCATAACTTATCAAAAATAGTAAGCGGTGAAATAGAGTTTTATATACATTGTACAACAAAAGCAGGTATAAAGATGAATCTTTGGAACAAAATTGGTAATAACAAAAATATTGGAGAAAACAATCATATATTATTCAGAAGCACAAACGATTATGGAGTAAAACCTGGCGAAAAGCCTATAACAGTCTCTATAGAATGGTAGGTATGGCGAATTAATGAAAAACAGAAATATGTAGGAAAATTAGAAACAGAATATCAAAAATCATATATTGGATTGGTAGTAAGTCCATTCGTCCTTTTAGAATTGATAAAAGATTATAGATATTCCATAAATTATCCCTCGTTTTGAAAAGGGATAATTTATAACCGAACATTACAACCGGGATTCAAAGAATATTCGTGCGATTGTTTCATTACAACTGAGATATTTGCAGATGAATATAGATGGAAAAAAGGGTTCGAAAGCACAAAGGAACGGGATATTGAATTATAATATAGCCAATATTTATGAGAATTTATTAAAAACAAACTTTAATGACAAAAACAGGATTTTTAATATGCTTTTTATTTATTGTTAATAAAGCATTTGCACAAGCTGACAATTTCTATTATACCAGCTATAACAAGATAGACTCAATGTTAACAGGCAAAAAAGAGTTGAATTTGAAAGAAGCTATATTTACAACTGAAAATGCCTACTTTGACGGTAATCTAAGCCGCTATAAATTCGAGAATAGTTTACAGCAATTCACTTCTTTTATCAAGTCACTCTCTACAAATAAGTTAATCAGTTATAATCATACTGATTTTCATTCAGTTAACACTCACGCCGCTATTTTTCGGATGATGACAGATACAATTCCGGTACACGTTTCCGACACTGCCTTATTATACCATTTACCATTCCAATATAATTTTGATGATTATGCGGGAAAAAAAGAATGGAGTAACATGTTTGTCTCTACTTTAATGGTTACACGTAAAGAGAATTGTCACTCATTACCCCTATTCTACAAACTGCTGACCGAAGAGTTGGGTGAAAAGTCTTGGTTGGCATTAGCTCCTAATCATGCTTACATCAAATTACACAACCAAGCCGACGGTTGGTATAATGTGGAACTGACTTCGGGACAATTTCCTACTGACGTATGGATAAAAGCTTCCGGATATATCCATACCGACGCTATTCGAAACAGTATTTATATGGATACACTTTCTTTGAAAGCTACGGTTGCTATTTGTATGACGGATCTGGCTGAAGGTTATAAGCATAAGTTCACTTCTACCTACGAACCGGAATTCATACTGCAATGCTGCAATCGTACCTTGGAAGCATTTCCTGATTATATCAACGCTTTATTACTTAAAGCAGAGACATTATTTGAGATGTTTACGAAAACAAAAAATGAAGATTATTATCGGAAAGCAGAGAATCTTTATTCACATATCCATCAGTTAGGTTATCGCAAAATGCCCGAAAAGATGTATCTGGAATGGTTGCAATCGATAAAGAAACATCCCGCCACACACCATTAATAAAAATCAACAAAACATCCCATATATGTCTCTAATCAACCAATTTAATAAAATTGAAAAAATGAAAGCTATTTATAATCACATGAAATTTATAATCAAAAATGATTTTCCAGAAATAGGGGTATATTTATATGTTTTTGAAAAAGGCAAATGCATTGCGGATTACTTACAGGATGACAGTTCCTTGTGTAAAGAAGTTGCACTGGAGGGATATGGAGTTCCTATGGATATTTGGCAAGAAAGTGAAAATGATTAAAATCCAAAGTATTTTTTATAGAGATAAGTAAAGAGTTACCAGAAGCATCAACTCACACAATAAATAACTTTAATAAGCAAAAAATGAGAATTAGATTGAATCAAAATCAGATGGACTATTTATATGATAATTTCATAAAAAGCAATACCAATTTAATGCTAAAATTGAGAATCGATAAAAAAGAGAATGTCTATTTGATTGAAGTTAATGATGATATAGCTGATCAAATAAGAGATTGGGCAAATTTGCAATTACAAAGAAAAGGATTTGACAGGCATTACAAATTGACAAAAGAAAGTAAAATCTTAGACATGTTGATTGACGCTTTTTACCCCAAAAATATTAACTTATACAGTAAATCAAGATATAATATAAAACAAATTCGTAATATCAAACCATATGAGAGAATTAAACCTGCAAGAAGAAAAACTTTTGGAAGAGTTAATTTCGCGTTCAAATATAAAGATTCCTTCTAATTGGAAAAATGACTTATTAGTATCTCCTTTACATGATGGAAAAATGGGAAGTTTAACACTGTTCCCACACAATACGCTCAACAAAGAACGCCATTTTGGGGTACAAGTTAGCGAATGCCAATTTAAAGATATTGATGGAGTGCCAGTAATAGCCTCTTTATATTTAGATAAAGATAACGAACTTTTCGAATTAGATATATGGAAAGTTGATTTTAGTAAATTGGAGATGATTCCTTCTCATTTTGAGGATGTTGAATATTCAAACCAAATACCGAAAAAATAAAACGAGAAGTAGGCGGTTTCGATAAAAGACACTCGCTGCTGATGATTTTTTATTCTCAATTGCTCATTTAAATAATCAATACCCATGAATGCCAACGAAATAATCAAATTTTTTTCCGATTTCTTAAATACAAGTTGGAACTATGTTATTCCATTGTTATCGGAAAGAACTTATACATCAAATGAAGATTCAATAAATGATTGGATGCAGGCAAATTGGGAATTATTGGTTGAGAGAAAAATTCTGCCATTAAACGAATACCTGGAAGTTTATGGAGATGGAACAGATTTTAATGGTATAAGCAGTAGAATAACCGATATCAATATAGCCGCAACTCACTATCTTTCAGTATTCATTCATCACAGAACAGATCTATCAACAAATGAAAAAATTAATAATTCCATCTTTTCATTTGAAAAGTTTATAGGATTTAGAGCAGGTTTTTACACTGTAGCACCTCCGTTTAAATATGTTCTTGTGTTGGACAATAACAATATGGAAAGAGTTTTCCGTATTGAAAATACACATTTCGAACTACATAAGATTATATAATACCAACTCCTCATGCTTATATTAAAGAAAAGATGTATACCCAATACCACCCTAAACGGATTATCTAAAAAAGAAAGCTATGTGTGAATATCTAAATTTCAAAGAATTGAATTTACATGACTGTAAAGCCTATGCTTGGGGAATCCTTTCTGAAAGCCACAAATTATTGATGGATGTAGATTGGATCGTTTCATGGAAGCTACAAAATGGAACATATCGTTTACATATATCCCCATGCACTTTTGTATTCTCCAATGTATGGGATGTAAATATAGACATCGTCATGAATACGACTTTAATCATTGATAGTATGGAAATAATTTCAGAACAAGTACCTCGCAATATATCAGTTTTGTCCAAAGGTACTAAAGAATACGCTTGTAGAATTAATTTTTCAGAAGGAAGTTTTTCTTTTAGGACTATTGATTTCACTATCATTCAACGAACCAAAGAGATAGAATCTACCTTGCCAATCTTTCTGAGAATGAGAGAGAAGGAATCTCCTTATCAATGGATGGAACTAAATATCGAGTGAATTTATAACATATCTACAATTGTACCTAAGCCTGCATAATAGTTAAGCAATTTATAGAATGTGAAAATAGCTTATGGATAAAGTTTCGGAAGACATAAATCATATTTTAGCAAAATGGAATCCTATTGGAGTTGGCGAAAACATAGCAACGGACGAATACAAAGGATACATCCCTATGATTCTCCATTTGCTTCCAAATCGGCAAGAATTGATGGAATATTTGGAAAATGTTCTTATGAATGAAATGGGGCTTGATTATAATTCAAATAATAAAAATCACCTTTATGACTTACAAAAAATTTGTAATAGCCTGATTGAAATCTATCAAAATCATAAGAAGTAAAAATTATAGTACCCACACAGAAACATTTCACACGAACTTCTGCGTTACTTCGAATAGAAAAACCTATCTTTGTGATACATAAAAAACGATGATTATGGAAACAATGGACCGCTATATCCGATTTGACTGGGCAATTAAACGACTGTTGCGCCAGAAAGCCAATTTTGGGGTACTTGAAGGGCTGCTGACGGTACTGCCGAATGAAGAGGTGAAAATAGTGGAAATCCTCGAAAGTGAAAGCAATCAACTGACTGCTGATGACAAGTTCAACCGTGTAGACATCAAGGCGAAGAACAGCAAAGGAGAAATCATCATTGTGGAAATACAAAACACTCGTGAATTGTATTATCTCGAACGCATCCTTTATGGAGTGACGAAAGCAATTACCGAGCATATCTCACTCGGAGAACGCTATTATGAAGTGAAGAAGATATATTCCGTCAGCATTCTCTATTTTGATATTGGCAGGGGAGAAGATTACCTGTATCATGGGCAAAACACGTTTTTAGGTGTACATACCGGTGATCAGCTATTGGTCACCACCAAAGAGAGGGATGCCATAGTGACCAAGTTACCCGCCGAAGTATTTCCCGAATATTTTCTAATTCGCGTAAACGAATTCGACAAAGCCGCTGTCACCCCACTCGAAGAATGGATAGAATACTTGAAAACCGGAAGAATACGGCCGGACACCGTAGCACCGGAACTTGCAGAAGCCAGACAGAAACTCATTTATTATAATATGACCGCGGAAGAACGGCATGCCTATGACGAACATCTGAATGCTATCATGATTCAGAATGATGTGCTGGACGGAGCTAAACTGGAAGGATTGCAGGAAGGACGTGCGGAAGGACGTGCAGAAGGGCGTGCGAAAGGATTGCAGGAAGGCAAAAAGCTAAACCAGATCGAAGTAGCCCGTAACTTAAAAAAGATGGGACTTTCCGCAGAAATGATTGTTCAGGGAACCGGATTATCCGTAGAAGAAATAGAGAATTTATAAGACCAGTGTGGTCCGCTCTATCATAGACGTGTTAGAAAAAAGAAAAAACCTCTTTTTGCTAACACGTTTTATTTTTCATTACAACTAATAAATGTTTTTATTGTTATGCCTTTATTAGTTGTCACATCTTATGAATATCCCATTTGCTTCTCGGTAAGAAACACTCCGTTGCTCGTAGAGAAACGAAGCGTTCATCGTAGAGGAACGAGCCGATTCTCTACGAATAAATTTCGACCCACATAGCACACTTATAATCAACACTTTAAAAACATACATAAATATCATATTTTTTCATTTCTTAAACAATTCCCTTATCCCCCTTTTCCAACTACCATACATATCTGAAATCACAACAAAACCCGAATTATTTCACACAAAACACCTGTCATATAGTTGTTGTCCGTAAATCAAATGTAATAACACAGCCATTATATCTACAATAAAAACATAGAGACTAATAAAAAACTTATTAGACATTATATATCTATTTATACTGTCATGCCAATCCGCCACCTTCATCCCCTCCTTTATTATAACCATTCTTGAATAATTTCCGCTTTTATGTATAAAAAGAATAAAAAAGTTTGGTTTTATGCATCATTTCTCCGATTTATTGCATACTTTTGCGCCATCCTTAGAATAATTATACAAGATGAAAAAGAAAGCAAACCGATTAGACGCTATCAAAATGATTATCTCAAGCAAAGAGGTAGGTTCACAGGAAGAGTTGTTGCAGGCTCTTGCAGCCGAAGGTTTTGAACTGACGCAAGCCACTCTTTCACGGGATTTGAAGCAATTGAAAGTAGCCAAAGCAGCCAGCATGAACGGTAAATATGTATACGTATTGCCTAATGACATCATGTACAAACGTGTCGGTGACCAAAGTGCCACCGAGATGTTAATGAACAATGGCTTCGTCTCCCTGCAGTTTTCCGGCAACATAGCGGTAATCAAAACACGTCCCGGATACGCCAGCAGTATGGCTTATGATATCGACAATCGTGAATTCGGCGATATATTAGGAACCATTGCCGGCGATGATACCATCATGCTTGTATTGCGTGAAGGTGCCGAACCTAAAATGGTACGCAACTTCCTGTCACTTATTATTCCGAATATACAATAAACAGATAACTATATACTCGACACTTATTAAAGAAATGGAGACTCAAAAAATAGATGTGATGGTAGCCGACGCCTCACATGAGGTTTACGTTGACACTATTTTGGAGACAATCAAAAATGCAGCGAAAGTACGCGGGACAGGAATTGCAGAACGTACACACGAATATGTTGCAACCAAGATGAAAGAAGGGAAAGCCATTATCGCCCTGGAGGGAGATAAATTTGCAGGTTTCACTTATATAGAATCGTGGGGTAATAAACAATATGTAGCGACATCGGGATTGATCGTACACCCCGACTATCGTGGTTTGGGACTGGCTAAACGTATCAAACAAGCTTCTTTCAAACTCGCCCGCCTACGCTGGCCATGGGCCAAAATATTCAGTCTGACCAGTGGTGCCGCCGTTATGAAAATGAATACGGAACTCGGTTATGTACCCGTTACGTTCAACGAACTGACGGATGACGAAGCATTCTGGCGCGGCTGCGAAGGTTGTATCAACCATGATATATTGGTAGCCAAAAACCGGAAATTCTGTATTTGTACGGCAATGCTTTACGATCCGGAGAAACATAAAGAAGAGGAATAATGTGCCGATTGGTCAATGTGCCAATATGCCAATTAATAGAGAAAGAAAAGAATTAAAATAATATAATGTACCGCATCGTCAATAGAACAATCGGGGCATTAACTAATTATTAAGATCATGGAACAGAAAAAGAAAGTGGTAGTTGCATTCAGCGGGGGATTAGATACCTCGTTTACTGTAATGTATCTGGCTAAGGAGAAAGGCTATGAGGTGTATGCGGCTTGTGCCAACACGGGTGGTTTCAGCGATGAACAGTTGAAACAGAATGAAGAAAACGCATACAAGTTAGGAGCTGTGAAATACGTTACACTGGACGTGACCCAGGAATACTACGAGAAAAGCTTGAAATACATGATATTCGGAAACGTACTGCGTAACGGTACTTATCCTATTTCCGTCAGTTCGGAACGTATATTCCAGGCATTGGCTATCGCACGTTATGCCAACGAAATCGGTGCGGATGCCATCGCCCATGGTTCCACCGGTGCCGGCAACGATCAGATTCGTTTTGACATGACTTTCCTTGTACTGGCTCCGGGTGTGGAAATCATCACATTGACCCGTGACATGGCATTGAGCCGTCAGGAAGAAATAGACTACTTGAATAAAAACGGTTTCAGTGCAGACTTTACCAAACTGAAATATTCCTATAATGTCGGATTGTGGGGTACTTCCATCTGTGGCGGCGAAATTCTCGACTCGGCACAAGGGCTACCCGAAACAGCCTACTTGAAACAGGTGCAGAAGGAAGGAAGCGAACAGTTACGTCTTGAATTTAAACAGGGAGAACTTCACGCCGTAAACGGAGAAGTTTTTGAAGACAAAATTGCCGCCATCCAGAAGGTAGAAGAGATTGGCGCTCCTTACGGTATTGGACGCGACATGCATGTGGGAGATACAATCATCGGTATTAAAGGTCGCGTAGGTTTTGAAGCAGCCGCTCCGATGTTGATTATCGGTGCACACCGCTTCCTCGAAAAATATACGCTGAGCAAATGGCAACAATACTGGAAAGATCAAGTAGCCAACTGGTATGGTATGTTCCTCCACGAAAGCCAGTACCTGGAACCTGTAATGCGCGACATCGAAGCCATGCTGCAAGAGTCGCAGCGCAATGTAAACGGTACGGCAATTCTTGAACTCCGCCCATTGTCTTTCTCTACCGTAGGCGTAGAATCGGAAGATGATTTAGTAAAAACTAAATTTGGCGAATATGGCGAAATGCAGAAAGGCTGGACTGCGGAAGACGCGAAAGGATTTATCAAAGTAACTTCCACTCCGCTACGCGTTTATTATGCAAACCATGAAATTTAGTTGAAAGTTGAGAGTTGAAAGTTGCTATGCAGTTCAATAGTGCAAGCCAGCTTTCAACTTTCAACTCCCAATTTTCAATTCTCAACTTTCAACTTTCAACTAAATAAGCTTTCAACTATTATGATAAAAGCAGGAATTATTGGTGGAGCAGGATATACGGCGGGAGAACTTATCCGCCTGCTTATCAACCACCCCGAGACAGAAATAGTATTTATCAACAGCAGCAGTAATGCCGGTAATAAGATTACCGATGTACACGAAGGACTCTACGGAGAATGTGATCTAACTTTTACCGATGCACTTCCTCTGGAAGAAATCAACATACTTTTCTTTTGTACCGCCCACGGCGATACAAAGAAATTTATCGAAAGCCATAATATACCGGAGGATCTGAAAATTATCGATCTTTCAATGGATTACCGTATCGCATCACCGGATCACGACTTCATCTACGGATTGCCAGAATTGAACCGTCGTGCCACCTGTACGGCCAAGCATGTAGCCAATCCGGGATGTTTTGCAACCTGCATCCAATTAGGACTTCTTCCATTGGCCAAACACTTGATGCTGAATGACGACATCATGGTAAATGCTATCACAGGAAGCACGGGAGCAGGAGTAAAACCTGGTGCTACCAGTCATTTCAGTTGGCGTAATAACAACATGAGTGTGTACAAAGCCTTTGACCACCAACATGTACCCGAAATCAAACAATCGCTGAAACAACTTCAAAACAGTTTCGACTCTGAGATTGATTTTATCCCTTACCGGGGTGATTTTCCACGGGGTATCTTTGCCACATTAGTGGTAAAAACCAAAGTAGCATTGGAAGAAATCGTACGCATGTATGAGGAATATTACGCAAAAGACTCATTTGTACACATCGTAGACAAAAACATCGATCTCAAACAAGTGGTCAACACCAACAAATGCCTGATACATCTGGAGAAACACGGAGATAAGCTGCTTATTATCTCATGCATCGACAACCTGTTGAAAGGTGCCAGCGGACAGGCAGTACACAATATGAACCTGATGTTCAATCTGGAAGAGACGGTAGGTCTCCGGTTAAAGCCATCGGCTTTTTAGAGTGACGTTCGTCTAATTGTAAATCATAAAATCGTAAATATCATCATGAACCTATTCGATGTATATCCTTTATTCGACATAAACATAGTAAAAGGAAAAGGTTGCCATGTATGGGATGAAAACGGAACAGAATATCTCGACCTCTACGGAGGCCATGCCGTTATCTCCATCGGACATGCCCATCCGCACTATGTAGAGATGATTAGCAGCCAAGTGGCAAAACTCGGCTTTTATTCCAACTCGGTTATCAACAAGCTGCAACAGGAAGTGGCTGCACGCTTGGGAAAGATTTCCGGTTATGACGATTACTCACTATTCCTGATCAACAGTGGTGCGGAAGCAAACGAAAATGCCTTGAAACTGGCCTCTTTCCATACCGGACGGACCAAAGTGATTTCTTTCTCCAAAGCTTTCCACGGACGTACTTCACTGGCTGTAGAAGCGACCGATAATCCTAAAATCATCGCTCCCATCAATGCGAACGGACATATCACTTATCTTCCTCTGAACGATACGGAAGCAATGAAAGCCGAACTGGCCAAAGGAGATGTCTGTGCTGTTATCATCGAAGGTATTCAGGGAGTAGGAGGTATTAAAATACCGACTGCAGAATTCTTGCAAGAGCTACGTAAGGCATGTACAGAGAATGGGACTGTACTTATCCTTGATGAAATTCAGAGTGGCTACGGACGTAGCGGTAAATTTTTTGCGCACCAATATGCAGGGATCAAACCCGACATTATCACAGTAGCCAAAGGTATCGCCAATGGTTTTCCAATGGCCGGTGTACTCATCAGCCCGATGTTCAAACCGGTTTACGGTATGTTAGGAACGACTTTCGGAGGAAATCACTTGGCCTGTGCTGCGGCATTAGCAGTTATGGACGTCATTGAGCAAGATCGTCTGGTCGAAAATGCAGCCAACATCGGTGCTTACTTATTGGAAGAATTGAAAAAATTCCCACAAATCAAAGAAGTACGCGGATGCGGACTTATGATTGGCATGGAGTTCGAACAGCCGGTAAAAGAAATTCGCAGCCGTCTCATCCATGAACAGAAAGTATTCACCGGAGCCAGTGGAACAAATGTTATCCGACTATTACCCCCTCTCTGCCTCAGCAAAGCAGAAGCGGACGAATTCCTCATCAGATTCAAGAAAGTACTTTAACAATAAAAATGCCGGTATAATCTCTGAATACCGGCATTTATTTTAATATCCCAAAAGCTACTTTCCTACTTTTTTCAAACGAAACGACCTCTCAAGATAAAGTATAGACTCTTATATAGGAAAAGTATACACTCTTACCATATAAAAGTATAGGCTTCTAACATATAAAAACATAGACTTTTGCACATGCTAAAATTCCGCCATTAATCAAATAAGAATCAACAAGTTAATACATTTTCCAAAATCCATATCCAAAGAAAAAATAACATATTGGCAAGTTTTCTCTTTGACCGTCATTTGAATATATAGAATTAACTATAGGGTCCTATGAGCCATGCAATAATAATGATATAAACATCGAAAGAATATTCATCCTTGAAATATTCTGAGAATTTTTGCATTGCTTTTGATATATGTTTTTCAACTGCAGTTGTCGATATCTGTAATTTTTCGGCTATCTCATGATTTTTAAGACCTTCAAAACGACTCAATATAAAAACTTCCCGACAACGTTCGGGTAACTGATCTACTACCTGAGTAATTTTTTCCTTCAACTCTTCATACAACAGTTTGTGTTCTACTTCCAAACCAAAATCTATATGATACAGTCTCTCTTCACCTTTGGCAAAAGCCAGATATTCAATTTCGTATTTTTGGATGACTTGCTCGTGCTTAATATGATTCAAACAACCATTACGTACCATAGCAAATAAGAACGAAGGAATAGAAACAGAAATAACAGAGACAGAAGATCGCTTTTCCCACAAAATGGCAAAACAATCCTGAACAATATCCTGTACGACTTCTTCATCTTGAATATATCGTTTACCAAAACCTACCAATCTCTGATAATATCGTTTGAAAACATATTCAAATGCATCCCGACTCCCACAACTGATTGCTTTTATCAGTGTCTTTTCATTACTATTCACATCCATACGGCGACTACCTGTCCACTGCCTTACAAGTAAATTAATGGTTAAACAAATTCTCTACAAAATTAGTATATAAATTCATAAAACCAATTTTACCGGGTGAAAAATCCCTATTCTACTTTAACTTGCGCATCGGCGATATCAAAAACAGGATCTGAAACATCGGATATTGTACGGCCTTTATATTTAAAGCCGGAAAAAATAACATTGGTAATATTGCCCGTAGATTCATTATGTATAAGAACACTTGCATCATCTCCCCGAATGTATTCAATGTTTTCGAAACGGATATTATCGATATTTCCACCACCACTTCCCCATTGGTTATTAGGAATTAATTCCATCCAAACAAGATGCTCGTATGCCGACTCCATACGAATGTTTTTATATACTACATCCGAAACAGTGGAATTACCACACTGATGAATAGACATAATCGCACGCTTAAACTTATTATCACACGTTTCTTTACGAATTACATCAATATTCTCAAAACGGATATTCCGAAGATAAGTGCCGTCCAATTCCCAGCCGATTTCCAGACAATTACCAAGCTCGCCACCCCAGAACACTGAATTCTTAACCATTATGTTTTCCACATTTCCGGAGAAGCCGAACTTATTGGTCTTGATAGCAATGCAATCATCTTCATTACGCACAAAGATATCATTGACAGTCGCATTCGATGTACCTACTAAATCAATTCCATCAGAATACATCTGAGAACCTAATATTTTTACGTTATCTATTTTCACTCCGTCACACTCAAAAAACGAAGTACACCAGCCGTTCCGGCTCATTATCACAGGCCCGTTGATTTCGATATTCCGGCATTTTTCCATACGTATTGCCTTTTGTTGTAATCGACCGTCAATTATACCGTAACCCAAGATACGGATATTCGCTTTCTCGCTTGCATAGAAGTAACCGGTCAGAACAGCCCCTTCTTCCAAAAAAATAGTAGCATCACTCTGGAGTATGGAATTATCAATGGTATGAGACCCTTTTGTATATCGTATTGTATTCGCTGGTAAATTGTTCCATTCTTTTGGAGCAACTCCGTCTACAAACAGATAAATGGGATTTTTATAATCATCATTGACAGTAACGGCTACTTTACATGGCTTTACGTCCAGAAGTATCAGCTTATTCTTATTCACCTCATATTGGATATTCAAGTTGGTCGGCTTCACTTCCACCGAAGTTATACTAGTAGTACTCAATGTAAATTCAATATCGGCACTCTCTTTATCTAATTTAATACGTGCATATTTTCCAAGATCAACTGCGTTCACACTAAAATCTTTCCCTTGCCGCAACACTGTCCTTCCAGATTGCGATTTCCCATTATCAGTTTCATTGTCTTCCGAACTGCAACTTGCATTCAAAGTCACAAATAATGCAATAAATAGCTGAGTAGCTATCATTATGCTTCTGTTTATTCTTTTCATTGTAATATAATTTTATTTATCAAATTCATTCAATTCTATCATAGTACTATCAAACTACTTTTTTCGGGTTCAGCCGTCTATTGTTTTATCCCCTTCACATTCACTTCCGAAATATCAGCTACTCCTTCCGTTATAAGGATACGGATATCACTAACTGTTTTCAGATTAAAAGGATAATAAATCATTTTTCCTGCCTCAGGGGTAGTTCCCTGATAAACAGTCAAGAACTGTCCGCCCCCACTGGAGGCCTGTATTTCAAAACCGGCTGCCGAAGTCTTCCAATAAATACCTATCCGATCGGGGCCGGCATTCGAATCCATAGGAATATTAATATAGTCACCTTTTTTTCCTGTCCAGTAAGTTTCTGGATTACGATCCAAAAGCGATAATAAATTCTCATTCGGTATCATCTTTTTCTGGATACTCAATTCCGTATAAGGCAATACCTGTAATACCTTTTCTAAGCGAATATCTTCTGATGAAGCACCCACCATAAATTTAAAATCACCTGGTTCGACCACCCAATCATTTTTCTGGTTCAGCAACATCAAGTCACGCGGACACAGTTTGAAACAGACTTCCTTACTTTCACCCGGTTCGAGATGAACACGTTCAAATCCTCGCAGACTCTTTTCATAGGTCGTCACACTGCTTACCAAGTCACGTACATAAAGCTGAACAACCTCGTCTCCTGCTCTGCTCCCGGTGTTTCTCACTTGAAAACGAACGATAGTTTCCTGCTGTGGTGTAATTCTGGCAGGAGAGACCGACAAACCGGAATATTCAAATGTAGTGTAACTCAATCCATATCCAAAAGGATACAGCGCTCCATTTATGCGACTCATATTACCCATAAGTCCGACTTTACTTCCGCCATCTACTTGTGAAGAGGGTTTACAAGGAAAATTAAAAGGTATCTGTCCTACAGTCTTTGGAAAAGTAACCGTTAACTTTCCTCCCGGATTATAATCACCGAACAAAATATCGGCTAACGCACGTCCTCCTTGCGAACCAGGATACCATGCCTCTATAATAGCAGTCACATTCTTATCAGCCCAATTAACAGACAATGGGCGTCCGTTAACCAATACCAAGACGACCGGTTTACCGGTTTTCACCACTTCTTGCAATAACCGTAACTGATGCCCGGGCAAATCAAGGCTCGTACGTGATTTGTTTTCACCACAAGTACGATTATTACCACCTAACACTACTATCACAACATCACTTCGTTCCGCATTCACTACTGCTTTCCGTATTTCTCTCCATTCTTCTGCATCCGGTTCTTGTGGGAGTATTTCTGATTCCGGCCAATTTTTATCTACCAGATCACAACCTTTCGTATAAAGAACTTCTGTTATACCTTGTACTTTATCCCGGATTCCTTGCAATACAGTAGTTACTTCCACAGCCAACGGCCCGTAATGAGTTAGTGCATAACTGGCATCATCTGCATTCGGGCCACAGACACTGATCGTTTTAATATTATTTTTCGATAAAGGCAACAGATCATTTGTATTTTTCAATAAAACGACTGATTCACGTGATGCCTCCAAGGCAACTTTCTGATTCTCAACACTATTAACTTCTATATCCGCCTGTTTCAAATCTAACTGATAAGGAGCATCAAAAAGTCCAACAAGAAATTTAACTCGCAAGATATCTCGTACTCGATCATTAATGGTTTCCATACTAATAGCGCCTTCGGCAATCAACTCACGAAGCGGATACACATACGATTCCGGAGAACGGAAGGTACAACGTACATTCAACCCGGCTTCAACAGCTTGTCGAACCGCTTCTTTCATATCACCGGCAGTAGCATGCTTGGAATAAAGATATTCTACCGCATCGCTGTCTGAAACGACGTATCCTCTGAACCCCATACTTTTACGTAATCGAGTCATCAACCAATAAGCACTCCCTTGAATAGGGAAACCATCGTAATCATTATAAGAGCTCATCACACCCAATATTCCGGCTTCTTTAATAACCTTTTCCCAAGGATATACATGTATATATTCTACTTCGCGAGGGGACATTTGCGGATCTACTCGTGCCATACCTTCACGGGCTCCTTTATTATTACTATAAGCAATGAAATGTTTAGCCGTAGCCGCTACTTGAAAATCAGTCTGTAGACCACGTGCCATCTGTACACCCAATTCCGCCACAAGAAACGGACTCTCCCCATAAACTTCTTCATAACGTCCCCAACGCTGATCACGCCCTACATCAAGAATTGGCGCATACACATTCGTATATCCCAACAGACGAGCTTCACGCCCAGTAATATAGCCTACTTTATGGATAAGTTCCCTATTCCAGGTATGTCCCAGTCCCAATTGAGTAGGAAAGTTAGTGGCCCTAAAACTCTCCACTCCGCGAATACCTTCGTTCGTAAAATCGACTGGAATACCTAAACGCGTCTCCTCTATAAAAAAACGCTGTACCTCATTCAAAGCCCATGCATGGAGCGATGCCGGCCAAACTAAAGGATTATCCGACGGAGGTAACCCCCATTGCTGAAAACCATTCAGATGTTCGTCAATGGCTCCCATGCCATCCTTCCACAATTTCTTTTTCCATTCTGGAGTAGGCAAATCATCGGCCAATACACGTTTGTATCCATATAAAGTAACCATCTGACACGTTTTTTCTTCAACATTCATTTGTGACAATAAGTCTTCTATACGGTCATCCAAAACTGCATTCGGATTCTCATAGACATCCATCACACCATTCTTATTAAAATCGATCCAACCTTTTTTATAAATGCTGTTTCGAGGTATTTTATAAATAACCAGTTCTTTGTCGGAAGGAATATTTCGATTTTGACTTTCAAGGGTACTAACGGTCAATCCCGCAAAAATAGCGAATACTATTAATCGAATGTTTCTCATAATTTTAAACTAAATGGATTATTATTTTAATTTGTAAAGCGAATATCAATTTAACTCCGGCAAAGAAAGGTACTCATAATAGAAGAGCTCACACCCTGTCCAAGTCGAAAATGCATCTATCTTTATGACGGAATGACTTCAATCTTTATCTTTTTAAGTTGCCGCTCATCCGAGGACCCTCCTACCATTATTTCAAACTCACCTGGTTCAACCACCTTTTTCATCTCCCTATTATAGTAAGCCAGTTTATCCGGAGTAATCGTAAAAGAGACCTCTCTTGTCTCTCCCGGTTTCAAACTAATTCTCACAAAATCTTTCAGTTCACGAACCGGACGAGTAGGAGAACTGTACAAATCACGAATATAGAGTTGAACAACTTCAGTACCTTCAATTTTACCTGTATTGCTGACTTCGAAGAATACTTTAACCACCTCTCCGGGGCGTATCTGTTTCTGATCTACCGCTAAATCACTATAAGAAAAATCTGTATAACTCAATCCATGACCAAAAGGAAACAAAGGAGTGCTTTCTCCATCTTTGTATTTTTGAAAATATTGCGATGGTTTATGATTATAAATCATCTGTAACTGCCCCACAGAACGCGGCATTGTCACAGGCAATTTACCGGAAGGATTTACTTTACCCACAATAACATTGGCCACAGCCTCGCCTCCCATTGATCCAGGCTCCCATGCCTGAAGAATGGCTGGAACCGTATTCACCAATGAAGAAACGGTCAATGGACGACCACCTACCAACACAACTACAACCGGAATTCCTGCGGCTTCAATTCTATTAACCAACGCCTCCTGCATACCAAGCAAATCCAAGGTTTGCCTGTCAACATTCTCTCCCATTGTTTTACGTTTATCATATCTCAACGGATTCTCACCCAACACAACAATAGCCAAATCAGAAGATCTTGCCATGTTCCCCGCTTTCTGTAACAAAATAGAATCTACAGTCCGAACATCATCTCCTAAATCCAGAAAACTCAATTTAGAAGCGGGTAGTACTTTTTGCAACCCTTCATAAACAGTCACAGTATTCTCTTTAGGTTGTGCAAACACCCAATCACCAAGGATGGCATCACTATTCGCATTAGGCCCTGTTACAAGTATATTTTTATATTTTGAAACATTTATCGGAAGTATACCGTTGTTCTTCAGTAAAACAATAGATTGTTCCGCCATCCGAAGTGCAGTTGATTTATGAATTTCGAATAAATTTTTCAAGTTATTTTCAGGGCCAACTATCGCATTCTCAAACAAGCCTAGACGAAACTTTGCTTCCAAAATCTTCCTACAAGCTTCATCGACCCTCTTTTCCGATATACGCCCATCTTTTACTAATTCAATAATTTTTTCCATAAATTCCGGTCCGTGCATGTGCATATCCATTCCGGCAATAACACTTTCATAATAAGCTTCTTTAAGTGAAGGAGTATAATGATGACTTGAATAAATACGTTCCATATCCATCCAATCACTCACCAAAAAACCTTTAAACCCCAATTCCCTACGAAGAATATCAGTCAGCAACCATTGATTGGCATGACAAGGAATACCATTCAGTTCGTTATGAGCAGCCATCATTGTAAAGACCTGAGCCTCATCAACCAATGCCTGATATGGTGGCAAATAAACCTCACGCAACGTATGTTGCGATATATCCATAGGGGCAGCATTCAATCCGTTTACCGATTCTCCACCGGCAATGAGATGTTTACCGCATGCCAAAACTTTATCCTCTCCGTTCAGATTGTTTGTTTGAAGTCCTTGTACAGTTGCCACTCCCATTTTAGAGATCAGATAGGTATCTTCTCCGAATGTTTCACCGATTCTCCCCCAACGTGGATCACGTGCTACTTCCACATTGGGTGCAAAAGCCCAATGAGCTCCGATGGCTCTTATTTCTAAAGCAGTCTCTCGAGCTGCTTTTTTCACCAATTCCGGATTGAAAGTAGAAGCCTGTCCTATAGGAGTGGGATAAATGGTAGCTCCTTCGCACAACCCATTACCATGAATAGCATCGATACCAATCAATAACGGAATTTGTAAACGACTTTTCATAGCCAGCGATTGCAGGTAGTTCGCTTCATCAGCAGATACCACATGAAGATAAGAACCAACGAGCCCCTGCTCTGTCAGTTTCTTCAGCCCATCAATGGAAAGAGTGCTATAGGTGGCATTGGCATCATCATTTTTCCCGACTTTTCCTTTATACTTAAGTTCGGTATTTCGTATATGCTCTATTCCTACATATTGACACATCTGACCTATTTTCTCTTCCAAGCTCATACGTCCGAGTAAATCATCAACACGTTGTTCCACTGGAAGAGAAGTGTTTTTATAGTGTGGAACTTTATCATTCTCCGCACACATATTGGCAACACTTAATAAAACTCCTATTATTACTACTGCAAAACGCATACTATCTTTGTTTTTCTGTTTTTAAATATTTTGTCTTTCCTCTTTCAATCTATTCTGAAGCAAAGAAATATCAATTGTATGTACATCTCTTTCTTTCATTTTCAGTAATAACCCGGTGGCCAGACCTGCTGCCTCACCGGTAGTCAAACACGCAGAAATTGTCCCCAGCGCTCCACAAATATTCTTATCAGCAGAGACTGCCTTACCGGCTACTAACAAATTTCGTACCCCTAAAGGAGTAAGAATACGATAAGGAATGCCGTGACTTTCCCCTTTTTTATAAACCAACCTGTGATATGATGAATAATCATTACGCCCTATCTCATCATCAAATGATTTACGCAATTCAAAATCACTTTTTGTAAAAACATAGTCACCCAAAATACGGGATGGAACCGGAAAATCCAACTGATTAGCACTATTTATCAGAACAGCAGTAGCAAATGTTTCCGGAAAATATTCCTTAAGAGCTTGAAGCACCTGTTGTGCAATAGCTCTTCCCCGGAATAATCCTTCAGTACATGTTTGCTGGTTATCTGAAGTTACTCTATATACTGGATTAGCCCTAAATTTCACTACAGAAGAGCTCATTAATCTATTTTCGAAATGTGACTCTTGCAATAGAGGATACTTCCCAGAGCGTACAATCGTTTTTATAAGTTCAGCAGTAGCTCTTATTTTTTTTTGAAAATAATAGGTATAATTATAGAAATCGACATTTCCTAATAAAAAACAGAATCCGACATCTTCCGCTTTTTGTCTGTCATTTATTTCCTGCAACCGTGCACCGGCCCAAGCTGCCACCCTCGCATTACCGGTACAATCTATAAAAAACTCCCCTTTATACGTCGCTAATCCGTTATCACTGGCTACAAGTACCGATTCCACCTTACCGGTCTTATTTTTAACTTCTACAACACGCGAACTAAAAAGCACCTCTACTTCTGCTTCAGCAAGCATTTCATCATAGATACGTTTTAAAGCCTCAGCATCTACAGGTAATCCTTCCAGTAGTCCGAACTTCTGATAATCGGTCTCTTTATATAAACTCTGAAATACCTTTTCTGCGATCCCTCCATACAGCATTTCTTTACCGGAGAATGGTACCCACGTCGGGAGCAATCCCGACGTGCCCATTCCTCCCAAAACATTGGTTGCCTCTATTAGTAGAGTTCTGGCCCCTTCACGTGCCGCCGCCATGGCAGCAGCACATCCGGAAGTTCCTCCCCCAATGACAACCACATCATAATTTTTATAATTGCCATTCGAATTTCCTCGCTCTGGCTTTCCCCCTGCCAACACCCGATCAACAGGAGCTCCACTCAAAACCGCCCCGCCTAAAAGGCCAATGTTTTTCACAAACTTCCTTCTATCCATCTTTCTACCTTAAAAAGACTCTCTTATAAAACCACACACTTATTTACGATTCGACCGTCTTCCAATACTATATTCAATATATAAGCACCCTTATCTAATAATTGGATTTCCTTAATATCGGAGGCGCTACGTACTTCAATTCCACTTTGAGCTTGATATACTCTCACCTTGTTTATAAACTTGGAAAATACTACTTTTAGTGAAACCGGATCTACTGTTATCGACACCTCCGGCTGAGCACCAGCTTCCGTAATGCCTACTCCTTTAGCACTTTCCAAAGCATAACCAAAGACACCGTTAGCAGACAAGAAATAAACATTAAAACCTTTTTCGTTAATTTGCACTGCCACTCCAGTGGTTCCATTCTTATAAAAATCACCCATTGTGGGACTTCTGAATACTTCTACAGGATTACTCCAATTCGTTACATCAACAATCACTCCCTGGGCATTTGCCAAATTATCCTGAGGAAGTTCAAAATCGACCATGGCCAAATATTTACGGTTATTAAATTCAAACGGATAAGCAGAGTTCCCCGAGCCATATCTTGTAGCATTCAACTGTACTCCTTGAGACATAACATAATAAGACCAGAAATTCTCTGAAGTGGTGTCATGCTTGAAAACACGCAGGAAGCTTCCTTCATCTTTGGAACGTTCGATATAAGTACCATCTTCAAATCCAAAATGAAAACGCCCGTAACCACCAAATTTCGGATCAAGTGCCATATACTCGTCACTACCCTCTTCCGGAAAATCATTCTGGAAAGCGATAACCAATGGATTTTTATCAAGTACTCCGTCTTTAATAGTCCACTCATAACAACGTTCTCTCAAATTATCTATCCCTGTAGAAAATTTACCAGACTGGCTTGTTCCTTTAAATGTAAAACTATCACCCATACGGAAGGCATTTGTTTTAGCTGTATTTACAGTAGATTCCTGTTCTACCGGATCGAATGACAGGAAAACCTCCGGTTTAGCTTCCGAAGAGGCATATTTATAGATTTTAAAAGGAACAGTACCCGACATGGTAACCCATTCTTCTTTCGTTTTATCCCATTTTTTAGAACGGGCATCCGATGTCATATTACAAACATAGATCGCTCCGTCCTCAGAAACAGCTATGTCATTAATCACGAAAGTACCACCAGTTATCATATTTTTACCATCCGTGCCTTTTGTGTCCAATACGGAAATAAATTCTCCGGTCGTTGCATTCAGACGGCAAACAACATTACCAAATGCTGAATTACGTACAGGCAGATACAATTCATTTCCATATACAGCTATACCACGTAACGTATTTGCCGAAAATGACGGCGTCGGTGCCCAACCGGAAGAAGGGTAATTCATATCAGAAGCTTCGAAAAGTTTCGTCACTTTAAAATCATCACTGGACTGTGCGTTCAAACTCAAACAGCAAATCGCTGCACAAACTAAAAAAAATGTAAATTTTGGTTTCATAATATCTGAATTTTAAAATGGTTTATAAAAAGTATTGTCCTGCTTGCTTTAAGCGCTCCCTTAACTTGTTTGTATCTACTTTGTGAACATCATGAACACCTTTAAAGCATAAATATGCGGCCGTACCTGCTGCCTCTCCCATCACCAAACAATTTGTCATTACCCGTATGCTTCCGTATACCATCGAATCGGAAGAAACACAACGCCCGGCCACCAACAAATTTTCAAGTCCTTTCGGAGTCAAAATACGATAAGGAATACCATGGGATTCACCTTTCTGATAATGTACACTTTCCGAACCGGGGATATGCACATCTACATAATAGCTGTTGCGTCCTATCTCATCATCAAACTGCCGGCGAGCTTTAAAATCATCCAAAGTCAATATGTAATCTCCAATAATCCGCCGTCCTTCACGTACCCCCAATAACTGAGCAGTATTGTTTATAAACGCATGCCCGAATGCCTGTGGATAATATTCCTTCAAAGCTTCACCATATTGGTTAGCCATTTCTCGTCCCAATATCATAGCCTGACTCAATTGCCTATCATCCAGAGTGTTTGCATCAATATGACCTGCATTGAATTGTACGACTCCCGGGCCCACTGGATTCTGACACAAATGACTGTCTCTTATTAAAGAATATTTTTTATCAGCCAATATCTCATAAATCGGACTTTTTTTATTGTCGCCATGCAAACGTATCCCTGTCGTATAGTGATACATATCTACCCCTGCCATTGAGAAACAATGAGTAGCAGACTGCATTCTATGTTCCTGATCCCCCACTTCGTAAGTAGCACCTGCCCAAGCTGCCAAATCGCCATCTCCGGTGCAATCTATATAAACTTTTGCTTTATAGGCTTTCAAACCCTGTTTGGAAGCTAACAATAGGAAATCAATTTCACTCTTTCTCTTCATTTCTACCCCGGCCAAACGGGTAAAAAAAAGGACATCCACTCCCGAGTGTTTTACAAACCGGTCGTAGACCAGTTTCAATTGTTCCGGGTTTATATCCACCCAACTCATCGCATTTTCCGATTCATGAGGGACTCCTTTTCGTGCCTCGGTAAAGACCTTTTCTGCAATTCCACGGTATATAATCTTCTCACCATCCGAGAAGTAGCACCATGCAGGCACCATCCCGGCTGTTCCCATCCCCCCTAATACACCGGTAGCCTCTACCAAAAGTGTATTAGCACCATCACGTGCTGCAGCAATAGCCGCTGCACATCCGGCAGGTCCACCACCAACTATGATTATATCGTAAGAATCATTAAAGTCAATTACCTTCTTTAAGGTATATTGCTTCATGTTACCCTTATCCTTTAGTTATATCCTTCGTTTTGAGGAAAGTTTTCCGGCCCCATATTAATTACCTCATTTTCAGGAATCGGCCATCTCACAAAATGAGGATTCTTAGGTAAATTCACCCGACCGACAATCGAAGTGGAAATTCGCGGATCACCTGCATATTTCTTTACTTGATCAATCAAAATATCCAAACGTTTCAGAAAATACCAGCGTTGTCCTTCCAAAGCTAATTCACGGGCTTGCTCATCAATTACATTCTGCAAAGTTACTGTTCCGGTAAATTCTTGATTCCCAGCACGCATCCATGTTTTATTATAATATTTCTTTGCCAAATCATTATTACCCAAACGTACAGCGGCTTCAGCGGCCATAATATATGTTTCGGCCAAACGATAAATGATTATATCTTTATAAGAACGTTGTTCGGTAGTAGTACGCGTCCATATATCTCCATACTTTATACAACCCGGATACAAATTTTTATCTACACTTCCGTTATTGATCATAGACATATATTCGCCAGGTTTCACACCTCTGATGGTTTTGTCGGTGGTATTCTTGTATTGATGAATATAAAACGCTTTATATCGTTTATCCACTTTCTGATCGTACAATGAGAAAAGATAAGGACTCGGATAACAACGTCCCCAACCATATGCCCAATTTTCAAAAGAACAGTACTGATCACCGCCAAATGTCGTACGATAGGGAGCAATGTACCATGCTGCATAATAATGCCCTTTAGGTACCCCGTTCGACAGATTACCACCCGGATTACGACTCCACTGTTGTACCAATAACGCTTCACTATGGTTCAAATTTTCACTATTAAATATTTTGTCGACCGCAACCAATTCATATCCGGCTCCGGAATTTTCGATAGCATCTATCTGATCCAATACTAGCTGCCAATCTTCATTCCAAAGTGCGACATCTGCCATTATATGCCGGGCGGCAGCCTGATTGAATCGTCCGATATCCGCCGGTTTCCACTCTAAATGCTTAATAGCGAATCCCAAATCATCATATAGTAATTCAAAAACTTCATCCTTGGTTGCCGGTTTGAATACCCGTTTATCATTCACATTATCAGGGGTAGTAGAAACCGTATTCAACCAAATACGATCAAATGTGCGGTATAAAAGGAAATAAGACTGAGCCCTATATGCTTTTGCCTGAGCTATCAGATTATTTAGATTCTCCGTTTCCGGAAGCTTCTTAGCCGCTTCAATTATATCATTACACTTACCGATAATATTATACATTCCCTGCCACATATCCTTTGGTTGTGCGGCAGACGGTTTCAGGTAATTCGGATCGTATGCCCCATAAAAATTACCGGTTCCACCGTTTGTGACACTCACATCGGTAGCACGACGCAATGCCAAGGTTACAGAACCTTCATTTTGATCCTGATAATTACGATCCAGAGCATAGAGGGAAGTTACAGCAAGTCCCAATCCTTCCTCCGTTTCATAAACGTATTGTGCAGTATACTTTGTTTCACTTTCTTCATCCAGAAAATCACAAGCGGTAAAATTTACCAATATCACACTTGCAATTAATATTTTTGATAAAATTGTTCTCATCATCATTGTACTTACTTTATTGTTTTTCTTAGAATGAAAGGTTTAAACCGAAAAGTATTGTTCGCGGCTCCGGATAACCGCCGGTATTAGCCTCAGGACTATAACTCAAAACATCTGTCTTTGTCCACAAATTATTAGCAGAAAAATAAACTCTCAAATTCTCAATATAGAACTTCCGGCTAATTTCTTTAGGTAATGTATAACCCAAAGTCAAATTTCTCAACCGGATATAACTTGCATCCTGATACCCCAAAGAGGTCATATAAGCAGGAACCTGGATGTAGTTAGGAGCCGGGGTTGTATTTGAGGGATTATCCGGTGTCCAATAATCACGCTTAATACCATTCCTTTTACCGGATAAATCACCTCCTTGCTCCCAATCCGTCAAATAGGAATTATACATCACTCCACCGTGTGACATATAAAAATCAAGACTGAAATCCACTCCATATAAATTCAAGGTAGTTCCAAAAGAAGAAATCCATTTCGGATCGCGTTCCAAAACAACACGGTCGTCAGAAGTAATACTTCCATTTCCATCTACATCTGCCACGCGAATCATACCTGGCTCTGCCGTTGGCATAGAAGAATTCGCAATATCGTCTCCTGTCTGCCAGATACCGTCAAATTTATAATTATAATATACATTCATTGGTTTACCAATAAACCAATTCGAAGTAATATCATCCAATGGTTTGCCATTCTCGTCCGTTTCACCGGTAATCTTTACTATTTTATTGCGATTGGCAGATATAGAATAATTCAATGACCAAGTAATCTTATTGCTACGGATAGGATATCCGGTGAAAGAGAACTCCACACCTTTGTTTTCTACTTCACCCAAGTTCATTAACTGACTTGAATAACCTAAGCTTTGACTTATTTTACGCTTTATCAACAAATCGGTTGTTTTCGTTTTGTATACTTCCAATGTTCCGCTTATCCGTTCTTTAAAAAATCCGAAATCCAATCCGATATTTGTAGAGCTGGTTGTTTCCCATTTCAGATCCGGATTCCATAGTTCCGTACCTGGTAAAAAACCAACTTGAGTATTATCTACTCCGAACTCATTCATATATCTGTCTGATAATCCAAGTGTTGAATAAGGATCTACAGCTTGATTACCAACCTGTCCCCAAGAAGCTCTCACCTTCAGATTAGAAACCCAATTTACTTGTTTTAAAAAGTTCTCTTCACTTATTCTCCACGAACCGGCAACAGAAGGGAAGTAGCCATACTTATTGTTCTTGCCAAATACAGACGAGCCGTCTACACGAAGTGCTGCCGAGAATATATAACGATCCATTAAAATATAATTCACACGCCCCAAGTAAGAAAGTAATTTTCTTTCTGTAATACCACGGACCGGTGTCCCAAATTCCATTGCCGACGAGAAAGCATTGTATCCCTTTTCATCATTAGGAAACCCCATTGCAGATTCTTCGGTTTGAGTGGTTTTAATAACATTTACACTCTGCATCAAAGTCACCCCAAGACGATGTTTCTGCTTGAACTCTTTGTTGTAATTCAAAATATTTTCAAATAAGTACTCCGTCCGTAATTTAGTCTTGATAGTAGCTTTACCGTTCGTATCTCTTCCTGTTGTATGATCCCGATACAAATAATTACCGGTAAATTCATTACGATAAGTCATACTGCCATTTGCGCGATAAGTCAAACCTTTTATTATTTCCCAATCAACATACAGATTGGTTAGAAAATTATCACTACTTAAGTCGTTAATAGCCCTTTCCATATTCCAAAGAGGATTATAATGGGTTTCTCCGGCATCTGTCACATCCATACGCAACGACCCATCATCATTATAAACCTTTGCCAATGGGGGCATTGTTATAAAACGAGTAAATGTGCCGTCTGCACTTTCTGTTTTTGAATGAGAATAATAAAGATTAGCCCCAAGATTCAAGGTCTTTAAAATTTTATGATCCACATTCAATCTACCAGTAATACGATCATAACCGGAATTCATCACCAAACCTGTCTGATCATAGTATCCTAAAGAAAAAGCTAATTTCGATTTTTCATTGCCACTGCGTACTGTAATATCATGTTTCTGTTGTAAAGCAGGTTTTATCATCAACGACTCCCAATCGACCCATTCTCCAGAGTTAAGTACATCACGCATCGTTTCACTGAAACAGTCTTCTTCATTATATTCACCATTATTAGCATTCTTCCAAGCCTCTCTACGATAAGCAGCCCATTCTTCACCATTATAAAAATCAAAATTACGATGAATATTCTGCCTGCCGATATAAAAATTATAATCTACCCGGGGCTTTCCCTCTACCCCTCGCTTTGTAGTAATCAGTAAAACTCCATTTGCAGCGCGAGCTCCATAAATTGATTGTGCAGAAGCATCTTTCAGTACTTCCAAAGAAGCTATATCATTTGAGTTTATCTCATCAATCGACTCCATAGGAACACCATCAACAATATACAACGGTGCATTCCCGCCCGACAAAGAGCGGCGTCCACGAATATAAATATTAGACGAGCCCCCCGGCTTGGCACTACTCAAGCTAACCTGTATTCCGGCTGCTTTTCCTCTTAGCATTTCTGCCATAGTCGTAGTAGGAGTATTGTTCAAATCCTCCGCTTTCACTGAGGTAATTGCCCCTGTTAAATCACTTTTTCGTTGTACACCATAACCGACAACAACTACTTCATCTAACTTTTTAGTATCTTCATATAACCTCACAAGCAGGCTCTTTTTATCGGTAGCTTTCATTTTTACCGACGTATATCCCAAATAAGAAATATCCAAATCGTTTCCATCAGGAACCATTATCGAAAAGTTTCCATTCAAATCCGTAGTAGTTCCGGTATTGGTAAGCTTATCCATAATAGTTGCACCAATAATAGGATTTCCATTTTCGTCTTCCACTATTCCACGCACATTTATACGCCCATGAGAGGTCGGTTCTTTTTTCCTTTCCCGTTTGCTCACATATACATTTTTGCCATCAATACGATAAATTACCTCCATATTCTTAAAGACAATATCGAGTACACGTTCTATCGGCTGATTCTTCACATCAATAGTAACATACTTATTCACATTCAGGTCATTCGTAGGGATTACAAAAGAGTAACCCGCTTTCTTTGTTATCTCATTCAGGACAACAGAGATAGGCTTGTTTACTATCTTCAATGTCAACCCAGCATTTGTCTGAGCAACAGCCAATGCCAACACATGAAGAAAGACTACAAAACAAAGTAACTTTCTCATAAATATTAAATCTAAAATTAATTATACTATTCTATTACAGATGAGCCTAACTTGCTCTGCCCGGGATAGAGCTCAATAAACCTCCACTGTATTTCCTTGTTTCTCGATATGTATATTTTTGTCTTCCTGTATCTTTTCCAATATCTGATCTATCGTTTCATTATTGACGAAAGTCAGATAATATCTCCTGTTTTTTAATGATTGGTTCTTTATGACAATTGATATATTAAATCTACGCTCCAACTTTTTTGCGATTTCCGAAAGCGGTTCATCACAAAAAGCTAACGTTCCGTCATGCCATGACAAATAGGAGTCGACATCAAACGTCTCCTTCTTTGTTACTTTCTTTACATTATCAATAACTAACCGTTCACCCGGAAGCAGATTCGTAGATTGAGCTACAAATGGACAAAAAACCGAAACCTGTCCTTGTATTAACGCGACTGATGAAATGCTATCTTCTACGAAAGATTTTACATTAAAAACTGTTCCATGAACTGTTACTTCCATTTTTTCATTCCGAACAATGAATGGTATTTCCTTATTTTTTGTAACATTAAATACTCCTTCACCTTCTATATAGACAGAACGGGTTTCATCTCCGAATGAACGATCATAACGTAATGTGGAACCGGCATTTAACCAAACGACAGAGCTATCAGGCAGCAATATTCGCGATTGAGAGCCTCTCGGAACGAAAAATTCAGATTGTGTAAACAAAGCATCATTCTGATGAGATATCTTATACCAACCGTAAAAAACGGCCGAAGTAACCAACCCCATCAAGAAGATAGCCGCGTATCGAAGGAATTTCTTTCCAATAGAATACTTTCTTTTCATTTTTGGCATACTGGTAACCTGCATATGCAATCGGCCGGACAGACGATTCCACTTATTATCTATAAATGAAGTATATCGATTAGAAACAAACCATTCCTCTTCCCATCTCCGAAATAACTGCATATTCCGTTCTTCCTCATGAAGAAAATCAAATAATACTTTTTCTTCTTCCGGCAACAAATCACCTTCAAAATATTTGAAAGCGACATACCGTATATTATCTTTTCTTTGTTCTTCCATAATCGCACTTGTTATAATTAAGACAACTTCGTTAGCTTTTACCCAACCTCAAAAACGAAAAAAAATCATTTTATTCCAATTTCAATCCATAACTTCAGCCAACCAAAACCATATCACATTTGACCATCAACCAATTACGGAGATAAAAATGTAACAAATAAAATAATTGCTACCCAAATTAATAAAATACCTGCCACAATTATTCGAATTTTCACTTTTTACATTTATCTTTGTCTCCAACGTACTAAATAACATCAAATTATGAAAGTAGCTATCATTGGTGCAGGAAATATGGGCTCTGCCATTGCACGTGGTTTAGCCCAGGGATATTTGGTTCAAGGACATGAAATTGTTGTGTCCAACCCAACGAATGGGAAATTGGAGAAACTAAAAGCCGACTTTCCCAACATTAAAACAACGAACGACAATATGGATGCAGCAAGTAATGCCGACATTGTAATCGCTGCTGTAAAACCTTGGTTAATAGAGGAGGTACTCGAACCACTCCGTTTGAAACGCACACAGATACTCGTGTCTTTAGCCGCTGGTATTTGTTTCGACGATTTAGCGCATTTTTGTGGTGAGCCGGAAATGCCGATTTTCCGTGTTATTCCCAATACCGCCATTGCCGAACGTGCCAGCATGACTCTTATAGCCGCTCGCAATGCTTCAGATAAACAAAAGAAATTATTAACTGATATGTTCGACGAGATGGGACTGACCATGATGATATCGGAAAGTAAAATAGCAGCAGCAACTGCGCTGACTTCATGTGGTATTGCCTATGTGCTGAAGTATGTACAAGCCGCCATGCAGGCAGGTATCGAAATGGGAATCGCACCTAAGGACGGTATGAAAATGGTTGCACAGACACTAATAGGCGGGGCTGAATTGTTGTTAAACAAAGATACGCATCCCAGTGTTGAGATCGACAAAGTGACAACACCCGGTGGAATCACAATTAAAGGTATCAACGAATTGGAACATGCCGGATTTACCTCGGCAATAATAAAAGCAATGAAGGTCTCTAAATAATGCCAAGAATAAAAATGAGAACTCAAACTCCATTAAGAATTATTACGAGCATGAAAACACCCCAACAAACTATTAACATTTACACATTAATTCATTAAATACATGGATGATAAAATTAAGCAAATAGCCGAACGACTACGCGGATTGCGTGATGTACTGGAACTTACAGCAGAAGACATTGCCCGCGATTGTGATATCTCTGCCGAAGAATACCGTTTGGCAGAAACAGGAGAATATGATATTTCAGTAAGTATGCTGCAAAAGATAGCACGTAAGTATGGTATCGCCTTGGATGCACTCATGTTTGGTGAAGAGCCCAAAATGAGCAGTTATTTTTTAACCCGCGCCGGGAAAGGAACAAGTATCGAACGTACCAGAGCATACAAATACCAATCATTAGCAGCAGGATTTATCAATCGGAGCGCTGATCCGTTCATCGTCACCGTTGAACCGAAACCGGATAACGAACCGATACATTACAACAGCCATACCGGTCAAGAATTCAACTTGGTACTTGAAGGACGTATGCTGATTAATATCGAAGGCAAAGAACTGATACTGAACGAAGGTGACAGTCTTTATTTCAACTCAAAACTCCCACACGGCATGAAAGCACTCGATGGAAAAACAGTACGTTTCCTTGCCGTCATCATGTAATATTAATTATGGTAGAAAGATTCTTATCACAAACAACATTCTCCTCACAGGAGGATTTTATCAAAAATCTTAAGATTAACGTACCCGAAAACTTTAACTTCGGATATGATATAGTAGATGCTTGGGCTGCCGAAGAGCCAAATAAGTCTGCATTACTGTGGACGAACGATAAAGGCGAGCATGTGCAGTTCACATTTGCCGATATGAAGCATTATACAGACATAACGGCCTCTTATTTCCAGTCATTGGGAATTGGACGCGGCGATATGGTAATGTTGATTCTAAAACGCCGGTATGAATTTTGGTTCAGTATCATAGCGTTACACAAACTGGGAGCTACGGTAATCCCCGCAACTCACCTATTAACTAAAAAAGATATCGTATATCGCTGCAATGCCGCAGATATTAAAATGATCGTTGCCGCCGGCGAAAAAGTGATCACCAAACATATCATCGAGGCTATGCCCGATTGCCCGACTGTACATAAACTTGTCAGCGTAGGGCCCGAGATCCCTGAAGGATTTGAAGATTTCCATAAAGGTATCCAAGGAGCAGCCCCGTTCGTAAAACCTGAACATCCGAATACGAACGATGACATTTCACTGATGTATTTCACTTCCGGCACTACCGGCGAGCCTAAAATGGTAGCACATGATTTTACTTATCCGTTAGGCCATATCGTTACAGGTAGTTTCTGGCACAACCTTACCCCAAAAAGTCTCCACCTCACCATAGCCGATACAGGTTGGGGGAAAGCCGTATGGGGAAAGTTATATGGACAATGGATTGCCGGAGCTAACATATTTGTATACGATCATGAAAAATTCACCCCGGGTGACATCCTAACAAAGATACAAGATTACCACGTCACGTCTCTCTGTGCACCACCTACCATCTTCCGCTTTCTTATTCATGAAGATCTGACCAAATACGATCTTTCTTCATTGCAATATTGTACAATTGCCGGTGAAGCACTGAATCCCGCCGTATTCGACACTTTCAAGAAGCTGACAGGCATCAAACTAATGGAAGGATTCGGACAAACAGAAACAACACTGACCGTAGCTACTTTTCCTTGGATGGAACCGAAACCGGGAAGCATGGGAGTCCCTAACCCGCAATATGATGTGGATCTGATCGACCACGACGGACGTTCGGTAGAAGCCGGCGAGCAAGGGCAAATCGTTATCCGTACAAACAGAGGAAAGCCATTAGGACTTTTCAAGGAGTATTATCGTGACGCTGCCCGTACCCATGAAGCGTGGAACAACGGTATTTATTATACCGGTGATGTGGCCTGGAAAGACGAGGACGGTTATCTATGGTTTGTAGGCCGTGCCGACGATGTCATTAAAAGTTCCGGCTATCGCATCGGTCCGTTCGAAGTGGAAAGTGCGTTAATGACCCATCCGGCTGTTGTGGAGTGTGCCATTACCGGAGTACCCGACGAAATTCGTGGACAAGTAGTAAAAGCCACCATCGTTTTGTCCAAGGAATATAAAGCACAAGCAGGGGAAAGCTTAATAAAGGAACTTCAAAACCATGTGAAAAAAGTGACCGCACCATACAAATATCCACGTGTCATTGAATTCGTTGATGAACTTCCGAAAACAATCAGTGGTAAAATACGTCGTGTGGAAATCCGGAAAAACGATGAAAAATAAAAGTATACCTTAAACTTCACTTTTCAAATATCAGGAAACCGGTTGCAAGAATGACATGCGCTTTGAATCAATGAAAATCGCTACATTTCTGCAACCGGTTCCTTTTTAAGGATATTTGTTTTCTCATAATATCAACAGTCACCGAAAAAGACAAATTTGGAGCAATTCATATCCTAAATTGCTAACGTTTGCAACAATTCTTCTAAAGATTGAACGAATATTCGTCATTGGACTTGAAAACATGCTCTATATTTGCAAACAGAATACAACAAAAACCAGAAACAGATGATCACAAGTAGAAAAATTTCCCAAGTAGACGTTTTCACCGGTAGTCCGTGGGAAGCAACCAGCGTAAAAAACCTTCTCAATGCAGCCTACATTGAAGTTTCAATGAAAGACAAAGGAACTAACAGTATTTTATTATCCGTACCCTGCGAATTTTATACCGCAGCTATGCGCGTCATAAACAACAGAAAAGGTTCATAAACTCACAAGCACTAAAATTAAACTTTAAATCAGATTGAAGCCGACCCGATACGAAATCGAAGTCGGCCTTTTTTATATGAGCATGTAATCAAAGCACATAGTAGAACCGATAGCAGCACTTAATTAACGTGGGTTCGGGATAAGGAATTAGAAAAACATCACCTATTTATACCGTTAATATATGATCCAAAACTTAGATTTTAATAGTTACTTCTTCCTAAAACAAGTGTCGATCCATAGAAAGAAAAATAATCTTCAATGAAAGAAAAACTATAACCGCAAGTTCTGATTTTAAAAACAGAACTTTTGTTTTTAAAACCAAAACTTTAAATTATAGATTAGAAAAGAGGATAGAAAAGTTTACTATCCGACAATAGAAAGTTTATACCGCATGATAAGAAATTTTTCTTCCAACATCTTATCCGCAATTTTATTTCTTTCTATACCACAGACATGAATCACGTTATGGAATACTTATCGGAGGGGGCATTTCTATTTACCAAAAATTATTTATTGACCTCAACTCTATACAAGAATGATGTTATATAACGTCTCTCCTTTCGGGAAGGAAAGCTCCCCTTTAGGAGACAGTGGTAGGTTAAACAATGATTTTTCCACTTAAAGAGATTAGAATATCTCTCACTTATACCCATCCATCCCGTCCTCCAGCACCTCTCCTTTTTGGTAAAAATAAACAAAAAACACCGATTTGTATTCAAATCGAAAAGATAAAAATGTAAGATTGTTATAAAAGAGAAGTCTCACACATTAGAAATCACGAATTATGGTAATTAAAAAAAAGTCTAATAACTAAATTAACCAGATTTCATTTTATGAGCAGAAATATTCTAAATATTAGTATCAAAATACATATTTATATTAAATACACTTCTTAAGTTTATCATCACAGCTAATTCATTTACACTTTAATTTGCAAATTAATGATCATAATTCAAAATTATTGCAAATAAAAATCTCTAATACATAAAAGATTCTTATATTTGTTTCAGAATACTCCCAAAAGGAGTTCCTCTTATCATTATTCAATATTGATTTTGTCATCTATAGTACAAAATAACAAATTGATATATTGATAATTATAAGAGAAAAATAAGTTCTCTACGAGAACTTACCAATTACTTTTGAAAACAATAACCCTTTGTAAACGTTGAATAAACCTGAAAATTGAATTACTTAATAAAGGAGTCATTTTATCCGATCTCATTTTGAGAAGTCTCGCTTATGAACATGTTTCATTCATGAAGAAAGGATAAAAATTTACCAAAAAAAGAAATCAAAAATAGTTTATAAAGATACTGATAACTTAAAAAAGGAAAATCAAACAGTCCTTAAATATATAGGGGATTGCATTTATTAATATTATAACAATACTATGTACACTAAAAAACATTATCTGCTTCTCGTATTTTTATATGCTTTCATAAGCATGGAAGCTCAGCCTCCTAAGCGAGAAATGCGAGCAACCTGGATTGCCACAGTAGGCGGCATTGACTGGCCCAAAACCACAGGAGCCACCTCACAAAAGACAGAGATGCTCAAAATGCTTGATTCGATTCAAACATTAAACCTCAACACCGTATTTTTCCAAGTACGCTCACGTTGTGACGCGATGTATAAATCGTCTTATGAGCCATGGTCAAGCGATTTAAAAATATCGCGAGGATCCGATCCGGGATATGATCCGTTATCCTTCGTTATAGAAGAATGTCATAAACGAGGGCTTGAGTGTCATGCATGGCTCAACCCATATCGCTATAACAAAACCGGTGACGGATGGACAGGTGCCAATAACTGGCCATCAAACTATGAACGCACGCACCCGGAATGGTTACTTTGGTATCCAGACAACGTGATCTTAGACCCTGCTATCCCCGAAGTACGATTACAGATTACAAATATAGTAAAAGAAATAACCACAAACTATGATATAGACGGCATTATTTTCGATGACTATTTTTATCCATACGGAGGTACTTCCAATCAAGATGCAAAATCACAATCCCAATATTTCGAAGCATGGTCAGACGCCCATCCCGGTAAAACGGTACACGACTGGCGGCGTGACAATGTAAACCGAATGATTGCCGATGTTTATCATACTATTCAAGCAACCAAACCTTACGTAACATTTGGAGTTTCTCCATTTGGCATTTGGACCACCAATACCAATGTGGCAGAAGAAGAAGGCATTCCATTACCTTCAGGTATATCAGGAGGGAATATGTATCAAGAAATTTATTGTGACCCAGTGGCATGGCTTAAAGAAGGTACAGTTGACTACCTTTCTCCGCAATTGTATTGGAAGATAGGTGGTGCGCAAGACTATAATAAGCTTTGTGCCTGGTGGACAGACTTAGCCAACCGTTTTGGAAAACAGTTCTATTCAAGTATGGCTCTCTATCGTTATGCGGAAAATAATTCAAGTAACACAGGTTATTACAAAAATACCGATGAATTTAAGAATCAAACCTTGAAGAATCGTAGCGCAAACTATGACAATGCACCTGGAAATGTATTTTACAACACTTTAGCATGGGTTTATGATATGCCTTTCCGTAATAAATTCAAAACAGACGTTTTTCAGTACCCGGCGTTAACACCGGCTATCCACTGGAAACCGGCACCGGAACAAGAACCTATTTCATTTACAGGCCCGCCACAAGGCAGCATTATCTCATGGATACACAATTCCGATGAAAATGTACGTTACGCTGTTTATGCCGTACCGATTGCTAAAAGGAATGAAGCAGGCGCCTTTTCCAAATCGGAAAATTTAGTTGCCATCACCTACGATAAACAATTTCGCATGAAAAAAGGCATATCGACTTCTACGCACAAAATTGCCGTATCAGTTATTGACCGTTATGGTAATGAATACTCTCCACGTGTATTTGGCGAATCACCGGCCGCACCAGTCACTGCGGTACTGACTTATCCGGATAATAATGCCAACATTTCCAAAGCCACTTTATTCCAATGGCAAGGAGCCCCAGATGTCGATTGTTATATCTGGCAATTATCCCGCAATAGCCAATTTACCGATTTAGTGGCTTCAATGGAAACCACAGATACCAAATATAACTCCGGATTAGTAGGTAGCATAAAAGAGAACGCAACATATTGGTGGCGTGTAAAGACACGGAAAGCCAATACATTAGACACATGGTCAGAAGTACGCCAGTTCACAATAGGAACAGTAAGTAGCATAAATACACCTGCCATAACCGATTCACAAATTTACACATACAACGAATATGGAACTTCGTATTTATTTATATATGCAGATAAAACCTCAAATGCAATGCTTGAGGTCTATTCCACGTTGGGGCATTACACCTCTTCCCAAAGAATCGGTCTATTGAAAGGTGAAAATAGAATTCCGCTATCACTGCCTAACAAAGATATGTATATCGTAAAACTGAAAATAGAAGAAAAGCAATTGACACTAAAAATAATCAACTAATCTTTCTTAAAAAGAAGAAGCCATGAAAAAGCTATTATTATTGTCGCTCATTGTGATTGGGCAACTTTCTTATGCACAGCGAATCGACGTCAAGTCTATCAAGCTGTTGAATGGGACAGAGCAGGGAGGATATTTTCATCCGATTTTTAGTCCCCAAGGTACTTATTTACTCACAACTGCAGAAAATTATGCAGGTCTGAACCGCCATGTTATAGCAACCAATAAAATCGAAAGACTGGTAACAGACGCAGGCGCAGGCTATGGCGTACAAATCAGTGCCGACGAAAACACTATCTTATTTAAAAAGACAGAAATACAAAACAGCCTACGTTTTTCTTCGCTACAGAGCTATTCTCTAAACGATAAAAGACAAGAAAAACTGATTGATGCCACACATGAGAAAATCAGTCCTGTATTTGTAGGAAATGCCCCGGCAGTAGTCAAAGCCGGAGTCTTGAAAAAAATGAAAAACACAACCTCTAATGTCAATTCATACATTAACATTGAAGACCGCAAGATGGTTTTATACACTGGAAATACCCGCAAAGTTCTTACCCCGAATGGAGAAAACAAAAGCTACTTTTGGGCCAGTATATCCCCTGACGGTAAACACATTGTTTATACCGTGGCAGCCTATGGTACTTTTGTTTGTGACATCAACGGAGAAAATCCTGTTTCATTGAAAAAATTGAATGCTCCCACCTGGCTAAACAATGAGTGGGTAATCGGAATGAATGACAAAGACGATGGCGACCAAGTCATTACTTCAGAAATCATAGCAGTAACCATTAACGGAAAAATCCGACAGACTCTCACTACTCCTTTTGCGAAAATTGCCATGTATCCGGCAGCCTCTGCCGATGGTAAACAAATTGCATTTAATTCTGAAAAGGGTCAAATTTACATTATGAACATTGAATTAAAATAACTCAATTATGAAACGAATAGCATTACTTATAGTTTCTTTTTTGACGATATTTACGGCTCAGGCAATCGATTTGACCGGCGTCAAAATTTATATAAACCCGGGACACGGCGGATACGATAGTAACGACCGAAGTGTCTGGACCATTCCTGTTCCCGAAGTATGGAAGAATCCAGAGGGCTATTGGGAATCAAAATCGAATCTGGTAAAAGGATTAGCATTGAAAGAGATGCTTGAAGCGGCAGGTGCCACCGTTATTATCTCACGTACAGATAACACAAGCGGCATTCGTGACGGTGAGCAATTTGCCGGTGGCGGCGATCGTGATCTATCAGAAATTGCCGAAGAAGCCAACGCCAACAACGTAGACCATTTTTTATCGATCCATAGTAATTCCCTAAATACAACGACTAATTATCTCCTGTTATTGTACCATGGATACAATGACCAGCCAACTGTAGCGCAGAGTCTACCAATGGCACAATCCTCAGGACCTATTCAGATCAACAATCCCTTGACAGTATGGACAAGTCCTACTCCGATGTTACGCGGTGATTTTACATTCTATGGCGATAATCTCGGATTAGGAGTTTTACGCCCATTAACCGTACCTGGATTCCTTTCCGAAGGTTCGTTTCACGATTATCCACCAGAAACCCATCGTTTAATGAATAACGATTTCTGCAAACTCGAAGCCATACGTTTCTTTCAGCACTTTCACAACTACTTCAAACGCGACATGCCGGCAAGCGGCACAATTGCAGGTTTTGTGAAAAGCGGAAACGAATTAGTCGATATCCTAAAACAGCCGAAGTTCACTTACAGAGCCGGTAGTGATGACCAATGGTTACCTCTCAATGAAGCAACTGTAAAACTACTTAATGCAGACGGTTCGCAAGTACTGAAAACTTGCACCACTGATAATTGGTATAACGGAATATTTGCCTTTTATGACTTACAACCAGGTAATTACAAATTATCATTCTCACTGACAAATTATGAAAGCAAAACAGTAGACGTTACTGTCACCGCATCCGAAATCGCATATACAAAAGCCTTTTTGAAAAACATCAATATTATTGTTCCTGATTATCCTGCGCCCGAACAGGGTGATGGTGCAACAGCATTGAATCAATACGATTTTGTACCGGATGGTAATGTAGAAAACCCGACTTGGCTAAGCAGTTCGTCAATCAGACGCATACTTCAACGCAACGGAAAACTATACGTTCTGACCAATGATCCTAAAATTATAGTAGCGAATGCCGAGACGCAAGAGGTTATCAAAGAATTAGACCTAACTGGTATCACAGGTGGAAGTTCCATTCTTAGTGACATTGCTTTCAGCGCCGACGATGTTTTATTGGCCTGCAACAAACTAACAAATGCCCATGCGGACGCAATGTTTAAAATATACAAATGGGAAAGCGACAATGCAACTCCGACTGTTTTACTCACGACTCCCAAACAAGCCAATACAACAAATGCCGAAATCGGAGAGACCTTTACGGTGGCCGGTGCCATTTCAAACTTATATATCTACTATACAGTTAAGTCCGGTACAAACTACCGCATTGCCGGCTTAAACTACAAAAATGAGACTCAAAATGTTACGGATAAATATATGGGAACCGATAGTAATTATCCGGTTTCGGCATGGGGAGAACATGTCAAGTTTGTCATATCCCCTTCTGGCTACGATCACATTATTGTCGATAGTGATGTCATGCCTGCCACTGAATACAAATTCGATTGGTTAGCCACCGACGGTACCGCTTTGTTGAAAAAAGGCGAGCTATCTATTGCCGAAATCCCGGTAGCCTCCTATGGAAATACCTTTGCCCGGTATGCCGGACATGTATTTATGGCCGCCCCAATATGTAATACTGATGCTACCAAAGCAGGCATAGCTCTCTTCGATATTACGAATGGTTTGGATAATGCCATTAAAATTTCAGACAAATATCCCGAAGCAGGTTTAGGAACAACACGCGCCGGTTATCTGGCATCATCTATTGTAGTAGATAATTATGATATCAAAATCGGAATTTGGGCACAAGGACAAGGTGCAGCCACCTACAAGACCGAAATCCAGCCGGTAGCCAACATCTACGCCTCCGAACTTTCAATCAACCAAGCAAATGAATTCAGATTCACACTAAATGAAAACGCTTCATCTGTATTCATCACAATCTATAAAGAAGGCGAGGCACTAACTAATCACAACGCAGGAGCACTCGCTAAAGGAATACAAACTATAGCCAATCCCTTCGGGCCAATCGATTATGACGTATGGAGCGTTACAGCAAGCTCGCGCCCGGTAGCATACCCTGTCAAAATAAGCGACGACACTCCTATATTCCAATTCTACTCGGGACGTGCCGTTGCAGTAGATAATAATCCTGAAAGTCCATTCTTCGGCCGGGTATATGTATCAGAATCCGCCGGTGGCCTCATCTCGGAAGGGACACCTGTAAACCCACGAACAACGCAAAAAGGCATTTATATCTTAGATGCAGCCTTAACGGATGTCACCAATCAAGGGGCTGACAGTTATGCCGGTAATATAGCATGGGGAGCCAACGTAAACGCTAATTATCAATATGCTCCAAGAGGAATTGCAACGGATGCCTCCGGTAAAGTATATATTTCGGACAGTTCATTTGGCAACTCAGGAATTTATATTATGGACGCAGCTCATCCGGCATCAGACTTTTCTCCATTATTTGGAGGAACACTGGATACCTCCAATGGTCGAGTAACCTCAAGTGGTACTTTTATTCACGATCCGATAGAAGATATAAAAATCATAGGAAGTGGTGCGGACACAAAACTGTTCACCTACAATCGTCCGGCTTCTCCAGTAGCAGGCGGCATCTATCGCTATGATATTGGTACAGCCACATTGCCTTGGATATCAGCGCCCAGTGCCACTATTTATGACGACATGCAAAACGGTAATCTCCTCCAGAATGCCTATGGACAAATCGCTTCGGATACCCATGGTGGATGGTGGATGTGCCAATATCGTGCAGGCACAGGTGGGGCAAGTGTTCCGGCTCTAATACACGCCACCAATGGCAAACTGGACTATAATTGCAGTTCATCACTCCCGAGTTCATACCAGGGTGCCATGGCAGTGAATACAGACGGTTCCATGTTGGCAATAGGTACAAAACCTGGTAAAGTAGAAGTATTCGATGTAGTCTACGATGCAAGTAACAAGCCGACTCTTACTGCCAAATGTAGTATCGACTGGGGGGAAGCTACCGACTATCTACAAAACATGGCTTTTGATGCCGCTGATAATCTCTATCTGATCTCTAACTATAATGAGCGTCTGATGGTGTATTCTCTTCCTAAGTCCGACAATACGTATACCACACATGCTTCTACAAAACAGAGTACAGGTATTGTCCCTCATACCAATACAAGTTTAAGCGATTGTATTCATGTATCGAACCCTGTAAAAGATGAAATTATCATCAATGTTACAGAAGGTATCAATGCAGAAGAGTATATACTTTACGACATCAAAGGTATAGCGGTCAAGAACGGCAAAATAGATGCTACGCAAACCTGTGTCGATGCACAAACGCTAACTTCAGGTATCTATACCTTACTGGTCAAGACATCCGAAAGCATTGTCAATAAACGTATTATAAAACAGTAACACATTTGGGGCAGTCCTTGTGATTGCCCCAAAACAACAGAATGGTTACCCTATATCCATATTGTTTACAAAACTAATACACATATTTATTATTCACCCAAAATTTAACTACTATGAGACGATTTTTTACTATTGTAGCTGCCATGGCTCTGGCAATAACAGTGTTACATGCACAAGAACCGAACATTTACGCTTCCGGACTGAGTGCAAATACTGTTGACAACACGAATCAGGAAGTACAAATTTCCTATACGCTGAATGCTCCGGCTTCATCGTTGACAATTATCCTTCAGAAAGAGACAGATCCCCCCTACGAAATCCAAATTACCGAATCAGAAGCATTGACAAAAGGGGGTCATACAAATATTGCTGTCTCCTTAAGTACAATCCCCACTGGAAATTATACATGGAAATTAAAAGCAGTCGGAAAGGAAACAGTCAACGAACCGACCCTGATCGATAACACAACCGGAATACTTACCACACCCCGAGGGGTAGCTATCAACAATAATTTCGAAAGCCCTTATTTCGGACACATGTACGTCACAGATTCTAAAAACAAAACTACTGACGGAGGTATCTATGTTTTCGATGCTGCTTTTACCGACATTACAATTCAGGGAGAAAATGCCTGGTCCAAAAACTTCTCAAACAGCCCTGCAAGCCCGTTACGCCTGACTATAGCTCCTGATGACAAAATCTACATCACAGATTGGAGTGATAACGAAACCAGTGGTGTACATGTCTGGGATCCTGCCGCTCCCACTACAGATGCTATTTCCGTATTTGGAGGTACGGTTACCGGCGGAAATGCAAAGGAAGGTGACATCTTCATCCACGGCTCTGTTTCACATTGCTACGTAATAGGAACCGGAACAGATACCAAACTTTATACTTACGATGAAGATCTTCCCCAAAAAATCAATTTATATGAAATTGGCGATCTGGAGACTCCCTGGGTCAATGCCCCCACCCCTATTACATATCCCGAAAATATAGCCAACGGGAATGGTATGATTTTCCCTGACAACAAAGGAGGTTGGTGGATTGCACAGCATAGAGCGACCGATCCTATCGACGGAACTTACCCCGGATTAATCCATATGAATTCTTCAGGTGAAGCAGATTATAGCTCTATGGGGACATTAGGAAGCAATACCCGGGGAGTAGTAGGTCTAAATATGGACCAAAGTTTAGTAGCTACCGCAGGCACTATCAGCGAAAAGAACACTCAGGGTCAAATACTCATTTTCGATGTTACTTGGGACAATAATAACATCCCGACCTTATCATCAAAATACACCATCAATACTCCTTTTACAAACACCTGTTATACTGTTGTATTTGACGTTGCCGGCAATGTATATGCCACCGGTGACAACCATATATTAGGCGGATGGGCGCTTCCCAAAGCAGAAAACTCATTTACCACTCCTGCTCCCTCAACTTCCATGCTGGAAATAACCAACGCAGTAGGCATCCACACCGAGACTAACAGCAAGGTTGTAGAATCCGTTTCATATAACACACCGACAGGCATTACAGTTCCTGCTGATGCCAAAGGTTTATTATTGAAAAAAACAACATATACCGACGGTTCCACGAAAGTAGAAAAAATTATAAACAAGTAATTAATAAATTCACAAAACAAAAGTTCTATGGATAATATGAAATTAAACATGCAATATACCGGTTATACCAGGCATATGTGGAACAGAATATTCCTATTTGCTTGTCTGGTAGCAATATCGGTATGTGCAATTGCACAAGAGAAAGGCAAAAGTGTAACGGGTACTGTCACCGATGCCAATGGAGAATCATTAATTGGCGTATCAGTCAAAGTGGCAGGTGCTCCTATCGGTTCCGTTACCGATATCGACGGTAGATATAAAATAACTGTGCCATCGACTACATCCGTCCTGCAATTCTCTTATATAGGCTATGTATCTGTACAAGAAACAGTAGGTTCCCGCAGTATCATCAATATTAAAATGAAAGAAGACTCCAAGGTTATTGATGAGGTAGTTGTGGTAGGTTATGCAACCCAACGCCGAGCCAACCTGACCGGAGCAGTAGGAACGGTAGACGTGGCAAAACAATTGGAAAGCCGTTCGCTGACAGATGTAGGCCGTGGTCTGCAAGGTTCTACTCCGGGATTAACCGTCACTACTACTTCAGGACGTATCGGCACGACGCCTAAAATCCGTATTCGCGGTGACCAAGGAACGCTACTGAATGAAGACAGTGGCGCATCACAACCACTTATCTTAGTCGATGGTGTCGAAGTGACCGATTTGAATATGGTCAATCCTGATGACATTGAAAACATTTCAATCCTAAAAGATGCCGCTTCATCTTCTATTTACGGTTCACGCGCTGCCTTCGGGGTAGTACTGATTACCACCAAATCAGGACAGAACAGTGACAAATTTACAGCCACTTACTCTAACAACTTTGCATGGACCTCACCTATCGGTTTACCTAAAATGGCCAAATCGTACGAGTCGGCTTCCATGGCACTGGAAGCATGGCAACGTAATAATCCCAACGATTCGGAATTTGTCGGTGACGCCGGAATGAAATGGGACAAGGATGCCATTGAACGGATGAAAGAATGGGAACGCAATTTCGGCGGCATGAATCTTAGCCCTGAAATGGTAGCCGGACGCGATTTTGAAATTACAGACAAAGGACTACGCTTCTATCGTTCATGGGATCCGTTCGACATGTACATTCAGAATGGTTTTATTCAAAATCACAATTTATCGGTAACTGGCAAATCCGGTAAAACCAGTTATCACTTGTCTTTAGGCTATATGGGTAACGAAGGTGTTCTGAAAGTGAACAACGACCAATACGACCGCTACAATGTCACTTTCAAAACTGAAACAGAAATAGCCAAATGGCTGAAAGTACGTTCGCAATTAATGTTTTCACGTACAGAACTGGAAACTCCGTTTACTTACTCCAGTGCCACCTATGACCCTCTGTATTACATATATCGCTGGCCTGTAATATATCCATACGGAACGTATAATGGGCAACCATTCCGCAGTGCCCTTACCGAGACTACACAAGCTAATAGAAACAGTGATGCCACAAATAACATGCGCTTTACATTAGGAGCGACGGTAAAATTTACAAAAAACTTATCATTAGAAGCTGACTATTCATATATTACCAATAGCCGTCTTCGTCAGTTACGTGGCGGCAAAGTAACCGCCATCGATTTCTGGTCGGGTGACATCAATAATCTGACAACTTATACTGCATCGTCCTACGATAAATATGATCAGTATAACTATTTAACCAATCACCATACCGCCAATGCAGTTCTGCGTTATAATAAAGAATTTGCCGGTAAACATAATCTAAGCGCTTTTGCTGGTTTCAATCTTGAATATGAAGATTACAACTATTTAAATGGCGAAGCTCGCGAATTATTAGACCCGAGTAAACATACCATTTCGACAACCTCCAATAATGAGGGTACACGATTTGTTTATGGTTCACAAAGTGACTGGGCCTCCGTAGGTTTCTTTGCACGTATCAACTATTCGTTCAAAGATCGTTATCTGTTAGAATTGAACGGGCGCTATGACGGTTCATCCAATTTCCCACTCGACCAATTATGGGGATTTTTCCCATCCGGTTCAATCGGATGGATTCTCAGTGAAGAATCATTTATGCACTCTTTACAGCCTGTATTGAGCTTTGCAAAACTACGTGCTTCTATCGGTAGCATAGGTAATCCCAATATCGGTGCCGACCGTTTTAGAGCGATAATGTCATCAGTTTCTTCCGGTTGGAGCATCAACAATGTCAATATGACCACTTTCGGGCTTCCGCAAACTTTAGCAAAAGGCTTCACCTGGGAAAATATCGTAACAAGTGATTTAGGGGTAGACTTGCGTTTCTTAAACGGTCAACTCGGTGCTTCGTTCGACGTTTATAAACGTGTAAACGACGGAATGGTAGTACAAGGAAATGAAATGCCTTCTGTTTTCGGTGCTTCGGCTCCCTATAAAAATATTGGTGAATTGACTACTAAAGGTTGGGAATTAGCATTAGATTTTAACCATACATTCGCCAATCAATTAAAACTACGTGTTAATGCCAATATTTCGGATGCCCGCACCGTAATAACCAAACATCCAAACAGAACTAAATCTCTCAATGGAAGCAATTACGAAGGTCGGGTACTCGGTGAAATCTGGGGATTTGAGACCGATCGTTTCTTTACAGCAGATGATTTCAATCCGGATGGAACTTTAAAAGCCAATATTCCCGATCAAAGCCGCTTCTTAGAATATAGTGGAACAAGCGGTATCGCGAGTTATCTACCCGGTGATATCAAATATAAAGATTTGGACGGCAATGGAGTGATTGACCGTGGTGATTTTACAGCCGACAATCATGGTGACTTGAAAGTAATTGGAAACTCAACTCCACGTTATGAATACAGTGGTCGTATTGGGCTGGACTACAAAGGCTTTGATTTGGATATATTCTTCCAAGGAGTAGGAAGCCGCCAAATCTGGGCGAGTGGAAACTTAATCATCCCTGGATTCCAATTTGGAGACGGAGTATATTATGCACATCAAACCGATTATTGGACACCCGAAAATCCGGATGCTTTTTATGCACGTTTGTCTAAAATGAACCAACCGTCCCGTTATGCCGAAAGCGGAGGTAACTATATGCCACAGAGCAAATATCTACTCAACATGTCGTATTGCCGTCTGAAAAGTTTGACCCTCGGATATTCATTGCCGACAAACCTTATACAGAAAGCTTATTTAAACAAAGTCCGTGTATATGTCAGTGGTGAAAACCTATTCACTATCGACAAATTGGGAGATATCCCTCTTGACCCCGAAACCAACACTACTTCCGGCGACGGTGGTACACAAGGGTTCGGTCGTATTTATCCGTACGTAAGAACATGGTCATTCGGACTTCAAGTATCATTCTAATAAATCACTAATTAAAAATATTATAGTATATGAAAACATATAAATTATTATTACTATTAGGATGCGCGTTATTCGTTTCTTGCAACGATTTCCTCGATCGTCCTCCTGTTGACAAATTCACCGACGAGGAGTTTTGGCAGACCGAAACACAAGCACGGCTCTTTTTATACAGCATTTATCCTACTCTGTTCGGAGGATTCGGAACAGCTCAAAACCCATCGTGGTTGGAAGATGTCGGCGATGATGCTATATCCGCCCCCATACAGAATCCCTATGCTCCCAATATCATACCCGAAACTGACGGTGGTTGGGGATTTACCAATATTCGGAAAGCCAATTATGTAATAGCCAGTGCTCCGCGTCTGAATGAACCGGAAGCCACTATTAACCATTGGTTAGGTATCGGTCATTTTTTAAGAGGTTATTTCTATAGCAGCCTGACTTTCCAATATGGCGATGTACCATGGTTCGACAGAGTCATGCAGCAAAGCGATGAGAAAGAAGATATGGACTACCTATACAAAGACCGTGATCCCCGTAACTTTGTAGTAGAAAAAAACATAGAAGATTTCAAATTTGCATTGAATAATACAGTACGGGTAAACGACGGTAAGTTACAAATCAACCGATATGTGGTAGCAGCACTCGTTTCCAGACTGATGTTACGCGAAGGTACTTTTCAGAAATACTACCTTCAAAATCCGGAAATGGCAGAGAAATGTCTTGAGTTAGCAAAAACCGCTTCTGAAATAGTAATGGCAGGGCCCTATCAGTTAGCCCCCAACTATAAATCACTATTTACTTCCGATGATTTATCCGATAATCCGGAAATAATCATGTATCGTGAATATTCTGATAAAACCGTGAAACACTACATGGTAAACCAATGTTATGACATAGAACAGAACGGTGCAAGCAAATCCCTGCTTGAAAGCTTTTTGCGCAGTGACGGATTCCCGGTTTATTACAATAACGAATACTGGTTTGCTCCCACCGCAACTGACTTCTTTACGAATCGCGACCCACGATTATCATACAATTTCCGTCCCAAATACTATCCTGTAGGAGGAAGTAATGCTCCTTATGGTTATTCACGTTCAGGATACTCTTTACGGAAATTCACAGATGACGAATGGGAAACCAGTAACCCCAATCTCAAAAATCGCGGGCAAAACATTACCGATGCGCCCTGTCTTCGCTTGGGTGAAGTATTGTTGAATTACGCTGAGATTTGTTACGAGCTGGAAGCAATCACCGGAAAGGACCTATTCAATCAGGAGGTATTGAATTCAACCATCAATAAATTACGTGCACGTGTCAATATGCCCAATTTAGAAGAAATCGGCGGCGCACCAGCGATTAACGGTGTAGTTTACGACGACCCGGCACGCACTAAATGGGAACCAGCCAATGATGTACCATCCATGCTATGGGAAATTCGTCGCGAACGTCGCGTAGAACTTTGTTACGAGAACGGTTTACGTTCGGCAGATTTGAAACGTTGGAAAAAGCTCGATTACTTGTGCAATCAGCACAATCCCGATTATCGTTATGGTGCCTACATCGTGTTGGACGATTTCCCTTCTGCCGTAAAAGACGGTATCGTTCTTACAGGAGTCATCAGTCCCGATGCACAACAAGATGCAAGCTTGTCCGAGGGGTATATATTGCGAAATACGGGAACAGCGCGCAACTTACCACAACCGAAAAACTATGTTAAACCGGTTCCTAATAGCCAAATTAGTTTATACAAAAGCTATGGCTACACACTTTCTCAAACTAAAGAATGGCAATCTGAAAATTAAATATACGTATGAAAGGAATAAAATATATATTATTACTGTTATTGCCTGCATTGGGCATAACAGCATGCAAGGATGACGACTCGATTATAGAGAATCCTTCTGGAGAAACCTTGATTTATAACCTGTATATCGCCAATGGCGGGTTATCCGGAGGTATACGTTATAACGCAGTCTATAACGATGCAACCCGTACACTTACATTTAATGACGTAGCAGCAGAAACTGATGTTCAACATATTAAGTTCGGAGGTAAAATTTCATTAGGAGCTCATTTTGATGCAGATTCTTATAATTTTTACAACCCGGATGCCCCCAATGAAAAAACATTAAAGGGAGGTATTACCCTTACCAGTGGCGAGAACATAACCGATTACAACGTTATTATCAACCTGTCCGATCCCGCTTCGGCACCGTTAGTCAGTAAAATAGAAGTGGAAACGTCTACAGGAAGTGTAATTAGCGGACTGATTGACCCGGTAGACAAAATGATTTACCTCAATACGCCAAACGAAGAACAGGTTACTTTGAAAAGCATTCTGCTCGTCCCGACACGTACATCTTATACTCTTACAACGGCAGAGGGTAACCTCATCAGCAAAGACAATCCGGGTACCATAGAGCTAAATTTCTTAGGAATGACCGATACATACGAAATCAGCTTCAGCAAATTATTACCGGGCATTAATTTCTCCGCACCTATCGTTCACGACTTCACAACAAACTCTACCGTTTGGCCGGACTTCATCGCAGAAGATACCCGAAGTGCAGATTTCGACGGAGAGCATGTCTTAATTGTTTCCCGTTCAGGAGGGCTCAATCCTAAATTACTCAAAGCAAGTGATATCCTATCGGATGGAGTGGTCGCACCTATTGCATTAAATACAGATGGCATGGCCGGTGGAACTTACGTCATTTCTTCAGGACGTTTATCTCAAGGACACATCTATATTTGTAACCTTACGACCGGCTTAGCAGATACCGATGCCGGAAAATTAAAACTCTACCATTATGCTGATGCCTCTTCAAGCCCGGAACTCATTTTGGACTTTAACGGCATAATTGATGAATCCATCAAGGCTACAGGACGTTTTGGAGATAACATGTCCCTCGATTTAGATGAAAACGGTAATGGATATGTCTATTTTATAAACCATACAGGAGCGGGTGTCTTACGATTCACAATAACGAACTTCCAGACAGTAGGCGAAGCGAAATTTATTTCAGACATTGCAAGTGCAACCTATTATGCCTGCTATAATAAGGTAGACAATGAAGATGCCTACTTGTTCACAAGTACTACAATGACCCCGATTCAGTTACGTGATAAAGATGGCGGATTATTGGCTTCGATTGATAAGTTAGGAGATGCAGGACATGGAACAGACGCCCACGTTGTAAATTACAACAATGGACGTTATCTGATGTTCACCTCCGGTCGTCAACAAAGTTCCTGGTCTTTCCCGACATTGTATGTTTACGACATTTCGGAAGGATTCAGTACAGTACCTGCTTTCAACGCCTACAATGAAAAACGTCCAGATCCGGTATACACCTATAAATTAGGAGAAGCTACGCAAGCAGCTTGTTCGGGTATCACCGCATGGGCCACAGTAGAAAGCAAACTCGTTATCTTAACAGCCGGTCCTAAAGCAGGTTTTGCTTTAATTGAATTCCCGAAGAACGAAGAATAACCATTCTTTGCAACAAAAATAGATACAGAACACGGACAAATAAATCCGTGTTCTGTCGATAATGGAGCCCTGATCCCCACTTTTAAACATTAAGATAAATATATATATGAAAAATCTGTTTTTAATAATACTGATATGCCCGATATTAATTTCTTGTGCCAACAAGAACACGACTGCGCCTCCAATTTCTCTAATCTGGGAAATGGGACAAAATGGAATTGAACCGGGCTACTTTGAAAGCACCTTTTACATTAAAAACACCGGTAAAGAAACCTTAACCGGTAATTGGACCATATATTACACCCAAATATCGGTACCTCCTCCCCTTGTTCAGGAAGATTCGCCGATCATGATCAAACAAATATCCGCAAGCTATAATCAACTGATACCAACGAAGCATTTCCAGCCTTTAGCCCCCGGAGAAACTTTAACATTTACATATCGCCAAAAAGGTTCAATCATCCGCGAAACAGGAGCCCCTCAAGGAGCTTATATCGTGATGACAGACAAAAACGGTAAAGAGCAGAAGCCACAAGATATCCCTCTTGAAGCATTACCTTTTAACCAAGAGTACCAATACAAACGTCCCGGAAAGAACTATCCATATGCTGATGGCACGTATATGTATAAACAAAATGCTTATTTCAACAAAAACACAGAGTTGGAATTGACTGACATTTTCCCTTCTGTCAAACAGTTAGAGAAAAAAACTGGTGAGTCTAACTTTACACCGGATGTAAATTTAAGTTGGGAACCGGAATTCAAAAATGAAGCCACATTATTGAAAAACAATCTAAGTGCAGACTTTAATTGTACCTTTTCAGATACTGGTAAAACGATTATAGAATTAACCCAACTGACAGACAGAAACAAAGATTATCCGGATGAATATTATGAAATAACAGTTCAAGATAATCGTTTTATTCTCTCTTCACACTCAGCCCATGGCCTCTTCAATGCTTGCCAGACGTTACTCAACATGCTTGGAAATGCTTCTCAATTACCCGTAACATTTTCCAACATACAAATAGCTGATTACCCCGATACCGACTACAGGGGACTGATGCTGGATGTAGCTCGAAATTTCACTAAAAAAGGAAACATATTGAAATTGATAGATTATCTGGCCTCATATAAAATAAGCGTATTGCACCTGCACCTCACCGACGACGAAGCATGGAGAATTGAAATCCCGGGATTAGAAGAATTAACTGAAGTGGCTTCTCGTAGGGGGCATACGACGGATGAATCAGAATGCCTATTTCCAGCTTATGCCTGGGGTTGTGATGCCACCGATACAACAAGTCTCGCAAATGGCTATTACACACGGAACGACTTTATCGATATACTACAATATGCACAGAAACGACATATAAAAATAATTCCTGAGGTGGACATTCCAGGACATTCACGAGCAGCTATCAAAGCCATGAATGCACGTTATAAAAAGTATATCGACATAGACAAAACCAAAGCCGAAGAATTCCTTTTAACAGATTTTTCCGACACATCCCGCTATATTTCGGCCCAACATTATACCGACAATGTGGTGAATGTAGCCATGCCTTCCACTTACAGGTTTGTAGAGAAAGTGATCGATGAATTCGATAAAATATATCAGGATGCAGGATTGAAACTGACCGTTCTTCATATTGGAGGCGATGAAGTTGCGCGTGGTGCCTGGACGGGTTCTACAATTTGCCATGACCTTATGCAAGAAAAAGGAATGACTGAAATACGAGAGCTGAAAGATTATTTTCTGGAGCAAGTCATATCTATGCTATCTAAACGTAATATTCAGCCGGCAGGTTGGGAAGAAGTAGCCATGAAGCCCGATAATAAAGCCAACGAACATTTCAAAAACGACAACATATTGAGTTATTGTTGGAATACCGTTCCCGAATGGAAAGGTGATGAAGTTCCCTACATATTGGCTAACGCTGGTTATCCGGTTATACTTTGTAATGTAACTAACCTTTATATGGATATGGCCTACTGTAATCACCAGCAGGAAAACGGATTAAGCTGGGGTGGTTATGTAAATGAGTACAACTCATTCGACATGCTTCCTTACGACATTTACAGTTCTGTCAAGCAAACACTTAAAGGAGAACCGGTGAATCCCCGTACAGTTTCTATGCATAAAACTCCGTTAAGAAAAGAAGCTCGTGCTCAGATAAAAGGTATACAAGGTCAAGTATGGGGCGAGACTATCCGGAGCTTTGAACAAGTAGAATATTATCTGTTTCCTAAAATGTTCGGTCTAATAGAACGAGCATGGAACATACAACCTACCTGGTCGCAGCAAAAGGGAGAACAAGCATACGAAACCGCTAAGCAGAAATATAACGCACAGATTGTTTACCACGAATTACCTCGTTTAGCCAAAAGAGGAGTAAATTTCAGAATAGCCGCTCCCGGTATCGTACTACAAGACGGTTTATTATATGCCAATACTACCATTCCTAATGCAATAATACGCTATACCACCGATGGTAGTGAACCTACCGAGAATTCTCCGGAATGGACAACTCCTATTACTTGCAATGCCAAACAGATAAAAGCCAAAGCTTTCTATCTTGGAAAATCAAGTATCACTATTTCATTAAATACCAATTGACTATACAGGGAAATTTATCATAGGTAACAGAAAAACTTCATAAACTCAGCTCAGTTGTAAATCTTGGAGGAATTAACACTTGCTAATCCCCCAAAATTTACAACCGAGCCATTCCAAGACTAACATACTTCTTTTTACCACCCTTACAGACACGTAACATGATTGAATGTTCACCATTACAAAGAGTTTTTGACTTGTAACACAACACATTAATAGTAGCTTTCATACATTTTTCGGTTTAACTCTTGGTTTACATGAACCGCATAATTCGTAGGAAATGTTACTT